>Ga0310810_10001061_pt1 | contig 28074 bp, 27 predicted proteins | sample NCmetagenome_FD_207641 | JGI IMG/M metagenome (GOLD analysis project Ga0310810, IMG submission 207641) | Soil microbial communities from experimental microcosm in Duke University, North Carolina, United States - NC | ecosystem: Engineered > Artificial ecosystem > Soil microcosm > Unclassified ...
CGGTGACAGGCACGCATTTCATCAGCCTACAGCGGGAGTATCGCGACAGCGATCTCGTGGTTCTGGGTCGGCTGCCGATCCGGCGCTTCGACAAGTTCCTGACGGATTTCTCCGAAACGGCTGCGGTGATTGGAGAGCTCGATCTCATCATTTCCGTTGACACCGCAGTGGCGCACCTCGCCGGAGCGATGGCCAAGCCGCTGTGGCTACTTTTGCCGCATGTGCAGGATTGGCGGTGGTTGCACGGCCGCAACGACAGCCCCTGGTACCCGACAGCCCGGTTGTTTCGGCAGCCGCAAATCGGAGATTGGGACGGGGCAATTGCAGCAATGGCAAAAGAGCTCGTGGGCTTTGCGAAGACCTGCGTCACCCTGGCCAAGTGACGATTCAGGTCAATTTTCTGCCCGATTAAGCTAGCATCCGACCGTCATGGCTTCGCGACCCAAGAACCCGGCGCCCCGCCCCGCGCCCCGCCTCTATCTGATGACGCCGGTTGTTGCGGATGTGTCCACCTTTTCGGCGCAGCTTGAAATGGCCCTCGACGCTGGAGACGTGGCGGCGGTGCTTCTGCGCCTTGCGAACGCGGACGAACGCACGCTGATCAATCATGTCAAAGCGCTGGCACCGCTGATACAGAACAAAGGCGTGGCGCTCCTGCTCGAAGGCCGCGCCGATTTGGTGGCGCGCGGGGGAGCCGATGGCGCGCATCTCAGCGGTATCGGGAAATTCACCGCCGCAATTGAAATGCTCAAGCCCGAACGCATTGTGGGCGCGGGTGCGCTTGTCAGCCGGCACGATGCGATGCTCGCTGCTGAGCAAGGCGCCGACTACGTCATGTTCGGCGAGCCGGACTCGACCGGAAACTGCCCGGCTTTCTCCGCCATAGAAGAACGCGTTCGCTGGTGGGCCGAAGTCTTCGAAATCCCGTGTGTGGGCTATTCTGAGTCACTTCAGACGATCTCACCACTGGTTGCGGCCGGCGCCGACTTTGTTGCGCTTGGGGATGCAGTATGGCGTGAGCCAGGTTCTGTTGCCAAAACGATCGGCGAGGCGAGTCGCCATCTTTGCCTTCCGGAGCCCGCCACATGAACCGGTTGATTTGCGGTCCGTTAGCCACGCTCATGACCATCGCCGTGGTCGGGCCCACTATGGCGCAGCAGACGAAAAATGCGGCCCCGCCCCTGCCGACGCCGGCACCCAATACAACGCCTAACTCCGATCAGTCTAACGTCGATCTCGCTTATGGTGCCTTTCAACGGGGATTCTATCTCACCGCCTTCAACGAGGCGACGAAGCGTGCACAACAGAACGATCCGGCAGCCATGACACTGCTTGGCGAGATTTATGCGCAGGGCCTTGGGGTCGGACGCGACGATTCAAAAGCAGCTCAATGGTACAAGATGGCCGCAGCCAAGGGTGATCGCGACGCAATTTTTGCGCTGGCGATGTTCAGCTTTCAGGGTCGCGCCGGTGCGCGCAGTGTCGACGAGGCCGCGCGGTTGCTCGAGGCGGCCGCCAAGCTTGGGCATGCAAGCGCGGCTTATGACCTGGGGCTGCTTTATCTCCAGGGCCAGCAATTTCCGCAGGACTTCAAGCGTGCCGCCGAACTTTTCGCAATTGCGTCAGAAGCCGGCAACTCCGAGGCGCAGTACGCGCTTGCAACCATGTACAAAGACGGCCGCGGCGCACCGAAGGACACCGGCAAGGCGATGCGTCTCATGCAGCAGGCTTCCGTCGGCGGCAATGTCGACGCGATGGTGGAGTTTGCGATCGCTCAATTCAATGGAGACGGCACGACCAAAGATGAAGCGGCTGCCGCACGCCTTTTCCTGAAGGCGGCGCATCTTGGCAGTCCCGTCGCGCAAAACCGGCTGGCACGCATCCTTATGGCCGGTCGTGGCATGCCAGCTGACCCGACCGAAGCCGTCAAATGGCATCTCGTCGCCAAGGCCGCCGGCAACAGCGATCCCGACCTCGACGTATTCGCGTCAAAACAGAGCCAGGCCGTGCGCGACGCGGCGGATCAATCGGCGAAGAAATGGTTGTCGACTGTCGTCGCGCTGCGGCCTTGACGGCAGACGCCTTCACGGGCAGACCGCATGGCCGATGCAGCACTCAGCCTTGCTCAATGTCATGATTGCCGCCGCGCGCAAGGCCGCGCGCGCGATCAAACGCGACTTTGGTGAACTTGAAAAGTTGCAGGTCTCATTGAAGAGCCCAGCCAATTTCGTAACGGCCGCCGACCGTCGCGCTGAAGAAACCATCTACCTGGAGCTCATGAAGGCAAGGCCGGGATATGGTTTTCTTGGAGAGGAAACCGGCCGGCGCGAGGGCACCGACAAGAGCCACATGTGGATCGTCGATCCGCTCGACGGCACCACCAATTTCCTGCACGGCATCCCCCACTTCGCAATTTCGATTGCGCTCGAGCGCGACGGCGGCGTGGTCGCTGGCCTGATCTACAATCCGGCGACCGACGAAATGTTCATTGCCGAGAAGGGCAAGGGCGCGTTTCTCAACGATCAGCGCATTCGCGTCGCTGCACGGACGCGGCTTGCGGAGTCGATCGTCGCATGCGGGATCGCTCACCACGGACACGGCGACGTCGGACTGTCGCGAAAGGAAGTCAGCGCCGTGCAGGAGCACGTGGCGGGGGTAAGGCGATTTGGCGCCGCTGCGCTTGATCTCGCCTGGATAGCGGCGGGGCGGCTTGACGGCTATTGGGAAAGGACGCTGAGGCCGTGGGATATAGCAGCGGGACTGGCCCTCGTGCGGGAGGCCGGCGGCTTCGTCACCGATTGTGACGGCCAGGACGAGAGCCTGAGCAAAGGCCATGTCGTCGCCGGCAATGAGACGATCCACAAAGGATTGTTGTCTCTCCTGAAGGCAGCCAGCAAAGCGTAGGTACCGTAATTTCAACTCAATCGGCGGCTTTATCCAGATACGCCGGGGTTCCGGCACAACTGCTTTTTACCAATCGCTTCTCTGTGTCATAGTGCGCTGCGGGGGCTTGCGGGCGTAACATCAAAACTCATGGCGAAAGAAATCGATCCTCTTAAGCTGTCGTCTCCGCGCATCTTCCTGTTCAGGATGCTGGTTTTCGTCATCCTGGTCGGGCTGGTTGCGTTCGTGTTGCACAAGCAGATCGAAGTCGCGTTCATGGCCAATCCCGGGCTTAACGCACTGATCCTCGGCGTCGAAGCGATCGGCATTATCTTATCGTTCCGGCAGGTGTTACGGCTTTATCCGGAGATTGCCTGGGTCAACAATTTCCGCCTGGCCGACCCCGGCCTCGCCGTCGACCGCCCGCCTGTGCTGCTTGCGCCGATGGCAACGATCCTCGGGAGTCGTGTCGGCCGTATGGCCATGTCTTCGCAATTGATGCGCGGCATTCTCGACTCGATCGCTACCCGCCTCGACGAGGCGCGTGACATATCCCGCTACATGACCGGCCTTCTGGTGTTCCTCGGGCTCCTCGGCACGTTCTGGGGCCTGATCGAGACCGTCAGTTCCGTCGGAAACGTCATTCAAGGCCTCAAGGCGAGCGGTGACTCCGGAACCATGTTTGATTCCCTGCGCGACGGCCTTGCCGCGCCGCTCTCCGGCATGGGCATTTCATTTTCGTCATCGCTGTTCGGGCTTGCCGGCTCGCTCGTGCTCGGCTTCCTCGATCTGCAGTCGAGCCAGGCGCAGAACCGTTTCTACACCGAGCTCGAAGACTGGCTGTCCACCACGGTTTACGACCAGGCCGCCGAGCCAGCCGTTGCCGCGGGCATGGGTGGCGAGGTGCGCTCCGCCATCGAGCGATTGCGCGAGGCGGTGGACCAGGCGGGCGCAGGCAAATCAGCATCCGCGGCCATGGCCAATCTGGCCGAAGCAATACAGGGGCTGGTGCACCATATGCGCACCGAGCAGCAGATGATCCGCGATTGGGTCGACTCCCAGGCCGACCAGCAGCGCGAGATCAAGAAGCTGCTCGAGGTGATGGTGCGCGAGCGCGTGAACCGTTGAGTCTGGACTGATGGCACTTGCAAGGGTCCGCCGCGGCGAAAGCGGCATGAACTACTGGCCGGGCTTCGTCGATGCCCTGTCGACGCTGATCCTCGGCATCATCTTCCTGCTCACTGTTTTCGTCGTCGTGCAGTTTTACCTGCAGCAGGAAGTCGCCGGAAAAGATACAGCGCTCAGCCGCCTGAACGCGCAGATCGCGCAGCTCACCGAGCTGCTGTCGTTGGAAAAGTCTGGAAAGACGGATGTCGAGGACCAGCTCGCGCAATTGCGTGCGACACTGGCCACCGCGGAAAATGAGCGCGATCGCCTCAAGAGCGCGGTGGAAAGCGCCGGTGCCGGCGCCACGGCCGCACAAGGCAAGGTGTCCGAGCTCACCGGCCAGATCGAGGGCGAAAAGAGAATATCGGCGCGCGCGCTGGCGCAGGTCGAAGTGCTCAACCAGCAGATCGCGGCCTTGCGCCGTCAGTTGGCGGCGCTGGAGCAGACTCTCGACGCTGCGGAAAAGAAGGACAAGGATTCCCAGAGCCGCATCACCGAACTGGGCCAGCGGCTCAACCTCGCATTGGCCGAGCGTGTCAACGAACTCAAGCGATACCGCTCGGATTTCTTCGGCAAGCTGCGTGAAATTCTCGGCAATCGTGCCGACGTCCGTGTCGTAGGGGACCGCTTCGTCCTGCAATCCGAGGTCTTTTTCGATACCGGCAAGGCGGATCTCAAACCGGAAGGCCGCGCCGAGCTCGACAAAGTTGCCGACGCCCTGCTCGAACTGGAAAAACAGATCCCCACCGATCTTGCCTGGGTGTTGCGCGTTGACGGCCACACCGACGTACGGCCGATTTCAGGCGGCGCATTCAAGTCGAACTGGGACTTGTCGGCAGCCCGCGCGATTTCGGTCGTGCAATACCTGGTCGGCAAGGGCGTCTCTCCCCAGCGGCTTGTGGCCGCCGGCTTCGGCGAGTTCCAGCCAATCGATCTCGGCAAGACCGAGGATGCCTACAAGCGCAATCGCCGCATCGAGTTCAAGCTGACCGAGCGGTGAGCGCGCCAACCTTCACTTTGCGCCCCTACTCCACCGCCGATGAAGACGCGGCGATCGAACTGTGGCGCCGAACCTGGTCCACCCACTATCCGCATCTCGATTTCAACGCACGTCAGCCGTGGTGGCGCGAGCGCTGGCGCAACGAGCTCGTGCCGTCGGCGCAAATCGCCGTAGCGGAACGCGACGGAGCCATTATCGGCTTCGTGACCATCGACCCGAAGACCATGTATCTCGACCAGATCGTCGTTGCGCCCGAGCATTGGGGATCGGATGTTGCCTTGGCTTTGCTCGATGAAGCCAAGCGTCTCTCGCCCGGGGGAATCGAACTTCTCGTCAACAAGGACAATCTTCGGGCCATCCGCTTCTACGAGAAGCACGGCTTTGCCTATGCGGGCGAGGACAAGAATCCCGTGTCCGGCTTGCCCGTTAATCGCATGGCGTGGCGCGGTTAGGCAGCGCCCATCTCGAATTGCAACTTCGCCAGACGCGCATAAAGCCCGCCCGCCGAGGCCAGCAATGCGTGCGTCCCTTCCTCGACGATACGGCCATTGTCGATGACCAGAATGCGGTCGCAGGACTGCACCGTGGCAAGCCGATGCGCTATCACGATGCTGGTGCGGTTGAGCATCAACCGCGTGAGCGCCTGCTGCACCAATGTTTCACTTTCCGCATCAAGTGACGATGTCGCTTCATCGAGCAACAACAGCGGCGCCTTGCGCAAAATCGCGCGCGCGATCGCGATCCGCTGACGCTGTCCGCCCGACAGTGTGACGCCGCGTTCGCCAAGCGGCGTCTCAAATCCCAAGGGCAGACGGCGGATAAATTCTGCGGCGTGGGCGGCTTCCGCTGCTTTCTCGATTTCAGCCTCGGTGGCATCCGGCCGTCCGAACTGAATATTGTCGCGCACGCTCGTTGCAAACACGATTGAGTCCTGCGGCACCAGTGCGATGCGCGACCGCAGCGCCGCAGGGTCCGCGTCGGTTAGACGCACGCCATCGAAAGTTATGTGTCCGGACACGGGATCGTAGAAGCGCAGGATCAGCTGAAAGATGGTGCTCTTGCCGGCGCCGGAGGGGCCAACCAGCGCGAGTTTTTCGCCCGGCCTGACGGCGAATGAAAGATTTTCGAGAACCGGGACATTTGGGCGACCGGGATAAGAGAATCCGACGTGATGAAACGCGACGTCACCGTTCGCCGGTTTCGGCAAGGCGATGGGCCTTGCCGGTGATCTGATCGCAGGCCGGACCGCGAGGATCTCAGAGAGTCGCTCGGCGGCGCCGGAAGCCTGCGAGATTTCACCCCAGACCTGGCTTAGTTCACCGAGCCCACCCGCGGCAAATACGGCGTAGAGCACAAACTGGCCCAGACGCCCAGGGGTGATGTCGCCCGCAAGCACATCCTGGGCTCCCACCCAGAGTACGATCACGATACTGGTGAAGACGAGGAAGATTACGACCGCCGTAAGAACTGCGCGTGCCTTGGTCGCGCCGCAAGCCGCGGCATAAGCCTGCTCGACCGCCGTGGCGAAACGCGAGCCCGCCGGTTTCTCGCTGGTGAAAGCCTGCACTGTTCGCATCGCGCCGATCAGCTCATTGGCATAACCGGATGCGTTGGCGAGTGTATCCTGCGCCGCACGGCCACGCCGGCGCACGGCGCGCCCGAAGCCGACGAGTGGCAGCACGATCACCGGAATTGCGCTCAATACGAACAAGGACAGCCGCGGGCTGGTCACCACCATCATGCCTGCACCGCCAAGAAACAGGACCAGATTGCGGAGCGCAATCGACACCGAAGCGCCCACCGCCGATTTGATCTGGGTCGTATCGGCCGTGAGCCGAGACACAATTTCGCCAGTGCGTGTGGCGTCGAAATAAGCCGGTGACAGGCGCGTAAGATGTGCAAATACATCCGATCGCAGGTCGGCGACGATACGCTCGCCCAATGTCGTCACCAGATAAAATCGCAGGGCGCTCGAAACCGCGAGGACAGCCACGACGAGGACCATCACCGCAAAATAGCTATCGATAAGTTGCGCTGCTTTGTCGGAGAAACCGAAATCGATCATGCGGCGGACAGCCACCGGCACAATCAAGGTCGTCAACGATGCAACGATGAGTGCAGCAAGCGCCGCTCCGGCGCGCCCGCGATAGCGCACGATATAGGGAACCAGGCCGGCCAGCGGCCTGAGATTCAGTGCGCGGCGCTCGTCAGAGGCGGGTGCATGCGCCACATCGAGGCCCCGTCCATCGCTCGAATAACTCATGCGACGCCTCTTACCGCCCCGTGTACCGCTTCTTTAATGCCTTGCAGGCTTGGCGGTGGTCAATTGCAGCCGCTTGCCGCCTAGGGCGGGCTCCTGTATAGGAGCGCCAAATCAGGCATATCAGCGCCCTTTGAGCGCCCGGAATTGAAGAAATGAAACAAGATCTCCATCCCAGCTATCACACCATCAAGGTCGTGATGACGGACGGCACCGAGTTCACCACGCGCTCCACTTGGGGCAAGGAAGGTGACGTCCTGCACCTTGATATCGATCCTAAATCGCATCCGGCCTGGACCGGTGGCCAGCAACAGATCCTCGATCGCGGCGGCCGCGTGTCCCGCTTCCAGAAGAAATTCTCCGGCTTCCTGAAGACAGATGAGAAAAAATAGAAACAGTTACAGGAAAATGAAAAACCCCCGCTTCTGCGGGGGTTTTTGTTTGCCGAAACGAGGGATCAGACGCGCTCGGTCCCGAAAGCCGCCTTGAGAAGGCCAAGCTGCCGTTCGACCGGGTTCGCTGTCGCAGGTCGTTCTGCCGGACCCTGGTTGTAGATCGTCGCGTCGAGCCGCCGCACTTTTGCGTAAAGGCTCTGAGCGCGCGCGATGAGATCGCGAAGAGCCGTCGGCAGCAATTCGATACTGTTCGGATCATGATTGTCGGTCGCCGCCAGCTTGACCTTGCTTTTTTCCTTGCCGGCCTGCGCAAGCGACATCTCGCCTTCCTTCACCGCGCGGTGGAGCAGTAGCCAGGACGCGAGCTGCATCAGACGCGTGGTGAGGCGCATGCTTTCCGTCGCATAGGCCAATGCCGCAGAGCGCTCGAGCTTCTTTGATTGCTGACGACCGGGTCCGTCGAGATAAGTCGCCGTCTCTTCGACGAGCGCCATGCCGTCACGAAACAGCTCGGCGAAGGCCTGAGAGCTTGCAAGCCGTTCGCCAAAGGAAACCGGCTGCGCCTGGCCCGAAATTTTTTCCGACATACGCGACACTCTCCCACACCGGAGCGGAACAGCCCCGTATACGATTGGGTAAGCATGACGTGTGCGCGCGGGTGCTGTCCAGACAGCGACATGGTTAACATTGCGATATAGTTGCTGCGCAGATCTCCGCAGCGTCGCCGACCCGTTTCATTCTGACCCAGATTGGGACAAAAAAAGGAGCCGCCGTTGCCGGCGGCTCAAGGTGATAACAGGGAGGCGTCAAACAGAGTGGACAGGAGCCACTCAATGTCCATATGAAGATGGACCATGCCAGTAATGGTCGAGAAAGCTTAACGACAACTTAAGAACATGAGCGCAATGCGGAAATATTTTGTAACTGCTTCCGCATGGGAATACCGCCGCATCTTAGCCCGCGTCATCGCTTGAAAAACTGATCGGCTGCGGCGCGCGACGCGCGCTTTTGCGTCATGTCGGTTTCGAGTCGTTGGATCTCATCACGGAGGAGTTGCACTCGCGCAGCGAGTTCTTCGACCGAGAGCAGGGTCAGATCCTGCCCGATCTCGTGCGCGATTTTTTTCTTCGGTTTGTCGTCTTCGTCGGTCGCCGGCATCTTCGTCTCCTGCCGCGGAAATCTAGCCGCCGCTGCCGCGATTGTCACATTGCGCAGCCCCGCCTAAACAAGGTCAACCCGGTACGCAAATAACGAGGAAACAATGGCTGCGATTCCATCCCAAATGACTGCAATCGGCATCAAGGCTGCCGGCGGGCCAGACATGCTTGCGCCGGAGCAGCGGCCCGTTCCTCGACCCGGAACGGGAGAAGTCCTCGTGAAGATTGCGGCTGCCGGCGTGAACCGCCCCGATGTTATGCAGCGCATGGGACTTTATCCGCCGCCGCCCGGCGCGCCTGATATTCCTGGTCTCGAGATCGCGGGAGAAATCATTGCGCTCGGCTCCGAGGTCAAGCGATGGAAAATCGGCGACCGGATCATGGCTTTGGTTTCAGGTGGAGGATATGCCGAATACTGTGTTGCGCACGAAAGTCACGCGTTGCCGGTCTCGGGCCTGTCGATGGTCGAGGCCGCCGCAATTCCGGAAACCTTCTTCACCGTCTGGCACAACACATTTGAGCGCGGCGGCCTGAAAAGCGGCGAGACCTTGCTTGTGCATGGCGGTTCGTCCGGCATAGGCACGACGGCGATCCAGCTGGCGAAAGCATTCGGCGCTCGCGTCATCACCACCGCGGGTTCACCTGAGAAATGCGACGCCTGCCGCAAGCTCGGCGCCGATGTCGCCGTTAACTATAAGACCGAGGACTTCGTTGCAGCAACGAAAGCCGCCACAAACGACAAGGGCGCCGAGGTTATAGTGGACATGGTGGGAGGAGATTACATCGCGCGCAATTACGAAGCGGCGGCGGTGGAGGGGCGCATCGTGCAGATCGCTTTTCAGGGCAGTCCAAAGGCGACGGTGGATTTCCGCCGCATCATGCTCAAGCGGCTTCATCACACCGGTTCGACGCTCCGCGCGCGTTCGATTCCCGACAAAGGCGCGATTGCGCGCGCGGTGGAAGAAAACGTGCTGCCGCTGATCGTTGCGGGCAAGGTCAAGCCGGTTATCTACAAGACCTTTCCCTTAAAAGACGCGCCCGCGGCCCATGCGCTGATGGAAACCAGCGCACACATCGGCAAAATCGTGCTAACACTTTGACGAAAGGTCCGTTTTTTCAGGAGCCGCGAAATCGGCGCAATGTGAGGCCTTAAACGCTTTAACAGGGTGCGATTGTTTGCAAATTTCCACTGCGAGCGAGGCGGCGGCTGCGGAACACAAGCGGCGGCCCTGGAAGGGGGATTTGACCCGGCCATGACGCGTTGCTTGACAGCGCTGGCGACAGCATTCGCTGTTTCGCTCTTTGCAATTTCCGCCGCCCACGCGGTGGATGCCGTCAACGTGCGTCTCGATGCCGCCGCTATCGATCTGACGGCCGCCACTGAAGTCCAAAAAACTGAAGGCGATCGCATCCAGGTCTCGACCGCGCCTGGTCCGGATGGAATCGTTCGCCGCATCGAGGTGCGCGCGCGCGAAGGTAATACCAATTGGGCGGTGCTCGCGCTCACCAACAACAGCGACGAGCAGATCGACCGCCTGATCGTCGTGCCGCATTACCGGATGGTTGGCTCCGGAATTTTCTGGCCGGACCTCGGTCTGTCGCGCATTGCCGCAATCACGCCGTCCACCGGCGACCGGCCGGTGCGCCAGGAAGGAACGACCGCCGACGTTTTCCGGATCACGCTCGATCCGGGCACCGTGATCACTCTCGTCGCCGAACTGCGCACCGACAAGCTGCCGCAGATCTATTTGTGGGAGCCCGACGCCTATAAGGACAAGGTCAATTCCTTCACGTTGTACTACGGCATCGTCATCGGCATCGCCGGCCTGTTGGCCTTGTTCCTCACCATACTGTTCGTGGTGAAGGGCTCGATCATGTTTCCAGCCGCCGCCGCGCTTGGCTGGGCGGTATTGATCTACATCGGCATCGATTTCGGTTTCTGGGGAAAGGTTTTCGACATGTCGGCTGGCGCGGAGCGCGTGTGGCGCGCCTGCGGCGAGGCGATCCTGTCCGCCACCCTTATTGTGTTTCTGTTTGCCTATCTCAATCTGTCGCGCTGGCACGTGCGCTACGCGCACATCACCATCGCATGGCTTGCCGCACTTGCCGCCCTGGTTGCGGTTGCGGTCTTCGATCCGGCTGTCGCCGCCGGCATCGCGCGCATGTCGCTTTTCGGCATTGCCGTGTTCGGGCTTGCACTCGTCATCTATCTCTCGACGCACGGCTTCGATCGCGCGGTGCTGCTCATCCCGACCTGGCTGCTGCTGGTTGTCTGGACCATGGCAGCGGCACTCGCGATCCTTGGCATCGTCACCAATGATATCATCGGCCCGGCTTTGCTCGGCGGCCTGGTGCTGATCGTGATGCTGATCGGCTTCACCGTCATGCAGCACGCATTCGCGGGCGGCATCACGCATGGCATTGTGTCGGATGTTGAACGCCGAGCGCTCGCTTTGACCGGTGCCGGCGATCTCATCTGGGACTGGGATGTCTCCGCCGACAAGGTCTTCACCAGCCCGGAAACCGAGCACATGCTCGGCCTCAAGCGCGGCACACTGGAAGGCCCCGCCGCCACGTGGCTCGAGGTGCTCCACCCGCTCGATCGCGATCGCTTCCGCGCGTCGCTTGACGGCATGGTCGAGCAGCGGCGTGGCCGTCTCACCCAGGATTTCCGGCTGGGCACGGCAGATGGCCATTATCTCTGGTTCACGCTCAAGGCGCGCCCGGTGGTTGGTTCCGATGGCGAGGTCGTACGCCTGGTCGGCACGCTCACCGACGTCACCGATTTCAAGAATGCCGAAGAACGGCTGCTGTTCGACGCGGTCCACGACAACCTCACGGGCCTGCCCAATCGCGAGCTGTTCCTCGACCGCATGGAAGCCGCTTTCGGCTTTGCGCGCGCCGACTCTCAGATCCGTCCATCGATCGTGGTGATTGATCTCGACCGCTTCAAGCAGGTCAACGATTCAGTCGGCATGGCCGTTGGCGATTCCATTCTGCTCACGATTGCCCGTCGGCTGTCCCGTCTGCTCAAGCCGCAAGACACACTGGCGCGGCTATCAGGTGACCAGTTTGCCCTCATCGTGCTGTCGGAGCGGGAGCCCGCCCGCATCGTCGCGTTCGCGGAGACCATCCGCCGTACCTTGCGCGCACCGATCGCATTCAACGACCGCGAGATATTCCTCACTGCTTCAATCGGATTGGCGCTTGCAGAGAACGCGGCACACCGGACGGATGAGGTGTTAAAGGACGCCGAGCTGGCGATGTACTACGCCAAGCGCATTGGCGGCGACCGCATCGAAATCTTCAAGCCGGCCATGCGTTCGCGCAAGACCGACCGCCTGACGATGGAATCCGAATTGCGGCGTGCCATCGAGCGCGAGGAGATCAAGGTCCTCTACCAGCCAATCGTGCGGCTGGAGGACCGGGCCATCGCCGGTTTCGAAGCGCTGGCGCGCTGGGATCATCCGAAGCTCGGCCGGCTGTCACCGATGGAATTCATATCGATCGCCGAGGAGATCGGATTGATCGTGGATTTGGGCCTTTTCGTCCTCGACCACACCGCCAAGCAACTCGCGCAATGGCAGGCTGCCACTCGCGCGCGCGAGCCGGTTTTCGCCAGTGTGAATGTTTCGTCACGGCAATTGCTGCGCCACGATCTCATCCAGGATCTGCGTGGCGTGCTAGGCCGCACCGCGCTTGCGCGCGGAACGCTCAAGCTCGAGATCACCGAGTCCCTGGTCATGGAAAACCCGGAACATGCCGCGCAGATGCTGACCAGGATCAAGGAACTCGGCGCGGGACTATCACTCGACGATTTCGGCACCGGACACTCTTCGCTCGCTTATCTGCAACGCTTTCCGTTCGACACGATCAAGATCGACCAGTCGTTCGTGCGTACGACGGCGCGCGGCACGCGGCCGGTCATCTTGCGGTCAATTATCGCGCTCGCACATGACCTCGGGATGGAAGTAGTCGCAGAAGGCGCTGAAACCGATTCGGATGCGGTCGAGCTTTACCAGCTTGGCTGCGAATATGCGCAAGGCTTTGCCTTCGGCGAGCCGATGACGTCCGATGCCGCGCGCGATTTGCTGGTCGACAAGCCGAGCCGCCTGCGCGCTCTCAAGATTGCATCTGAATAAAATCAGGCGTGGCCGGACTCGCTCGACAGCATGCCGAGATCGATACCGATCTTGCGTAGGGCCTTTTCATATTTTGTGTCGGTGTCCTGGCCGAAGATCAACTCCGGATCCGCGGCGCAGTGCAGCCAGCCATTCTGCTGAATCTCTTGCTCCAGCTGCCCGGGAGCCCAACCAGCATAGCCGAGCGCGAGTATTGCACTGGCAGGACCATTGCCGCGCGCAATCGCCTTGAGGATGTCGAGCGTAGCCGTCAGACAAATTCCCTCATCGATCGGTAGCGTCGAATTCTCGATAAAAAAGTCCGCTGAATGCAGCACGAAGCCGCGCCCCGTTTCGACGGGACCGCCCTTGAGCACTTTCACGTCTTCGGCGCGGTTCGGAAGCTGGATACGCTCGGCCGCTGGAATCACTTCGAGCTGCACAAGCAGGTCGGGAAATTTGATATTCTGCGCCGGCTGATTGACGATGATGCCCATCGCACCTTCGGTCGAGTGCGCACAGACATAGATCACCGCGCGCGTGAAACGCTCGTCGCTCATGGCCGGCATTGCAATCAGCATCTGCCCGTCGAGATAACCGCGCCCCGGCGGTACACTCTGCTGCGTCGCTTTGCGTGCAATCTTCATGGCAAAAAGGTTACCCGAACGACTCGCCTTTGCAAACGAAGCTTGCGGCGGAAAGTTCAATCCTTCACCGTCATATTCGATATGATAATTGTGGCAGCGCCCCGTCGAGATCGTGTTCACCGCATGCTCACGATGAATTCAGTGGCGCAGGATACCGTAAATAACTAGACCAAAGGCGATGAGCGATATTCACAGATCATTTTGCTGGACATTGGTTTCGTGCGCAATTGCAGCCCTGATCGGGACTGCGGCGCAGGCAGCCGACGAATCACCCTGGAGCGAAGACATACGGTCCGCCGTCAGGCTGGTTGCCGGCAGCAGCAAATCGGGCGACCCCACGCTGCGCGCCGGCATCGAAATCAAATTGCGGCCGGGCTGGAAAACCTATTGGCGCTACCCGGGCGATTCCGGCGTGCCTCCGCATTTTGATTTTTCCGGCTCTGAAAATCTCAAGGCGGCCGACGTGCTCTATCCCGCGCCACATCTCTTCACCGACGAGACGGGTCAATCGCTTGGCTACAAGGACACGATCATATTTCCGGTCGTTGTTTCACCGCAGCAGGCCGGCAAACCGGTCCGGCTCCGCGTAAAGGTCGATTACGCCGTTTGCGAGAAACTATGCGTACCCGCTGAAGGTCGTGCTGAGCTGATGCTTGAGACCGGTGATAGCAGGCATAATTCAGCGTTGACGACGGCCGAAACGCGCGTGCCGAAACATGTCACTGCAGCGCAATTGGGGCTCACTGCGAAGCGCGTTAATTCCGGAGCGAAACCGTCGGTTGTCGTCGAACTCGGCGCACCAACGGGCAAGCCGGTCGAGCTATTTGTCGAAGGCCCCTCACCACAATGGGCACTCCCAATTCCAAAGCCGGTGACGTCAGCGCCTGCCGGTCGCGCCCAATTCAGCTTCGAGATCGATGGCCTGCCGCCCGGCGTCGATCCCAAAAGTCAGCTTGATCTGAGATTTACCGTCGTAACCGGCGACCGCGCGGTCGAGACGAAAACTCATCTCGACTAAACGCCAACAAGAGCGTAATTACCGCAGCCAAGAAACGAAAAATTTATTTGCAACGTGAGAGGATACCCATGCCTATCAAGGTCGGCGATCGATTGCCCGATACGAAGTTCCGCGTCATGACGACCGAAGGTCCGGTCTGGAAGACGACAGATGAAGTTTTCAAAGGTCGTAAGGTTGCCCTGTTTGCCGTGCCTGGCGCCTTTACCCCGACCTGCAATAACCTGCACATCCCAAGCTTTCTCAACAACGCGGCGGCCATCAAGGCAAAAGGCGTGCACACCATCGCTGTGACAGGCGTGAACGATGTGTTCGTCATGGAAGCCTGGAAGAAATCGACGGGCGCGGAAGGAAAGATCGATTTTCTTGCTGACGGCAACGGCGACTTCGCCAAGGCGATCGACATGGCTTTTGACGGATCGGGCAACGGCCTTGGCACGCGCTCCAAGCGCTATTCGATGCTTGTCGACGATGGCGTGGTGAAAAAACTCAACATCGAAGACGCGCCCGGCAAGTGCGATATCTCCGGGGGCCAAACCTTGCTTGGCCAGCTCTAGAGTTTCTCCATCAGGAACTCGGGTGGCCGGGAATTTCCCGGCCATTTCATTTTGGGGAACTATTTTGTCTTCATGGCGCCGACCGCGCCTGCACGCGCGGCGACAATACCCTCACGCGCGAGTTCATCGGCCCGCTCGTTCATGGCATGGCCCGCATGGCCTTTGACCCAGTGCCAATGCACCTTGTGATGGCCGAGCGCCTCGTCAAGCCGCTTCCACAGGTCGATGTTCTTGACGGGCTTCTTGTCCGAGGTGCGCCAGCCGTTCTTTTTCCAGCCGCGAATCCAGGATGTCATTCCGTTCTTGAGGTATTCACTGTCGGTATGAAGGTCGACCGTGCACGGCCGCGTCAGCGCTTCCAGCGCAGAAATCGCCGCCATTAATTCCATGCGGTTGTTCGTCGTGTGCGGCTCGCCGCCCATCAGCTCCTTCTCATGATCGCCGAATGAGAGAATGGCGCCCCAGCCGCCAGGACCCGGATTACCCGAGCAGGCTCCATCCGTGTGAATGGTCACGCGCTGGTCGGCCATCAGAGCCCGTAATCCTCGATGCTTTTCACCGACTGATGGAAGCGCAGTTTGCGGTAGTACTCGAGCGGATCCTTCGGACGCACCAACGCGCCGTCGGGCACAGCCAGCCAGTCGACGAGCCGTGTGAGAAGAAAACGAATGGCAGCTCCGCGCGCGAGAATCGGCAGCGCGGTCCGTTCGGTCGCGGACAGTGCGCGGACCTTGTTGTACGCGTTCAGCAGCGCGCGCCCCTTCGTCACATTGTAGGAATGATCGGCCTCAAAGCACCACGCGTTGAGGCAAACCGCGACGTCGTAAAACAGCGTATCGGTGCAGGCAAAATAGAAATCGATCAGCCCCGACAATTTGTTGCCGAGAAAAAACACGTTGTCAGGAAAGAGATCGGCATGGATCACGCCTTGCGGCAATTGGCGCGGCCATGATTTTTCCAGCGAATCGAGCTCCTTGGCGATTTCGCCACAAAGGCCTGGCCGCACGCTATCGCCACGCGGCTTCGCGTGCTCATACAGCGGACGCCAGCTTTCGATCGACAAGGCGTTCGCGCGCTTGAGCCTGAAATCCGCCCCCGCTAGATGCAGTTGCGCCAGCGCTTCGCCGACCGCGGCGCAGTGACCGGGATTTGGGCGCCGGATCCAGAGCCCGTCGAGAAATGTCACGATCGCCGCGGGCCGGCCGGCAATCTTGCCGAGCATTCCGCCCTGCTTGTTCTTGACCGGTTGCGGGCATGTGATCCCGCGCGCGGCGAGATGCTCCATCAGGCCCAGAAAAAACGGCAAGTCGCCTTCCGCGACGCGTTTTTCGTACAGGGTGAGAATGAAATTCCCGGCACCGGTGTGCACCAGGAAATTCGAGTTCTCGACGCCCTCCGCGATGCCTTTGTAGGAGAGGAGTTCGCCGATATCATAACCTGAGAGGAAGCGGGTAAGGTCTTCCGCCGGCACGTCGGTGTAGACCGCCATTTAAGCGCTACTCCGCCGGCTCGTGCTCCCGCAACGGGCGGGGCAGCGGAAAGAACACTCCCTCCTCGGTCGCAGTTACGGTCTCAAGCTCGATCGCAAAGCGCTCGGAGAGCGCACCGAGTATTTCCTCGACAAGAATTTCCGGAGCAGAAGCGCCCGCTGTGACGCCGATCTTGCTGACGCCGTCGAAATAACTCCAGTTGAGATCGGCGGCGCGCTGCACCAAAACGGCGCGCGGGCAGCCTGATCGCTCAGCCACCTCTTTCAGCCTTTGCGAATTCGACGAATTCGGCGCCCCGACGACGATCATAGCGTCCACGACCGGTGCCACGCGCTTGACGGCGTCCTGTCGGTTTGTGGTCGCATAGCAAATGTCTTCCTTGTGCGGGCCGACAATGTTTGGAAATCGTTTCTTGAGGTGATCAACCATCTCGGCGGTGTCGTCGACCGACAACGTGGTCTGGGTCACATAAGCAAGCTTGCTCTCATCGCGCGGCGTATACCGGTCGATGTCGTCGGTTGTCTGCACCAAAGTAATGCTTCCGGCCGGAAGCTGGCCCATTGTTCCGACGACTTCAGGGTGTCCGGCATGCCCGATGAGCAGGATCTCGCGGCCGCGCCGATAGTGGATTTCAGCCTCGCGATGAACCTTCGTCACAAGCGGACAGGTCGCGTCGAGCGAGATCAGATTGCGCCGCGACGCCTCTTCCGGCACCGAGCGGGGGACTCCGTGCGCCGAGAAAATCACCGGCACGTTGTCATCAGGAATCTCACTCAGCTCCTCGACGAAAATCGCACCTTTCTTGCGCAGACTGTCGACGACATATTTGTTGTGCACGATCTCATGTCGCACATACACCGGTGCCCCATAGATCGTGAGCGCCCGCTCAACCGATTCAATCGCACGCACCACGCCAGCACAGAACCCGCGCGGCGAGCAGAGCAGGACTTTCAAAGTAGGTTTTAGCGGGTCGGCTGACATTTAATTCCTCGAAACCGCGCATTTTCTGCACGCATTTCAACCCCCGACATGGGGTGCGCGGGCCACCTCTGTCAAGCGGAACGGTTGCATGAAGGAGCCTCTTTACCTATATTCCGGCCACTTTCCGATCATCATCGATGATCTGGTGCTTCGCCCGGATGGCGGGCGAAGCTTAGAGGAGATTTTGCCATGGCGACCGCAGCACCCTTGATGCCGAAGGCGACCGCTGTCTGGCTTTTGGACAACACCGCGCTGTCGTTCGACCAGATCGCCGAGTTCTGCAAGCTGCACCCCCTTGAAATAAAAGCCATCGCGGACGGCGACGCGGCGCAGGGAATCAAAGGCCTCGACCCGATTTTGACGGGCCAGCTGACCCGCGAGCAGATTGCCGAAGCCGAGAAAAACCCGGAATCGCGCCTCAAGTTGACAGACCCGAAAGTCGCAGTCCCCTCGCCGGACCGAGGCAAGAAGGGACCGCGTTACACCCCTGTTTCGCGCCGCCAGGACCGCCCAAACGCCATCCTATGGCTGGTGCGCAATCATCCGGAGCTCAAGGACAGCGCGATCATGCGCCTCGTCGGCACGACCAAGTCCACGATCGCCTCGATCCGTGACCGTACGCACTGGAATTCCGCGAACCTGGCGCCGATGGATCCGGTGACGCTCGGGCTTGCTTCACAAATCGATCTCGATCTCGAAGTTTCGCGCGCCAACAAGGAAAAGCCCGCGCCCGCCGACACTGGCGCGACGCTGTTGCCGGCCGCCGAAACCACGGCGCGCAAGGAGGCCGAGGTGGCTGCCGCTGCGGAACCCGAGAAAAAAGGTGGCGAGCTCGATGTCAGCGCGGTCTTCGCCAAGCTCAAGCAGCTCGGCGGCAAAGGCGACAAAGAAGGCGAGTGACCGCCCGCGCGAGTTTTCGCCCTTCTTGCGAAAAATTCGATGCAATATTTGTGCGACTGGGCGATTGCCAGTACACGCACCAATCGCGAGGAGTTGATCGCTTCTGGTATCCGGCTGCAGCAGAATCGCGGCTAAGTTCCGAACTAGAATTATTTGCGAATTCGAAATTAAGTCGGGATTCATTCGTGGGGCGCACGGTCGCGCCACGGGCATCACGCGACCTACCGCGACATTTGCTCGAACATGTGGCTGTGATAGGCGCTTCACAGAGAGCGTCACTCACCCGACCGCGCGGACCGCCGAACTCCCACCCGGCGGACGCGCGGCCGGTTAGTTTTTGGGCTCAGTATCCGCGTGTGCCTTCGATCGCCGCAACGTAGCGCGCGACCGATTTTTCCAGCACACCTTTGGCATCTTTTGCGATGACGCGATCGAAATAGTGCCCGTAGACGACGTCGAACTTGAACGGTGCCATGGCCTTGCCAATGTGTTCGACCTCGCGTTTCGACAGCGGAAGAAAGTTTGGATAGCTGCGCATGAAGGAAAACCATTTCCGGTCCTGCGCGATGGTCAGAATATCTCCCGCGCAAACGACGCCGCGCCCGCCGGCGCCTCCGGCCCAGTGGACAACGGTACCGCCTGGGAAATGCCCGCCACAGCGCACAAGCGTCACGCCATCCCAAAGCTTAAAGGTGTCACCCTGCCACAACTTTATGGCTGGACCTTTCCGCATGATCCAGTCCTGATCGGCCGCGTGAAGATGGATCGGGCAACCGAAGGCCTGCGCCCATTCATTCATCGTTGTATAGAAATGCGGATGCGAGATAGCGATCGCTTTGAGGCCGCCCATCCCCTTAATGAGACTGACCGTCGCCGGATCGAACGTCGCTACGCAGTCCCAGAGCAGGTTCCCGCCCTCGGTTTGCAGCAGCAGCGCGCGTTGGCCGATGGCAAAGCCGGCACCGATGCCAATGATGCCTTTGTCGTATTCGTGAAATGCATTCATGTGGCTCTGCTGCAGCGCCGGAAGGGTCGTCCAGGTCTGGCCGCGCGGCGGGACATATTGCCGTTCCTCCTCGCAGATTGGGCATTGGGCGGGCGGCTGCGCGCTTTCAGGAAATTGCGTACCGCAGGCGGTGCAGATGGAGAGGGGCATGGTCAGATTCCACTATTACCGATGAAGCGTATTGTGTTGATTTAGATGCCTTTTGCAAAGCGCCGTATGGTTGCGCCCGGTACACTCGCTTCGCCAGCCGATGCGCTGGCGCAAGAGCCAAAAAATCGGTACGAGGGGCCCAAATGCGACGGCGCATAGTCATAACCTTTCTTGCCGCCACCGGTATTTTGGCCGGTCAGCTTCCCGCGGGCGCGCAAACATTCTCCACGTATCGCTGTAGCGACGGTTCTGAATTTATTGCTGCTTTCTATGAGGGGGACAGCCGCGCGCATCTGCAGCTCGACGGAAAGGCCATGACCCTGTCAAAGCGTATGTCCGTGTCAGGGTCACGCTACGCGAAAGGCGACATTACATTGAGGATTATGAAAACTGCCACCACGCTTAAGCGCGGCAGGCAGTCGACGGAATGTAAAGCTCGGTGATTTGGCTTCGGACATTTGTGGCAAAAAACGCATCACGACCAACTTAGGGAGCTGCCGATGAGTTTGTTTTCGCGCGCGATCTTGCTTGGCTCACTCGCCTTCGTGGCTGCGGGTTTACCAGAGACAGCATCAGCACAAGCGACGTTTCCGGCGAGATCAATTACGCTGGTGGTCCCCGCGGCAGCGGGAGGTCCCACGGATACGGTTGCACGTCTCATCGCTGAATCGATGAGCCGGACGCTCGGTCAGACCGTGGTCGTCGAGAACGTTGGGGGCGCAGGCGGTACGATCGCAATGGCGCGCGTCGCCAAGGCCTCCCCCGACGGCTACACCATTGCGGTCTGGCACATTGCGCAGGCAACGGCGCCAGCACTCTATGATGGCCTCAAGTACGATGTCGTGAACGACTTCGATCCTCTCGGCCGGATCACCGATGTGCCGATGACGCTGGTGTCCAAGACGGCGCTTCCTGCCAAAAACGTAACGGAGCTTCTGGATTGGATACGGGCCGAAAAAGCCAAGGCAACCTACGGCCACGCCGGCGTCGGCTCCGCCTCGCACCTATGCATGCTTTTGCTGATGAAGGAGCTTGGCGTGCAGCTGTCGGGCGTCGCCTATCGCGGCACAGGTCCGGCCATGAACGATCTGATGGGCGGCCAATTCGATTTCATGTGCGACCAGACGACGAACACCACCAACCCGATCAAGGCCGGCAAGATCAAAGGTTACGCCGTCACGACGAAGGCCAAGGTCCCGTCGGTTCCCGACTTGCCCACGCTCGACAGCGGCGCGATTCCGGGTTTCGAGGTATCGGCGTGGCACGCGATGTGGGCACCCAAGGGTCTGCCCAAGGAAGTTTCAGCGAAGCTCTTGGCCGCGCTGCAGACCGCCACCAAAGATTCGAAAGTGATCGAACGGTTCGCCGATCTTGGCACCGAACCGGTTGCTGCGGCGCTCACAACGCCCGATGCCTTAAGAACGCATCTCGTTGCCGAGGTGAAACGGTGGGACACGGTCATCAAGGCGGCAGGCGTCAAGGGCAACTAGCGCCGCCCAGTGCTGTCAGCTCATGTGGGGCCCAGGCCCTCCGGCAGCCTCGAGCACTGCGGCGCGCCATTCGCGCTTGACCGGCAGAATTGGCGGCATCGGAGCAAAATTGGGCTCTGCTGTAGCCTCCGCGATCGATTCGATATTCTCGGTCTGCGATCCCCTGCGCATGAAAAGATTATAGATCACCCATTGTGCGCGATGCCGCTTGCCGCCCAGCGGGAATCTCTGGGCGATCGATGAGGCCGAATAAAAGTTCTCGTAGGCGCGGCCAACCCCAATCCGCAGCTCATCGGGCGACATCTGGGCCGGCCGATAGACCACATGCCCCTGATCGTACATCGTCCAGTCAAAGGAAACGATGCGGTTCGCCTTCTTCATCTCATACCATGTCAGCGTGCCGGGATAAGGCGTCAGGGTCGAATAGGCGCACGCATCGTAGCCGGCGTCGCGGTTGAACTTGACGGTATCGTCGAATACCGAGAGATCATCGCCATCGAACCCGTACATGAACAGGCCGAACACCATGATCCCGTAGGAGTGCACCTTCTCGACCAGGGCCGCGAAGGTCTCGGGCCGGTTGACGTGCTTATGCACGCTGGTGAGCGTGGCCCGCGATATCGATTCAAAACCGATACTCAGCAGCGTGCAGCCGCTTTCCGCCGCAAGCTCCAGCATGCGATCGTCCTGCGCCAGTTTTGACGTCACGCCGGCCTGCCAGTGAATGTTGCGGCCCTTGAGCGCGCGCATGACCTCTTTCGGGCGCTCCGGTGTGCCGAAAAAGTCGGCGTCGTTAATCGAGATTGTGCGGGCGCCGCAATTTTCCATTTCATGGATGACTTCGTCCACCGGACGGTAGCGGAATCTGAGACCGTTCATCAGCGGCTCGGCACAGAACGTGCAGCCTTGGTGGCAGCCGCGTGATGTCTGAACAAAGGTCTTGTTGACGTAGCGATGCTTCTTCAGAAGATCGTAGCGCGGCATCGACAGTCCGGTCATCGGATGCAGCTTGTCGGACTTGTAGGTGCCCCGCATCTCGCCGCATTCCAGGTCGTCAAGCAGCCGGTCGATCACCAGCTCGACTTCGCCGATGACCACGGCGTCACAATGGCTGAGCGCTTCCTGCGGCATGAAGCTCGGATGCACGCCTCCCATCATCACCGGGATGCCTTTGGCGCGGAAATGATCGGCAATTTCGTAGCCGCGATTGACGTAGCTCGTCATCGCGGAAATGCCGACGAGATCAGCTTTCAGGTCGAAGTCGATGGTTTCGATGTTCTCATCCGTCAGCACCACTTCATACTGGTCGCGCGGAATGCAGGCCGCCACCGCCAGCAGGCCCGCAAGCGGCGAATACAGAGCGCGATTGAGATAAAGCGGCCGGGTCGTGAGTGAATCGGTCTTGGGATTGATGAGATGAATGACGCGCGAGCGCACGAGTAGCCTCCCCTGGCAACGCCCCCTTGCACCTCAGGCCAATGAGAATTCCGCCGACAGGTTCCCGCCCTTTTGCAATTAAATCAGGTTCGAAAAACGATTTGACGGTATCGGGAGACTACCTCCTTTACCGCCCCTGGCCGATTGAATCCCCAACCAACCGCCGGCTTTGAGCGACCCGACGCAGCATGGCATCCAACTCGCTCGCATCAACGCGGTCGGCACTGATTACAGCCTGCGTGATGGGATCCGACAGGATGTCTTCGAGCGATGGTTCGCGCCAGCATTTCATGAATCGACTCCTGATGACTTAGCGAGTGTTTTGTTCTGAATCCCCGCTTTCGCAGGCGCAGCGGGTAAGGATTGGCCGTGTGCGCTAGGCGGCAATGCGCGCGTGCTTGACGGCACCATCCGCCGCATCGGGGTGATTGCTGCGACCCGCACGTGCCGGCTCGTCCATGCTGACACGGAACCACAGTGCGTAGAGCACCGGCACGACCAGAAGCGTCAAGATGGTCGCAACCAGCAGCCCGCCCATGATGGTGATCGCCATCGGGCCCCAGAACACACTCCGTGAAAGTGGGATCATGCCAAGGATCGCAGCGAGCGCCGTGAGCGTCACCGGCCGCGCGCGCCGGATAGTGGCATCGATGATCGCGCGATAGCGCGCGTGGCCTTCGGCGATATCGCGATCGATCTGATCGACCAGGATCACGGTGTTGCGCATGATCATGCCAGCGAGCGCGATCAGGCCGAGCAGCGCCACGAAGCCAAAGGGCCGGTTAGAGACTAGCAGGGCCCCGGTTGCGCCGATCAGGCCAAGCGGTGCGGTCACGACGACCAGCGCAAGACGCGAGAAACTCTGCAGCTGGATCATCAATAGCACCAGCATCGCGATAATCATCACCGGAAAGACGGCGACCAAGGCGACATTCGCCTTGACGCTTTCTTCGATCGATCCGCCAGTTTCAATCCTGTAGCCGAAGGGCAGCGCGTCCTTGATCGCCTTGAGCTTCGGCGCGACCTCATTGCTCACGTCGGGCGCCTGTACGCCATCGATGACGTCACCGCGGACCGTCAGCACCAGGTCGCGGTTGCGCCGCCACAGGATCGGCTCCTCGAACTCGTAGGAAAGCTTGGCAACCTGCGAGAGCGGCACCGCAACGCCATTGCGAGTCGCGATGGTGAGGTCCGGCAGGCGGTCCAGATCGAGCCGCTCGGACGGAATGGCGCGCGCCACGACGCCGATCCGCTCGATGCCTTCGCGGTATTGCGTGATCGTAAAGCCCGAGACCAGCGTCTGCAGGGTCTGCGCGACCTCCTGCGGCGTCAGCCCCAGGGCCCGCGCGCGATCCTGGTCGATGTCTAGCCGGATCGACTTCACCTGTTCGTTCCAGTCGAGATGCGGATCGATGAGCTTGTGGTTTTCCGTCATCACCTTGCGGACGTCTTCCGCAATCGCGCGCACTTTCATTGGATCAGGTCCGATGACGCGGAATTGCACGGGGAACCCGACCGGCGGGCCAAACACGAAGCGGTCGACCCGCGCGCGCGCCTGCGGCAGCGCGCCGTCGGTGATCGCCTTCTCCAGCCGCGCCTTGAGCCGCTCGCGGCCTTGGAGCGTCTTTGCGACGATCACGACCTGCGCAAAGTTGGGGTTGGGCAGTTCCGGGTTGAGGCCGAGCCAGAAGCGCGGGGCGCCCGCGCCGACATAGGTCGTGTAGCTCTCAGCGTCCGGATCGTTGCCGATGAGCTGCTCCGCCTTCTTGGCCGTCGCCTCGGTGACGCCGATCGCGGTCCCCTCGGGCAGCCGCATCTCGAAGAAAAGCTCGGTGCGGGTCGAGGTTGGGAAGAATTGCTGCTGTACCAGCCCGAAGCAGGCAATGCTGGCAAGGAACATGAAGACCGTTGCCGCAACCACCGACTTTCGCCAGCGCAGGACGAACTCGATCACAGATCGCAGCGCCCGATAGATGCGCGTCTGGTAGATCACGTCCGGGTCGTGCTCTGTGCCGTGCTTCTTGAGATCAGGCAACAGCTTGATCCCGAGATAGGGCGTGAACAGCACGGCCACGAACCACGACGCGATCAGCGCGATGCCGACCACCCAGAAAATGCCGCCCGCATATTCGCCGGCGCTCGACTTGGCGAAACCCACCGGTAGGAAGCCTGCCGCGGTCACCAGCGTCCCGGTCAGCATCGGGAACGCGGTCGAGGTCCATGCGAAGGTCGCGGCCTTCACCCGGTCGAACCCCTGCTCCATCTTTACCACCATCATTTCGATAGCGATGATCGCATCGTCGACCAGCAGTCCAAGCGCGATGATGAGCGCGCCCAAGGTAATACGGTGCAAATCAAATCCCGTCGCGAACATCACGACGAAGACGATTGCCAAGACCAAAGGCACCGACAGCGCCACGACCACGCCCGTGCGCAGGCCGAGCGAGATGAAGCCCACGATCAGAACGATTGCGAGCGCTTCGGTGAAGACATGGAAGAATTCCGAGACCGACTCGTCGACCACGTGCGGCTGATCGGCCACCTGCGTGATCTCCACGCCGACCGGCAGCTCAGCGACGATTGATTTCATCGCCCGCTTGAGGTCTTCGCCGAGCGTGATGATGTTGGCACCCTCGAGCATAGACACGCCTATGGCGAGCGCCGGCCTGCCATTGCTGCGTACGAGGAACGTTGACGGGTCTTCATATCCCCGTTTCACGGTGGCGATATCGCCGAGCCGGAAAATGCGGCCGTCGGCCTGCACCGGCACAGCGGCAATGGCTTCAACGCCCGAAAAGGCCCCGGTCACGCGCAGATTAATGCGATCGGCGGAGGTGTCGATCGCCCCGCCCGAGGTGACGGCATTCTGCCTGGCAACGCTGTCGAAGATCTGTTGCGGTGTGATGCCGAGATTTGCCAGCTTGGCGTGACTGAATTCGATGTAAATCCGCTGCGGCTGCTCGCCGATAATGTCGGCCTTGTTCACGTTCGGCACGCGCAGCAGGCGTTGACGGATATCTTCGGCGCGCGCCTTGAGGTCGGCGTAGCTCTGACCGTCGCCCGTCAGCATATAAAGTGCCGAGTAGACGTCGCCAAACTCGTCGTTGAAATTGGGCCCCTGGATGTCCGGCGGCAGGTCGTTGCGGATGTCGCCGACCTTCTTGCGGACCTGGTACCAGAGTTCCTTCACCTGCGAGGGCGGCGTCGTGTCGCTGAGAATAATGCGGATGTAGGAAACGCCCGGCCGCGAGTAGCTTTCGACGCGGTCGAGATGCGGCAGCTCCTGCAGCTTCTTCTCGATCTTGTCGGCGACCTGCTTCTCCATCTCTGCCGCCGTAGCGCCCGGCCATGACACATTCACAATCATCACCTTGATCGTGAACGACGGGTCTTCGGCACGGCCGAGATTGAGGTACGAGTAGATACCGGCGCCTGCCAGGACGATCATCATGAAGAGGATGAGCGCGCGGTGTGTGATGGCCCAGGCGGACAAATTGAAACGTTGCATGGCGCCGTTACTCCGTCAGGTAGGACTGCAACCTGGCTCCGCGGGCAGAATGTCCGCGAAGCATGGCAAAATTATTTTGCCTCGATGCTCCGGACTTTCAGCCCTGGCTCAAGCTTTTGTACGCCAAGCGTCACCACCTTTTCCCCGGCAGAAATGCCGCCGGTGATGAGCGCATCGTCTTCGTTGAACGAGGCCACGGTGACGGGCCGCAGTGTCAGCTCGCCGGCCTGGCTGACGACATAGACCGAGGCGCCCGAGCCGCGGCTAAGCACGGCGGACAGCGGCAGCTTCGCGACCAGCGCATCGCCGGCGGGCTTCAGCGAGACCGTCGCCGTCATTCCGAGCGCAACACTGTCATCGGGATCGAGGATGGTGAACTTGGCGGCATAAGTTCGGGTGGCTTGGTCGGCTTGCGGTGAGAGCTCGCGCAGCCGCGCCGCATAATGATGACCGTTGTCGGACCAGAGTGTGACAGTCGCCTTTGCCTCCCGGGCCTTGGAGAGCCAATTTTCCGGCAGCGCGACGACGGCTTCCTTCTCGCCGCGATGGGCGAGCTTCACGACCGGCTGCCCGAGCGCAACCACCTGCCCCGGCTCGGCGAGCGTCGCTGTGATAACACCGTCCGCTCCCGCCTTGAGCTCGGCATAGTCAAGCTGGTTGCGCGCCAGATCGAGCGCGCGCTTGGCGCGTGCAAGCCGGCTTTCCGCCTCGCCTTTTGCGGCGGTCTTGCGATCATAGTCCGCGATCGAAGCATAGCCGCGCGTCTTCAGCGTTTCGTACCGTTCGAAATCTGCGGAGGTCTGAGTGAGATTGGTGCTAGCCGCGGCAAGCTCCGCTTCCGCGCTTTCGACCTGCAGCCGGAGATCCTCGGGATCGAGACGCGCGATGACATCGCCGGCGTGTACGCGATCGCCCACGTTCACCAGCCGCGCGACCATCTTGCCGCCGACCCGGAAGCCGAGATCGGTCTCGTAGCGCGCCCGCACCACGCCGACAAAATCGCGCGCGGCATCTTCGGCCTGGAAGGCCACGCTTTGCACCTGCACCGGGCGCTCCGCCTTCGGGGCTGGCGCCGTCTCGGCCGAGCACGCCGCCAAAAGCAACGCCGCCGCCAATGCCGCGAGTGGTCTCACAAGATTTGAATGCTTTGGCATGGCGGGACTCCTTTCACTAAATTGTGACGAGTGATGAATTCCATTTTTCGTCACAATTGAGGCAAGCGAATTCGCGTTGGGGAACGGCATGGGTTCAGGTCCGGGGAGTTATGGCGCGGAGGGAGAAGCGAATGCTGGCCTTGGCCTGGGCGTCGACGTCTTCCTCGTCGGTCAGGCACTGGCTGATTAGAACCGGGTGCACGAAGGCCACAAGCGAACGCATCAGAAGCTGTGACGTCTCGGCCGGATCGACCTTTTCGAACTCTCCGGCGGCGATGCCGTCACGGATGATGAGCTCGACGACATTGCGAATGACTTCCTTATGCGCCTCGATGGCATCCCAGCTGTCCTCGATCGCGACCAGCACGATGTCGTTTACGCGCTTGTCCGTGAGCAAATTCGCCTTGTGATAGGCAAGGATCTCGAGGATCAGGCGCTCAATGCGACTCACAGCCGAGCCGCGCGACCGGGCAATTTCCCACGCCCGCTCGTCCAGCTCGGCCAGGCAGCGCCGGCAGATCGCTTCGACGATCGCATTCTTGGAGGCGAAGAACCGGTAGACGTTGGCCGGCGACATATCGAGTTCCGCGGCAATGTCGGCGACCGTGGTCTTGGCGAAGCCCAACTGCCGGAATAGCCGATCGGCCACATCCATGATGCGGTCCCGGGTATCGTCTGGCTTGGTCTTCGGCAGGGCGTTCATGGCACTTCGCCGGGGGCTTTTATGACGACTGATGAAATTTATAATTCATCAGT
>Ga0310810_10001062_pt1 | contig 28070 bp, 25 predicted proteins | sample NCmetagenome_FD_207641 | JGI IMG/M metagenome (GOLD analysis project Ga0310810, IMG submission 207641) | Soil microbial communities from experimental microcosm in Duke University, North Carolina, United States - NC | ecosystem: Engineered > Artificial ecosystem > Soil microcosm > Unclassified ...
CTCCATGATGTCAGGATTGTCATCGATGACAAGAATGCGCGGAATTCTCCTGGAGCCTCCCCGATCGCCCATTTGTCTGTATGAAGTGGAGCGGGAAGAAACGGTTGTCCAGAGCTTGTGGGGGATGCTCATGGGATGGGCCCAAACAAGGGCAATTGTAGAAGATACCGGGAGCCGAAAACAGCCAAAAGAATAACGTTATTTTATTTCCGCGGTACCCGAAGGTAAGTAGATTAAGCGGAAATCATGTTCCGCGTGTGCCGAAATGGGACCCGCGAGTTTAAATTTGTGACCTGCGTCCTTGCGCCATCCTTTGCGGATGTATCTAGTAGCGGAATGAAACCTCTGATCTTCCTCTTTCTTATGGTGAGTGCATCAGTTGCCTGGGGCACAACTAAAATCCATCTCGTAACTCTGGGAAAATCCAGCAGCGTGCAATGGATGGTCGGCCCGGAAGAGAACAGACCCAGCGACCTCAAAATTCGCGCCCTGTCGGTCGATGGCAAATTGAAGGAATACACCACCGGTCCTCAACACGAAGTGACGGAACGTCTATTCGTTGTACGGCGGATGTTCCGGCTGAACGACTCGCTTCCGCAAGATGGGGCGCCCCGCTGGAAATGGCAGCGAGGAGGATGGCTGCTGGTGGATCGTGTGAGCGGCAAAGTATCGCCGCTCAACTTGCCGGATTTCGATAACTATCACTCCTCGGCCAGCTGGTATCGCGATTACGCCGCCTATTGTGGCCTCTCCGATGACAGCAAAAAAGCCTACGCCATTGTGGCCCAGATCGGACGCCGCAAGCCTCTGCTGAAGAAAGCTCTGGGAGACGCTGCAGATGAGGATATGCCGGACCGGGAATGCCCTCAGCCAACCTGGCAACGACAGCCTGCGCGCGTGAGCTTCGAAGACGAGGGCCAGAAAACCACCTACTCCATACGCGGGCATGCGGCTGACATTCTGAGCAGTGAAGAAGATGAAGAGGACGCCGGCTCCCGCTAGTCACTCTGCTTGTTCTGCATCCGATCGGCCTTATCGTAAGCTTCGTCCGCCTCGCGCTGCATTCCCTTGGCCTCGTAAGCCTGGCCCAGTGCGTTCTCCGCTTCCGCATAATCAGGTCTCAGCTGTACTGCCCGCTGAAACGCAGCGATAGCCTGATCCGTCCGGTTGGCGCCGAGGTAAGCGGTGCCCAAGATATATTGAGCCTGGGCGGAGTCAGGTTTTTGTTGCGCGGCCTTTTCAAGCTCGGGGATAGCACGCTCAAACTTCTGTGTGCGTTCGGCAGCCAGGGCCTGCGGCGAATAAGTATTTTTATACTTCTCTTTCAGCGCAAATGTGCCGGCGACAATGATCACTGCGATGCCGGCCAGGGCGTTATTCCGCCACCGGCGGCGAACGTCTGTAGGATCCGCGCTGTGCTGCGCGAGGATTGTTCCTAAGGCTGCTCCGGCGACTAAGCCGCCAATATGAGCCGAGTTGTCAATGCCGGGAATAATCGCGCTGAAGATCAGGTTGTATCCGGCAAACGCAAACAGGCTTCTGATGGTCGGCTGCAAAGCCTGCCGGGGAAATGGAAAGCTGCCGAGGTATAAAAAAGACAGCAACATTCCTGCAAGCCCGAAGATGGCTCCTGAAGCGCCCGCTCCTACAGCGGGAGTGTGCCGCATGAACTGCCACCATAAACTTGCCAGGCTGCCCGCCAGGCCGCAGAGCGTATATCCGACGACAAACGTCAGGCGATCAAAAACCCGCTCAGCCAGCGCTCCCAGGTTGAGCAGGCACCACATGTTCAGAAAGATATGGATAATTCCAATGTGAATGTAGTTCGCCACCAGCATGCGCCAGGGCTGAGGGCCGAGTGAAAGCGGCAGCCAGTTCGCGCCCCACTTAACCAGTTGCAGAGAAGAGGGCTCAACCAGGGAGACGCCACTCACCACCATGGCGATGAACATGGCGGCGTTCAGGCCGATCAGCACTGTGGTCGGCGAGAGGCGACGAAATTCAAGCGCTTGAGGCGAGCTGGACATGGTCAGGGATCACGCGCGCTGGTCGACGGGCGCTGCTGCGACCTCCTGCAATCGCTCTGTGCCAGTGACTTCGGCGCTCGTAACCAGCACCACCGAGGCGACCACGATTGCACTGCCTGAGAGAATGTACACCGTTATCGGTTCATGTAAAACAAGCCAGCCCAGAAACACCGCCACCACCGGGTTGACGTAAGCGTAAGTGGAAACCTTGGAAGTCGGCGCATGCCCGAGCAACCAGATATAGGCGGTGTAACCGATCCAGGAGCCGCAGACGATCAAGTAAGCGACCGAGGAAATGCCGCGGATTGACCACTGGACTTCAAGCTGCTCACTTCGCGCAAAAGCAAAAGCGAAATTAGCGAAGCCGGCGAAGATCATTTCCCAGGCGGTCGCCGAGAACGCATCGACTTCCGGCGACTTCCATTTCTTGGCCAGCACCGAACCGAGCGCCCAACTGAATGATCCGCCAATCAGGCTCAAGGAAGCCCATAGCTGCACGCGATCGAGCGTGCCAGGGGATTTTAAGTCGGGCCATAGAAGTACAGTCAGCCCCACAATTCCCAGAGCCAAGCCGCACTTACCGCGCGAGGAAATTCGGTGATGCCCTAGTAGCAGGCTGTCCAGGACCAAAAACCATAGCGGAGTAATGGCAACAATCAGTGCGGCCAACCCGGATGCCACATGGCGTTCCGCATACGAAAGGGTGAGATTGCCGCCCATCAACAGCAGCACGCCGACAACTGCCATTTCGGCAAGCTGGGTGGCGGAGTAAACAATGCGTTTGCCGCGCCATCCGCAGAAGGCCAGCATGAACGCACCGGCGATGGTGAACCGCACTCCACACATCAGCGCCGGAGGAATGTGTTCGACCGCAATATCAATCGCGAGATAGGTTGATCCCCAGAAGAAATAGACAAGAGCGAAAGCAAGGATCAGCGCAAAGCGGCTTGATTGAGTGGTGGTCATCTGGGACTGTAAGTATCAGACTATGAGTAGTAGACGCAGGATGCAGAATGAATCCGAAGGTTTTAGTTGGTTCTCGCTACCCTTTACCTCGAGGTATAATCAAAGCTGATTGCGATGCATTTCCTGAATCCCAATTCGCATCTGCCTGCTTGCTGGCTGCAGTTCCTGGTGTGCCCGCGCCGGTACCGCGCCGTGCTGCCGGCGCGTTCGCGCCCGAATCTTTTCAGCGGCGACTAGTCACTCTCTCCCGGTTCATTGCTGTACCTGCTTCGGTTTTCCGGAGCCAACCATCCCTGGCAAACGCCCAGAACCGTGAATACGGAGAACAACATGACCACTCAGACTCTCGCTGGACCCAAGATCAAGACCACCCTGCCCGGCCCCAACGGCAAACGCATTCTGGCCGGGGACGAAAAGTACCTTTCGCCTTCCTACACCCGCTCCTATCCGCTGGTTGCGAAGAGCGGACGCGGCATTGTCATTACCGACGTTGACGGCAACGAATTTTTTGACTTCTCCGCCGGAATCGCGGTGACCTCAACCGGTCACTGTCATCCCCATGTAGTTGCCGCCGTGCAGAAGCAGGCGGGCGAGCTGATTCATATGTCGGGCACCGACTTCTACTACGAAAGCATGGTGACGCTGGCCGAGCGGCTATCGAAAATCGCACCTATGCCTGGACCGCATAAAATTTATTACGGCAACTCGGGAACAGAAGCTGTGGAGTGTGCGCTGAAGCTGGCGCGTTACCACACTAAGCGGCCGAACATCATCGCTTTCTTCGGCGCCTTTCACGGGCGAACCATGGGCTCGCTCGCGCTCACCGCTTCCAAACCGCAGCAGAAGCGCCGTTTCGCGCCGCTGCTTCCCGGCGTCACCCATGTTCCGTTTCCGGACGTGTATCGCAAGGGCGAGCAGGATGCGATGGCGTGCGCTCGCTTCATCGAAGACAAGCTCTTCAAAACGACATTGCCTCCTGAGGAGGTCGCGGCAATTTTCGTGGAACCGATTCAGGGCGAGGGCGGATACGTGCCCGCTCCTGCGAACTTCATGCAGGAACTGCGGCGTATCTGCGACAGGCATGGGATTCTGCTGGTTGCCGACGAAGTGCAATCGGGTATGGCGCGCACCGGAAAGTGGTGGGCAATCGAACACACCGGCGTGCAGCCCGATATTGTCTGCGTGGCCAAGGGAATCGCATCCGGTATGCCGCTCTGCGTGACCATGACGCGCGCCGAAATCATGGACTGGGTACCCGGTTCGCACGCCTCAACCTTTGGCGGAAACCCGGTGTGCATCGCAGCGGCGCTGGCTACGCTCGATGTTATCGAAAAGGAAAACCTGGCGCGCAACTCGGACGAAGTCGGCAAGCACATGCTGAAGCGCATGGAAGATTGGCCGAAGAAGCACGCCATGGTTGGCGATGTTCGCGGCCGCGGCCTGATGCTCGGGGTCGAGATCGTCAAAGACAAGCAGACCAAGGAGCAGGCCGGCCCAGAGCGCGACCGCATTGTCGAACTGGCCTTCGAACGAGGCGTGCTTTACCTGGGCTCCGGCCCGAGCACGGTTCGTCTTGCGCCGCCATTGGTGGTCACCAAAGAGGAAGCCGACGTCGCGCTGGATGTTCTGGAAGAATGCATTTCGATCGTCGAGCGTGGTGCGCATAAACAAGGTGGCCCGGGAAAACCGCAGGGCTCGTAATTGTTCTGCAGGTCGGCAGGACGGGCGAGGACGCCCGTCCTCCATCAACGGCGTGAGAGAAAATATGTGGCAAGGAACAGTTGAATCCATTCACATTGCGGCGCGCGCGGTAGAGCCGACGCGGTCAGTTGCTGAAATCCGGGCATTGCCGGGTAAAGGACTGGAAGGTGATCGCTATGCAACCCAACAGGGTACTTTTTCCAAGCCTAAACCCGATCATGAGTTGACGCTGATCGAGGCTGAGGCTATGGAAGCAGCCGCGCGCGATTACCAGATGCAACTCGCGCCCGGTGAAGCGCGCCGGAACGTGGTTACGCGCGGCGTTCCGCTGAACCACCTGGTGGGAAAGGAATTCAGCATTGGAGACGTTCGCGTGCGCGGCATTCGTCTGTGCGAACCGTGCGATCATTTGCAAAAGGTCACCGGCAAGTCCGTGATCAAGAGCTTTCTGCATCGTGGGGGATTGAGGGCGCAGATACTCAGCGAAGGCATAATTCGCGTGGGGACCACCATTTCGGAGATGTAGCAGGTTATGCGACGGGCGAGGACGCCCGTCCTCCACCTATTTCAGCGCACCCAACTCAGCCATGCCCACCCGACGATCATGGTCGCGACTGTGATCGGCAAGCCGGCGCGAAAATATTCCCGAAAGCCGATTTCCACTTCCGGCCGTGCACTTTCTACCACAATGATGTTGGCCACGCTTCCGGTCACCGTGAGATTGCCCGCCAAAGTTGACGCCATGGCCAGCGTCAGCCAGGCAGCTTGCTGGTTCGGCAACCCCGAAACCACTGACTTGAGCAGCATCACTGCCGGAACATTGCTCACGATATTGCTGAGAATGGCAGTTGTAACCGTGAACACTGCGATGTGCTGCAGGTTCCAGTGCGCAGCAACCTGGAGCAGCTTATCCACGATTCCGGTGTTTTCCGCGCCGCCCACGATTAGAAACAGCCCCACAAAAAAGACCAGCAGCCCCCAATCCACCTGCTGATAAATCTTGCGCGGGTCGAGAGTGCGCGTGATCAGCATGACGGCCGCCCCCAGTGCCGCGACCATGGCAGGCGGCGCGCCCGCAAAAAATCCAATGACTACTGCCAGCACCACCAGCCCAGGCTTAGTGAGCCGGGAGAGTTCCAGTTCCGGTAATGGAATCTGTTTTTCGATGAGCGGCGCGACATCCTGCTTTCGCCTGAACAAAAAATGAACAATCAGCCAATCGAGGAACAACCCAGTCAGGGCCACCGGCCCCAGATGCCCAATGAATTCGCGGTAACTGATTCCCGAGAAAGAACCAATCAACATGTTCTGCGGATTGCCGGTGATGGTAGCCACGCTTCCGATATTCGAAGCCGTTGCCAACGCCAGCAGGTATCGCGTGGGTTGCAGGTGAAGACGGCGGGTGATGCTCAAGATAAATGGCACCATCACCAGGCACACAATATCGTTCACGAAAAAAGCCGAGAAAAAACCCGAAGTGAAAACCACCGCCGGCAGCAGATGCGCAGGCTGGATGCGGCGCAACACCAGCTCCGCGCTCCATTCGAAGAAGCCAACCAGGTGCAGGCTGGCCACGATCAGCATCATCGAAAACAACAGAACGATGGTCGGGAAATTGATGAACTTAAGCGCCTGATCGGGCGCAACAATGCGAAATGCAATCATGGCCACCGCACCGATAATGGCCGCGCCTGGGCGATCGATTTTCAGCCAGGGGAACTTGCCCGCCGCAAAAACTAAATAACTGGCGAAGAAGATGAGGTAAGCGGCAAAAATTCGACCTTCAGAAAATGCCGCCGGCGAGATGTGATGCATAGCGTGCGCAACAGAGTATCAAATGACCCTCGCCACTCAATGCCTGCTTTCCCTGGCCCCCGCAAAGTTCAGCTTGGATGCCAGGGTTGCACCGCAGGTTCATGGCCCTGCGATGCGCCGCAGCCTTTTAGCCTTGACATGCGATTCCCGTGCGAGGGAAACTCCGATCAGAACTAACGCACAATACATGGAAATATTTTCAATTCTGGGTCAGGCCGCCCCGCTTGCTGAAGAAGCGCCTCAACCGCCTTCACCTGCTCCTGAGAAGCCGGTTGATGTTTTGAGCTTTCCAGGCGACGACGGCGGACGTTCGCTAACCGCCATGGCGCGGCGTGATCTTCACGTCGCTTTGCAGCTGTTGGCGGAACGCGCGCAATACATCACTGGAGCCTCGGGCGCGGCAATTGCCTTGCGGGAAAAAGACCAGATGATCTGTCGCGCGAGCGCCGGCTCGGCCGCTCCCGAGTTGGGCGCGCAGCTGCAGGTGAACTCCGGGCTTTCAGGGGAAAGCGTACGCACCAGGAAAACTCTGCGTTGTGACAACGCCGATTCCGATGCTCGCGTGAACCGCGACAGCTGCCGCACCTTGGGCATTGCCTCGGTCGTGGTGATGCCGCTCTTGAAAGATGGCGAAGTCAATGGCGTTTTTGAGCTGCTTTCAGAACGTCCCTACGCCTTTGAAGAGCGTGACATCAATGCGCTCGAGCGATTGGGCGAAATGATTCAGACCGCTGTGGGGCATGCCCAAGCCGCGGAGCGGGCGGACGCCGGATTCGGTGAACCGGTTGCAGCCGAAGCCACGAAAGAAACCGCGCTCGCAGAAAAGCAGCCTGCCGCTGCCGCTGCGTCGAACCCTGCGGGTGTAATCACAGAGGTAGTGAACACGCCTGCTACTGAAGAAAAACCACCGCTACAAGCCGCTACCACTCCCTTGAGCGCTGCGCCTTCCAGCGTGAACAAGTGCGCTCAGTGCGGCTTCCCCGTGTCTGGAGGCCGGACGCTTTGCCTGGACTGCGAAGCAAAGGAACCTGCCGGCCCGCTGGTGAGCGATCTGGCGCAGGGCGATTCCAGCTGGTTGAGCTCCCACCTTTACCTGATTGCGACCCTGATCATCGCGCTACTGACGATTGCAGTGATCGTGCTGAGACACTAGCCAGCAATCCGATGAGATTCCTATCCGCTCAAGATCCATTGAGACTCGTGCGAAGTGATGAGCGGCGTTTCAACCGCTTACAATTAACTTGACAATGGCGGCTCTTGGGCGCAATGTTGCAGGCGCGTTGTGCGGAGCCTTTTCCTAGCTCAACTGTCCTTCCCTTCCTAGGCTCTGGCTTTCGAGTGCTTATCGGAGCTTGCAAACACAAATGCATGAAGAAGTGTGCGATGAGGCGCACCTCTGAGTTTTGAGCTACGCCGGGTAGATCGGCAGCGGATGCGGCTGCGCTGGCGGAGTACCAGTCCGAATTCAATCAAAACACACTCACTGAAAGTGAGCAGAGGAGAACATCATGAAGCGAAGGGCGAGCGTTTTTACACTCTTTCTGTTGGTAGCGCTAAGTGCGGCAAGCCAGTATGCTCAGGCCGTGAGTCTCAGAGTGGATTGCGACAAACACGATTCGATTTCTAAGGTCCTGCACTTGCTTGCAAAGGCCAATCCGCAGGGGCCGAACAGGGTAACTGTTTCGGGCAGTTGCGAAGGGAACCTGGTTATTAAAAGTATGGATCGACTAACACTGATTACCTTGACGGGTGCCTCGATCACGGACCGCTCCAACGGAACCTTAGCGGTCGTGGATATCGAGGACTCGCAAAAGGTGACCCTGCAAGGATTCACCATCAACGGCGGAGCCCAGGGAATCCTATGCAGTACCGCCAGTCTGTGCTATCTGACTGGCAACACGATTCAAGGTCCTGGACATTTTGGTGTAAATGTCTTGAAAGGTTCCCGCGCGTTTCTTGAAAGCAATGTGATCCAGAACTGGGGCCGCGGCGCGTTCATCACAGGTGCGCAAGTGTTCAGTAGCAATGACGTCTTCCAAGGTAATGGGGGGTCCGGGATAGCAGCGCTCGTCGGGTCTTACTTCGAATCACTCAATTCCACCTTCGACAACAACGGAGATGGTATTGAGGCTGCCGGCGTCATGGTCCTGAATGGCGGTACCGTTAGTGACAATAGCCGCATTGGCGTAAGAATGCTCGGCGGCAATGTGGTCTTTCAAGGTCCGACCATCACTGGCAACGGTGGGGTTGGGGTGCACCTGGAAGACGGAGCTTTTGCGGGCTTCCTCGCGGCTAACATCACGGGCAACCTGGGTGGTCTGGACATAGAGTGCACCCCGCAATTTCCGATCACTCGTTTTGTCGACAGAACGGGTGGAATCACAAACTGCGTTGAATCGGCCAGCAGTTCGCGGCAAAAAGCTGTGCAATAAGTCACGCGAGATTGGCCGCCCAATGTTGGGCGGCAGGGTGCCCCACCCTCGCGCTTTTCGAAGGGTGGGGTTTTCAAGAACGAGTGTCGCTGACTTTTGTTACTCGAAATGGCCGACGACGATGTCACCGGCAGCGGACGGGCCCCCTCTCGCAAGTGATTCAGCCAACTCAACAGCTCTACAGCTTGCCTTCCTGCTCATACAAATCAGCCTCCGTTTGACTTGCCATTCCCTACCCCCTAACATCTCTAGACTCCGGACTTTTAGATAGGTTCTAGCAGCGTGCTCGCCACCGGCATTACCGTCTCCCATTACCGCATCCTGCAGCAGCTGGGAGGCGGAGGCATGGGCGTGGTCTATCAGGCGGAGGACCTGAACCTCGGCCGCCAGGTCGCCCTGAAGTTCCTGCCTTCCGATCTTGAGCGCGACCCCGCCGCCCTCGAGCGTTTTCAGCGCGAGGCCCGTGCCGCCTCCGCGCTGAATCATTCCAATATCTGCACCATCTATGAGATCGGCCAGGCCGATGGGCGTTACTTCATCGCCATGGAGCTGCTGGAAGGCCAGACGCTTAAGCAGCTCATCTCTCGGCAACCGCTGCAACTGGAAACGGTGCTCGATCTCGGAATTCAGATCTCAGACGCGCTGGAAGCTGCACACTCGAAGGGCATCATTCATCGCGACATCAAGCCCGCGAACATCTTCGTCACCACCCGCAACCAGGCCAAAATTCTCGATTTCGGGCTGGCCAAACACACGCTCAAGTCTGACGCGGTGCTGGGGAACATAACGGCTGGTTCGGCAGAGACGCTCAATGAGAATTTGCTTACCAGTCCTGGATCGACGGTAGGGACGGTCGCCTACATGTCGCCCGAACAGGCGCGCGGCAAAGATCTGGATACGCGCACCGATCTCTTTTCCTTCGGGGTGGTGCTGTACGAAATGGCCACCCGCTGTGTGCCCTTTCGCGGCGACACGTCGGCCATCATCTTCGAAGCGCTGTTGAACCGGCAGCCGGTGCCGCCAGTGCGGTTGAATCCCGACATCCCGCAGCAGCTCGAAGAGATTATCTGCAAGCTGCTGGAGAAAGACCGCGAGCTTCGCTATCAGGGCGCCGCGGAAGTTCGCGCTGATCTGAAGCGCCTGAAGCGGGACACCGAGTCGGGGCTGACCTCAGCCGCTGCCAGCTCCGGCGCCATGCGCGCTCACACTCGACCGAAGAAACTTTGGAACTATGCCGTCATCGCTCTGGCGGTGCTGGCGCTGATTGGGATTGCGATGACCTTTTTTGCCCGCCGCAGCCGCGCGGTGATGTCCGAAAAGGATTCCATCCTGGTCACCGATTTTGTGAACACCACCGCCGACCCGGTTTTCGACGGAACGCTCAAGAAGGCGGTGGCTGTTGACCTTGAGCAGTCGCCGTATATCAACATCTTTCCGGAGCAGAAGGTGCGGCAGACCTTGCAACTTATGGGACGCACTCCCGACGATCGCATTACCAGCGATGTCGGCCGCGAAATCTGCCAGCGCGATGGCATCAAGGCCATGCTCAATGGTTCCATCGCCAATCTCGGCAGCCAGTACGTGGTCACGCTCGAAGCGGTAAATGCTGCCAACGGAGATTCTCTGGCTCGCGAACAAACGCAGGCTGCCGGTAAGGAGCAGGTTCTGAATGCAGTGCATGAAGCCGGATCGAGCCTGCGCAAGCGCCTGGGTGAATCGCTCACCTCAGTGCAGAAGTACGACAAGCCGCTTTCAGAAGCTACCACTTCGTCGCTGGAAGCGCTAAAAGCGTTGAGCCTGGCGGATGCCAAACACCAGGTGGGCGATGAATTGGCAGCGCTCCCGCTTTATCAGCGGGCCACCGAGCTCGATCCTAACTTTGCCATGGCATACGCCAGGTTGGGCGCGGTTTACAACAATCTCGGCCAAACCGAACTTTCGGAGCAGAACCGGCAGAAGGCATTCGAACTGCGCGACCGCGCCAGCGAGCACGAAAAGCTCTATATCATGGAGCATTACTACGTAGATTCGAATCAATTGGAGAAGGGCATAACCGCGCTCGAACTTTACAAGCAGACTTATCCGCGAGATTCCATCCCCTACAACAATCTTGCCGCCATCTACAACAATCTTGGCCAGTTTGATAACGCGCTCTTGAATGCCAAAAAATCAATGGAGCTCGATCCCGACAGCTTGACAGGTTACGTGAACGTCTGTGCCGCATACCTGGGATTAAATCGGGTGGACGAAGCTAAGGCCACGCTCGATGAAGCACTGAAGCGCAAGCTGGCACTCCCCGGACTACTTAATCAGGTCGCTACCGTGGCGTGGCTGCAGAATGACACTGCCCGTATGGAGCAGGCGCTTGAGCAGGGCCAGAAACAGCCAGGAGGCGACGTAATGGTCCCATCGTTCCGGTCGGCGCTGGCCGGATACGGTGGAAGAGTTAAGCTGGGCCGAGAGCTGGGGCTAAGATCCCGCGATGCAGCCCAGCAGTTAGGCTTGAAAGAGCTCGCCGCCAATAGTTTGTTGAACGAAGCTGTAGCAGAGGGTTTCATCCACAATAAAGCCCGTGCGCTCGAAGATGTTTCCCAGGCGCAGAAGTTTTCCCAGTCACCAAGCGTGCTTATGCAATCAGCGGTGGCGCTGTCGATTGCGGGTGACGGGAGCCGGGCCCTTCGTTTGATTGAAGGTGTCGCGCAAAAAAGACCCTATGACGCCTTTGTTCAATTTGTAGCTCTGCCGGCTGTGAAGGCGCAGATTGAGATCGATCACAACAATCCCGCCAAGGCGATCGATTTGCTCGACAGCACCATGGTTTACGCGCGCACCAACAGCGTTGCCTTGTATATACGCGGGAATGCGTTTTTGCGGGCAGGACAAGGAGCAGAAGCGGTACAGGCATTTCAGCGCTTGCTTGATATCAAGAACTTCATTGGCGTAGACCCGCTCATCCCCTTAGCCCACCTTGGGGTAGCACGGGGATACGCGATGGCTGGAGACAAGGCGCACAGCCGGGTCGCATACCAGGACTTTCTCGGCACTTGGAAGGACGCAGATCCTGACATCCCCATTTTGAAAGACGCGCAAGCTGAATATTCTCGAGTGCAGTAACTCTCAAGCAGCTGCGCTGTGCACCAGCGATCGCGCTGTCCCAATCAGAGTTGAGATGTGATCAGACTTGAGATGTGATCAGAGTTGGCAGCCAGTCCTGTGATTCCTTTTGAACAAATGCCAAGGGGAAGGAAAAAGTCAAAATGACCGCGCCTAAGCCGTTTGGCTTTCTTCTCGCGCGCCGTGCTTTGCCGCAACGCGCTCCTGGATTTTGAGGACCACCGCGCGCAGCATGTCATCCCATGGCGCGGGTTTTCCAGTCCATATCTCAAATTGGCGAGCCGCCTGCTGCACGAACATTTCGATTCCCGGTATGGTCTGCGCCCCGCGTTCGCGAGCCAGCTTCATCAGCCGGGTCTCCGGCGGATCATAGACCATGTCAAAAACATACCTGGCATTGATTTCTTCGGCGTTCAACGGACTTTCGCGCTGGTTATTCATCCCCACCGGCGTGGCATTAATAATCACGTCGAAAGCCATCTTCTTCAGATCAGCCCGCTTGGCCGTTCGCGCGCGTGCCGAGCGCGCCAGCTTCTGCGCCGGGCCGGCGCTCCGGTTCATAACGTAAACTTCCGCTCCACGTTCCTTCAGGCCGAATACTGCGGCCCTGGCGGCTCCGCCCGCACCGAGTACCAGAATTTTTGCTTTCTCCAGCGTGATTCTCTGTTCCAGGGGACGCACAATGCCGGCGGTATCGGTATTGAATCCATACAGTTTGCCGTCTTGTGCGCGCACCACCGTGTTACAGGCTCCAATCTTTGTGGTATGGGAATCGGTGTTGTCGAGATATTTCAGGATCGATTCCTTATAAGGCATGGTGATCGAGAGGCCATGAATCGGAATATCGCGCACGCACGCCAATAGGTCTTTCAGTGTCTTGGCATGTAACGACAGATAAACGCCATTGACGTTTTCCCGCCGCAACGCGGTATTCATGATCACCGGCGAAAGCGAGTGAGCAACCGGGTCCCCTGCCACGCCATAAACTTTTGTCGCGGCATCGACCTGTTCAATCCGGTAAGTACTGCGGAGTTCTTGAGCCGTGACCTGCCCCGGGGCGGTTCGTTCATCCGGGCTGATTGCGCCGAAGGTAAACACGCTGCCTGCCCGGATGCTCAGAATCCGGCTGATAATGCCCTGCTCACCCATGCACAGCCCAACCAGTGAGTGCTTATCCCCCTGTTCCTGGAGGAACTTCATCATGGTTACGTTGTCGTGCAGGGTGGTAGCGGTGCCCACAATCTTGTAAATGTCGGCTGGGAAGCGGGACATCTTCGCCAGCGTTTCGTCCAGGTCTTTAGTTGCCCGAAAGTCATGAAAAGAAATGATTAAAGCCGAACGAGAACGCAGCTTCTCCAGCTGTTCCGGCTTGCAGCGAACGACCGTCTGCAATTCCAGGTCGACCAGCTGACAACCGGCCGCGGCCGCTTTGGTAAGTATTTCCAGTTGCGAAGCGATTGACCCTTTGAACCGGCCGCCGCTGGCCTCCCGCCGGCAGGTGCAAATCACCAGCGCCTGGGGGTAATACTCGGTAAACCTTTTGATTTTAGGCAGGGCTGTAGCGGGCTGCGAAAGATAGTCTAACCTGAACTCTAAGAAGGGGTTATCACGAGCCAGCAGTTCCGCCTTTTCGACCAGATCGGCTGCGTCCGTTCCGGTGACCGGGACGCACACTTTGGGTAGCCTAAGCCGCAGAAGCTTGCCGATATAGTTATTGCCGGATGACATGGCCGGGAGGAACGAATCGGGATATTACAGGCGCGTAATTACAGATGCAACAATGGATTCATGGAATACATGTTGGCAAGTCAGCGCGCCATCCTGGTGCGCTAACACCAGCGTAACCTTGACCACCCCTCCCGTGCTTGTTACTGTCCGGCTGTAAGCCCTTGTTTTTTTGCAAGTTGCGTTGAAAGCCGCACCAGAAAGCGGCAGCAATTTTGGAGGTAACATGAAGAAAGTATGGGCTTTGCTGATGTTAGCCCTGGCGTCAGCGGCACTGGCACAGCAAACGGATCCGGCAGCTGGCGACCAGGCTGCGCCGCAGGAAACCAGTACTAGCTTTCCCGTGGTACGGATCAACACTCCGACGCATGCCGATATCTATTGTGCTGGGTTCGTGGGCAAGCCCCTTCCGAACAGCAAGTTTATAGCCGGCGGGCTGCAAACTCCCAACACCACCAAGTTTACTAATCAGGAAATGATCTACCTGGCAGGCGGCGGTTACCAGGTTGGTCAGAAGTACACCATTTTGCGCGAGCTGCGCGACCCGAATGAATATGAGATTTTCGCTGGACAGCGCCGGATACTGAAATCGATGGGTGATGCTTACGCCGAGATCGGGCGCGTCAGAGTCACTGATACGCGCAGCAAGTCGGCCATCGCTCAAGTGGAATTCAGCTGTGAACCGCTGGTTCCCGGTGATATCGCCGTGCCATTTGAAGAGAAACCCCCAATCACATTTCATCCTCCGGTCCGGTTTGACCGCTTTGCGCCCCCCAACGGAAAAGCGAGTGGCCGCATTGTGCTGGCCCGCGACTTCGATACTGAACTGGGCACCGGAGCCAAGATTTACATGAACGTGGGAACCAACCAGGGAATCAAAATCGGCGACTACTTCAAAGCGGTGCGCAACTACACTGAAGACTTAAAGGACCCGGTTGATTCGCTTTCATTCAAAGCGTCCAACACTGAGGACACGCAGAAACGTCCACCTTCTGTCGAAGGTGGAATGTTTACCAGGACCAAGGGGCCAAATATTCATGTGGCTGACCTGCCGCGCCGCGCGGTGGGCGAGATCGTGATACTGGATGCCACTCCGACCACTTCCACTGGCATGATCGTGTTTGCCCTGGAAGATGTTCATATCGGGGACACAGTCGAATTAGACCAGTAAATCTGGTACACCGAACAACCTAGCGGGGAGACAAGCTCTCCCCGCTTTTTATTGCGACTCTTCGAGGTCGCCGAATATTTCGGCGCTGAATGCCTGTACTAAAGCACCTTGTCTCCACGCGTCAGAGGAAAGACCGGCTTTCCGGCAAGTCTGCTGCAGAAAAGCAATCCGATCCCAGCCGTGTTCCTCAGCAACCTTTGGCAGCAGCAAACCGCGGTAAATGCCTTGAGTGACGACCAGTCCGTGAACTCCGATTTGGATTTCTTCAGGCCGGATAACACGCAACGGAGAGAGCACGCTCAAAGAGACTCTGAGATCTGCGGCCTCCTGGAGTGAGACCGGAAGAAACCTGGTGTCGTCAAAGGCTGCCGCGCAGGCAGTTTCTGCGACCGTGATGTAGAGCGGCTTCACCGCCTCAAAATATCCGACACAGCCTCGCAATTGCTGATGCAGATAAAGCGTACTAAAAGCTCCTCGCGGCTTGGCAAGGTGGTCGGAGGGGGGCGGCTCGAAAAGGAGTTGATGGTGCTTCAGCACACTTTCAATCGACTGGTGGGCAATGTTTAAAAGCAGCGCACGTTCGATATCAGTAAATTCGCGCGTTTGCTCTCCGGGAGTCGGCGCGGCCGCCTCACGTGGCGGGAACATCGCGTTTCCTACGCCGGCTGAGAACAAACGCACGGCGACGGCGTTTGACAACCTGGCGGTCGATCTTTGACCAGAAAGCGATGAAGTAATCGAGCGCAGAGGCAAGAGACAAAAACACCATGAACCAGATGGCGCTAAATGCAATCCAGTGGACGGGAAAAATGTATGGGCCAACCGGCCAACTGTACCAGCGATGATCGAGAATCACCGCCACCACCGACACGATCTGGACCAGCATCTTGAATTTACCGAGATCGCTGGCCTCAATGGCGAACCCTTCCGAGGCCGCAATGGAGCGTAGCCCGCTGACCAGAAATTCGCGCCCAATGATCACGACTGCCACCCACGCAGGAACCAAAGAAGGATTGAATTGGACAAGTGTGATGAACGCAGCAGCAATCAGCATCTTGTCCGCCAGCGGATCGAGCAGCATACCCATGGTTGTAATCTGGCCACGCTTGCGTGCCAGGTAGCCGTCAATTCCGTCCGTTATCGAGGCTGCGATGAACAGCGCGGAAGCCAGGATTTCCTGGGTCCCGTCGCTTGATGGAAAGCGATGGGTAGACAGTATCCAGATGAGCAGCGGAATGCTCAAGATGCGACTGAGCGTGATGGAATTGGGTAGATTCACTGCGGGTTGTGAAACATCTCGAGACCAGACCGCCGGCACCGCCACGTTTAGATTATGCTCCACGCCGGAAGGGGAAGCAATCGAGGACACAACCTTGGCAGAAGCGGAGCGGTCACAAAAACGAATGCCCCATTTCTGTATCAAACGGGGCATCTGAGCGAATTCAGGCGGCGGTGGTCTTGTTAAAAGAATTCAGAATACCGCTGCACATATCAAGCAGGTTACCGTGTTGTGGCATTTCGCCGTTGGGGGTCAGTTTATCGACCAGGACCGGAAGCAAGGATGACAACTGAGAGCTGACGCTCTCTGCGGCAACCCCGCTCTGTTGGGCGATCTCTTGCAGCTTGTCATTACCCATCGCGTGCTGGATCTGTTCCGCAGATATGGGCAGGTTCTGGCCGCTGCTGACCCATGAGTTCACCACCTCACCAAGGCCCTTTTCACGCAAACCCTGAATAAGACCACCCAGGCCCCCGGGGTGATTGTTGATCATCTGAAGCACGCTGGCCGCAAGCGGGTTCGAGCTATTTCCGAAGACGCCGCTAAGCGCCTTTCCGCACATGTCGTCAAAGACTGTCATTAATCCTCCTGAATTCTATGGTTGTTTAGCGATGATCTTGCTCCTGATTTTGGCGTAAGTAGCCTGGGGAATAATCTTTTTGCGAACCAGTTCAGTCTTGGTTTTGTAGGGCCGGCCATCAATGATCTTCTGCGAATACATTTCGCCAATGCCGGGCAAAGCATCGAGCTGATCTTTGCTGGCGGAGTTGATATCAATCAGATCGGCAGACGCCTGGTCCGACATGGCGGCGTCAGAAGTCTTTTTGGTAGTTTTTCCGGCCTGCGCGCCGGCTATGCCGCACAACAGAACCAGTGACAGCAACGTGCTGATTGCGATATTTGCGAAAATCCGTTTTCTGATCATGGGCGTTTCTCCTGAATTATCTTTGGGCTTCTTTGTAGCCGGCGGCTTTGGCCTCTGCTTCACTCATGAATTTTCCTGTTTTTGTTTTACCGTACCAGCGGCCACTCTTGTGATAAATGCCGCTGTCAGTATTGACCCACACCATGCCGCTCGATTTCGCGGCGGCAATCTGCGAATCAGAGGTGCTGTTCGTTTCGGCTGACGCGCGGGCAGGATTCGTTCTGGCGGGCGCGGCAGGCGCATTTGAAGCAGGCGCTGCAGGGCTCATCGCAGGAGGGTTGTGTTCCGGAAGGGCTGGGGTGGTCGACGCAGTGCCAGAAGAATCGGAATCAGGTTTGCGGCTGCGCCGCGACTTCCTGGGGGCGGGTTCGCTGCTGGTCGTTGCCGGGTTCGAGCTTGCTGCGGGTGCTTCAGTTGCGGCGGCGGGCTCGGATTCAGCTTTTTTCCTGCGATGTTTCTTGGGCGTCGCGGCGCTCGAATCGGCGCTGGCGGTAGATGCTTCACTGGCGGTATCCGCCTGCTTCTTTTTTCGAGACTTCTTTGTACCCGAATCAGCCTGCGACGTAGTTGCAGTGGTAGAGCCTGATGCGGCGGTCTCTGTTTCGGATTTCTTCTTGCGCCGGCTCTTCTTCTTTGTGCCGGTATCGCTTTCGGCAGGATCGGCCGGAGAAGAAGTTGCAGAGGCGGTTTCACTCTGAGACTTCCTGGATTTCTTTTTGGATTTTTTCTCAGGCGCACTGCTGGAGTTATCGGCAGCAGCCGCTGCAGTTTCGGTTGTATCGGACTTTTTGGATTTCTTTTTCGATTTCCGGGGCTTGGAGGTGGTGGTCTGATCTTCGGTTGAAGCCGCTTGCGGAACAGCTACGGCGCTTGCGGTGAAACCAAGCACCAACGCAAGAAACACGATCCAACGCAGATGCGCTTTCATCATAGCTTCCCTCCACAGAGAACTTAAAGCAGCTTACGCGTAGATCCCCCGCTGGCGGATGGTGTACGCGACGCGATCGATCGCCAGCATGTACGACGCGATGCGGTTATTGACGCCGTGGGTCTCGGCATAGCGCACCACATCTTCAAACGCGGTCTTCATGATGTGTTCCAGCTGCTCAATAACCACCGACTCCTTCCAGAAGTAGCCCTGGCGATCCTGCACCCACTCAAAATATGAAGTGGTGACGCCGCCCGCGTTGCATAGGATGTCGGGTATTACGAAAACCTTCTTCTCGGCGAGAATTTCGTCCGCCGCCGCAGTGGTGGGACCGTTTGCGCCTTCCGCAAGAATTCGGCACTTGATTCGGTCCGCATTGCGGCTGGTGATCTGGTTTTCGGTGGCGGCGGGGATAAGAATCTCGCAGTCTGTAACCATCAGCTCCGCGGGGTCGACCGCTTCTGCGTCTTTGAAACCAGTGATACTGCGATTGCGCTGGCGATACTCCCATAAAGCATCCACGTCGATGCCATGCGCGTTGTACAGGCCGCCCTCTACCTCAATAATGCCGATCACCTGGTATCCGGCGTCGGCCATCAGGCGCGCAGCGTTCGATCCCACATTGCCGAAACCTTGCACGATCACGCGCGAACTTTCGCGCGCCAGGCCCAGCTTCTTTACCGCTTCGTCGCACATGATCATGATGCCGCGACCGGTGGCTTCGCGGCGGCCGCGTGATCCGCCGATGTTGATCGGCTTTCCGGTAACCACCGCAGTGACGGTTTGCCGCATGTGCATGGAATAGGTGTCCATCATCCAGGCCATGACCTGTTCGTTGGTATTCACGTCGGGCGCGGGAACATCTTTTTCAGGGCCGATGAATTCGACCAGTTCAGCGGTGTACCGGCGAGTCATGCGTTCCAGTTCACCCATCGACATTTTATGGGGATCGCAAATGACGCCGCCCTTGGCGCCGCCGAACGGAATATTCACCACGGCACATTTCCAGGTCATCCAGCTGGCCAGGGCGCGAACCTCGTCCAGGGTGACATCGGGAGAATAACGAACTCCGCCCTTGGCCGGGCCGCGTGCGATGGAGTGCTGCACACGGAATCCGGTGAAAACTTCCAGCTGGCCATTGTCCATCATGACCGGAATGTGAACGATGATTTCGCGAGTGGGATAACGCAAAACCTTCATAATGCCTTCGTCCAGGTTGAGCTTGTGCGCGGCCAGATCGAAACGCGCCGCTTGCGCCTCCCACGGATTGGTTTCCTCTCCGTACGAAGGAGTTTTCAACGTCATAGTCTCCATGATGGCTGGCTCCGAAATTGGGTAGTGCCGGACGGCACGGTTTTAGGTCTGAGGACGGACAAGATCAAGAGTATAAGCAGGTTAATACGCGAGGGCAAGAGAACGGGAGAACGTGTTGAGTTCGGGAGAAAGAGTTATGCCGCTTTGGAACCCGGCGACTCCGCCAGCGCGCGCTGGTACAACTCGACATAGCGTGAGACCATGCGATCCAGCGAGAAGTTATCGTTCACATATTGCCGCAGCGCCACAGGGTCAAAATGGAGATTTTTGACATGCCTCACAAGCTGCGGAACAGTGCGACAGACGTAGCCGGAAATCCCGTCTCTCACAATTTCCGGAACCGAACCCCCCGGCATTGCCAGAACGGGAGTGCCGCACGCCATGGCTTCGACCATCACCAAGCCAAACGGTTCATTCCATTGGATGGGAAAAAGCATGGCCAATGAATTTCCGAGCAGTTCATTCTTTGCATTGAGATCGGCCAGTCCGATGTACTCGATGAAATTGCCGTCGAGATGCGGCTTGATCTTGGCTTCGAAGTAATCCCGAAAGGCGGGCTGAATGTCGCCGGCAATCTTAAGCGGAATGCCCGAACGCTTGGCGACCTCAATCGCGATGTGGGTGCCTTTGATCGGGGCGATGCGGCCGATAAAGCTCAAATACTGCTGCTTACTTTCAATCAGCTGATATTGATTGACGTCGATGCCGTGGTAAATGACGGTTTTGAGCGCCAGGTCTTCCTGGCTGCATTGGTCATTGCTGATGCAGACGTAGTGAACGCTGGGATATCGCGAATAGAGATCGGTAAGCTGCGGGTGGTGCGGGCCATGCAGGGTGCACACAACAGGCCGGCGGACAAACTGAGTACATGGCAGCGCGATAGCGGACTGGGTGTGGAGAACGTCGCAAGACTCTGCCGAATCGCGCACCGCCCAGGCCGTATGGTCGAGTTCTTTGAAGGAAGCGAAGTGGTCCTGCTTAATGGGCCACTGCGCGTGCTCATATCGCCAGCGACGTTCTGAGGCTACAGTCGAATCGCCGTTGGTATAGACGACAACCTCAACACCTTTCTTGACCAGACCTTCCGCGAGTTGTCCTACGAACAGTTCCGTTCCGCCATAGTCGGCGGGCGGGACGGAGATAAAAGGCGGGGCTATGAGGGCGACGCGCAAAGAAGTCTCCGTTCTGAGGATGAGGGATTTGACTCTGTAAGTTGCCTAATCATCGCCGGCGAGCTCCGCTCGCCTGGAAAGCCCAGGGCGGCTGTCGTAATTATGTTGCCTAGAGCACCATCTCCATGCCTTCGGCCGCAGCACGCACTTTAGGATAGTGATCGCGCGCCGCTTTTACGACATGATCGATACAGGCATCATCGTGATCGGGATCATGGTGAAACAGGATCAGCTCTTTGGCCCCGCTTTCCATAACGACATTGATTGCTTCGCGCCAGTGACTGTGGCCCCAGCCGCGTTTGCGGGCTTCATATTCCTCCGGAAGATATTGCGAGTCATAGACCAGCACGTCAGCGCCGGTAGCCAGTTCGCGAACGTTTTTGTCGAACTGTTCATCGCCGGGTTCGTTGTCGGTCGCGTAAACAAAAATGCCTTCTGGCGTCTCCAGGCGGAATCCCATACAGCCCTGGGGATGGTTCAGCCACATCGATTGCAAGTGAACGCCATCGAGATTGGCGCGGCCCTGCTCAACTTCGAAAAAGCGGCGCTGGGCCTTCATCTCGCTGGCATCCACCGGAAAGTAAGGAGACGCCATCTGATCGTCGATAACTCGCGCCAGGGTCCGGTTCCGGCTGGATGAATGAAACGAAAACTGGTTGCTGGGGTTGTCGTAAAGCGGCGAAAAGAAAGGAATACCCTGAATGTGGTCCCAATGATAATGCGAGACAAGAACGTGCGCCGAAAGCGGCCGTTGCCCAAATTCCTGATGCAAAGCCAGCCCCAGGTTGCGAAAACCGGTGCCGCAATCAAAGATGAAAATGTTGTCGCCAACGCGCACTTCAACACAGGAAGTATTTCCGCCGTAGCGAAGATTTTCAGCTTGTGGAGTAGGCGTTGAGCCGCGCACGCCCCAGAATCGAATGCGCATCTACGCCATCTTGTATGGCACAGCAGAATCCGTCAATTCGTGCTGTGGTTCACCAGCGGTCGCAGGAAGCTCATGCACGCTCATTTTGATTCCATGCTGCGGCCGCAAAGTGATGCTGGGAACTGGTTTTACAAGGTGTCCGGGAAGCAGACGAAAGCTGAATTTAGGTGCGATGGTCGCCAGCACCAGGGCTGCTTCCATCATGGCAAAAGACGCTCCGATGCAAAGACGCGGCCCACCGCCAAAGGGGAAATAAGCGTAGCGCGGAAGCCGCTGAGTTGCACCGTTCAGCCAGCGCGCAGGATCAAACTTGTGAGGATCCGGGAAGTAGCGCTGATCGCGGTGCATGATCCACTGGCTCATCACGATGTTCGAGCCGGCTGGGATTCTGTAGCCGGCAATCTCTACCTCACGCGCTGCTTCACGGGCGACACTCCAGGCTGGTGGATAGAGCCGCATGGTTTCTTTGACCACGGCTTCCGTGAAGCGGAGTTGCGGAAGGTCGCCGAAAGTGGCGGCGCGGCCCTTGAGAACTGCTGCCAGTTCCTGATGCAGTTCGGCCTCAGCGGAACGGTTCTGACTCAGCAGATACCACATCCAGGAGAGCGCGAGGGCGGTCGTCTCATATCCGGCAAGCAGAAAGGTCATGACCTCGTCGCGTAGCTGGCGATCTGACATCTGAGTGCCATCTTCATCGCGAGCGGCAATCAACATGGAGAGCAGATCGCCCGTGTCTTCGCCGCTGGCCCGGCGCTGGCGAATGATGGTGTATACCGTGTCATCCAGCCGGCTGATCGCGCGGCGCATTCGAATCAGGGTTGGGAGGGGCAGGTAGCGGACGATTGGGGGAAGGATCATCCGGATGCCGGAACTGTGCTTCATCAGCAGATTCAGCGCATGTGACACTCGCTGCGTCTGCTCGCCGACTTCCACCCCGAACAAAAGTTTGGCAACGATGCGCAGGGTCAGTTCCATCATGTCCTGATGCAGATCGCGCACCTCGCCATCGCGCCAGGAAGAGACCCCCTCGTGTGAATACTCGGCGATGGTTTTTGCATACATCGCGAGCCGGTCACGATGGAACGCGGGCTGCGAAAGCCGCCTCTGCCGCAACCAACTCGAGCCTTCGTTGGTCAGCAGTCCCTGACCCAGAAACCACCGGCTGTTCTGAATGACCCGATCTTTCAGGAAATCCTGCTGTTGGGTCACCAGCACCCTCTCGATATAGTCGGGATGATTCAGGAAGTAGACGGGAAGCCAGGCAGCGCGGTAATGAAAGATATCGCCATACTCACGCGCCCAGGCTTCGAAGCGTGCCAGAGGATCGGCGCCCGCCAGCGGCATATTGCCGATCAGAAACCGGGGCTTAGGCCCGGGAGGAAACGCGTTGTGGGGCATTCAAGACTCTGCCGAACATTTTACAATCCATGCGCCCGAAATTGCGGCCGCGATTCCATATAATCCAACTCTGATTCAGCTCCAAAAATTGCATGGTGCAACCTGATTTCAGGGAATTCTCACGACTGGCGCGGGGACATACGCTCATTCCGGTGGTGAAGTCGGTCACGGCTGATCTGCTTACGCCGGTTTCTGCGTTTCTGGCGGTGGCTGAAAAAGAACCGTACGCTTTCCTTCTGGAATCGGTCGAGCGCGGAGAACAGATCGGCAGGTACACCTTTCTGGGAGCGCGTCCGTACATGCAGGTTTCGGCGCGCGAAGATCAGGTTCTGATCACAACCCACAAGCACACGGAAGAAACCAGCGGGGGCGCGCTGCGGACAGCAAAGAAGGTGCTGCGCGCGCACAAGCCCGCGACCATAGCCGGACTGCCTCCCTTCACGGCGGGAGCCGTTGGATACTTCGGCTATGACCTGATAAGGCAACTGGAAAAGATCGGCAACCACGCAAAGGCCGATCTCAAACTGCCCGACTCTGTACTGATGTTCTTCGACCGGCTGTTGGCTTTTGATCACCTTCGCCATCAGATCCACATCATTGCCAGTGCAGACGTGCGAGAAGAGAGTCCACGTAAAGCGTACGCCCGGGCCCTGCACGACATTGAAGCTCTGGAGAAGAAACTGTCTACAGGATTGCGCCCTGCGCATTGGCAAACGAATGCAGGTTCGGGCCGGCATAAGATGAGGATCCAGGCAGGAATTTCTCGTCAGAGATTTATGCAGGCGGTCGAGCGGGCTAAGACTTACATCGCAGCCGGAGACGCATTTCAGATTGTGCCCTCGTTGCGCCTGAGCTTTACGCCAAAAGTGTCAGGATTCGACATTTACCGCGCGCTGCGGACCGTGAATCCGTCGCCCTATCTTTATTACTTGCGCATGGGCGAAACCCAGATCATCGGATCGTCCCCCGAAATGCTGGTACGTGCAAGCGGCGCCAGGCTCGAATACAGGCCGATCGCTGGAACTCGCCCCCGTGGCCATGACCAGGCGGAGGACGAGAGACTGGAAAAGGAAATGCTCGCGGACGAAAAAGAACGTGCCGAGCACGTCATGCTGGTAGATCTCGGCCGCAACGATCTCGGCCGCGTAAGTGAATACGGGTCGGTCAAAGTTCGCGACTTGATGTACGTGGAACGCTACTCGCACGTGATGCACCTGGTTACAGCGCTCGAAGGAAAGCTGCGCGCCGGCCTGGATGCGCTGGACGCCTTTGCCGCCTGTTTTCCCGCTGGAACCTTAAGCGGGGCGCCCAAAGTCAGAGCGATGCAGATCATCGAAGAACTGGAGCCGACCCGTAGGGGAATTTACGGTGGCTCGGTGCTGTACGCTGACTTTGCGGGGAACCTTGATTCCTGCATCGCCATCCGGACTATGCTGATGGAAGGAGAAAAGGCTTACCTGCAGGTGGGAGCTGGCATCGTAGCGGATTCCGACCCTGCGCGTGAATACGAAGAGTGCATGAACAAAGCAAAGGCAGTGTTGAGGGCAGTCGAGATGGCGAGGGGGAGACTATGAACGCTGCACGCAAATCCTTAACCACGAAGCACACAAAGGTTCACGAAGGAAATCAGATTTCTGACTTTTAGCCGTTGAGGAAGTTTTCTACCAATTTCTTTCCGTGATCTGTCAGCACGCTTTCAGGGTGGAACTGAACTCCTTCGACGGGAAAGTCTCTGTGGCGCAAACCCATGATGGTACGTGAGCCGTCTTTTTCGGTTGTCCACGCACTCACTTCAAGTTCCTGCGGCAAACTGTTCTCGCGCACGATCAGGGAATGGTAACGAGTCGCCGTCATAGGAAACGGCAGGCCGCGGAAGATGGTTTTGTTATCGTGGCAAACTTCACTGGTCTTGCCATGCATCAGGTGCGGCGCCCTGACTATCTCCCCGCCAAAAGCTGCCCCAATCGCCTGATGCCCCAGGCAAACACCAAGCAAGGGCAGTTTTCCAGCGAAGTGCCGTACCACTTCCACGCTGATTCCCGCTTCGTTGGGGGTACAGGGACCGGGCGAAATCACGATCCGTTCGGGCTTCATTGCCTCGATTTCGCCGACCGTGATCTGATCGTTACGGCGAACCTCCACCTTGGCGCCTAATTCCCCCAGATATTGCACCAGGTTATAGGTAAAAGAATCGTAGTTATCGAGCACAAACACCATAAATCACGGATTCCAGATTACAACACTGCAGCAAACATTTCCTTGACACTGCCCGTATAAACGGCCATGCTACAGGCCTTGAACAGCACTATGGCTGATACTGAGCGCGAAAAGCGCGCAACCCGCCGTTTTGCCTTGCGCCTTCCCGTTTCCGTGGTTGCTCCCGGCAACGGTTCGCATGAGCATGCCGCCCAGACGCGTGACGTAAGCGCCCGCGGCATCTGCTTCTACCTGGACTCCGCCATTTCATCCGGATCTTCCATCGAATTCACTTTGACCCTGCCCCCCGAAATTACCCTGACTGAGGCCATTCGCGTCCATTGCAAGGGCAAAGTCGTACGCGTAGATAATACGGAATCGGATGGCAAGGTCGCCGTAGCGGCGGTGATCGACGAGTACGAATTTCTGGCGGAAAGTTAATCTTCGCCATTCCATTCTGTTCTTTTCTGCCGTCCATCGCGGTGGTATGGTTCACGACTAGTGCCTTCTGAACCAGGGGAATCTGTGCAACGCCGCAACCTTGCGCGCATAGTCATGGTGCTTCTGCTCGCAAGCTGTCCTACTCTTGGGGCGCAGGGCCCGCAGCTCAAATCCGATTCCCCACCCGCAAATATCCGATCTCTCAAAGTGGTGGCAGGGCCCCATGGAACCAACATAGAAATTCTTTCCGACCGATATATAAAGCCGGCTATTCAGCAACTGGAAAAACCGCCGCAACTGGTCATCGATCTCAGGAATGCAACTTATATCGCGCAACGAAAGCGGTTTGCTGCAAGCAGCGATCAATTAAGCGCTGTACGGATCGATCAATTCCGAAAGAAGCCACCAGTGGCTCGCATAGTGGTTGACCTGCTTCAGCCGCTTGATTACCGGTTCTCAGCTAAACAGGGGTTGCTGGTAATTTCACTGGAACCGCGAACCACCCAGGATCAACCAACTAAACCAGCTTCGGCTTTTTCGATGACGCGGGGCGTCGAACCCGCTGCCCTGCCGATCATTCCCGGGGCGTCTGGCGCGGTTTTCCTCGCCGGAAAAAAGATCGCTGCCGGGGCCTCGGTTACGGCTGGAGATGACACCGCATTGCTCCGCCTGGGCCGGGGCGGGCAGGTAAGGGTCTGCCCGGGTACCAGCGTTACGGTTACACCTTCGCAAAGTGGGCAGGACTTGATGCTGGCGATGGGAACCGGTGCAGTGGAGGGGCATTACCGGCTGGGAGCGTCGGCTGACTCGATTCTGACGCCCGACTTCCGTATTCTTCTGGCCGGGCCTGGCGACTTTCATTTCGCGGTCAGCGCCGATAATCGCGGCAATACTTGCGTACGTTCATTGCCGGGAAACACGGCTTCACTCATCGTCTCTGAACTGATGGACGCTGGAACGTATCAGGTCAAGCCGCGCGAGAAAGTGTTATTCCGCTCGGGGCACATTAATCTGATGGACATTCCCCAATACGAGGAATGCGGATGCCCTCCGCCGAGCGTGCCCGTACTGCGGACATCCATTCCCGTTGAAGCCAAGCCGGAAGCAGAAATGCCGCAGTCGGTTCGACTGGCTCAGCCGAGCAACGCAAGTGCGAATCAATCCCCTCCATTGCAGCCGCCCGCTCCCTCCATGCCATCTTCCCAGGCAGCCAGTACTTCGCCACCCGAGGTCCAGCCCAATCAGATTCAGGTACGTATCGAAGCACCTATTGTTTACCGGACCCGCTCGACACCTGCTCCCCCGCCTAAACTCGATGGCACGCAAGTGCCTCTCGCGCGCGCGGGCGCAGGTGCGCCCACTCTGATCACCGCACTTCCGCCAGAGCAAAAAGGTGAAGGGAAAGGCGAGAAGCCCCGCCACGGTGTAATGGGCAAAGTGCGGGGCTTCTTTTCCAGTATCTTTCGTTAGGACGGCCGTCAGTACGGCTAGCGGCGTCGCAAATTCTTTGCCAGTGGCGTGACCCGCTCGCGTACCTCGTCCGCTAGTTCGGATCCACGCTCGATTGCTTCTTCCGCTAGGTCGCGGGCCTGTTCCTTGATGTCATCGAACGACTCACGCGCTTCATCGTAACGGCGGCGGAGGTCTTTGCGGAATTGCTTGCCGGTTTTGGGTGCATAAACCATGCCCAATAAGGCGCCGACACCCAGGCCGAGCAAAAGAAAAGTGAGTGCGGTACCGGTGCCACTGCCGCCCTCAGACGCTTCATAGTTGCCATGACGCATAGCTAGTTCCTTTCGTCGATTGAATTCACTATTTTGGATTCCGTTATGTCGATTTTAGCTGTCCGCAAACCGGTTAGTGTGAAGTGCGGGGGGGAAATTCTTCGGCTGGGTTCCCAAACCGGCCCAAGCGCGTGTAAACTGACCAGTTGACTCTCACGTGCGTGCGGAAAATGTGGCCTGCCCGCTTCCGCCCATAACAACTGAATTTTAAAGGAGATTTACCCAGCAATGGCTATCCCTGCCACCCAGCTTCGGCCCGGCATGATCATCAAGCACAACAATGATCTGCACTCCGTGTTCAGTGTCGAGCACCGCACGCCGGGCAACCTGAGAGCATTCATCCAGGCCAAGCTCCGCAATCTGCGCACCGGCGCCATGTTCGAGCATCGTTTCCGTTCGCCCGACCCGATTGAAAGAATCAACGTGGACGAGATCGAGATGGAATATCTTTACAACGACGGTGACGATTACTACTTCATGGATACGTCCAACTACGAGCAGACCCATCTGACTCGCGACACCCTGGGAGATGCGGTGGACTACCTCACGGCAAACCTGCAGATCAAGGTCGAGTTCTTTGACGGTAAAGCGGTTGGCATCGAATTGCCACAGACAGTTGAACTGACCGTCATTGAGACCGAACCAGGGCTGAAGAGCGCAACCGCGTCCAGCGTGACCAAGCCGGCCAAAACCGAGACCGGCCTGGTGGTACAAGTTCCGCCATTTATAAACGAAGGCGAGAAAATCCGGGTGG
>Ga0310810_10001064_pt1 | contig 28036 bp, 22 predicted proteins | sample NCmetagenome_FD_207641 | JGI IMG/M metagenome (GOLD analysis project Ga0310810, IMG submission 207641) | Soil microbial communities from experimental microcosm in Duke University, North Carolina, United States - NC | ecosystem: Engineered > Artificial ecosystem > Soil microcosm > Unclassified ...
GCCGCGCACCAGGCAGGCGCGGTGCTGCTGCTTGGCGTTTCGCTGTGGGTCGCGAGCGAGCTGCGGCCGCCGCGGACGATAGCGCACAGCGCGCCGTCGCACGTCGCAGCAACCCGCCGCGCGGCCTGAAGCTGGCTGGCCGCAGCCCTCGCCGGGTCGATGCCGGTGCTGGTTCTCGCGCCGCGCTTGACGCACATCAAGGCCGCGCCCTCGCGCGGATGACCAAATCGAAGATGTATGGAATCGATGATCGAGCAGCATCGCCGCTGCGCTTTGACGCTGTCGGCGGCCGAAGACGCCTTTGCCCGCCGCGAGTGGGCGGCCTTCACGGAGCAGATCAGGACGCTGCGCGATGCGCTGCTCGCGCATTTCGCCGCGGAGGAGGAATTCATGTTCCCGCGGTTCGAGAACCGCACCGGGCTGCGCGAGCCGACGTGGCAGCTCCGCTTGCAGCACCAGCGCATGCGCGAGATCCTGGAGGCGCTGGCGAGCGTTTCGCCGGCGCACGATCCGGAAGGTTGTGGCGCGGAGCTCGTGACGCTTGCGGTGCTGTATCGGCAGCACCGCGAAGTCGAGGAAGACGGGATGTACTCCGCGGCCGGAGATTCGCTCCCGTCCGATCCGGTGCAGCCCGCCGCGCCACCGGCGCTCGACTTGCGCGGCCTCGAGCCGCCGCAGCCGATCGTGCAGATCTTCGAGGCGCTGAAGCGCGCGCCCGAACAGCCGTTGAAAGTCGTCCTGCCGCACGAACCGCACCCGCTCTACGGGCTGCTGCGCGAACAGGGGTTCGCGTGGTCCGGCGCGGCGCGCGCCGATGGCGGTTTCGAGCTGACGATCCGCAGGGCCTGATTCTTCCCGGGTGACCGTAAGACACTTGATCCTCCAACCGTCGGAGCCGGCTCAACCGCGCGCAGCGGGCAGCGCGCTCTTCGCGCTCGGATTCCGGCCCCTCTACCTACTCGCGGGAGCGTACGCGGCCTTGGGGGTGCCGCTCTGGGCGCTCCAGTACGCGGGCGTGCTTCCCGGCGGCGACCCCGCGTGGCACGCGCACGAGATGCTCTTCGGCTACGCGTTCGCGGTGATCGCGGGGTTCCTGCTCACCGCGGTCCGCGTATGGACCGGCCGGCCGACGCCATCGGGCGCGGCACTCGCGGTGATTGCGGGCGCCTGGCTCGCCGCGCGTATCGCTGCGCCGTTCTCGCTCCAAGTCGCTAGCGGGCTCGACGCCCTGTTTGCGCTGCTGGTGGCGATCGGAATCGGGCGGCCGATCGTCGTGACCCGCAACCGCAATTGGTTCTTCATCGTCCTGGTTGCGGCGTTCGGCGCGGCCAGCGTGGGCTTCACGCTGCTGTCGCGCGAGGCGATTGCGATCGGGCTCGACCTCGTGCTCTTTGTCATCACCCTGATGGCGGGCCGCGTCGTCCCGGGCTTCACGAACAATGCCGTCGCCGGAGCAGGGGCACGGCGCATCCCCGCGCTGGAGTATGCGGCCCTGGGGTCCGTGCTCGCGTTGCTTGCGCTCGATCCGCTCGGCTTCGAGACGGCAGCCGCGATCGTCGCGCTCGTCGGCGCGGCGCTGCATGCGTGGCGACTTGCGCTGTGGTCGCCATGGGCGGCACGCGGCCGGCCAATCCTGTGGATCCTGCACGCGTCGTACGCATGGGTTGCGGTGCACCTGGCGTTGCGAGGGCTAGCGACGTTCGGCCTGGCGCCGGCCGTGCTCGCGACGCATGCGTTGACCATCGGCGCGATCGGCGGCCTCACGATCGGAATGATGACCCGGACTGCCCGCGGCCACACGGCGCGGCCGCTCACGGCGGGCGCCGGGGAAGTGACCGCCTATGTGCTTGTACAACTCGCCGCGCTGGTGCGCGTGCTCGTCCCGATCGCAGTGCCCGGGCTTTACGTTGCGTCGGTCGTCGTTGCCGCCGCGCTCTGGTCTGCGGCGTTCTCGATCTTCACGATGGTCTACATTCCGATACTCACCCGGGCGCGGCTCGACGGCCAGCCGGGATAGGAGCGAAGCCATGTTCAAGCGGATCGACCATATCGAGTTGCTCACCACACATCCCGAGCGCGCAATCACGTTCTATACCGGCGTGCTCGGCTTCAAGGTCCGCGCGCGCGACCGCGTGCCGAAGACACCGCTCGGGCCGCTCGACCTGGCGTACCTCGAGCTCGGCGGCACGACTCTCGAACTCATGACGTACCCGGAAGTGAAGCCCGCCGAACCACCCGCAGGCGAGCATCTGGGCTATCGCATGATGGCGCTCGAGGTGGAGGACATGGCCCGTGCGCTCGCGCACCTCGAGGCTCACGGCATCCAGCCGGTGTGGGGACCGAAAGTGCGCCCCGCGTACGCGCGGGCGGAGATCCAGGACCCCGACGGCAATCACATAGAGCTGCGACAGTGGATCGAAAAGAGCTGACCTCCGCGCGCAGCCGCCCGCAGCGTTACGCAGTGTCAGTCGCTGGCTGCTGATTCGGCCGGCGCTTCGACCTCCGGCGTCGCCGTGACCTGCGTCACGATCCCTGGTTCCGGGCACTGGTCACGAAGTACAGCACGGGGATCACGATGAGCGTCAGCAGCGTAGACACCAGGATGCCGAAGAGCAGGGCAATCGCGAGGCCGTTGAAGATCGGGTCGTCGAGGATGAACGTCGCGCCCAGCATCGCCGCGAGCGCGGTGAGCGCGATCGGCTTCGCGCGCGCCGCAGCCGACTGCACCACCGCCTCGGCGAGCGGCACGCCCTCGGCCGTCTTCAGGTTGACGAAATCGACCAGCAGGATCGAGTTGCGCACGATGATGCCGGCGAGCGCGATCATGCCGATCATCGACGTCGCGGTGAAATTCGCTCCGAGCAGCGCGTGCCCGGGCATTACGCCGATCACGGTGAGCGGGATCGGCGCCATGATGACGAGCGGGGTGAGGTAGGAGCGGAACTGCGCGACGACGAGCAGGTAGATCAGGATCAGGCCGACCGCGTAAGCGATTCCCATGTCGCGGAACGTCTCGTAGGTTACCTGCCATTCGCCGTTCCACTTGATCGAGTACTCGCGGTAGGGGTCCGCCGGCTGGCGGATGAAGTATTCGGCGAGCTTGCCGTCCCCGGAATGTTCCTCGCCGGTCAGCTTGCCTCGCGCCGCGAACATGCCATAGAGCGGGCTGTCGATGCGCCCCGACTGGTCGGCCACCACATAGACGACCGGCAGCAGGTCCTTGTGATGGATCGGGCGGTCGCGTTCGTTGCGCACCGGAGTCACCAGCTCCGAGACCGGCACCAGGGCGCCGGTCGGCGTGCGGATCGCAAGCTTCAGGAACTCGGCGAGCTCGCCGTTCCTCTCGGGCGCGAGCGCAAGGCGCACCGGCACTTCGTACTTCGACTGGCCATCGTGCAGCGGCGTCACGTCGGCGCCTGCGAGCGCCACCTGCATCGTCTCGACGACGTCGCGTCGCGCCACGCCGAGCAATGACGCCTTCGCCTGGTCGACCTTCAGCTGGATGCGCGGCGCGCTGTCCTCGATCGAATCGTCGACGCCGATGATATCGGCGGTCGTGGCGAATGCCTCACGCACCCGTTTCGCGACCCGCGTGCGCCCGGGCTCGTCCGGTCCGTACACTTCGGCGACGATCGGCGAGAGCACCGGCGGGCCCGGAGGCACCTCGACCACCTTGACCCGCGCGTTCCACCGGCTCGCGATCGTTTCCAGCGCCGGGCGCACTGCCTGCGCGATGTCGTGGCTCTTGCGCGAGCGCGCTTCCTTCGGCAGCAGGTTGACCTGCAGGTCGCCCGTCTCGGCCGCGGCACGCAGGTAGTACTGGCGCACCAGGCCGTTGAAATTGATCGGCGCGGCCATCCCGGCGTAGGCCTGGTAGTCGGTCACTTCGGGAACGCGCAGGACGGCGGCGCCCATCTCGTGCAACGCGGCGGCCGTGATCTCCACCGGAGTTCCCGCCGGCAGGTCGACGACGACCTGGAATTCGGACTTGTTGTCGAACGGCAGCATCTTGAGGACCACGAGCTTGAACCCGGCGAGCGACACCGATCCCGCAATGAGCCCGAGCACGACCCACAACAGCCGCCGTCGATTGCGGCTCGCGCGCGCCGAGGCGACGAACGGGCCGAGGAGGCGGGCAAACACCGGTTCCAGCGTGGTGCCCGGCACCCGGTGCGTGCCGCCGCCCAGCAGGTGCAAGGCAAGCCACGGCGTGACGACGAACGCAACCGCGAGCGAGATCAGCATGCCCATGCTCGCATTGATCGGGATCGGGCTCATGTACGGGCCCATCAGGCCGGTGACGAACGCCATCGGCAGCAGCGCCGCGATCACCGTGAGCGTGGCGAGAATCGTCGGGCCGCCGACTTCGTCGACCGCCCCGGGGATCACTTCGCCGAGCGGCCGTGCGTCGAGCCGCAGCCGCCGGTGCACGTTCTCGACGACGACGATCGCGTCGTCGACCAGGATCCCGATCGAGAAGATGAGCGCGAAGAGCGAAACACGGTTCAGCGTGAATCCCCATGCCCACGACGCGAAGAGCATCGCCGCGAGCGTGAGCAGCACCGCAGCGCCGACAACCACCGCTGCCCGTGCCCCGAGCGTCAGCAATACGAGCACGACGACCGAGAGCGTTGCGAAGAGCAGCTTGTGGATCAGCTGCTGGGCCTTTGCGTGCGCGGTCGCGCCGTAGTTGCGAGTGGTGGCGATGCGCACGCCGGCCGGGATCACCGTGCCCTGCAGGTCCTGCACGCGCTTGAGCACGCGCTCGGCGACGTCGACCGCGTTCTCGCCGGCCTTCTTCGTCACCTGGATCGTCACCGCCGGGCTTTCACCGTGCGCGTCGCCGCTCCAGACGTAGCGGCGCGGCTGGTCGGCGCCGTCGCGCACTTCGGCGACGTCGGCCAGGTAAACCGGCCGGGCGTCGAACGTTCCGACCACGAGTGCTCCCACGTCGGCGGCCGATTCCAGGTAATTGCCGGTTTCGACGACGATCTCGCGGTTCTCGCGCACCAGCTTGCCCGAGGGCGCCGCGGCGTTGGCGATCGACAGCGCGCTGCGCACATCGAGCGCCGATATGCCGTGCGCCGCGAGGCGATCGGGATCGAGCAGCACCCGCACCGCATGGCCCGGGCCGCCGAGCGTCTGCACCTCGCGCGTGCCGGGCACGCGCTTGAGCTCGATCTCCATCGCGTGCGCGACGCGCTCCAGTTCATAGGCGCCGCTCGCCTGGTCGGCGCTCGTCAGCGTAAGCGCGACGATCGGCACGTCATCGATGCCTTTGGGCTTGATGATCGGCTCGAGGATGCCGAGCTGGGGCGAAGCCCAGTCGCGGTTGCTGTGCATCGTGTCGTAGAGCCGCACGAGTGCGTCGATGCGCGGCACGCCGACCTCGAACTGGACCGTGAGCACGGCCATCCCCGGGCGCGACACCGAGAACACGTGCTCGACGCCCGCCATCTGGGCCAGCACCTGCTCGGCCGGGGTCGAGATCAGCGTCTCGACGTCCTTTGCCGAGGCGCCAGGGAACGGGATGAACACGTTCGCCATCGTCACGTTGATCTGCGGCTCCTCTTCGCGTGGCGTCACTGCGACGGCGAAGAGCCCGGCGAGCAGGGTGACGAGCGCGATGAGCGGCGTCAGGCGCGAATCCTGGAAGAACCGCGCGATGCGACCCGAGAGACCCATGGCGCTAGGACGCCGGCGAGCGCAGGCCAGCGCGCACCGGCTCGAGCGCGACGCGCTCGCCCGGCTTGAGGCCGGCAAGCACTTCGACGACTTTCTCGTCGCCGGCCGCCCCGAGCCGCACCTGGCGCAATTGCGGCAGGCCCGCGGGATCCAGCACGTACACCGCGGTCACCTCGCTGCGCCGCACGACCGCCTCGCGCGGAACGAGCAGGCGCGGCTCCTTGCCGATCACGAAATGCGCGCGCGCGAACACGCCCGGATAGATGCCGCGCACGTCGTCCGGCAACTCGATCCGGATGCGGGTAGTGTGCGTGCGCGGGTCGGCCGCCGGGATGATGGTGACGCTCTTTGCGTCGATCCATTTGCCGATCGAAGGCACTTCGACCCGGGCCCGGCCGATCGCCTGGATCGCGGCGACGTGCGCCTGGCCGACCGTGGCGACGGCGCGCAGCGTCGTCGGGTCGAATCCCGTCATCAGTGGCCTGCCGGGCGTCGCCATCTCGCCCAGCTCCACATGGCGCGCGGACACGACGCCGCCGTACGGCGCGACGATCGTCGCGAAGCTGCGCTCGGTCGCCGCCTGGCCGGCGCCGGCGAGCATTGCCGTCAGCCGCGCCTGGGCCTGGCGGAAATCGGCCTCCGACTTGTCGAGCGCGGCGGGGCTGATGAACTTCTGGGACAGCAACTGCTTCGAGCGCTCGTACTGGGAACGCGCATTGGCGAGTGCCGCCTGCGCCTCGGCGACCTGCGCCGTGCTGGCGGCGGCGGCCTGCGCGGCCGCTCGCTCGTCGATGCGGACGATGACATCGCCTTTCTGCACGACATCGCCGACGTCGAATCGCAGCTCGACGATGCGCCCGGCGATCTGCGCGGCCACAGTCGACTGGCGCACCGCTTCGACGACTGCCTCGGCGGACTGCGTGAGCTCGACCGCACGCACCTCGACCGGCGCGCTTCTCAATTGCAGGGCCGGGGAGACGCCTCCCAGTGGCGGCGCAGCCGGGCTGCAGGCGGCGAGCGCGAGGGCGAAGACGACGCAGGCCGCGGATTTCATTGTGGTCACAACCGTTCGCGTACCCAGCGCACGAGCGAACCCTTGTCGAGCGCTCCCGAGACGCGCGCTACTTCATGGCCGTCACGCAACAGCACCAGTGTCGGAATGGCGCGAACGCCGAAGCGTGCAGCCAGGGACGGCGTTGCGCTCGTGTCGACCTTCGCGAGGCGCACGCTCTGCGCAAGCGCGACGGCGGCCGCGTCGAAAGCGGGCGCCATCGCACGGCACGGGCCGCACCACGGCGCCCAGAAATCGACCAGCACGGGCAGGGTCGTGCGGTGAACGAAGGGGTCGAAACGAGCTTCGTCGAGCGCTACCGGCGCGCCGCCGAGCAGCAGCTCTCCGCAGCGCCCGCATTTCGGCGCCTCTGCGAGCCGCGCCGCGGGCACCCGGTTCTGCGCGAGACAGGCCGCGCAGGCGATGCGTACGCTATCGGGCGCTTCTTGCAGCATCGCGGGCTCCCGCCTCGCAGCAAGGGGCGGCACGGCCGGGGTTCAACCGGTTCAGCATGATCTCGAGTGGGCAGAAGCGCGTGAAGCCGCTCTGCAACAGGTTGGCTCCGACGAACGCCGTGAACCAGAGGAAATGCGCGCTGACGAAAAACGGGCTGCCGGCAACGCCGAGCGCGAGCGACGCCAGCACGAACGATCCAGCGAAGATCCTGACCAGTCTCTCTACCGACATGTGAGCCTCCAAGCGAAGATGTCGGTTCCTACGATAGGCAAGAACCTCCCGGGACTCTGTGACCGCAGTCCCCGGCGGGCGAGCCTCGGGGACCTAGGTCACCAAAGCGGCGAGGGCACGCGGTTCGGCTACACTGGACGCCGAAAGCGAAAGGTCCGGCTCACCAGTGCCCGCAACCCCGGCAAACGCACTTGAAGGAACGGCGCTGCGCGCACGGCTGGTCGAGCGCTTTCCCGTGGTTTCCCGGTTGTCGGCCGATCGCCTGGACATGCTGCTCGCGCAGGCCGACTTGACGCGTGCTCCCCGCGGCAGCGTCCTATTTGACGCGAAGCAACCGTGCCGGGGCTTTCCGTTGCTGCTCGAAGGCAGCGTGCGCGTCACGAAGAGAGCGGCGACCGGTCGCGAGATCCTGCTGTACCGCGTCGAGCCCGGGCAGGGCTGCATCCTTTCCGGGGGCTGCCTGCTCGGGCACTCCGATTATTCCGCCACCGGCACCGCCGATGAGGACGTGACGCTGCTCAACATTCCGCCCGAGTTGTTCCAGCAGATGCTGCTCGAATCGGAGCCGTTCCGCCAATTCGTGTTCGGAATGTACGGCGAGCGGCTGTCCGACGTCATGGAACTCGTCGAGGAGGTTGCGTTCCACCGGCTCGATGCGCGGCTTGCGCAGCTGCTGATTCGGCGCGGTCCGGTGCTCGAGGACACGCATCAGCGCGTCGCAGACGAGCTTGGAAGCGTGCGCGAGATCGTGAGCCGGCTGCTGCGCGGTTTCGAGCATCGCGGATGGGTGCGCCTCGAGCGCGAGCGGATTACGGTGCTCGACCCGAAGGCGCTTTCGGCGCTCGCGCGCTCCGGTCCCGCTCAATCGTAGGAAATGTCGTAGCCCAGGCCCACGCGCCCGCCCTGCGAGCCGGCCTCGATCCTGGCGTTGACCGTCTTCGTCAGCTGCACCCGGAGCCGCACCAGCGTCTCGGCGACCGTAAGCCCCTGCTCGTAATCGACGTAGATCCGGTCGGCGATGCGCTTGCCCAATGCGAGCACGTGACCGCCGCCGAGGCCGCTGCGCAGGCCGACTTCGTCGATGCCGAAGCGGTGTGCGACGTCCTGTCCGAGCCCGCCGCTGCCCGAACCCGGCTTCGTGAGCGAGGCGAGCGCAGCCTGCAGCAGCGCAGCCTCTGCGCCCTGTGCGGTCGTTGCGCTGCGGCCGAGCAGCAGCCATGCGAGCTTTTCCTGCTCCGGCACCGGCGGCTCTGAAACGAGCCGCGTCACCGGTGTTTGCAGCGTGCCGCGCACTTCGACGCCGGCCTCGACGGCCTGGTTCTTGCGCAGCGCGAGAACGTCGAGCCCTGGATTGCGCACAGGACCGTCGAACGTGAGCCGCCCGCGCTCGATCACGAGTTTCTGGCCGAATGCGCGGTAGGTTCCGTTCCGCAGCTCGACGCCGCCGTTGGCGAGGATTTCGCCGTCGCCGCGCGAGCGCACGCGCAGGCGGCCGCGCAGCTCGGCATCCAGGCCGCTCGAGCGCACGCGAAGATGCTCGCCGGCGTGCAGCGTGACGTCGAAGTCCAGCAGCGGCGCGCGCCGCTCCTTCGCCGCCGGCTTCGGCGCGCGGCCGACGACCACGACGTCCTCTCCGAGGCGGTCCTTGTCGGTCGGCTCGACCACGAACGACCCGCGCTCGGCCCTGAGCTCGCCGCGCAGCACGACCTTGCTCGCGCCGAGGCTCGCCGTGCCGGATCCGCTCGCGACCAGCTGCCGGTCGGGCCGGTTGAGCAACCGCAGCTGCTCGGCGTGCCATTCGAACGTCGCATCGCGCTCGTCGCGCGTGATCGTTCCCGCGGCGCGGAAAGTGCCGTCGCCTCCGCGGATCGTCAGCGACTGGACCGCGATCCGGCGCTCGTCGAGCGTCACGCGCGCCTGGCCGTCGCGCAACGAAAGGCCGTGCTGCGGGGCGTCGATTCGCACTGCGTCGAGCGCGAGCGATCCGCTCACTGTGGGGGCGCCGAGCGTTCCGGCGAGCTGGAGCTGCGCCTGCGCTTTTCCGTCGACGACGGCGACATTGCCGATCCAGTGCTGCACGAACGCGAGCGATTGCGCGTCCGCTCGGAGCGTGCCCTGGAGCGATGCGCTCTTCTCGGGCACGCCGGGCTTCGCGCCGGGCGGCGGCGTGATGCGCGCCTGCAACTCGGCCTGGCCGAAGCGCCCGGAGCGGAGCTGTCCGCTGAGCGCAACGACATCGTTCGCGATGCGCGCCTCGACGACGAGCGCGCTCAAGCTTGCGCTCGCCGGCGGATCGCTGCCGAGAACGAGGTCGCCGGAAGCGCGCTCGATGCGGGCACGGCCGTTCAGCCGGGGATTGGCTTCGATCGACCACTCGCCGTTGAGCGCGAGGTTTGTCCCGGGCTCCACGCGTGCTCCGGCCAGCACGAGGATCTGCGATAGCGGAAAGGCGCGCATCCGGCCGGCGCTCGCGAGCCGCCCCTTGTCCCAGGCGAACGATTGCAGCGCGACTTCGCCGCCGAGCGCGCGCAGCGTCGCCGCACCGAGCACCACGCGCCCGGGCGCGACCTCCAGCGCAAGTTCGCCGACGAGTTCGAGCCGGCGCTCGCCCGCGTTGACGAGCCGCGTGACGCGGCCGCGCCAGCCCGCTTTCTCGCTCCAGCCGCCGCTCGCCGCAAGGCGCGCATCGATCATCCTGCCTTTGGCTTCGGCGGAGATGTCGTGCGCATCGAGCCGTCCCGAGACCTGGATGGCCGCGGTGTCGAGCTGCGCCTGCGGGAGTTCCACCCCGCTCGCGCGAACGTCGAGCACGAAGCGCTGCCGCGGGTCGAGCGGCAGGCTCCCGGTCGCACGCATCTTGCGCATGCGCCCCTCGCCTTCGAAGGCGACGTTCGTGCCGTCGGCCTCGAACGTTGCGCCGAAGCGCCGCAACGTTCCTTCGATTCTCGCCTTGCCCGAGGCGCGGCCGGCAGCGCGTGCATCGAGCTGCGCCAGGTTGCGCGCATCGAACGTCACATCGAGCGCCTGGCCCTGCGTGCCGAATCCGCCAAACAGCCGCGCGCGATTGTCGCCGACGCGGACATCCGCATCGAGCGCACGCACGACCTGCGGCGCGGCCTCGAATTTCGCACGCGCCTCGAGCGGTACTCCGCGGAACTTGCTGTCCGCGACCTGCACCCGCACCTGCGCATGCCAGGTCGACGATAGCGTGCCGCGTGCTTCGACGGTGCCGTTCACCACGGCGCGCGGAAATGCGCCGAAGCGCGCCGGATCGAAGCCGCGCGCCTTCAGCCGGGCGCTGAACGCACGCTTATCGGAGAGTTCCAGCGTGCCGGTGCCGCTGACCTCGCCGCCGTAGGCCGTCGCGCGCAGAGCCTCGATCGCAACCTGCTCGCCTTCCCGGCGCAGGCCCGCCTTCACCTTGATGCGCGCGTCGCCGAGGTCGAGCTCGACACGCTGCGCCTTTTCGTCAGCGCCGATCTGCAACGTGCCGGCGAGCCGCGTTCGATGCAAGGAAGCGTGAAATGCGTGCAGGTCGAGCGATTCGGCGCGCAGCGAGAGCTGCACCAGCGAGCCTTCGACCTGGCCGCTGCCCTGCACGCGACCCGCGCCGCCGAGCGAGGCACGCAGCTCATCCAGTTTCACGACGCGGCCCTCGAGCGCGAAGTTGGCTTCGAGCGAGGCGAGCGGGAGGCGATCGGCCGAAAGCGCACCCGGGCTTGCGTTGGCGATCTCGACACTGCCGCGCAGCCGCTGGTCCGCGCCGCCGGCGGCTCGCACCATGAGACTCAGCTCGCTGTGCGGCGCGCCGTCAGCGAACGCCGCGAGATCGACGCCGCGCGTTTCCAGGCGCGCAGCGCGCAGCCACTCGGGATCGAACGGCGCAAGATCGAGTTCCGAATCCGCTCGCATCGCGCCGCTTCTCGCCCGCACGCTGGCGTGCGGCGCGAGCAGCGTGCCGTTCACCGTAGCGACGAGATCGAGCGGCCTCTCCCACGCTTGACCGGCAAGGCTCACTTTGGCCTGCATCTGGAATGGCGAGTGAGCGCCGAGCCCGAAGTCCGCTTGCACGCTGCCCCATGGGGTTTGCGCCTGCTCGATCCAAAGCCGGTGTTGTGCAGCGCTGCCTTCGTAGTTTCCTGCGATGTTGGTGAGGACGAGCGGCTCTGCGCCCCGGGCGATGGCAACCCGACCGATTTCAAAGCGCCGCACGTCGATTCCCAACGGCAAAGCGAGCTCCTGCGGGGGCGAGGGCGGCTTGCCCGAATCGCGGGTCGCGACCTCGATGGAGTCGATTCGCAGCAGGAGGACGACCACCGACCCGCGGCGCAGCGATTTGCGGTCCACGTCGACTTCCATGCGCACTCCGGTGGCGAGCACGTCGAGATCGGGCTGCTTGAGCGTCGCACGCTCTGCCGTGATGGCGCCGAACAGCGTGCCGCGCACGCCCTCGAAGCGCAAATTGCCGCCGGCCGCCGCTTCGAGTTGCGCGATCGTCCAGCGCACCGCGCTCTCGGTGCTTGCGAGCCAAAAGAGGCCACCGACCACAACGCTGACGACGAGGACGCCAAGGCCGAGGAGGCCGACGATCCACTTCGTCGCGCGCCGCGCCATCAGAACGACAGCCCGATCGAGAAATGCAGCCGCCAGTTCTGGTGCAGCTCGCCGTACGCGAGATCGACGCGGAACGGGCCGAGCGGCGTACGCAGGCGCGCGCCGGCGCCGATGCCGTAGGCGGCGCGCAGGTCGCGAACGCGGTCGGCGGCGTTGCCGGCGTCGACGAACACGGCAACGCCGAGCTGCTCGGTGATCCACTGCGTCGCTTCGGCCGTGACCGTGGCGAACACGCGGCCGCCGAGCACGACGTTGTCGCGTACCACGCCGAGCGAATTCAGGTCGTAGCCGCGCACAGACGTGGTGCCGCCGGCGCGGAACAGGAACTGCTGCGGGATGCCGCTCGAACTGCCCGCGAACACGACGCCGCCCTGGGCTTGCAGCAGCAAATCGCGGTCCGCGCGCAGCGGGTGATACCACGCGACCCGGCCGGTGGTTCGCCCGAACGCGCGCGTCGAGACCCCCGGCGGAGCGATGCCGGCCTCGACCTGCGCGATCGTGCCGCTGCGCGGCGCGAGCAAGTCGTCGGTGGTGCGCCGCGTGAACCCGACATAGCCGTAAAGCGCGTGCACCTTTTCGTCGAGCACGCTGCCGGCCCGCTGGTCCGAATATGCGAGCGTCACGCCGTAGAACGGCTGGCGCCGCTCCTCGATCGCGGTGCGGCGAAAACCGACGGACGCTTCGCGCGTATCCAGGTTCTCGATCAGCGAATGGCGCAATCGCAGCGCGAACTGGTCCGCCCACGGACCCGCGCGCTCGGGGAGCGCGATCGTCGCCTCGCCGGTCTGGATGCGCTGCTCCAGGTCGAGCCGCAGCCCGAGCCGCCAGTCGGGAACGAGAAAGCCGCGGTTCTGGTACGACACGGAGCCGCCCAGCCCGGTGTCGGTGCTGTAGCTTGCGCCGAGCTGCAGGCGCTTTGCCGGGGCTTCGTGCAGCGTGACGCGCAACGGCACGCGATCGCCCGCGACCCGCGTCGCGTCGGCATCGATCAGCACGCTGTCGAAGTATTCGACCGCCGCGAGCCGCCGCTGGTAGCGCTCGAGCAGCTCGAGGTCGTAGGTCGTGCCCGGCGCGAACGTCCACAGGTTGCGCACGAGCACCGGGTCGCGCTTCTCCAGGCCGGTGATCTCGAGCTCGCCGAACGCGATCACCGGGCCGCTGTCGATCGTTACGCTCAGCTCCGCGCTCTGCGATGCAGGATCGATGCGCGCCTCGCTGTCGGTGATTCGTGCGAGCAGGTAGCGGCGCCGCGCCACCGAGTCCCGGGCGGCTCGCTTCGCGCCGTCCCACGCGCCCTGCGTGAAGACTTCGTCCTTCGCAAGCTTCCAGTCGGACTCGATCCGCGCGATCGTCGCGCGGTCCTCGGCGTCGCCGCCGGCGATCGGGCCGGCAAAGCGCAGGTTCACCGCGCGCACTCGCGTGGCCGGCCCGGGCTCGATGTCGAGGTGCACCACGCGCTCGGTCCCCGTGCCTTCGATGCGCGATCCGATCTCGGGCGTGAAATAACCGTGCGCCGCCAGGAGGTTGGCCGCGTCGGTGCGGGCTTCAGCGACGAGACGGGCAAGAAGCTCCGCCGTCATCGTTTCGTGGCTTTCCCAGCGCACGAGGTCGAGCTCGTCGTGCAGCAGCCGGGCGAGCTGCCGGGGCGCCGAAATCTCGACCCGGTACTTGAGGTATTCCTCGGTGGCGGCCGCGGCGCGGTCCACCGCCGCGAGCAGCACATACGCTATTACCAGCCAGGTGCGGCCCGCGGCGGTCACGCTCGTTAGAAGCCACGGCCGCGGCCGAGTTCACTATTGCCGCGCACCCGCGTCGGGGTGCGAGCCTAAGCGCCGGTGCGCAGCCGCGCCACGCTCGGAATTCGCACCGTGCGGCCGTCTACCTCGATCAGGCCGCTTACGGCGAGGTCGTGCAGAATCCGCGAGAAGTGCTCCGGCGTCATGTTCAGGCGCGACGCGATCACGCCTTTGCCGGCCGACAGCTGCACGTCGACAGCCTCGCCGTTGGCCGTATCCGGAACATCGGCGAGCAGGTAGCCGATGAGCCTTTCCTGACCCGAGCGCAGCGTGTACGCCTCGACGTCGCGCACAAGGCCATGCAGGCGCCGTGAAAGACCGGAAAGCATCCGCCGGCCGAATCCGGGCTCGCGCGCCAGCTCGTCGAAAACGACGTTCTTGGCCACGTGCAGCAGCATCGTGTCGGCGAGCGCCTGCGCGAAGACGATGTAGCGCTGCTCGAGGAACATCAGCGCTTCGCCGAAGCTCTGTCCGGGGCGGATGATCTCGATGACTTTCTCGATGCCCTGCGGCGAGGTGAATCCCAGCTTGACCTGCCCGTACACGACGACGTGGAAGCCGGTGCACGGGTCGCCGCACTGGAACACCGATTGGCCCTTCTCGCAGTACGCGGGCAGGGTGCCTGCGGCGACGCGATCCAGCTCCTGCGGGCTCATGTCGCTGAACATGGGCAGGTTGGCGAGAAACGCCTGGACCTTGACTTGCGGATGCCGCACGCAGGCACGGTAGCAAGCGTAACCCTGCGGCGTTTGATGCACATCAAGGGTGTGCCCCCCGGTTCGCGGTCTAGTACCGCTTCATGGGAACGAGGAGACAGCCATGAGTACTTTCGAGCGGCGCATCACGCGCCGCGAATTCATCCAGGGCGCGGCGGGCGTCGCGCTCGCGGCAAGCCCGCTCGGCGCGCCGTTCGTGCATGCGCAATCGGCGCCGCTGAAGGTGGGGCTGATGCTGCCGTACACCGGGACGTACGCTTCGCTCGGCAACGCGATCACCAATGCGTTCAAGCTCTACGTGGCGGAGAAGGGCGGCAAGCTGGCGGGCCGCTCGATCGACTACGTCGTGCTCGACGACGAATCCGAGCCGGCGAAGGCGGTCGACAACGCGAGCCGCCTCGTCAATCGCGACAAGGTCGACGTGCTCGTTGGCACGGTGCATTCCGGCGTCCAGGCGGGAATCGTCAAGGTTGCGCGCGAATCGGGCGTGCTGTCGATCATCCCGAACGCGGGCTTCGGCGCCGCGACCGGGCCGCTGTGCTCGCCCAACATCTTCCGCACGTCGTTCTCCAACTGGCAGACCACGTTTGCGCTCGGCAAGGTGATGATGGAGAAGGGGCACCGGAGCGCGGTCTGGATCACGCACAAGTACGCCGCGGGCGAGGAGATGTTCGCGGGGTTCAAGGAAGGCTACGAAAAGGCCGGCGGCCGGATCGCGAAGGACCTGTGGCTGCCGTTCCCGAACGTCGAATTCCAGGCGCTGCTCACCGAGATCGCGGCGGCGAAGCCCGATGCGGTTGCGTGCTTCTTCGCCGGCGGCGCCGCGGTCAAGTTCGTCAAGGACTATGACGCTGCGGGCCTGAAGGGCAAGATTCCGCTCTACGGCAACGGCTTTCTCACCGACGGCACGCTGCAGGCACAGGGCGCGTCGGCGCAGGGAATCATGACGACCCTGCACTACGCCGACAGCCTCGATGTCGCGAAGGACAAGGAGTTCCGCCTGGCGTACGCCAAGGCCTACAAGCTGCAGCCCGACGTCTACGCCGTGCAGGGCTACGATGCCGCGCAACTGCTCGACATCGGACTCAAGGCGGTCAAGGGAGACATCAAGGCGCAGAAGGCGATGACCGCGGCGATGGAAGGCGTCACGATCGACAGCCCGCGCGGCAAATGGAAGATGTCGCGGTCGCACAACCCGATCCAGGACAGCTACCTGCGGCAAGTCGTGGGCGAGCAGAACAAGTACGTAGCGGTCGCGTGGAAAGCGCTCGAAGACCCGGGGCGCGGCTGCAAGATGGCATAGGTCCGCAGAGGGGCGAGGGGAGACCAGCCGGCGTCCGCAAGAGCCGGCTTTCTTTTCGTGGACCCGGTCATCTTCCTGATCCAGGTGCTGAACGGCGTGCAGTACGGGCTGCTGCTGTTCCTCGTCGCGAGCGGCCTCACGCTGATCTTCGGGATCATGGGGATCATCAACCTCGCGCACGGCAGCTTCTACATGATCGGCGCGTACCTCGCGTTCTCGCTGGTGCGGCTGCAGGGCAATTTCTGGATCGCGCTCGCGCTCGGGATCGTCGTCGCGGTCGCGATCGGCGCAGCGCTCGAGTGGCTGGTGATGCGGTTCCTGTACCAGCGCGATCATCTCTACCAGGTGCTGCTGACCTACGGGCTGATCCTCATCTTCGAGGAGTTGCGCAGCCTCTTGTGGGGCGACGATGTGCACGGCGTCGCGGTTCCTGCGGGGCTGGATTTCTCGATCCCGCTGACCGAGACGCTTTCGTACCAGGTCTACCGGCTCGTGATCTCGCTCGCCTGCCTTTCGATCGCCGCCGGCATGTACTGGCTGATCCAGCGGACTCGCCTCGGCATGATGATCCGCGCCGGTTCGGTCGACCGGGAGATGGTGCAATCGCTGGGCATCGATATCGGGCTGCTCTACCGGCTGGTGTTTGCGCTCGGCGTCGCGCTCGCGGCGTTCGCCGGCATGCTGGCCGCGCCGGTGTCGTCGGTGTTCCCCGGCATGGGCAACCAGGTGCTGATCCTCTCGTTCGTCGTCGTGGTGATCGGCGGGATCGGGTCGGTGAAGGGCGCGCTCGTCGCCGCGCTCGCGATCGGGCTCGCCGACACGTTCGGCAAGGTGCTCGTGCCGCAGATCGCGGGGATGGTCGTCTACCTGCTGATGGCCGCGATCCTGCTGTGGCGCCCGCAGGGAATCTTCGGGCGCGCCTGAATGGATCGGCAACCGCGCTCGCTGCAGGTCTTGCTGATCGCGGGCGTGATCGCGCTGGCGGCGTTCCCGCTCGTCGGCGAGAAGTTCTACATCCAGTTCATCACGAAGATCATGATCCTGGCGATGTTCGCGATGAGCCTCGACCTGCTCGTCGGCTACACCGGGCTCGTGAGCCTCGGTCACGCGCTGCCGTTCGGCCTTGCCGCGTACGCGCTGATGTTTGTCTCTCCGGAAGCCGAGGGCGCGGGCCTCGGGTGGAGCCTCGCCGCGGCGGCCGGCGTCGCTGCGCTCGCCTCGCTCGTCGTCGGCCTGCTCGTGCTGCGGACCTCGGGCATCTACTTCATCATGGTCACGCTCGCGTTCGGCCAGATGGCGTACTACTACGTGCACGATTCCAAATATCTGGGCGGCTCGGACGGCAAGTACATCTACGTGCGGCCGGTACTCGAGATCTTCGGCTGGAAGCCGTTCGACCTCGAGAACCACACGCACTTCTACTACGTCGCGCTTGCGCTGATGGCGTTCGTGTACCTGACGATCCGCGTCCTGCTCGCTTCGCCGTTCGGCCGTGTGATCGCAGCGATCAAGGAGAACGAGCACCGGATGCGGATGCTCGGATTCGCGACGTTCCGCTACAAGCTCGTCTGCTTCGTGCTGGCCGGCGCGCTCGCGGGCCTTGCCGGGTGGCTCGCTGCGGCGCACGACGGCCTCGTGAACCCCGAGATGCTTTCGTGGCACCAGTCGGGACAACTGCTGATGATGGTGATCCTCGGCGGCATGGGCACCCCTGCGGGCCCGGTGCTCGGCGCGGCGGCGCTCAAGCTGCTCGAGCTCGGATTCCAGGGGTGGACGAAGCACTGGCAGCTCCTGCTCGGCGGCTTCATCGTGCTCTCGGTGCTGCTGATCCCGCGCGGGCTCGCGCAGCTTTTCGAATGGAAGCGCCGTGGCTGAGCCCGCGCTGCGCACGCAAGGCCTGCAGAAGCACTTCGGCGGCCTCGCTGCCGTGAACGACGTATCGCTCGAATGCCACGTCGGCCAGCTGCACGCGGTGATCGGCCCGAACGGCGCGGGCAAGACGACGCTCATCAACCTGCTTTCGGGCGACCTCGCGCCGACCGGGGGGCGAGTCGAGCTGCTGGGACGCGAAGTGACCGGGCTTGCGGCGCACCGGATTTCGCAGCTCGGCGTCGGTCGCAGCTACCAGCGCACGAACATCTTCATGAAGTTCACCGCGTTCGAGAACTGCCGGCTCGCCGCGCAGGCGCGCCTGCCGAGCTCGATGCGGTTCGTGCGACCCGCGGCACGCTACCGGGAAGTGAACGAGGCGGCGGCACGCGCGCTGGCGCTCGCCGGGCTCGGCGCAAGGTCGGACACGGTCGCGGCCGAGCTTTCCCATGGCGAGCGGCGCCAGCTCGAAGTCGCGATGACGCTCGCGACCAGCCCGAAGGTGCTGCTCCTCGACGAACCGCTCGCCGGCATGGGGGCCGAGGAGTCGGCGCGCATGGTCGGGCTGCTGCGCACGCTGGTGAGCGGCCACGCGATGCTGCTCGTCGAGCACGACATGGACGCAGTCTTTGCGCTCGCCGACAGGCTGACCGTCATGGTGAGCGGAACCGTGCTCGCGAGCGGCACGCCCGAGCAGATCCGCGCGAACGCTGAAGTGCAGGAGGCGTATCTCGGGGAAGGCGATGAGTGAGCTCCTGATCGAGGCGCGGGGGCTGCAGACCTACTACGGCTCGCATCACATCCTGCAGGGCGTCGAGTTCTGCGTGCGCCGCGGCGAAGCGATCGGGCTCATGGGCCGCAACGGCATGGGCAAGACGACGCTGCTCAGGACGATCCTCGGCCTGGTACGGCCGCGGCACGGGCAGGTCGTCGTAAAAGGCCGGGAAACCACGCATGCGCCTGCCCATCGCATCGCTCGGCTGGGTCTCGCGTACGTTCCCGAGGGCAGGGGAATCTTTCCGAATCTTTCGGTGAAGGAAAACCTGGTGATGGCCGCGCGCGCCGGCCCATGGACGTATGAACGCGTGCTCGAGACGTTTCCCAGGCTGACGGAACGGCTGGACCACGGCGGCAGCCAGCTCTCGGGCGGCGAGCAGCAGATGCTGACGATCGGCCGCGCGCTGATGACGAACCCGCAAGTGCTGATCCTCGACGAGGCAACCGAAGGCCTTGCGCCGAAGATCGCGCGGGAGATCTGGGCGATCGTGCGCCGCGTGCGCGACTCCGGGATCGCAACGGTCATCGTCGACAAGAACTTCGCCGCGATCAACGCGGTGACCGACCGCAACGTGATCCTGATGAAGGGCCGGGTCGTCTTCGAGGGCCCGGCGCAGGAGCTGCGGGCGCGCGAGGACGTGCGCGTGCGATATCTGGGAGTCTAGCCGTGGCAACGAAAGAGCTGATCGCACAGCCGGGATTGATCCGGATCAAAACCGCTTCCGCAGCGTGGGCGACACTGGCGGAAACGGCACACGGGACGAGAGGATGAAGCGCATCCTGATCGCGGCCGCCATGGTGATTAGCGTGGTCGCCGCCCATGCCGGCGATCCCAAGGACGCGGCGCGCGAAGTCATTCCGGGAGCGGACAAGATGTCGCCTGCAGAACGCGACGCCTACCGCGCCCGCGGCCTCGTTGGCGATCCTGCGCGCGGTGCGCAGTTGCACTCGGGGTGTTTCGGTTGCCACGGCGTCGAGCGCTACACCGCACCCGTCACCTACGCCACCGCGGGCTTTTTCGATTCACTGCTGCGCGCGAGCGGGCTTTCCGACCTGCCGCCCGCCGAGCCGAAGCGCTTCAAGGGCAGGATCACTTCGCTCGATGTGCTGCGCGACGCGGTTCTTCGCCGCAACGACTTTCTCAGCCCGAAGATGACTCCGCAGGAGGTCGAGGACGTGGTCGCTTATCTCAACGCGACGTACTACCGCTTTTCGCAGTGATTGCGGGCCCTTGCGGGCCGCGTTGCTTGATCTTCATCAAATAAGAAAAGGGGCGGCTGCGTAGAGTGCCGTTGGGAGCACGACACGCGATGCCGAGCCTGCGCCAGAAGCAAATCTCCGTCGTCACCTCAAGCACGATTGCGTTCACGATCTGCTTCGCGGTCTGGATGATGTTCGCGGTCATCGGCATCCCGATCAAGAAAACGCTCGGGCTGAACGAGACCCAGTTCGGCATTCTCGCCGCCACCCCGGTGCTGACCGGGTCGCTGATCCGCCTGCCGCTCGGCATGTGGACCGACAAGTTCGGCGGCCGCATCGTCTATTTCCTGCTGATGCTTTCGACGGTCGTGCCGATCTGGTTGATCAGCGAGGCGACCGAGTACTGGCATTTCCTGGTGCTGGGGCTCTTCGTCGGCCTTGCCGGAGGCTCGTTCTCGGTCGGCATCGCCTATTGCGCGCGCTGGTTCGACAAGAAGAACCAGGGGTTCGCGATGGGCATCTTCGGTGCCGGCAACTCGGGCGCCGCGGTCACCAAGTTCGTCGCGCCGGCGATCCTGCTCGCGTACGGCTGGTCGATGGTGCCGAAGGTCTACGCCGCCGCGATGCTCGTCACGGCGCTCGCGTTCTGGTTCCTCAGCTATACCGATCCGCAGCACATCCAGGGCAAGACGGTCAGCGTCAAGGCGCAGCTCGCGGCGCTCAAGGACCCGAACGTCTGGAAGCTGTGCCAGTACTACTCGATCGTGTTCGGCGGCTACGTGGGCCTGTCGCTGTGGATGACGAAGTATTACGTCACCGAGTACGGTTTCGAGATCCAGGCCGCGGCCCTGCTCGCGGCGTGCTTCTCGCTGCCCGGCGGCGTGCTGCGCGCGATCGGCGGCTGGATGTCCGACAAGTGGGGCGCGCACCCCGTGACCTGGTGGGTGATGCTCCTGTCGTGGTTCTGCCTGTTCTTCCTGTCCTATCCGCAGACCGACATGATCGTGCACACCGCCAAGGGCGACCTGAGCATCCACGTCGGCCTGAACGTCTGGATGTTCACCGCCTTCATGTTCGTGATGGGCGTCGCCTGGGCGATCGGCAAGGCGTCGGTGTTCAAGTACATCTCCGACGAGTACTCGCACAACATCGGCGTGATCTCGGGCATCGTCGGCCTGATCGGCGGCCTGGGCGGTTTCCTGCTGCCGATCATGTTCGGTGCGCTCGTCGACATCACTGGCATCAATTCGACCGTCTTCATGCTGCTGTGGGGCATCACGCTCGTCTCGCTGGTCTGGATGTACTGGACCGAGATCGTGCCGCAGCGCCGAAGAGCGGTTGCGGACATGACGCGAACCCCGGCGGCGCAGCCCGCCTGACAAGGAGAAAAGGCGAATGGGTGCCGTACTGCCTGGATTCAAGCCGCAGCACGAGAAAGCGACCCGTTCCGTCGATGTCGTCGACTGGCGGCCGGAGGATCCGGCCTTCTGGGAATCGGAGGGCAAGCGGATCGCCTACCGCAACCTGTGGATCTCGGTCCCCGCCTTGCTCTGCGGGTTCGCCGTCTGGGGCATGTGGGGCATCATCACCGTGCAGATGCTCAACCTCGGGTTCCCGTTCACCCAGGCCGAGCTCTTCACGCTGACCGCGATCGCCGGCATCTCGGGCGCGACGATGCGCATTCCGGCCTCGTTCCTGATCCGGCTGGCGGGCGGGCGCAATACGATCTTCCTGACGACGGCGATGCTGCTCTCCCCGGCGATCGGCACCGGTATCGTGCTGCAACACAAGGACTGGCCGCTGTGGGCCTTCCAGCTGATGGCGCTGTGGTGCGGCGTGGGCGGCGGCAACTTCGCCAGCTCCATGTCCAATATCAGCGCGTTCTTTCCGAAACGGTTGCAGGGAACGGCGCTCGGGATCAACGCCGGCCTGGGGAACTTCGGCGTGACCACGATGCAGATCGTGATCCCGCTCGTAATGACGGTCGGCATCTTCGGCAGTTTCGGCGGCGAGCCGATGACGCTAGCGAAGGACAGTGGCTGGATCCTCGGCAAGATCCCGGCCGGTACCGAGACCTGGATCCAGAACGCCGGCTTCGCGTGGCTGTTGTCGCTGGTGCCGCTGTCGGTGCTGTGCTGGTTCGGCATGAACAACCTGAAAACGGTCTCGCCCGACACCGGCAACCCGGTCGTTGCCTTCGCCAAGATCACCTACCTGTATACGCTCGCCTTCGTGCCCTCGATCCTCGGCCTGTACCTGTATCTGCCGAAACCGACCGGCCTGGGCCTCATCAGCATGTGGGTGGCGATCCCGCTCGACATCGTCAGCGCGCTGCTGGTGATGAAGCTCGCCGCCTTCGGCCCGATGAAGGAGGGCGTCAGCAGGCAGTTCGAGATCTTCCGCAACCGGCACACCTGGTCGATGACGGCGCTGTACATCGTGACCTTCGGCTCGTTCATCGGCTTCTCGATGGCGCTGCCGCTCTCGATGAAGGTGATCTTCGGCGTCAGCCACATCGCCGACGCCAACGGCGTGATGCAGCACACGCTGAACAATCCGAATGCGCCGAGCGTGCTCGCTTACGCGTGGGTCGGCCCGTTCGTGGGCGCGGCGGTGCGCCCGCTCGGCGGCTGGATTTCCGACAAGGTCGGCGGTTCCATCGTTACGCAAGTCATCTCGGTGGTGATGGTGCTCGCCTCGGTCGCGGTGGGTTACGTGATGATGCAGGCCTACGCCTCTGCGACGCCGGAGATGTACTTTCCGATGTTCCTGGGCCTGTTCATGCTGCTGTTCTTCGCGAGCGGCATCGGCAACGGCTCGACCTTCCGCACCATCGGAGTGATCTTCGACCGCCAGCAGGCCGGCCCGGTGCTGGGCTGGACCTCGGCAGTCGCCGCCTACGGCGCCTTTGTCGCGCCCATCGTGATCGGCGATCAGATCAAGGCCGGGACGCCGCAATTCGCCATGTACGGTTTCGCGATCTTCTACGCGCTCTGCCTCGTCCTCAACTGGTGGTTCTACCTGCGCGCCAACGCGTACGTGAAAAATCCGTGAAATTTTCCGGGCGGTCGCGGCGCAAATGTCGCGCTGAATTGATGTGACCAAGATCAAGTCCGCAACCCTTGTCCCGCCTACGATGATCCCATGAGCCATTTTCTCGACCGACTGAAGTTCCTCGCCGACAAGAAGGAGACGTTCTCGGAAGGCCACGGCGAAACGCGCCGCGAGAACCGCGCCTGGGAGAACGCCTATCGCGATCGCTGGAGCCACGACAAGATCGTGCGCTCGACGCACGGCACGAACTGCACCGGATCGTGCAGCTGGAAGATCTACGTCAAGGGCGGCATCGTCACGTGGGAGACCCAGCAGACCGACTATCCGCGGACGCGGCCGGACATGCCGAACCACGAGCCGCGCGGCTGCTCGCGCGGCGCGTCGTATTCCTGGTATTTGTATTCGGGCAATCGGCTCAAGTACCCGATGGTCCGCAGCACGTTGCTGCAGATGTGGCGCGAGCTCAGAAAGAGCGTCGACCCCGTCGGCGCATGGAAGGCGATCGCGCAGAGCGATGGCCAGTACAAGAAGGAGCGCGGCCTGGGCGGGTTCGTCCGTTCGACATGGGACGAAGTGAACGAGATCATCGCCGCCGCGAACGTCTACACGATCCAGAAATACGGTCCCGACCGGATCATCGGCTTCTCGCCGATTCCGGCGATGTCGATGATTTCGTACGCCGCGGGCAGCCGCTACCTGTCGCTGATCGGCGGCGTCTGCATGAGCTTCTACGACTGGTACTGCGACCTGCCGCCCGCGTCGCCGATGACCTGGGGCGAGCAGACCGACGTTCCCGAGTCGGCCGACTGGTACAACTCCACGTTCATCATGATGTGGGGCTCGAACGTGCCGCAGACGCGCACGCCCGACGCGCACTTCATGACCGAGGTCCGCTACAAGGGCGCGAAGATCGTATCGGTATTCCCGGATTACGCCGAAGGCTCGAAGTTCGGCGACCTGTGGCTGCACCCGAAGCAGGGCACCGACGCGGCGCTCGCGATGGCGATGGGCCACGTGATCCTCACCGAGTACCACGCGAAGGACAAAAGCGAGTACTTCCGCGAGTACTGCCGGCAGTACACCGACATGCCGATGCTGGTGCGCCTAGTGAAGCAGGGCGACCGGTACGTTCCCGAGCGCTTCCTGCGGGCGTCGGATTTGGCGCTCGCCGAAGCGAACAACCCGGAATGGAAGACGGTGTGCCTCGACGAGGCGACCGGCGAAGCGGTGGTGCCGGAAGGCTCGATCGGCTTCCGCTGGGGCGAGAAGGGCAAGTGGAACCTCGCGCAGAAGGACATCAAGCCGCGCCTGTCGCTGAAGGGTGAGAAGACCGTAGCGGTGGCGTTCCCGTATTTCGGCGGCATCGCGCACGAGCACTTCACATCGAACGAGCAGCAGGACGTCCTGCTCAGGGACGTGCCCGCCAAGCAGATCGGCGAGCACCTGGTCGCGAGCGTCTACGACCTGTTCCTCGCGAACTACGGCGTCGGCGTTGCGAAATCGTACGACGACGACGTGCCGTACACGCCAGCCTGGCAGGAAAAGATCACCGGAGTACGTCGCGCCGACGTTATCACCGTCGCGCGCCAGTTCGCCGAGAACGCCGACAAGACGCACGGCAAGTCGATGGTGATCATCGGCGCGGCGATGAACCACTGGTACCACATGGACATGAACTACCGGTCGATCATCAACCTGCTCGTGATGTGCGGCTGCGTCGGCCAGTCGGGCGGCGGCTGGGCGCATTACGTCGGGCAGGAGAAGCTGCGGCCGCAGACCGGCTGGGCGCCGCTCGCGTTCGCGCTCGACTGGAATCGCCCGCCGCGGCAGATGAATTCGACGTCGTTCTTCTACGCACACACGAACCAGTGGCGCTACGAGAAGCTCTCGGTGGCCGAGATCCTGTCTCCGCTCGCCGACAAGGCGAAGTACGCCGGCAGCCTGATCGACTTCAACATCCGCTCGGAACGGATGGGGTGGCTGCCGTCAGCCCCGCAGCTGCAGAGAAATCCGCTCGAGCTCGCACGAGAAGCCGAGCGCGCGAAGAAGGACCCGAAGGACTACGTCGTCGAGCAGCTCGAGACCGGCAAGCTCCGCATGAGTTGCGAAGACCCGGACCATCCGGACAACTTCCCGAGGAACATGTTCGTCTGGCGCTCCAACCTGCTCGGATCGTCGGGCAAGGGTCACGAATATTTCCTCAAGCATTTGCTCGGCACGACGAACGGCGTCCAGGGCGTGGAGGAGTCGAATGCCAACGAGGAAGTCGTGTGGCGCGACAAGGCGCCGCAAGGCAAGCTCGATCTGCTCGTCACGCTCGACTTCCGCATGAGCACGACGTGCCTGTACTCCGACATCGTGCTGCCGACTGCGACCTGGTACGAGAAGAACGACCTCAACACGTCGGACATGCACCCGTTCATCCACCCGCTCTCGCAGGCGGTGGACCCGGCGTGGCAGGCGAGGAGCGACTGGGACATCTACAAGGGCATCGCGAAGAAGTTCTCGGACATCGCGAAGCACCACCTCGGCGTCGAGAAAGACATCGTCCTGACCCCGTTGATGCACGACACGCCGGGTGAGCTCGGCCAGCCGTTCGATGTGAAGGACTGGAAAAAGGGCGAATGCAAGGCGATCCCCGGCAAGACCATGCCTGCGATCACGGTCGTCGAGCGCAATTATCCCGAGACCTACCAGCGCTTCACCGCGCTGGGGCCGCTGATGACCAAGATCGGCAACGGCGGCAAGGGGATCGCGTGGAACACCGAGCACGAGGTCGAATTCCTGAAGAAGCTGAACCAGCAGGATGGATCCGGCCTCGCGAGGATCGAAACCGACATCGACGCGTGCGAGGTGATTCTCGCGCTCGCGCCGGAGACGAACGGCGAAGTCGCGGTCAAGGCGTGGGAAGCGCTGTCGCAGATCACCGGGCGGGATCACTCGCACCTGGCGATTCCCCGCGAGGACGACAAGATCCGGTTCCGCGACGTGCAGTCGCAGCCACGCAAGATCATCTCGTCGCCGACGTGGTCGGGCCTGGAGTCCGAGCACGTGTCGTACAACGCCGGCTATACCAACGTGCACGAGCTGATCCCGTGGCGCACGCTGACCGGGCGCCAGCAGCTGTACCAGGACCACCCGTGGATGATCGCGTTTGGCGAGGGCTTCGTCTCCTACCGGCCGCCGGTCGACACGAAGACGGTCGCACCCATGCTCGGCAAGCGCTCGAACGGCAATCCCGAGATCGCGCTGAATTTCATCACCCCGCACCAGAAGTGGGGGATCCACTCGACCTACACGGACAACCTGCTGATGCTGACGCTGTCGCGCGGCGGCCCGATCGTGTGGCTGTCCGAGGTTGATGCGCGCAAGGTCGGCATCGAGGACAACGACTGGATCGAGGCGTTCAACGTCAACGGCGCGCTCACGGCGCGCGCGGTCGTCAGCCAGCGCGTGCCCGAAGGCATGGTGATGATGTACCACGCGCAGGAGAAGATCGTGAACGTGCCCGGGTCCGAGATCATGCGGACCCGCGGCGGCATCCACAACTCGGTGACGCGCACGTGCCCGAAGCCGACGCACATGATCGGCGGGTACGCGCAGCTGAGCTACGGGTTCAACTACTACGGCACGGTCGGCTCGAACCGCGACGAGTTCGTGATCGTGCGCAAGATGGCGAAGGTCGACTGGATGGATGGAGAAAAATCATGAACGCACGTCGTGCATTGACTTTGCTGTCCACGCTGCTCTTTGCAGCTGCCTGGGCAGGCCCCGCGGCTGCGCACTGCGATACGCTCGACGGCCCTGTCGTCGCTGCGGCGCGCAACGCGCTCGACACCGGCAACGCCAACCTCGTGCTCGTCTGGGTGCAGAAGAAGGACGAAGCCGAGGTCCGCGACGCCTTCCACAAGACACTGAATGTGCGCAAGGCGGGCGGCGAGGCGAGAGACCTGGCGGATCGCTACTTCTTCGAGACGCTGGTGCGCGTGCATCGAGCGGGCGAAGGAGCCGCCTACACCGGGCTCAAGCCCGCGGGCACGATCGAGCCAGCAGTGGCGGCGGCCGACAAGGCGCTTGCCTCAGGAAAGCTGCAACCGCTCGGCAGCCTTTTCGTCGTGCGCATGGAGAAGGGCCTGCACGGCCATTTCGACGCTGTCCTGGCCAAGAAGAAGTACGACCCGAACGACGTCGAGGCGGGCAGGGCGTATTCGAGCGCTTACGTCGAGTTCGTGCACTACGCGGAACGGTTGTACGACGCGGCCGAAACCCTCGCGCCGGAGCACGTGCAGAAGCCCGCATCGGCCCATTCCCACTGACGGACGCGCCCAGGAGAATGGCAATGAGACTCGACATCCCCGCGCCGCTCAAGGCGGAACACGACGAGCTGCACGCGCGGCTTGTCCGCGCGACGCAGGAGCCCGGCGTGCTCGGCGAGGCGGCGCGCGAAGTCGCACGGCTGCTGCACCCGCATTTCGTCAAGGAGGAGGCGTTCGGCCTTCCGCCGCTCGGGTTGCTCAGCGAGGTCGCCCGCGGTGCGCTGCGCTCGGAGATGGCCGAGGTGCTTGTGATGACGCGCCGGATCAAGGCCGAGCTGCCTGCAATGTTCGCCGAGCACCGCCAGATCGCCTCCGCGCTCGAGGTACTGCGCAGGGAAGCGCGGCGGGCCGGCAGGGCAGACCTCGAGGAGTTCGCAACCGCTTTGCAGCGACACGCCGAGACCGAAGAACTGGTGCTGTATCCCGCGGCGGTGCTGCTCGGGGAGTATCTCGCCAGGGTTCTCGAAGAGGAGCCGGTCCTGTGAAAATCCGCGCGCAGATCGGGATGGTGCTGAACCTGGACAAGTGCATCGGCTGCCATACCTGCTCGGTCACCTGCAAGAACGTCTGGACGAACCGGCCCGGCGTGGAGTACGCCTGGTTCAATAACGTCGAATCGAAGCCGGGCGTCGGGTACCCGAAGGATTGGGAGAACCAGGACCGCTGGAACGGCGGCTGGGTGAAGAACGGCAACGGCAAGATCAAGCCGAAGCAGGGCGGCAGGCTCGGCGTGCTGGCGAAGATCTTCGCCAACCCGAACCTGCCCGAGCTGGACGATTACTACGAGCCATTCACGTTCGATTACGAGCACCTGCATAACGCCCCCAAGTCGCAGGCGGCGCCGGTCGCGCGCCCGCGCTCGCTGGTCACCGGCGAGCGCATGGAGAAGATCAAGGGCGGTCCGAACTGGGAGGAGATCCTCGGCGGGGAGTTCGACAAGCGCAAGAAAGACTACAACTTCGAGGAAA
>Ga0310810_10001065_pt1 | contig 28033 bp, 27 predicted proteins | sample NCmetagenome_FD_207641 | JGI IMG/M metagenome (GOLD analysis project Ga0310810, IMG submission 207641) | Soil microbial communities from experimental microcosm in Duke University, North Carolina, United States - NC | ecosystem: Engineered > Artificial ecosystem > Soil microcosm > Unclassified ...
CCGATATTTCTCCGGCTCCCAGGCAACAGCCATGCTTTCGATAAGCGCCTGGGCCATTTTCAGTTCCTTGTCAGTCACTGCGGCCTTCGAACCGTTTTGCAAGACATCGGCGCTTAGGATTTCGCTCGCAAAATGCATTAGCTCCAAAATCAGGAACAAGCCGTCCGGCTTTACGGCAGCCAGGTGTTCGCGATTGCTGATCACCACCTTGGCAATACCTATTTTGCCAGTCCCGCTGAGCGCCTTGTGCAAGACTGCGTAGGCTTTCTCCCCGCCTTTTTGCGGCTCAAGGAAATACGGCTTGTAGAAAAACTTCGGATCGACCTGCTCCAAATCAACGAAATCGGTAATGTCGATCGAATGGGTGGATTCGATGCGCACCTTCTCGAAGTCCTCATCCTTCATCACAACATAATGACCGCGCTCGAATTCGAAGCCCTTTACGATCTGGTCGGCTGGAACTTCCTTTGAGTCCGCTTCCGCCACCTTTTTGTATCTGATTGGACTGAGATCGCTGGAACGAAGCTGCCGGAAACTAAGCTTCTCCTCTCGCGTGGCGGGATAAACCGCCACTGGAATGTAAACCAGCCCGAAGCTGATGCTGCCTTTCCAGATGGGTCGCATACGGGAGAATGCTTTCCCAAAGCGCTCTGTCTGTCAACCTTAACCGGTCCTCTGCCGGCAGCTCGTCTGCCTCGCTGAAATTCCTTGCAACTCGGAGAAACGGTCTGATGTTGGCAGTTGAAATGAGCCTTCTCGCCAGCTTCATGAACTTGGCCGGGCCGGACTTGATCGTCATCCTGCTGATCGTCCTCGTTCTATTTGGAGCAAAGAAATTGCCCGAGCTTGCTCGCGGAATGGGTCAGGCGGTCAAGGAGTTTCAAAAGGCAAAGGACGAGTTCAACGACGAACTGCACAAGGCTGGAAAGTCCGATGCACAGGTTGCCAAGCCTGAGGTGAAACCGGCTGAGTCGACCGTCGCGCGAACTGACAACCAGAGCGCTCCTAACGTGACGGCGCCGCAACCAAGTGCCGCGGTCACGCCGGGCGACAAAGCCGATCAGGTGTAGCTGTAATAGGGTCGTCGTGCTGCGACGACTTGCGAAACTTTCGGGACAGAGCGGTGTCGCTCTGTCTTTCGCGCTCTGCACGTTTGACCGAACACGCAATTTACGGCAAAATCCCCGCTCGTTTATGTCAGAGCCAGACTTGCGCGCCCAAATCAAGGAGATGCTGGTCAAAAATCTGATGCTGCAAGTTACTCCTGAACAGATCGGTGATGAGCTGCCGCTTTTCGGTCCAGATGGACTGGGCCTTGATTCCATCGACGCGTTGGAACTGGTGGTGAGTATGGAAAAGACATTCGGCGTCGGTGTTCCAAATTCCGATGTAGCCGGAAAAGCACTTCGGACTGTAAACACGATCCACGATTACATTCTCGAAAAGCGCGCCGCGGCTGCATAGGAAATTCGTGAAACATCGGGACGTTCGGAACATAGACTTTCAGTCTGTGTGCCCAGCGGGTTTTCAACCCGCCGAAAGGGAGCAGCCCCGAAAGCATTCGGGGCTGGGCACACAGGGCAGAGCCGTATGTTCCAAACGCTGCGCCGTGGAACCGTAGGAGAATGCATGTGAACATTCTTTACGTAGAGAGCAGCCGCAGCTGGGGCGGCCAAGAATATCGCACGTGTCTGGAAATCAACTGGCTGAACGCGCATGACCATCAGGCATGGTTGATTTGCAATCCAGACAGCCAGGTCCACTCGAAAGCGTCTGAACTCGGCACGCGGCTGGTCACAATGCCGCTTCGCAGCCGCGTTGACCCGCTCTGTACATTGCACCTCTGGAAGTTTTGCCGGCAGAATAAAATCGATCTGCTCAAAACGTACAGCTCGAAAGATCACTGGATTTGCCTGCCACTTTTCTTTTGCGGAATTCCATTGAGCCGCGCGCGCTGCATCACCGATCCGATCGGCAGCCGAAGTCGTGCATTTGTTTTCAAGCACGGTTGTTCGCAAATTGTTGCCGACGCATCGGTGATTAAACGCGAGTTGGTGGAACAACACGGAGTCGAGCCCGCCAAAATTGAAGTCATCGGTTCAGCTGTCGATTTGGAAAAATTCAAGCCTCCGCGCGACCGGACAAAATTCCGCCGTGAGATCGGCGTCGGCGATGACGCCCCGCTCATCGGCAACGTGGGAATGATTCGTCCGGACAAAGGTCAACTCGAGTTGGTCAAATCGGCGCCACTGGTTTTGGAGAAGCGTCCCGATGCGCGCTTTGTCATCGTCGGCCAGGGAACCGGGATTTTGAAGCGGGGAATCAATGTCAGGAACGCAATCGATTGCGCCGGATTGGCCGACAAGATTATCATGGCTGGCTATCGCTGGGACACGCAGGACGTTTACGCAGCATGCGACATGATAGTGATTGCGTCGCTCCGCACTGAAGCTTCTCCCATCGTTTTGCGTGAGGCTTTCGCCAGCGGACGGCCTGTGATCGCTACGAAAGTTGGCGATATTCCAGAAATTGTTCGCGATCGCGAGAACGGTCTGCTCATTGAACCAGGGAATACTCAGGCATTGGCATCGGCGATCCTGGAATTTATTTCCGATCTGGATCTGGCCGCGAAGTGCGCAGCTAACGGCTTGCGGTACGCAACCGAAAACTTTTCGTTCGACAAGATGATGGAGGCCAAGCTGCGCGCCGATCTTAAGATAATTCGCACTAAGCGCGCAACGGAGGGGCGGACTCCCGCGAACCCGGCGTCGCAAGAGCTCCGCCCACCATCAAATAAGCTCAGCTAGTTCGGCGAAGAATTGATCGCATCAATCAGCTGACGGAAGCGGCCAAATCTGGTGCGAATCGGCGTGAAAATCAGCCGCGGTAAGTCGAGAGTTTCAAGTTCATCATTTTTTTTCCCTGGCGCAACATGCTGCACGATTTCACCCGCGCGCAGGATGTCCTTGAAGCGATGGTTCAGATCGACGAGTGCCTCGTTCGACAACGAACGATTGAGGCGAATAACGAAGCGCTCTCCCACCCAGCGTGCTGAATGAAAGACGCTGTAAAATTGTGTGATTTCCGCGGCGGCGTCTCGCGCGTTGTGTTTGATTTTGAAAAACGCGAAGTCTTCCTCCGAAATGAAGCCGAATTTGAGGAGGCGTTTGGTAAGAAATTGCTTCCATGTCTCCCAATATTTTTCGCGTGGCCGATCCAATAGCACGACGGGGACAATGCGCGTTTTTCCCGTTTGCAGTAGCGTGAGCACCTCGAAGGCTTCATCCATCGTCCCAAAACCGCCGGGGAGCAGCGCGAAGGCGTGGGCCTCTTTCACGAAACTCAATTTGCGAGTAAAGAAATAATTCAGCGTGATTAGTTTCGGATCGTCCTCGATCGGTTCGTTTACCCGCTGCTCCGATGGCAACCGTATATTGAGCGCAAAACTATGCGCCCGGCCTGCGCCCCGCTGCACGGCACCCATGATTCCCTCACTTCCGCCGGCGATCAACATGAAGCCCTCTCTGACCATTTCGCAGGCAAAATCTGTCGCCACTTTATAGTCGGGCGAATCGCGTGTGCTGCGCGCCGATCCAAAAACGACCACTTTCCGCAAGTGCTTGAATGGCGCAAAAATCTTCGCTGCAGACCGCATCTCTTCAGCAGAACGATTGATCAGCTTGAGATCAGCTACGCTCAGTTCGTCGCGCCCGATCTTCAGCGCGGTGGTAATCATTTCCGCAATAAGCGCCGAAGATTTCCGCGTGCCCCAGTCCCGAACTAGTCGTCTGATTCGCGCATCGAACGGTGGACTGACGCTCCAACGTCTTCTACTTGCTCTCGCTTGCACACGATTAATTGCTTCTTCTGGGGATGCTTTCACGTGATGGAAATTTCGGGTTAAATGGACATTAAATCCTCAAGAATCTTGTGCATGTGGCGAATCGGCAGCGAGTAATGTCCCTCGTTTTGAATGAATCGCGATTTGCAATTCGGGAAACGATTCGCGATTTCTTTCGCGAGCCGAACGGCGAAAGCACGATCTTCTATTCCATGCCAAAGTCGGACCGGCACACGCACATCTTCGACAGCGAATCCCCACGGCTGCGCATAAATCTGCGCATCGGCCAACACGCCTTCCACTGAGCCGCGCCAGGCGCGCCGTTGGCTCTCGAAAATCGCTTCAAAAGCTGCGTCGTCACGCAAACTGGCCGCATCGCACGGTCGCAACAACAGCATTTTTAAGAGTAGTGGACGAAGGCGGATCGGCGCGCGGAACGATAAAAACGGTCGCGCGAGGTAAAACAATTGCCGCAACAGTTGTGGTCGATTGCGATAAAATGCCAGCATGTAGCGATAAAGCGGCAGTAATCCGTTGAAGTCCTCGAGCTCAGCAAATGGAATCACTCCGCCTACGATAGCGATCGCGCGCACTCTCTCGGGTATCGCGACAGCCGTAGCATACGCGTAGGGCGCGCCGCCAGAAATCGCGAGAATTCGGAATTCACCAATCTCAAGATTATCAACGAGCTGTTCAACAAGCGACGGCCAGTCGCTCAACTTTCGATCAGGGTGCATGCTCGAGCCGCTGATGCCCGGCCGGTCTGGCGAAATAATGCGAACACCGAGCGCGCGTGCTGGTTCATCTGTGAGTTGTGCCATCGTGCGTGAGCTCGGCCAGCCGTGGCAGAATATCACGGGCACTCCCGTTGGGTCGCCGTATTCTTCGAACGCAAGAACGGCGCCATCATGAAGCTGAACGATATTTTGCCTGTTCATCGACTCGGCATCCCCTTTGTGCACTTGTATTGCAATGCATTAATGTGTAGACCAAATTGTAGTTCGAGAAACGATTCAGCTGTTGGCAGCTTTGGTTATGGAAAATTATTCGCAACCTCCGCCGGGAAAAATCTCGGAACATGGCAACGGAATCGGTGCACCATCACCTGAGGCAGTGGAAAGACGCGCCCGAGAAATCGCTATGATCGATGAGCGCAACCCTGACGAGTTTACCGAGGCAGATTGGGCACAGGCGCGGCACGAGCTGATGGGCGAGGAAAACAACGTGCCCCCTGAGGAAACTCCGGACAATGCCGAGATGACCGAAGAATGGAGCGTCATCGCCAGTTCCAAAGGTCATCGCATTCCGCGTCCTGGAACCGAGGAAGAGGAAAGCGTTGGGGAGCATCTCGTGATAGAAGGCATAGAGGAAGCAACTCACGATCAAATGCTCGAAGCGCGCCGGGGAGAACGCGACCAAGCGGGAGAAAATCCTTGAGCTCGCCGTCAGTTGAAACCGCCTCCACAACGGCGGCGGCGAAACGATCTCTTTTATCCGCGAGCCAATCCCGGATGGGGCGCTTGCCCGATCGTTTTCATCAAATCAGGAAGTTCACCAACGCGCTGTGTGCTGGTCTCGAACCTGAAGATTGCGTCGTGCAATCCATGCCGGACGTCAGCCCGACCAAATGGCACCTCGCGCATACCACGTGGTTTTTCGAAATCTTTATCCTGAAGAAATTCGTACCGGGATACCGTGCAGAAATTCCCGAGTACGCTTACCTGTTCAATTCGTACTACAACGCTGCCGGTGACATGCACCGCCGCGATCTGCGCGGGTTAATCTCGCGCCCGACCCTGAGCCAAGCGCAGCGTTATCGGGCATCGATCGATTCACACATCGACGAGCTGCTCTCAAATTCCGACGAGAGTCTGCTCGAGGAAATCGAGCCTATTCTCGTTCTCGGCATCCATCACGAACAGCAACATCAGGAATTGCTCATCACGGACATCAAGCACGTCTTTGCGCAAAACCCGCTCTATCCAGTTTTCCGTGAGATGAAGACTGGAGGGCGGAGCTCTGCGACGCCGGGCTCACAGAGTTCGTCCCTCCAGTTCATCGCCTTCGAACAACGCACCCTTGATATCGGTCATGACGGCCGTGGATTCGCCTATGACAACGAAGGGCCGCGGCATCGGGCACTCGTTCCCGCGTTTTCGCTGGCGACGCGCCCTGTCACAAATGGCGAATACATCGCGTTCATCGAGGACAACGGCTATAGCCGGCCGGAATTCTGGTTATCGCTCGGCTGGATGACCGTGAACGAACAACGCTGGAAAGCGCCGCTCTACTGGACAAAACGCGATGGGGGCTGGTGGAATTTTACACTCTCCGGTCTGCGCCCCGTCGATCAATCCGAGCCGGTCACGCACGTCAGCTATTTCGAAGCCGATGCCTACGCCAACTGGGCTGGAGCACGTCTCCCGACGGAGTTCGAATGGGAGCGCGCTGCTCTCGCTTGTCTGATCAAAGGAAATTTCGTGGAGGACGAGAATTTTCACCCCGTTCCCACCAGTTACGCCGAACCCTCACCTCAATCCTCTCCCCTCGAAGGGAGAGGCGGACGCGAAGCGCCAGGTGAGGGTTGTTCCTCTATACTGTCTCAAATGTTCGGCGACGTTTGGGAATGGACGCGCAGCGCCTACTCGCCCTATCCCGGCTACCGCGCTGCTCCCGGCGCACTCGGCGAGTACAACGGCAAGTTCATGTGCAACCAATACGTCCTGCGCGGTGGTTCCTGCGCCACATCTCGCACCCACATCCGCCGCACCTATCGTAATTTCTTTCAACCGGAAAAACGTTGGCAGTTCACCGGAATCCGACTCGCACGCGACCCAGAATGAACTGGTAGGGCGCGACCGCTGGGCGCGCTGCTTTCAATTTCCACAATGACCGGAAATTCAATTACGGCTCCGCCGCAAGTTGCCGCGCCAGAATCGGCGGAGTTTCTGGCGGATGTTATTGCTGGCCTGTCGTCGAACCCGCGCACGATCCCGTGCAAGTACTTCTATGATGCGCACGGTGCGGCGTTGTTTCAGAAGATCTGTGAGCTGCCTGAGTATTATGTCACCCGGACCGAGATCGACATCCTGGATCGAAGTCGCGCCGACATCGCGTCACAACTCGGACCGAATATTGAACTAATCGGACTGGGCACCGGCGCCGGTACGAAAACGCGGATCCTGATCGGGGCGCTCGAGAATCCTGCGGTTTATATCCCCGTCGATATCTCCGAAAAACAACTGCGCAAGTCGGCTGCGCTTTTCCGGAAAACTTTTCGGCACCTGGAAATTCTACCGGTATGCGCCGACTACCTGCAGCCTGTGTCGTTGCCTTCACCCAGTCGCAAACCCGCGCGAAACATTGTGTATTTCCCGGGATCGACCATCGGCAACTTTGAGTCGGATGAAGCCGTGCAGTTTTTGCGTCGCATCGCGAATGTCTGCCGCGGCGGTGGCGGGCTGCTCATCGGCGTCGATTTAAAGAAGGACCGGCAGGTGTTGGAAGCCGCTTACAACGACAGCGCCGGGGTCACTGCGAAATTCAATCTAAATTTGCTGCAGCGCATCAACCGCGAATTGGGCGCAGATTTCGATCTGGATGAATGGCGTCACCGCGCAATCTACAATTCCAAGGCCGGCAGGATTGAAATGCATCTGATCAGTGAAGCTGATCAGATTGTGCATTTCAACGAACACCAATTCCATTTCCGTCGCGGAGAAAAAATTATCACCGAGTATTCTTACAAATATTCGCCAGACGAATTTGCGGCGCTTGCTGCGAAAGCCGGATTCAACTTTGTTCGCTTGTGGACCGACGATGCGCGTTTGTTTGGCGTTTTCTACTTTGTGAGCAGTCGGTAGGGGCGATTGACCTCAATCGCCTGTCCGGGCATAAATCGCGCAAGGGCGGTTCAGGTGAACCGCCCCTACCTGAGGGGAATTCTAAGTGAGCGCGCTCGTTAAGCTCGAAGATGTTAGCAAACGCTACGGCGACGCAATCGCATTATACCCGACAAACCTTTCAGTTCAGTCGGCGAAAACTACAGTCCTCATTGGACCGAGCGGCTGCGGTAAATCCACTTTGCTGCGATTAATCATTCACTTAATCGAGCCGGATTCTGGCTCGATCGAGTTAAACGGCAAGCCGGTTACTCCCGATAACATCAATGCTTTGCGGCGCCGGATTGGTTACGTGATTCAGGAAGGCGGTTTGTTCCCGCATTTAACCGCGCGCGCCAATGTTCTTTTGATGGCACGTCACATTGGAAAATCCCAAGAAGAAACGCAGAACCGGCTCCTGGAATTGTCCGAGCTGACAAGATTTTCAGAAAACCTGCTCTCGCGTTATCCGTTGGAACTTTCCGGCGGCCAACGTCAGCGCGTCAGTCTGATGCGCGCGTTAATGCTTTCGCCAGAGTTGTTATTGCTCGATGAGCCGCTCGGGGCGCTCGACCCGCTTGTGCGCGCTAAGTTGCAAAAGGATCTCAAGGAGATTTTCATGCGCCTGGGTCAGACGGTGCTTTTCGTTACTCACGATTTGGCAGAAGCGATTTATTTTGCCGACCAGATCGTGCTCATGAACGAGGGCCGAATCGTCCAACAAGGCACGATTACCGATCTGCGCGAAAGACCAGCCGACCCGTTCGTGTCCGAATTCATCAACGCGCAACGCGGCGTCGCCAGTGTATGAATCGAATCAGGAAAACAGGAAAGCAGGAACCAGCTGAATCTCGAGACCAGGAATCCAGGAGCTGTAGAGGCGGCCGTGTCGGCCGCACGGGCCACACGCCTGCCACCATAGTAGGCATCCTGTTTTCCTGGTTTCGCGATTCATCCCTGGTTTCCTGGATTCCAGATTTTCTCCTGATTTTTTCCTGCGTTCCTGCATTCCTGATTGCTCCTTCTCCCGCTGCTGCCGATGTCGTAATCGGTTCCAAGAAATTCACGGAATCTTATGTGCTCGGTGAAATCGCGAAACGCACCCTGACCGACGCCGGGATTCCAGCGGAACATCGCCAGGGAATGGGTGGTACGATCATACTCTGGGAAGCGTTGCGCGGCGGACAGATCGACGCGTATCCGGAATATACGGGAACAATCGCAACGGAAATTCTAAAGAGCGATCCTAGCGTGTCGCTCGATCAAATTCGGGATTCGCTCAAAGAACATGGCGTGGATATGACGGCTCCGCTGGGTTTCAACAATACATACGCGCTGGTAATGCGACGGGGCGAAGCGCAACGGCTTGGTATCCGTACAATCAGCGATCTACAAAGGTATCCCGAGTTTAAATTCGGGCTCACGCACGAATTTCTGGAGCGGCAGGATGGTTGGCGGCCGTTGCGCCAGCGCTACGAATTGCCACAGCAAAACGTCATCGGCATCGATCATGCGCTCGGGTACAGCGCGCTCGCCAATGGATCGATTGATGTGAAAGACGCCTACTCGACCGATGCAAAAATTGAGCAGAACGATCTGGTCGTTCTCGAAGACGATCTTCAGTTCTTTCCGAAATATGAGGCGGTGTTCTTGTTCCGGCCATCAACGCGCGCGGATGCTATTGCTGCGATGCGACATTTAGAAGGCACGCTAAATGAAACGCGAATGATTCGTCTGAACGCGGAAGCCGAGCGCACAAAGAATTACACGAGAGCAGCAGCTTTGTATTTCGACGGCAGGGACGGCGCGCCACGGCGTCCCTACCAAAACCTTGGCGATTCTTTTCCGCACAAGCTGGCTCGCTGGACACTTCGGCATCTCCAGTTGGCTGGATTTTCCTTGCTGCTTTCAATCATCGTCGGAATTCCGCTTGGCATTGTCGCAAGCCGCGGCGGTGCTGTTGGCCATTTTATTCTTGGTTTCGCCGGTGTGGTGCAAACAATCCCATCGCTCGCACTACTCGCCCTGCTTGTTCCCCTCCCCTTTTTCGGTATCAGCGTTCGCACCGCCGTCGCAGCGCTCTTTCTGTACGGTTTGCTGCCAATTGTGCGCAACACCGCGACTGGATTGCAGGACATTCCACGAACATTGCGCGAATCCGCAGTCGCCCTGGGCCTCAGCCCAATCGCGCGCCTTTGGCAAGTTTATCTGCCCATGGCATCGCGATCCATCCTCTCCGGAATCAAAACCAGCGCTGTGATTAATATTGGAACTGCCACGCTCGCCGCGTTGATCGGTGCCGGTGGTTTAGGCGAACCGATCATAAGCGGCCTAAACTTGAACGATCACGTGACCATTCTCGAGGGTGCGATTCCCGCCGCTGTGCTCGCGCTGCTCGTGCAATGGTGCTTTGATTTGCTTGATCGCATTCTCATCCCGAAAGGGTTGCGGCTATAGCGACGCACAGCCGTCATTCCGAGCGGAGTTGAGGAACCCGTGGCGAAAGATTTGAGTCATTTCAACGGGATCCTTCGACTGTGCTCCGCTTCGCTCAGGATGACAGATTAGCGACGTGCGTTTATTAAATTGGATGGCAATCGCTTCAGTTAACCCAGCCACGGCCGAGAAACTAAAGGAGTTCTCTTCCTTCGATGATGCGGAAATTGAGAAGCGGTTGAGCCGCGCGGGGCGGGCATTCAGGAATTATCGTCGCACCACCCTAACCGAGCGCGCGGAGTTGTTGCACGCCGCATCGGAGTTGCTGTTTCAGGAGAAGAAAAAATTTGCGGAGATCATCACGCTGGAGATGGGAAAACTGTTTCGCGATTCAATCGCAGAGATCGAGAAGTGTGCGCGTGGTTGCCGGTTTTACGCCGAGAACGGTGCGCGATTTCTGGAGGAGGAACCGGCTCAGACCGATGCGGCTGAAAGTTACGTCGAGTATCAACCGCTGGGACCTGTGCTCGCGGTGATGCCATGGAACTTTCCTTTCTGGCAGGTGTTCCGATTTGCTGCGCCAGCTTTGATTGCGGGCAACGTCGGCTTGCTTAAGCACGCATCGAATGTGCCGCAGTGCGCACTTGCCATTGAACAGATATTTTGCCGGGCCGGATTTGAAGAAGGTGTTTTCCAAACGCTGCTGATCGAGCCGGAACAGGTGGAACAACTAATCGTCGATGCACGCGTCAAAGCCGTGACGGTGACAGGCAGCGAAAAAGCCGGCGCGGCCGTGGCGAGCGCGGCGGCGCGTGAAATCAAGAAAAGTGTGCTCGAGCTGGGCGGCAGCGATGCGTTTATCGTGATGCCAAGCGCAGACTTCGAATCGGCGTTGAGCACTGCGGTCAAAGCGCGCACGATCAACAGCGGTCAGTCATGTATCGCAGCGAAGCGATTCGTTATCGCGGACGAGATTTATGAGCGGTTCCTTCAACAATTCGTTGAGCGCATGCGCGCGCTCAAGATCGGCGACCCAATGGATCCGGAGACTGAGCTTGGTCCACTTGCGACGGAACAAATTCTGCAAGGCATGCACGATCAGGTTCAGAAAACTATCGCCCAAGGCGCAAAATTATTAACCGGTGGTAACCGAATTCACGGCCCAGGATTTTTCTATGAACCCACAGTTCTCGCGGATGTGCCGAAAGAGTCGCCAGCTTACCGCGAAGAAATCTTTGGCCCGGTCGCAGCTCTTTTCCGTGTGGGCGATGCTCATGCCGCCATTGAGCTGGCGAACGACACGACATTCGGCCTGGGTTCGAGCGCATGGACTAAAGACCGCGAAGAGCAGAAACTTTTCGTATCGGAGCTGGACGCCGGAATGGTTTTCATAAATGCGATGGTTGCTTCCGATCCGCGTTTGCCATTCGGCGGTGTGAAGCGTTCAGGTTTTGGACGCGAGCTCGGCGCCGCAGGCATCCGCGAATTCACGAACACGAAAACGATCTGGATTTCGTAAGAAGCGGGGCGGAACGATCAATCGCGCACCGAAAGTTGCTTCACAAAGCGCCACCCATTTCGCTCGTAACCAAGCGATTCGTAAAACTTGTGGGCATCTTCTCGGGCAAGCCGAGTGTCTAGAGCAACGCGCCTGATTGCTCTTTGGGCGAAATCTTTCTCCGCAGCTGCAATCAGCGCGCGACCAATTCCGCGGCGGCGCATCGTACTCAATATCGCAAGGGCCAGAATTCGGCCGGAGGGATCGTTATGCTCATAGCTTGGGCACGTGAGCGTGCCGATCATCCCGCACACTTTGCCATCAAGCACCGCCACAAATGTGCGATAGCACTCGTCGGTCGCGATCCTCTCCATTCGCATTTGCATCTCCGACTTTGTTGTTTCGTACCCCAGCTCGCACATGAGATGCGCGAGCGCCGCCGCATCGTTCATCTCAGCGACGCGAATCGTAAGATCTAAGAGTTGTTCGTTAGGCAAAATGGCAGCGCCCTGCGGCAGCGGCGCAAATCAAGACGTTTGCAAATTATGTGGAGCGTGAATCAGGCGCGCCGCCGTTGATCCCGACGAAGCCTTCGCGTTCCAAATGCAAAATGATCTCTTGAGCTGCTTCCTCCGGCGACAACTCCCCTGTGTCCACTGTCACTTCGGCGTCGGTCGGCTCTTCATAGGGATCGGATATTCCGGTAAATTCCTTTAGAATCCCGGCGCGAGCTTTCGCGTACAACCCTTTTCTGTCGCGTTGCTCGCAAACTTCTACTGTGGTGGAAAGGTGAACCAGGATGAAGCCGCCAAATGGCTCAATCATCTCCCGTACGTCCTTCCGTGTGGAATCGTAGGGCGCAATCGGTGCGCAAATGGCGATACCGCCGTTCTTCGTGATTTCAGAAGCAACGTAGCCAATACGGCGAATATTGATGTCGCGGTGTTCCTTCGAAAAGCCGAGTTCGGAAGAGAGATGTTTCCGCACGAGATCGCCGTCGAGCAGTGTCACCGGCCGGCCACCCATCTCGAGCAGCTTAATCATGAGCACATTGGCGATCGTCGATTTACCTGCACCGGAAAGACCGGTAAAAAATACCGTCATCCCCTGTTTGTGCCGCGGCGCGAAGGTGCGCCGCAGTTCCTGGGCGATTTCGGGAAAAGTGAACCACGCCGGAATTTCCCGGCCGTCATTTAAACGTCGCCGCAATTGTGTGCCCGAGAGATTGAGCACACGCGAGCCGGCGGGCACTTCGTCTTCGGGGAAATATTTATCCCGGTCCTCCACATATACCATCATTTGGAAGGGCACCATCTCGACGCCGATCTCCGCTTCATGTTTGTGGAACAACTCCTGCGCTTCGTACGGCCCATAGAATGGCTTGCCATCCGCATCGTTGCCTGGCCCGGCGTGATCGCGGCCGACGATGAAATGCGAGCAGCCATGATTTTTTCTAATAATCGCGTGCCAGATCGCTTCCCGCGGTCCGCCCATCCGCATGGCTAACGGCAACAAAGCCAGCCTGGCCGTCCCGCGTGGATATTTGGAGACAAGCAACTGATAGCAACGGACGCGCGTGAAGTAGTCCACATCACCGGGCCGGGTCATGCCGACGGACGGATGAATCAGAAGACTGGCTTCGACCTGGCTCGCGGCGCGAAAAGTCAGTTCAACGTGCGCGCGATGCATCGGATTGCGCGTTTGGAATCCGATAATCTTGCGCCACCCCAGATGGACGAACTCCGCGCGCAAGTCCGAAGGTGTAAGCCGAAGAGTTCGGAAATCGTAATGGGTGGGCAATTGCAAACCTTCCACGCGTCCACCCACGTACCAGCCATGTCCCTTGTTCAGAAGATAATCGGCACCGGGATGCACAGTACTGGTCGCTCCAAAAACAGCTTGCGCTTCGGCTTTGCGATCCGGCTGCCATACATCCTCCACGTATAATACCGCAAGCATAACGCCCTCTGAATCGCGCAGTGCGATTTTGCTGCTCCCGGGTTTGAGCGATTTCGCAAATGCCTCTGGCACATCGAGCGTAATCGGGATCGGCCAAACCAGGCCGTTGCTCAATCTCATCTCATTGCAGACGCGCTCGTATTCGTCGCGCTTCATAAAACCACGCAACGGTGAGAACCCGCCACTCAGCAGAAGTTCAAGATCGCGAATCTGCCTGCTGGTCAGATCCCAGGAGGGAAAATCTTTAGAGCGCGCTTTGAGCTCAGCGGCGTTCTCAGGGTCGAGCGTCAGGTCGACCAGTTCGCCGCCGTGTGGCGCGATAAGATGTCCGTGAGATTTTGCAGTGTCTATTTTCATTAGGAAGAGCGCTTCTATACTATTGAGAGCGGGACGTAGCAATCAGGGCCAGGCAACTAAGGAAGAACTAACATCCACAACCAGAGTTGCGTGTCCAAGCCGGTATTTTAACGTCTCGTATGTCAGAGACACACGCAACGGCTTACGATTCAAAGATCGAGGGGAACGTGATCTTCACCCGTTTCGATGCGGCGCTGAATTGGGTCCGGAAGAATTCGCTTTGGCCGATGCCGATGGGATTAGCCTGTTGCGCCATCGAGTTGATGGCCACGGCTGCGTCACGATTCGACATCTCGCGGTTCGGCGCGGAAGTGATGCGATTCTCGCCGCGTCAATGTGACGTGATGATCGTCGCCGGCACCGTCACGTATAAGATGGCGCTAGCGGTGAAACGAATTTATGAGCAAATGCCGGAACCAAAATGGGTAATCGCCATGGGCGCGTGCGCGTCCACCGGCGGAATGTATCGCTCCTACGCTGTGCTGCAGGGAATCGATCAGCTTCTGCCGGTGGACGTTTACATTTCCGGCTGTCCACCGCGTCCGGAAGCGTTGCTCGCTGGTTTGATGAAATTACAGGAAAAAATTTCGGGCCAAAGCGCCCTGAGGGACCAAGCACCGCAATTAGCCGAGAAACTGGAAGACGCGCTGACATGAGCACAACGCGCGGTCATTCTGAGCGGAGCGCAGCGAAGTCGAAGAATCCCGCAGTGAAACCAAACGGTAACGCTCCGGGATTTGATTCGGTCGCCTCCCGCTCCCTTCCGCCTCCGGCCTGCTCGTCTATGTCGCGGCTTCCCCAGCCGCTCCATTCTCGACTTCGTCGGGATGACGTCGTCGTTCTCTGGCTATGACTCCTCAACAAATCTTCGATTCGTTAGGCCAGGCATTCGCCGACAAACTTCAGCATAGAAGCGAGTTTCGCGACGAGATAACGTACGCAATCGGCGAATCTGATCTGCGCGACATCGCGAAATTGTGCCGAGATGAGCTTTCGTTCGATTATCTCCTCGATATCACCAGCATCGACAATTTCGGCGAAGAGCCGCGATTCGAAATTGTGTATCACTTATACTCGATGCCGCATGCGGCCCACCTTCGACTGAAATTGAAAGTCTCGGAAGACGTCGGCTCGCTCGATACCGTTTCAGACATCTGGCCGACGGCCGACTGGCATGAGCGCGAGATTTACGACATGATGGGCATTAAGTTTAACGGGCATCCCGACCTCCGTCGTATTTTGATGTGGGACGGCTACCCTTTTTTTCCTCTGCGAAAAGATTTTCCGCTTGCAGGATTGCCGAGCGACATGCCCGATGTCGCTTTTACCAAAGTCACGCCGCTCGAAGGTGGCCCCTTTGTCACAGTTCCAAGCACTGCCGGTTCGAAAGATCGCGAGCCGAGGGCCCGCCCGCAGGAACTCTAGGGCGCGTCTGCCAGACGCCTCCCTTTCTCAATCACATCAAGCAGCGGAGACCGGTGGCGCTGTTTCGGGCTTGCGCGTGGCGGCCATTACGTCTGGCCGCAAGGTTTCGTCGCGCGGCGGGGCATGCTTTTGTCCCGATTTCGGATAGGCGATGCGACTGTGCAACATCGATACGAGGGTGAACCGGAATCGGTCGGCAATCGTTTTTAGTTCGCCGAGGGTGAGATCGCATTCGTCCAATTGCCGGTCGCTGATGCGTTCTTCAACGATTTCGGTTACAAGGGTCTCGATTTTTTGCGGCGTAGGTTTTTCCACACTGCGCGAAGCGCTTTCGATTGCATCTGCAAGGCTGACAATGGCGCTTTCCTTCGTTTGCGGTTTCGGCCCACTGTAACGAAAACTTTCTTCGTGCACTTCAGGAACGTCGTCCTCGCGCAGCCTCATAATCTTGCCGCCTGCAAGCGCGTCTTCATGCTGTTGAAGCGCGCGCTGGTAAAAATACCGAACGAGCGATGTGCCATGATGCTCCTGAATGATGTCGATGATGCGCTGGTTTAGTCGATGCTTGAGCGCGAGGTCCACGCCATCTTTCACGTGTGCGATGATGATCAACGCGCTCATCGTTGGCGCCAGATCGTCATGAGGATTTCGTTCGAAGCTCATGTTCTCCGTGAAGTATTCCGGTTTCACCAGTTTGCCGACGTCATGAAAATAAGAGCAAACGCGGCATAGGGTCGCATTGGCGCCGACGGCTTCGGCCGCGGCTTCGGCTAGATTGGCAACCACTAAGCTGTGATGGTACGTGCCCGGGGCTTCGATCGTCATTCGACGCAAGAGCGGGTGATTGAGATCTGACGCTTCCAACCAGGAAATGTCGGTGGTGATTCCAAACAAATTCTCCAGCATCGGTAACGCGCCGCCCACGATCGTCGCGGTAACGATACCATTGCCAATGGCGAGAGCGCTTTGCACTCCAACCATGCCCCAGTCATTAGCCGTCGGATAAAACCAGTTAATGGGCCCAATCAAACCGAACGTCAGCGACAACAACCAGATAGCGAAGCCGACGAACAAACCGGCACGGATCAATCGACCACGACGTCGCACCTGCAGCGTGAGAGAAACAGCTGTGAATCCGCTGATCAGGCTGGTGATTAAAAGAGACGCATCGATTGGACCAAACAACATACTACTCCACAGGCTCACGAAGAATGCTGCGTAAAGCCCGTGCTGGCGGTTGAGCAAAACACTCAGCACAAGCGGCGCAAAAGCATATGGTATAATCAACCCGGCTGTTTCTGGTCTCAAGAAGCGGTAGCTGCCGCTGTTGCAAACAACCAGCAGCAATTTGATGACTGCCAGCTGCACAAAAATAATCCCGAAGACGAGAAGAATTCGCGAGTTCTGCTCGAAGCTTTTTGGCTGATTGATCCAAAGCTGCGTGATGGCAGTGGCCAGGACCAGGAGCGCAATGATGTAATTTTTCGTCGGCTCCGCTTGTTGACCGCTAAAAACGAGGAACGCCAGACCACCAGCAAACAGCGCAAAAATAAATACCTTTGCGTACGACGAGCATTCCACACTGCGCATCAGCTCACTGCGCGAGCGCCGGCGCCGCCGTTTGCGTGATGCGAGCCCGCGTTTTATCAGGCGGCCACGTCTGAGGAAGTCGAACATAGCAATCGTTATTTGCGAGATTCGGGGGCGGGCCCGCGGTGGGCCTGATACGCGCCGATGATGGCGCGCACCAGTTCGTGCCGCACAACGTCGCGCTCGGTGAAATATACCGTCGCGATGCCCGGCACGTTCTTCAACGCCTGCAACGCCTCGACGACGCCCGAGCGCTTGTTCGCCGGCAAATCAATCTGTGTGACGTCGCCGGTGACGACGCACTTGGAATTCAAACCGATGCGCGTCAATAACATGAACATCTGCTCAGGGGTTGTGTTTTGAGCCTCATCAAGAATAACAAAGGCGTTGCTCAAAGTGCGTCCACGCATATACGCAAGCGGAGCCACTTCGATCGTTTGCCGCGCGATCGCTCGCTCCATTTCTTCCGGCTCAAGCATCTCTCGTAATGCATCATGAAGCGGGCGGAGATACGGGAGGATCTTTTGTTCCAGGTCGCCCGGCAGAAAACCCAGCGCTTCCCCCGCCTCTACCGCAGGCCGGGTCAGAATAATACGGGCCACCTGTTCTTTCTTTAATGCCGCCACAGCCATCGCGACAGCAAGATAAGTTTTGCCTGTGCCAGCCGGGCCAATCCCGAAAACAACGTCATGCTTCTGAATCGCATCTACGTATGCTCGCTGATTGACACTTCGTGCTACGACCGGAGGCTTCCGGGACGAGGTTACGATCTTGGTCGAAACAATGTCGCCGAGATTCTCATCGCGTTCTTCGGACACTGCTTTGAGCGTGTAATTGAATTCGTGTTTTTGAATGTCAACGCCGCGCTGCCGGGCTTGCTCAAGCTGTTGAAACACCTGCTGGGCCTTGTCGACTCGAATCGAATCGCCTTCCAATTTCACCCAGCCTTCGCGCGTCGTTACTTTGACGCCTAACGAGTCCTCGAGATTCTTCAAAAGCTTGATGTCATTCGCGTAGAGCGACTGCAAAGCGCGTGGGCTCTCGAACTGCAAAGTCCGCGATTCAATCATAATCGTGGCCGCTGCCACGAATTCTAGAGCTAGCGGAAACCATACACCAGCGCCCAATGCGTGCGTTCCTCTGGCGATTGTTCCACGCTCACGATGATAAAGTAACTGCCTGTCGCTTTTGGAATGACGTGTGCAGCCGCGAAATGGCCTTTTTCCCAGCTGTCGGGTTGCTCCGCGAGCTTGCCATCGGAATCGTAAACGTGAACGGATACCTTTGCCTTATCGACTTCTGTGCCCAGCCAAAACCAGTATTCGTTTCCTTTGAACAACTGCTGTCGAACAGCTTTCTTCTCTCCGGAACCAAGGTCTCCTCCCCAATAATCTTCGCGCACTTGGAAGCCTTGTTTGACGTACGGTTCGGCAGCCTGAAGCGCAAACGATTGCGCGTCATCAACCGAAGCAAAAATCGCCGGCTGCAATGCCGTGAGGATCAGCAGCACAAAGCTTGCGCGGACGAAAATCTTCACAAAGCGGTTCATCGAAGGTCTAATTCTTGGTGACGATCCCCTGGCCAAGTCGCGTAGTGATTTCGTTAACCTTCTTCACTGTCTCAGGCGGAATCCGGCGATCACCGACGTTGATCAAGGGTTTCACTTCGACCAGAGCATCCTGAATTTGGTGGATAATTGGAAGATCAAATTCCGGCATTCCCTGCAGTCTTTTTTGAAAATAAGAGAGCAAATCCGGCTGGTGCAGCAGCTCTGCGCCGTCCGCCGAAAAATGTTCGTTAACCACTGACGTCAATACTTCGGTTCCGCGCAGCCAGCCGCCCAAACTAACAAGCTGCGATAACTTTTCATCGTGCACCTCGTTCATTGCTTGTTGTACGCTATTCTGCGTGCGATCCAGCTCCCGTCGAACAGCGTTCCAATTCCGCTTGTCTGCTGCCTCAACGATCGCCTTCGCATGAGGTGTAATCGAATTTCCCACGCCGATACCTTTCGCCAGCGTCGTGACGCGCTGGCCAATGTCCTTCACGCTTTCTGCGTCTTCCGCCTGCACGGCGATAAAACCATCTGCTATCACTGTTCCAAGCAAAAGGGCAATACGTGGTCGCTCGGTGAAATTCGGCCCCTTGTCACTGCGGACATGTGCCTTCCAGTTCACCGTGCCCAGTTTGTTCAGCGCACCAAAAATCTCGTTAGGCAACGGAACCACAACGTCTTCGACCTTTGTGGACAGTTGACTAATATTGATCTGCTGCGGCACCTGGGCGGCATTCGCGCAAACGGCAAGACCGCAGAGAACACCCACTGTCTTAAAATATCTTATGAACGGCATCATTGGTACTTTCGACTGTTGATTTCGGATTCGTATTCAGGATTTAATGGAGCGAATCTTAACCGGAACTCCCGCCGTACACAACTAATGCCAGCACCGATCTCATTCATCCGTTCAAGTGGCAAATCCGCAAGCGATTTGCACGATCAGTGTCCACCTCTCAAATCGCCATGAAATTAGACCGGCTGGAGCAAATCCTTGAGCGCGCGGCTTCGAGACGAATCACCGTTATCGGCGACCTGATGCTCGACGAATTTGTCTGGGGAAAGGTCGGCCGGATCTCGCCGGAGGCGCCGGTCCCAGTCGTGCAGGTGACTGGAGAATCGTTCTACCCAGGAGGCGCGGCCAACGTTGCCCGGAACCTGCGCGAATTTGTCGATCACGTGGCTGTAATCGGAATGCTAGGCAAAGATCGGAGCGGCCGGCAACTCCGGGAGTTATTAGCGGGACAAAACATCGACACCTCAAACGCGATCGAGGATGAAAGCTTTAGCACGATCGTTAAGACCCGAATCATCGCGCTGCATCAGCAGGTAGTTCGTGTCGATCGCGAAAAAATCGTGACGCCATCGAGCGCTCAAACAGCGAAAGCAGTCGCGGCGGTTCGTGACAGTCTCAAAGAAACCGATGCAATTATTTTTGAAGACTATGGCAAGGGCTTTGTGACAACCCAACTGGTGGCCCAAACTGCTCGCGAGGCGGCCGCGGCTGGCAAGATAGTGGCAGCCGATCCCAATCCGCGGCACTCCGTCGACTGGCGCGGCGTTACAGTTGTCAAACCAAACCGCGCTGAAGCGTTTCTTGCAGCGGGGATTCCCTGGCGTGACGCCGAGGCGCCTTTAAAAAAAGACACCGATCTCGAGCAGGTCGGCAAAGCGCTTCTTAAGAAATGGGAAACTCAATTTGTCCTGATCACGCTGGGCGAACACGGAATGATGCTTTTTCAACCGAACGACGCCCCGCACTACATCCGCACAAAAGCTCGGCAGGTTTTCGATGTCTCGGGTGCGGGCGACACTGCGATTGCGCTCTTCACGCTTGGGCTGGTAAGCGGCGCGACACCGATTGAAGCTGCTGAAATTGCCAACCACGGCAGCGCTGTAGTCGTCAGCAAACTTGGAACGGCGACTGTGACGCGAGATGAACTCATCGCCAGTCTTCGAGAGGACAGCGAAGATGGGTGACGATCTGTCGCCCGCCGTCTTTATCGATCGCGACGGCACGATCATGGAAGATACCGATTATTGTTCCCATCCGAAGGATGTGCGGATTTTTCCAGGTGTGCTTGAGGCGCTGCGACGTTTGAAGTTGCGAGGATTCAAGTTAATCATCATCACAAATCAAAGCGGGATCGGGCGCGGACTCATCACGCTCGATCAATATCGGGCGGTCGAATCAGAGGTGCTACGGCAGCTTGGCGATGGTTTGGTTGACGCTACTTACTACTGCCCGGACGCTCCCGGACAACAATCGGACTGCCGCAAGCCCGCGCCGGGAATGATCCTCCAAGCCTCGCGGGATCACCAAATCGATCTTTCCCATTCGTTTTTGGTTGGCGACAAGGAGGCCGACGTCGAATGCGCGCACAATGCCGGGGTGCGTGCGATTCGGGTGCGAACCGGAATTCAACGGGACCTGACGGGCAGCAGTGCAGACTGGGTGGCCGATGATCTACCTGCAGCGGTCGAGATTATCTTGAACGGAAGGCAATGACGTCATTCCAAGCGAAGTCGAGAATGGAGCCGCTGGGGAAGCCGCGACATGGACGGGAAGGCCGGAGGCTGAGCGAACGAGACGTGAGCGAATCAAACCCCGTAGCGTTACTCGAGGTTAATTTCGCGGGCTCCTTCGCCTCCTCCCGCGCCTGCGGGATTCGCTCAGGATGACCGTCATGAATAAAGCCGTCGGCATTATTCCAGCGCGCTGGGGTTCTACGCGTTTTCATGGAAAACCATTGTATCTGATTGCTGGCAAGGCTCTTTTGCGTCGCGTATGGGAGCGATGCGAAAGAGCAAAGAATCTTGATTCGGTAATTGTTGCCACAGACGACATGCGCATCGCGGAGGCTGCTTTTGATTGGGGTGCTGAAGTCGCGCTGACTTCAACAACACACCGCAGCGGAACCGACCGAATAGCCGAAGTGGCACGCAGGGCGAAAGAGTTCGCGTTCATCGTCAATATCCAGGGCGACGAACCGTTGGTTGATCCGCGGCTAATCGACAAGATCGTAGAGAAACTCCGCTCGGACAGTGCAATCCGGATCGTCACGGCCGCGCACCGGTTTGAACACTCAGAGGACGCGCTGTCCCCTCACCAGGTCAAAGTGGTTGTCGGTCTTGCTGGGAACGCCCTCTATTTCTCGCGCGCGCCGATTCCATTCCAAGAGAAGGGCCGCTTCTTGTCCCTTCGGCATCAGGGCATCTACGGTTTCCGGCGCAACGCCCTCCTGCAGTTTGTGAAGTGGAAACCCAGTCCGCTGGAACGCGCTGAGTCGCTCGAGCAATTGCGCGCATTGGAAAATGGTGTAAAAGTTCATGTGCTCATCACTGCCAAAGGATTTCCCGGGATAGATACGTTGGCCGACGCAGAAGCGCTGGAGCAAAAACTTGCTCGCGCAGAACGGAGAATCTCTCGATGAAATACATTTTCGTCACTGGCGGCGTCGTCAGTTCGCTAGGCAAAGGCCTAACCGCAGCCTCTCTCGGCACATTGCTCGAAGCGCGCTCGTTGCGTGTTGTACTCCAAAAATTTGATCCGTATCTCAATGTCGATCCCGGGACGATGAATCCGTTCCAGCACGGCGAAGTTTACGTGCTCAATGACGGCGCGGAGACTGATCTCGATCTTGGCCACTACGAGCGATTCACCAATTGCGTGCTTACGCGGCACAACAATCTCACCAGCGGCCAGGTTTATGAGACAGTGATTTTAAAGGAACGCCGGGGCGATTATCTGGGCAAAACCGTGCAAGTGATTCCGCACGTCACCGACGTAATTAAGGATCGCATCCGCAAACTTTCGGACGAGAGCAAATATGACGTGGTGATTACGGAAATTGGAGGCACGACTGGGGACATCGAAGGTCTTCCGTTTATCGAGGCGATTCGCCAATTCATTCTTGAAGTCGGGCCCGAAAATGTCGTGAACATGCATGTTACGCTCGTTCCCTACATCAAGGCTGCTCACGAGTTGAAAACGAAGCCGACGCAGCAAAGCGTCGCGAAGCTGCGCGAAATCGGATTGCAGCCGCAGGTGTTGATTTGCCGCTCGGAAAAACCGCTCGATGGCGATGTGCGCCGTAAGTTGTCGATGTTTTGCAACGTTGCGGAAAAAGCAGTGATCGAGGAACGCGACGTCGAGCACACCATTTACGAAGTGCCTTTGACCCTGCACGCCGAAGGACTTGACCAGCTCGTCTGCGACCTTCTGCATCTTGAAACTCCCAAACCCGATCTCAAAGACTGGCAAAAATTTGTGGACTGCGTCGTCAGTCCAAGCAATCGCGTCAAGATCGCGGTGGTCGGCAAATACATGGATGTGCGCGACGCTTACAAGAGCATTTACGAGTCACTGACCCATGCGGCCGCAAGCGAAGACTGCGGAATTGATCTCGAACTTATCGATGCTGAATCCCTTGCGGATGGCGTGGATGATCAACTCAAAGATGTGGCCGGTGTTCTTATTCCCGGTGGATTTGGCGTTCGCGGAGCCGAAGGAAAAATCAACGCTACGCGGTACGCTCGCGAGCGCGGAATTCCCTTTCTTGGCCTATGCCTCGGCATGCAAGTGGCCACTATTGAATTCGCGAGAAACGTCTGTGGACTCAAAGATGCCAACAGCACCGAGTTCGACAAGGACACTCCAGACCCGGTCATCTCGCTGCTGGAAGAACAGCGCGGCGTACGTAAAAAGGGCGCAAGTATGCGGCTGGGAACCTGGCCGACAAAAATCGTTCCCGGCACACTCGCGGAAAAAATCTACGGCGACACCGAGGTAACGGAGCGGCATCGGCACCGTTACGAGTTCAACATGAAATATCGAGATCGGATGGATGCGAAAGGTTTCGTCATTTCAGGCACATCACCCGACGGCACGCTCGCCGAATTAATCGAGCTGCGTGATCATCCTTACTTTGTCGGTTGCCAGTACCACCCCGAATTTCAAAGCAAACCAAACAAGCCGCATCCCCTCTTCAAGGGATTCATCGCTGCTGCTCTGGCATATCAGGTGGGCGGTGAGAAGCGAGGTCGTACTATTGAACAAACGCCGATCAGCGTGTCTGACGAGGAACTCGTTCTACAACGCTGAATTCTTTTTGCGGCGACGCTGCCTATCGGTACGACGCTCGTTCAAGTCGATCCATTATCGCGGCGCCGAGTCCATGAGACGGAACTCGTTCCGCAACGATAAGATCGAAACCGAGCGCATCGAGTTCTCGCAGATAACGAAATAAATTCGACGCCGCTTCCCGCAAATCCTGCCGTTCGCTCAAATTTCGAACCGCTGCGAATTTGTGCTTCAGTCCAACTGGATTCCAAGCGATCAAGCCCACGCGCTGATTTTTCTGGGGCCAAAATGTTTCCGCATTATCAATCAAACGCAACGCCGTCTTTGGCGCATAATGCGAGGGCAACTGACCCGGCACACGTATGCTCGTGGCATCAGCATCCCTGCCGATCCCCTCACTTGGCTGGAAGCCGAGGCAACGCAGCTGTTCGTGTGTAATCGGACCGCGTCGCAAGATCGCGATTCCGCCCTTCCGAACAGCGACGATTGTTGACTCGATGCCGTGCTCTGTCGATCCAGCATCGAAGATCAGTGGGATCCGCCCATCGAGTTCATCCAACACGTGTTGCGCTGTTGTTGGACTGACACGTCCGAATCGGTTTGCACTCGGCGCAGCGAGCGGCTCATCCAGTTCACACACGATTTCAGCAAACACCGGATGCGCACTGATTCGCACCGCCACCGTATCCAATCCCGCCGTGACAATGTCAGGAACAATCTCGCGCTTTGGCAAAACTATCGTGAGCGCGCCGGGCCAAAATTTGTCGGCCAGCCTGCCGATCAGTTGTCGATGCTCCGCTGGCACATCTACAATTCTCTCGAGCCACTCGCGATTCGGCAGATGAATAATCAGCGGATCGAAGCGCGGCCGTTCCTTCGCTTCAAAAATTTTCGCGACTGCAATCGAGTTGAGCGCCTTGGCGGCGAGTCCGTAAACAGTTTCGGTCGGCAGCGCGACCAGCTCGCCTTGCTGCAGCAGTTCAACCGCCGCCTCGCGGTCGGTTGAAATCACCGTTTTCACGTTGGCAATTTTGCGGCCAAGACCGCTTCGGCCTGTTTGTTGCGAAACGCTTCTAGCTTTTGACGAATCGTGTCATCGGATGTGGCGAGAATCGCAGCCGCCAGAAGTGCGGCATTTTTTGCGCCGGCCTCACCTATGGCCAGTGTGCCCACGGGAATCCCGCCCGGCATTTGCGCCGTAGACAACAGCGAATCGAGTCCCTGAAGTTTCGATTGAATTGGCACACCGAGGACCGGCAGCCATGTGTGCGCCGCTATGACTCCGGCCAAATGTGCCGCACCGCCTGCTCCCGCGATGATCACTCGCAGTCCGCGATCCGCCGCGCTTCGCGCGAACTCTGCCGTCGCGTCGGGCGTCCGATGAGCGGACAACACGCGCGCTTCATTCGGCACGCCGAGTTCATCCAATGTTTCCACAGCATTCCGCATCGTATCCCAGTCCGATTTGCTTCCCATAATCACGGCAACTAAAGGCTTCGATTCAGGCATGGGCACATTGTAGGGCGTTTCGGTGAAACGCCAACTCACTGGCAATGTCTCATTAACACCGCGCTTCAGCACGGTGATAGACGTACCGTGCCTCGAAAGCCCTTTAAACGGCTTCTCCGCTCCGCCACACTGCACCTGGCTGAAGCCAGGTGTTAATGAGATATTAGATCGTGAATCAGCTCAGCCGATCGATTGTTCTCATCGGCATGATGGGCGCGGGCAAATCATGCGTGGGTCCATGTCTGCATCGCCGAACAGGTTTGGCTCTGCACGATACAGACGAAATCGTTGCAGCGAACTTCGGAATGCCGATTTCAGAGATTTTTCCAAAATTCGGAGAGCCGCGCTTCCGCCAGGCGGAAACAGACGCATTGCGGAGCCTGGCAACAATAGAACAGACCATCATCGTCACAGGGGGCGGGGTTGTTGTACGCAACGAAAATGTCGAGCTTCTAAAACGGTTGGGTGTAATTGTATGGCTCGACGCGGACGAGGAAACGCTTTTTGCGCGGGCTTCCCGGAAAAGGAATAGACCATTGCTGCACACGAAACATCCGAGAGAGGCTTTCTCGCAAATCCTTGGCGCCCGCAGGCCTCTTTATGCAAACATCGCGGATATCCGGGTCGATACGTCAGTACTCACGGATGAAGAAGTCGCCGTGGCGATCCTGACGAAACTCAGGAGAAATGAATCCTAAACGCAAACCACTCATCCCCACCAAAGCGTCATGATGCAAATTTCGGCAACAGAGCTGAAGGCGCAGCTTGTCTCTTTTGCGAGAGACATCGGGTTTGATTCATGTCGCGTGGCCGCCTGTAACGCGCCTGAGCACGCAAATGACTTTCGTGATTGGCTGCGCAACGGCGCGCACGGCGAAATGAATTACATGCAACGCGGCGAGGAGAGACGTTGCGCTCCCGAAAAGATCTTGCCCGGCGCGCAATCGATCGTTTCTCTGGCATTAAATTATTTTCAACGAAAGGCGCCGCAAAAGGGCGCGGCTACAGGAAAAACGGGCCGGATCGCGCGTTACGCGCGGGGAGACGATTATCATGATGTGATCGGGGCAAAGCTGAACAGGATCGACGAGTTTCTTTGCAGCTTTGGTGGACAGCAAAAATGTTACGTCGATACCGGGCCTGTATTGGAACGGGATCATGCCGCTCAGGCCGGCATTGGTTGGCACGGCAAGAGTACAATGCTTATCGATGAGCGCCTCGGTACATGGTTTTTTCTCGCGGAAGTCTTGACGACGCTTGAATTGCCGCCGGACGAGCCAGTCCCGGATCGCTGCGGAACATGCGACCGTTGCATTACGGCTTGCCCAACGCGCGCCATTACCGCTGCGCATCGGTTGGATGCGCGACGGTGCATTTCTTACCTAACGATTGAATTGAAAAGCGCCATCCCCGTGGAACTTCGTCCGCTCATGGGCGATCGGATCTTTGGCTGCGATGATTGTCTGGACGCATGCCCTTGGAACCGGTTCGCCCAGGAATCTCGAGAGAGCACGTTCCGGGCGCGCCGTTCAACGACTGGCATGTCGCTACGGGAATATTTGGACCTAACCGACGCGGAGTTCCGGGCGCTTTTCAAAAAGTCGCCGATCAAGCGAATAAAGCGTCGCGGGTTTCTACGCAATGTGTGTGTTGCGCTCGGGAATGTGGGAGGCCCATCCGACCTTCCAGCGCTAGAACGCGTTGCAGCCGACCCGGAGCCATTGATCGCAGAGCACGCCGCATGGGCAATTCAACGGATTCGCGATCGATATGAGCAGGCTCGCCCGCAAATTGTTTGAATCCAAACCCGCCGCAGACTGCATCCTACCGATTGAGCGCCATGAACGTACGCTATTGGCGAAAGTCTAAAGAGGGATAGCTTCAGCCGCATAAGCGATCATGCCATGCATCAAGCATTGACTACTCCCCCGCTTGCCCGTGACGCCGTGAAGAAACGCCGGCAGGGTCGGAGGCGCAAGATTCTTTTTGGCTCCGCCGGCGCAGTGCTCCTCCTGATTATCGCGCTGATCGTCGCAGGCAAACGCGAGAAGCCAATCCCGGTGACAACAGAAAAGGCGGTTCGCCGCACCATTCTGCAGACCGTCTCCGCCACGGGCAAGGTCCAGCCCGAAACCGAAGTGAAAATTTCGCCGGAAGTCGCCGGGGAGATTACGGAGCTGCCCGTCGAGGATGGCATGCAGGTCAAGAAAGGCGACCTGCTTTTGAAAATTAAACCTGATTCCTACAAAGCATTACTCGAACAACAGGAAGCAGCGATTAGCTCCGCGAAAGCGACGAACCTTCAGCAAAAAGCGACGATGCTTAAGACCGAGCACGACTTCCGGCGATCAAAGGACTTGTTCGAGAAAAAGCTGATTTCAGAGCAGGAATACAATGCCGCGGAAGCAGCGAACGACGTAGCGAAAAATACTTACGAGAGTTCACTACACGAAATCGAACGGGCACAGGCCAGCTCAAGCCAGGCACGCGATCAGCTCTCAAAAACGACGATTTATTCGCCAATGGACGGAACAGTCACCGTTCTAAACAGCAAACTAGGCGAACGCCTGGTCGCTACCAATCAATTTGCCGGGACCGACGTGATGCGAGTGGCCGATCTCACCCACATGCAGGCCGTGGTAGACGTGAACGAGAATGATGTCGTAAACGTGAAACTTGGGGATAAAGCAAACATCAAAATCGACGCGTATGGCGACCGCAAATTTAAAGGTGTCGTTCAGCAAATCGCCAACACCGGAAAAACGACCGGGGCAGGTACGCAGGAGGAAGTGACAAACTTCGAGGTAAAAATTCGTGTCGAGGATCACGATGTCGCCTTGCGCCCGGGACTGAGTTGCACCGCGGATATCGAGACGAACATGGTTAAGGATGCAGTCGC
>Ga0310810_10001066_pt1 | contig 28017 bp, 27 predicted proteins | sample NCmetagenome_FD_207641 | JGI IMG/M metagenome (GOLD analysis project Ga0310810, IMG submission 207641) | Soil microbial communities from experimental microcosm in Duke University, North Carolina, United States - NC | ecosystem: Engineered > Artificial ecosystem > Soil microcosm > Unclassified ...
CAGGGCGGGTTTGTCATGGCGCCCCCTCAGGCGTGTCTTCTGGCTTGCCCTGCCTTCCGCTCGCCCGGAGTATGATTCCGGTCTGCATGGGAAGGGGATTTTTCCCTTAAACTCTTCGTGTTTCACGGATCCAGTAGGTGGAGGCTGATTTGGCCGGTACAAAGATTTCTCCCGCGCTCAAGAAGCGCGCCGCGCGAATCCAACTTCTGCTCATGGATGTTGACGGTACTATGACCGACGGCGGCGTGACCCTGCTCTCGCAAACCGATGGCACTGCTCTGGAAATAAAAACCTTTGACGCCCATGATGGCCAGGGCCTGACTCTGGCCCACACCGCAGGGCTGCGTTCGGGTTGCATCACCGGACGCGAGAGCCCAGCCCTTCTTCGCCGCGCTCGCGAAATGAAGATGGACTTTATTTATATGAAACAAGCCCTCAAGATGCCCGCCTACGAGGAGATCCTGGAAAAAGCGGGTACCAGCGACGCCTGCGTTGCCTTCATTGGCGACGACCTGCCGGACATTCCCGTCATGCGCCGGGCTGGTCTTGCAGTTGCCGTGGGCGACGCCGTTCCGGAAGTGAAGCGCATTGCGCACTACACGACCAAGGCATTAGCCGGCCGGGGCGCTGTTCGCGAAACGGTGGAACTCATTTTGAAATCCAAAGGTATCTGGCAGCAGATGATTGACAAAGCTCGCGCCTGATTAGCTGGGACGATTTTTGAGGGCGAATTTCTCGATCATGCGGACCAATTCAATAGAGTCATCGGCCATCATGTTGTCGGACTTCTCAATAAAGTCCGCCGCGCCTTCTCGCATCAGGCGTTCCTTGTTCTTGTCGGAAAGCGCGCTGAGTACGATGACGGGGATGTAGCGGGTACGGGGGTTCTCCTTCAGCGCTTTCAGGACCTCTGGACCCGAGAGCTTAGGGAGCATCATGTCGAGCAGAATCAGGTCCGGCTGAATCTGAATCGCAACCTCTAATCCCTGTTCGCCGTCATCCCTCCCGATAACCTCATGTCCAGCGTGGGTCAGCGCTCGTTGATTCGCCAGCCTCATGAATCGGCTGTCGTCAATCAGGAGAATTTTCATTCTTAACCTTGGATCAGACTGAGTCCGGGTCTCGACTCTCGAGATATCCCTCCAGTTCCTTGCGTTGCTCGTCGGTGATCTCAGTGAACTCTATACCGTTCCCGAATTGGGGATGGCTGGAAACAACAACTCCTTTTACCGCCAGCTTGCGGTCGCCGAGCCACATTACTGATTCGAGTCGCGTGCCTTCCGCCAGAGTGAATCCCATTTCGACATAGCACCCACCGGCACTGATATCGGTTGTCTGCAATCGGATTGGGGAAGCTGCTCCCTCGGGGCGAAGTTCGATTGGCATAGCAAAGCGAACGCGGCGATAGCGCCTCCGTTCGGGTGGGCTATTTTCCTGAGCACCGGATTCAATACCGGGATTGGTCATCCGTAATTGCGTTGTGCACAAACGTCGCTCACACACTGCTGCTGAGTTTCTTATCGGCAAATGACGGAAGCAATTGCAGCTTGCCAAGCGCTGCAGATGTACTTTAGTAATCCGGAAATTACTGGGGCGATTCGCTGTAAGGAGGATCCGCGTCAGGTGCTTCATAAATGACAAACATTTGACATTCGATGCGCGAGAGTATCGCATCTTTCTTTGCAGGAAGAACACGATGAGACGATATGGCTACATGCTCCGCTTGACCTTGATGTCGTGCGTTCTAATTACCTGGACCGCGACCAAGAGCAGGGCTCAGGAGATGATCCTGCAGCTCGATCCGAACGAGACTAAAGTCGAGATTTCTCTAGGCGCTTCCTTGCATACGGTGCATGGCGCCTTTCGGCTGAAGAGCGGGACAATTCAGTTCAATCCCTCGTCCGGCACTGCCAGCGGGCTGGTGACTGTGGATGCCACCAGCGGAGACACTGGAAACAAGTCTCGCGATCACAAAATGCATAGTGAGGTCCTGCAGAGCAAGCAATATCCCGAGGTGACCTTCAGTCCTACTCGGATATCCGGAACATTACCCGGTGGAGGAACCTTTACAGCTCAGGTGGAAGGCATCCTGAACCTCCATGGCAGCGAGCACCCGGTAACCTTACCGGTACAGGGTCAACTATCCGCCGGGGTCCTTACGGCTACCGCTGAGCTGACCATTCCCTACGTAGCGTGGGGTTTGAAGAATCCGAGCACATTCTTACTGCACGTCAAAGATCGTGTGGATCTGCACCTTACCGCGAAGGGACGCGTGACGATCGGCGATTCAGCCGCTTCCCACTGAGTTGCCGGGAGACAAAGCTGGCGGAGAAAACGTTTACTTCTCAATCCTCTGAAGGCGGAATAACAAGGTACCCCATCCAAGTTTTGACTGCATCTTGACCGGCACGTGGTCTTCTTCGCTAAACCAGGCTGAGACCTTGCCCTTGCCTTTCAATGGCCCAGAGGTTGGCTCCGCTACCATGCGAATCGAGGCAAATGAGCCCGCCGGAACCTTGACCTGATCCTTGCCTTCGACCTTGGCGGTCACCTCGGTTGTCCTGCCGCCGTCGCTCATGGGAAACACGTAAGCGCTTCCGATGTTGAGGGGCTGCGATGCCAGGTAAAAGAATCCAGTGACCACGTCGGTGACGCAGCTGGGCACATCGCTTTCAACCCGTTTCGTCTGACCAGTCTTCAGGTCTTTTTCTGTGAGCACGCTCTTGCGCCGCGCGTAATCGAATTGCACCTGCGTCTCTCGCTTGCGTTTGCCTTCCTCCGTGTGCTTCACGATGCGCTGCGAACAGTTGGACCGGGCGTCCACGTAGCCTTCAAAGTGATCGTGAATGGTGTAGAGCAGGTTGACGACCCCCAACGAATCCGCGATCGCAGTAATTTTCTTTTGAGAACCGGATTGCTGCATCTGCACGCGCGCGATACCCGCATTGAACATGTGCCACTCGACGGCATATACGTAGGTTTGCCCATCTGGAAAACGGTAATTAGCCATGGGGGGAACAACCTGGGCCAGGGGACCGATTGTTGCGGTTTCCGGGGACCGTTGCTGGGCGGTCAGCAATCCAACAGTGAGCAGGTGCGCAACTGTAAGGATGGCCAGCCCTCTGCGCATGGTGGGAAAGAGTTGCTGGGCACGGATGGTCAAGGGGGTTGAGCTCCGAAGTTAAAACGTTCTGCTGCCAGAAGCGGAGCGATGACCCGAATCGGCGTTCATCGCTCAACAAAAAATATTTTAGCGATCAGGGCAGCATTCATCAGCACCGTGCCCAGAATTGCATTGTACTCGCGGTGCTTCCAGTACAGGTGTCTTGAGAACGAGCCCTGTGCCTTATTAAACGGTCGGAGGCGCGGGATGAACCGCAATACATTGCGGGAATATTCATCGAATTCCGGGAACTGCTTTCGAAGGAAATTCTCCTCCGAGCTAATAACCGGCACATAGATCACAACGAAAAAGATCGCTGCCAGGCCCGCTACCCACCAACTGCGCGCTGCCATGGCGAACCCGACCGCCAACAGAAGAGAACCTAGATACAGAGGATTCCGCACATATGCGTAGGGCCCCGTGGTGGTGAGCCTTTCGTTCTTGCGGACGTGCCCGGAAGCGAGAGCACGCACGACCAGTCCTAGGAATTCCAATAGACCGCCAACGACCATGGACTTTGCAGCAGGCCGGGCCAGCCAGAGATACACCGCAGCGAGCAGAAACCCCAGCGGCACTCGAATTCGTCGCGCGATTACAGACCAGCTATTCACGACGATCTCTCAAAAGTTGCAGGGCAGCTTGCACTACCTGGCCGGCACTGATCTCCAGCATGGCTTCGTCGTGAGAACTGCGATGAGAAAAGCTGGTGGCGCTTGCCGGGCTACGCAGTACAACGCTGGGCGTGGCATAGGGACCATTGCGTCGGGGATCTGTGGGTCCAAAAATCGCAACTACCGGCACATCCAGGATTGCGGCTAGATGCATGGGACCAGTATCGCCGCCCACGAACAATTGCGCGCCTTTCACGAGGGAGATCAACTCCGCGATCGAACTGGTGATTGGCCGCGCCGTCCCGCCACTGGCTGCTTCTGCCGCTCGCGCCATAGCTTCTTCGCCGGGACCATAATTGATCAGCGATATGAGTCCCGCCTGCTCAGCCAGGAGTTTCGCTACTTCGCCGTATCGTTCTGCCGGCCACAATTTGGCGCCCCAGCCGGCGCCGGGATTGATAATCGCGTACTGGTTAGTGCCAGGCAAACCGGGTGTCCCGCTGGCAAACTCAACTCCGTGCAGTTTCAGATCACAACCAGTTGCTGCCGATGCCAGTGACAGGTTTTGCTCGATGATGTGTTCTCCTCGCGCCGTAATTCGATGGGTATAAAACATGGTAGCAACGCTTTCGCGGGGCTCGGCGAATCCGTAAAGTTCGGCGGCACCGGAAAAGCGAGACAGCACCGCTGATCGGACGGCGCCCTGGAAGTCGATCGCGCGATCGTATTCCGCGCACCGAATCTCCCGCATCGCAGCCACTGCTTCCCGCCAGGTCTTATCCGAAAGCAAATTCCTCCGCCAGGCCTTGGTGTTCACGATGTGAATTCTGTTCACAAGAGGACGGCGCTCTTGGCCAGAAAGATGGCACAGGGTAATCAATTCGGCCCACCTTTCCTCGACGACCCATCCTATAAAAGCCTGGGGAAAGGCTTCGCGCAGCGCGGCTACCACGGGCAGCGAATGAATGATGTCGCCCATGGCGCCTAGCCTGACAATTAGAAATCGTCGTACCGAATCCTTGCTGTTGATGGCATGTGGTCTGTCAGGCTGCATTACTTGGATCACCGGCCTGGCGTGGAGCGGATGATATTGCTCGCCGAGTGATTTTTGGGATCGCCGACGATCTCCACGCGCCCGCCACATTCGCGGACCACATCGCCTTCCGGGACGGTCTGTTGCGTGTAATCAGTTCCTTTGGCGTGAACCTCAGGCCGAAGCTCGCGGATGAGCGCTCTCACGTCGAGTTCCGGGAAGATCACGACCGCATCCACATCGGCCAGCGCTGCCAGGATCTCCGCCCGTTCGTGATCCGGGATAATCGGACGCCCTTCCCCCTTCAAAGCGCGAACCGATGCGTCGGAATTGACCGCCACGATCAGGCGGCCACCCAGTTGTTTGGCGGCTTGCAAATAGCGAACGTGACCCACATGCAAAAGATCGAAAGCGCCATTCGCGAGCGTGATGGTCTGACCTTGCGCACGCCAGTTACTGACAAGCTGCTTCAGTTCAGATCGGCTGACAAGTTTTCGGTTAACAGGATTCAATGAGGTCTGGTCACCGGCGGCGCGCTCTCGAGCGCCTTCAATAGTTCCTGCTGCGTGACGGTTGCGGTGCCTCGTTTCATTACAACGATCCCCCCGGCATAATTCGCGAGATGGGCTGCTTCTTCGCTGGAGGCGCCCGCTGCTAACGCAGCGGTGAAGGTGGCGATCACCGTATCTCCCGCGCCGGTCACGTCCGTGACTTCGTCCGATCCCTGGATGGGGATATCAGTCGGTTTATGCCGCTTCGTGAACAACACCATGCCGTCCCGTCCTCTGGTGATAATCAGGGATTGAAGCTTCATTCGGGCAACAATCTGCTCGCCAGTGGCCACCAGACGTGCCCAATTGTGACCGATCTTGATACCCATCGCCTCCTCGAGCTCGGGTTCATTCGGTGTGGCAGCCGTGACGCCGTTGAATTCCAGCATGCGGTAGCGGGAGTCAAGCGTGACCGGCAACCCGTCGAGCCGTCCTTTGTACCGAACCGCATTCAAGATGGCTGGAGTTGCGCTCCCATAACCATAGTCGGAAACCAGCAATGCATCGGAAGCGCGGGCATATTGACGCGCGGCCAGTACAAGTTCTCGCCTCAGGTGCTGGCCAGGTTCGGCGGTGGGTTCGCGATCCAGCCGCACCACCTGCTGCCGGGCTGAGTGGGTCATGCCCGCCAGGATGCGGGTCTTGGTCACGGTTGTAAAATTCTTGTCCTTCAAAACACCGGTGACCGGAATATGTTTGTGGCGGAATGCTTTGATCAGCAGCTTGCCAGCTTCATCATCACCGACAACGCCAACCGGAAGAACGTTAACCCCCAGATCGGCAAGATTGTAAATGGCATTCGCGCCGCCTCCTGGAGCGATGGTTCGCTCGCGATGCTTGAGAATGAGAACCGGAGCTTCGCGCGAAACCCGCGAGATTTCTCCAAATACAAATTCATCCGCCACCAGATCGGCCAGGACGGTGATTGTCATCTTGGGGAATGCTTCGACCAGCTTTTTCAGCCTGTCGTTCTCTCTGGCGTGCTTAGTCATGAATGAAGAGCAATTTTCTCATGCTTTTGCCTGCGTTCCTCGATCATCCGCAGCATAGTATCCACCGCGTTAGCTCCGCCAGCCAACTCGACCTTTACGGGAACGACCGCCAGGGGCTGCAAGGCGCCAAGATAGCCGCCCAGGTTGACCGCGTCTTTTTCCGTGGTCACGAACCCGTCGGCCTCACTCTGCTGTTTCAGCTGCAGCAGGTCGCGAATATCCTTCTCTGAGTAGAGGTGGTGGTCCCGAAAGGTGGCTTCGGCAGCCGGTTCGATACCAGCCGTCCTCAGTTGCATCAGGAAGTTCTGCGGACGCGCTATGCCGCAAAACGCCACCGGTTTTGACGGCACGTTCCTAGGAGCGATGCCTCTGCGCATTCGCCAAATAAGCTGGTCTCTGACCGGAAACGATTCTGGGCTGGCGCCGCTGGTTAAAACCACGGCGTCAGCGCGTCGCAGCGACTGCAGCGGCTCACGCAATCGTCCGGCAGGAAGTAAACGATCGCGAGCGTCTTCAGGCGTCACCAGCACAATATCAAAATCCCGCGCCAGTTCACGATGCTGGAAGGCGTCGTCCAGCAGGTGCAATTGGGAGCCGAATTTCTTCTCCGCCAATACGCCGGCCTCGTAGCGTTGCTCGCCGACCACAACCGGAACTTCCAGCTTTCTTGCTATCAGCAGCGGCTCGTCGCCAAAATCGCTGGAAGAGCCGCCGGGATCTACCAGCAAAACGGGGCTTGAGCGACGGCCGTACCCGCGCGAGAGAACATCAAATCTGATGCGACGGCTTTTCAGCAATTCGCCGAGGTGGAGTACGAAGGGCGTCTTCCCGGACCCACCCACGGACAAATTGCCGATGCTGATGGTCGGGCCTTGCAGGCGCCGGCTGGGAAGAAACGCGCGATCGTAAAGCGAATTGCGCGCCCGTACTCCCAGACCGAATATCGACGAAAGTGGATTCAAGTAGCCTGGCATTTCTGGCCCGAGATTTTACGAGTCATGCCGGATCATCAACAGAGCTTCCAGCGCTTCCAGCGTTCTCGCCGTGGCTCCGGCTTGGCTGCGCAATGTCTCCAACGCGCGTTGTCCGAGCCCTTCGCGTTCCTTTGGATTCGACAGCAAATCTATGAAACAGAGTGGCAACTCGGCTTGCCCGACAACTTTAATGGCATCCGCCGCGCGAAAAAGGTTCACCATGTCGCGAAAATTCTCGTAATGAGGGCCCACCAGCACCGGAATTCCATATTGCGCGGCTTCGAGTATATTGTGGCCCCCATGCTCGACGAGGCTTCCGCCGACAAACGCCAAATCACCCAAGGCATAGACCCCGGCGAGTTCGCCAATAGTGTCGAGAACCAGCACTCCGCCGGCGAGATCCTCTCCGCTCCATAGAGACCTTCGCCAGCACGGCAGGCCGAGTGATTTGACGAGAGCCGTTACCGCCTCCCACCTTTGCGGGTGGCGCGGGGCAAGGATCAGGACCGCTCGCGGGTGAGCACCGCGCACAATTTCGAAAGCTCTTATCAGGAGAGGCTCCTCACCCTCCATGGTGCTTCCCGCCACAATGACCGGTCCGGCGCTGGTGGTTCGAAATGCGGTTCGCAGACTTTCTACAATGGAGGGCGCTACTGGGGGCTTCACGTCGAACTTCAGATTGCCACTAACCCGAACGCGCCCATCCTCGGCGCCGATCTCCTGCAGCCGTTTTTTATCTTCATTCATCTGTGCCAGAAAAAGGTCGACCGGCGCAATCGCGTGCCGGACGAGACTCCGGAACCGCTTGTATCCGGATAATGAGCGATCGGAGATACGAGCGTTGATTACCGCGAGCTTCGCCCCGCTCTCCCGCACCATATGGAAAAAATTCGGCCAGATTTCGGTTTCTGCTACTACCACCAGGAGCGGCCGCAATACCCTTAAATAAGGACGGATCGCAAATTCGAAATCGAAGGGAAAATAGAACACGTCTTGCGCTCCGAAGCGTTCTCGCGCAAGCTTCTGTCCCGTGTCGGTGGTAGTCGAAATCAGAATCCGGGAATGCGGATGGCGCTGCTTCAGCTCTTGGATGAGGGTGCTGATGGCGTTTACTTCTCCCACTGACACTGCGTGGAACCAGATTGCGCCGGCTGACGTCGCTGGTCCGGTCATAACCAGCCGCCGTGGTACCCGGCCGAGGCGTTCACTTAACCCGGCGCGGTATTTCCTGGTCCGAAGCATCCTGACCAGCCAATAAGGCAGCGATACGACCAGACCTAACCCGAGCACCGCGCTATAAAAGAGATACATGAAGAATGGACATTCTAAACGCGCAGGCAATCAGCCGCCGCGAGGCACCAATGCAGGATAGCTGCGCATCCTATAATTATCGGACAATGAGATTATCTTCCGTGACCGCCGCACCTGGACGCCATGGCTTCGCGATTTTATTGTGCGTCGCCGGAATGTGCAGCCTTAGTTTTGCTTTTAAGGATTTCGTCAAGCCGCATCCCAATCACGCCGCGAGTTATCCGGCACACGACCAGCATTCCGATGAGCGGGTGACGGTTGCAGCTGATCCCTACGATATGCCCGACAAGGCTAATATTTTTAGCGTTAACTATCGCAGCGAGGGTTTACTGCCCATTTTTGTCGTCATCTCGAATGACAGCGATCAGCCCATTACCCTCGCAGGCATGAAGTCGCAGCTGGTAACAGTGAATCGCACCAAGATCTCACCCTCCAATGAGGATGACGTCTACCGCCGTTTGTCGCATCCCTCGGCCAGCACCTCTTCAACTTATCCCATCCCTTTTCCCCGCAAGAAGGTGAAAGGGACGGTAAGCGGCAAGACGATGGATGAGTTACAGTCGGCGATTTTTACGGCCAAGGCGGTCGAGCCGCATGCCAGCCAGTCGGGATTTCTTTTCTTCGACGTGGGGGACATGCCGACTCCGCTGGCAGGAGCGCACTTCTATATCACGGGAATTCGCGATGGTAGCGGCACTGAGCTGATGTATTTTGAAATCCCGATGGAAAAATATCTCAGTGCTCCCGCCAAACCCTGATACCTCCGCATCCGCGATGCTGAGCCGACGAACCGCGCGCTTATAATCAGCCCATGGCCACTACCCCCGACACCGCAGCTCTAGCTCGCTACGAGCCGGTTATCGGGCTGGAAGTTCACGTTCAACTGCTCACAGAAACCAAGATTTTCTGCTCCTGCTCGACCCGTTTCGGAAATCCTCCCAACACTAACGTATGCCCGGTCTGCCTGGGTCATCCCGGCGTGATGCCGGTTCTCAACCGGACCGCTGTCGAATTTGCCGTGCTCGCCTCCATGGCCTTGAATTGTGAGATCAGGGAGACATCAATTTTCGCCCGTAAGAATTACTTCTATCCAGATTTGCCCAAGGGATATCAGATTTCGCAATACGATAAGCCCCTCGCTGAACACGGGTACATCGAGATCAATGCCATTGAAGGCAACAAGAAAATCGGTATCACGCGCGTCCACCTGGAGGAGGACGCGGGGAAAAGCCTGCACGAAGGTTTTCCGGGGGCTAACGAAAAGACTGCGATCGACCTCAACCGATCCGGCGTACCGCTGATTGAGATCGTAAGTGAACCCGATATGGCGACCCCGGAAGAAGCCTACGAGTACCTGACGCGGCTGAAAGAGATAATCCTGTATACCGGCGTGAGCGACTGCAACATGGAAGAGGGATCGCTACGATGCGATGCCAATATCAGCGTGCGTCCCCGAGGCCGGAAGGAATTCGGCACCAAGGCCGAAGTCAAGAACGTGAACTCTTTTAGATTTATACGCGACGCTCTGGCATACGAGATTCAGCGGCAGGTCGAAATCATTGAAGGAGGGGGTGTGATTTCGCAGGAAACCCGCCTCTACAACGCGGCCCAGGGCAAAACCTACAGCATGCGTTCGAAAGAGCAGGCACACGACTACCGGTATTTCCCCGAGCCCGACCTCCACCCCCTTGTCGTGGACGCCGCTTGCAAGAATCAAATCGCGTCTCGATTGCCGGAACTTCCCGAAGCGCGCCGTGCGCGCATGGTCTCGCAATATGCGATTACCAGTTACGATGCCGGGGTTTTGACCTCCTCCAAGTCTCTGGCCGATCGGTTCGAAGCCGCAGCACGCACCTCTAAGAACCCTAAACGGGTGGCCAACCTCGTCCAGGGGGAACTAATGGGGCGGCTAAAAGCCCAGGGGCTGGAAATTGAGCACTCGCCCATCTCCATGGCTGGAGTAGCCCTCTCGGCTGATCTGGTCGAATCTGGAGCGATCTCCGGCAAGATGCTCAAGGATCTCTATGACCTCAGTTTTGAACGCCAGCAGGACTTCCCGGTCGTTTATGAGAAAGAAAAACCTCGGCAAATTACGGATTCGTCGGCCTTGGAGCAGCTGATTGACGGCGTGATCGCCGCCAATCCGAAGCAAGTGGAACAGTATCGCAGTGGCAAGGTCAGCATCATCGGATTCTTCGTGGGGCAAGTCATGAAAGCTTCCAAGGGACAAGCCAACCCCCAAATTGTGAATGAAATCCTCGCCAGGAAGCTCAGTTAACTCTCAATCGTTGACCTTCCCCGGACCAGGAAAACAGTCGGCGGCAAATCTACAGCAACTACTGTATAGACTTGAAACCAAAGCTCTTGGAAATTAAAAGGGGTGCCCAAATAAACCCAGGGGCGAGCGTCGGAGGGTGGCACACATGGTCATGCTGTGCCGATGCTCAAGAATCACTTCCTGAATATGTACGAACAACCAGAGACACAAATTACGTCCGAGGAGATGCCAGTCACGAGTCGTGTCCGCACGGGGTGCCCCGGCCTCGATGATGTTCTCGGTGGCGGCCTGCCAGAGGGACATTTCTATCTCCTCGAAGGAGAACCCGGGGCGGGAAAAACTACGCTCGCGCTGCAATTCGTTCTCGAAGGCGTAAAAAATGGCGAAACCATTCTCTACGTCACCATGTCGGAATCCCGCCGCGATCTTATGACGGTTGCTCGATCCCATCGCTTTCGGCTGGATGACATCAACATTTTCGAACTTATGCCGGACCAGGAGGATCTGCGGCCGGAGGGGCAGTATACGGTCTTCCATCCAGCCGAGGTGGAGTTAAACGATCGTACTCAGACCATCCTCAATGAGGTCCGGCGCCTCAAACCGGCTCGACTGGTCGTGGATGCCCTCTCTGAATTGCGTATGCTGGCCAAAGACCCGCTGCGCTATCGGCGTCAGATACTCTCCTTGAAAGAAGCAATTGCGGAGTTCAATTGTACTGTGCTGTTGTTGGACGACCGCACCAGCCTGCAAGAACATCTCGAACTGCACAGCGTCGTCCACGGCGTCATCTCTCTGCAGAAGATTTCGCGGGAGTACGGGAATACTCGACGTCGGATTGAGATAACGAAAATTCGAGGCTCTGCCTATCGCGACGGCTATCATGACTGCCTCATCAAGACCGGTGGACTAACCGTTTTCCCCCGGCTGGTTGCTGCTGAATACCGCGGGACTATCGCAAAAAGCTCGGTCAGCAGTGGAATCGCTGAACTCGACGAACTTACGGGAGGAGGGCTGGATCGCGGCACCAGCACCTTGTTAGTAGGGCCCGCCGGCTGCGGTAAGACAACTATTGCACTGCGCTGGCTGTTCTCCGCATCGCAACGCGGCGAATCGGCTGCGGCTTTTATCTTTGAAGAGGGCCTTGGAACTCTGATCATGCGTTGTGCGGATCTGGACATGGATCTGAACCCACTCATCAGCAGCGGCTCTCTGAAGCTGGAACCGATCGATCCCGCAGAACTGACCCCCGGTGAGTTCGTAGAAAAGGTTCGTCTGTATGTGGAGAAACACAATGTTCGCACCGTGCTGATTGACAGCTTGAACGGTTTCCTCCACTCCATGCCAGGCGAGCAGTATCTCGCAATTCACCTTCATGAAATGCTGGCCTATTTGAATCATCGCGGGGTCCTTACCCTGATGATTCTGGCCCAGGCCGGTACTCTCGGATTGAGCAATCAAACCGTTGACATTAGCTACCTGGCCGATAACATCCTGGTGCTGCGCTATTTCGAAGCTGCCGGCGAAGTTCGGCAGGCTATTTCCATGATCAAAAAGCGCAGCGGGAGCCATGAGCACACCATTCGGGAGCTGAAACTGGGTCCGGATCGCATTCGCGTAGGTAAGCCGCTCACCGGCTTTCAGGGCGTGCTTTCGGGGATTCCCATTTTGCTGGGCCAAAACGACAAAAATGCTGACCTATGAGGAGTTCATCCAGCAACGATTATCGGGTCCTGATCTTCGCTCCTTTCGGCAAAGATGCCGGATTGATCGAAAAGGTCCTGCAGCAGTCGGGGATCGCCACCCAAGTTGTCCCCACCCCGGCTGATCTGGCAAGGTGCATCAGCACCGGCGCTGGTACGGCGATCATTACCGAAGAAGCTCTACGCAGTTCAGAGATTGACGCTCTCGGACGAAGCCTGGCCAATCAACCGCCCTGGTCCGACTTTCCTATTCTGGTTCTGACCGGAGGGGGAGTCTCCACTTTTTCCAGTGAAACTGCTGTGCGTTCGCGCGCTCCTTTGGGCAACGTGAGCCTTCTGGAAAGGCCCTTACGCCCTGCCACATTGCTTAGCGCGGCACATTCTGCGTTGCGCGCGCGGCAGCGGCAATACGAGATTCGCGACCACCTGCAGCAGCGCAAAATGTCGGAGGAAGCGCTCCGCCGCGCTCACGACGAGCTGGAATCACTGGTGGAACAGCGCACCGCTGCGCTTCGGCGCCTTTCCACGCATCTGCTTCGAGTGCAGGACGAGGAGCGCCGCCGCATCGCGCGCGAACTGCACGATAGCCTCGGCCAGTTTATGACCGCAACCAAAATAAATCTTGACCTGCTGGCACAGGACGCTTCCCAGTCCCCCGAGCGCTTGCGTGATGCCCAGCAGTTGTTGGATCGCGCGATCAGCGACACCCGGACCCTGTCTCACCTTTTGCATCCCCCCTTGCTGGATGAGGCGGGTCTCTCCTCCGCCGCTCGCTGGTATGTAGAAGGCTTTGGAAAGAGAAGCGGTATTGCGACCACTTTGGATATTCCCGCTGATCTTCAGCGGCTTCCTGTCACCATCGAGACTGCTTTATTTCGTATTCTGCAGGAAAGCCTGACTAACGTTCATCGTCATTCCGGCAGTCGCGCCGTCGACGTCAAGTTGGCGGCGGACGATTCCGCAGCTCGTCTGACGATCCGCGATTACGGCAGCGGGATACCTCCCAAACTACTGGAGCGTTTCCGCCAGGACGGCACCAACGTAGGGGTTGGCCTCGCGGGTATTCGCGAACGCATCAAGGAATTGGGCGGCACCCTGGACATTCAGTCCACCGCTTCCGGCACTTTGATTGCCGTCGAGATTCCAATTGGCGAAGCTCCCGCCTTGGGGCAACGGGTGATGCCCGAATCGCGTGCCGGTTTTTCAGCGCCGTAACAAAACTTTCCCTCGTTCTGGCCATCGCCTTCAGCGCTGACTTGCCGCGCCATCGATCTCTGGCATGAAAAACTCGCTCATATCGGGACTGGTCGCCGCCAAGCCTGGGAAGCGATTTACTCCCAACGCTTGCAGCGTTAGCCGCAAAATGCTTTCGTGATGGAGCAGCACGGCGGATCTGGCGTGCGGCGGAGTCCTCTCACTGATGATGATTGCCGGCACCCGTCCTCCGCCCTTGACGGCGGCATTGGTTGGATCGAATCTGTTGTCCCCGTACGGTCCACCGTCGCAGGCCTCATCGAAGACAATGATCAGCAGCCCGCCTTGCTGAAACACGCTGGACTCAACCAACGGCCGAATGTTCGTTTTCAGCCAGTCGTCAACCTGTCCGAGCGCCTGGTGATCTCCGCAGGACGCACCGTCACCGCGCACCCGATTGTGATGACCGTCGTTGTACAGATTGGGCACCAGGAAGGAGTAGTCCGGCAATGTTTGTTGCTGAAAGTCCAGGTTCAACTGGCTGAATGGCACGATGCGCGCGCGCTGAGACGCATGGCTGCGTACGCTCTCCAGGTACGCAAACGGATTATGTCGCCTTACATAAGGAAATGTGCCGTCGCCGACGTAGCCCGCGTAGGCTAAATCTTCGGCATATACTTTCCAGCTTTTCCCGGCGGCTGTGAGGACGCTTGCAACGTTTTCTCCCGCCACGTCGAGAGGGTACTCGTCGGCCAGTCCCCAAATCCACGGAGGCTCCGTTCCCTGACGGCCAATGGTCAGGTAAAAATAATTATCGATGGACGGGTGAGCGTTGGCGAAGTAGTTGGTCGCAACCCCGTACCGATCCGCTAACTCATTCAGGTACCGCAGATCTTTACGATTACCGATCACCTGCGCATAGCCCTGGTTCTCTTCCACCAGCACAAAGACGTGCTGGAACAGCGGAATAGTGCCGGAATGCGGCAATGCGGGAGGTTGTTGCGCTGCCAGGATCGACGAGCTTGCAAGAAGAAAACCAATTCTCAGCCAGCGATTCACTCTTACTAGGATTCGGAATGTGCTCGATTGGAGGCCCACTTTTTTGGTCCGCAACTGTACGGATAAGCCACACTCTTAAGCAGTAAAGACATCGGGGAAGCCCCGAAGTAGTTCCCAGCTAGAAAAACTCTTCCCAATTCATCTTGCCCGACAGGAGCAGCGCAGGGTTACTCCCGGTAACCAAGGTAATAGCAGGTACCCAAGGAAAAAGCAGGCGGGGCACACGTAAGTTCTACAAAGTTATCGAATCTTCCGAGAACACCCCCTCGAAATCCTGATCCCGTGTGGCATGGCCTTTGATTTGCAACAGTACCGTTGTACAACTGGCACCTTCGCTTGAAGGAGAACGCAATGTCTCAGCGGAAATCCTTAACGAAGTTGTATGACAATTGGCTTGCTGAACGTGAGTTGACTGCGGTTGCTGACAATCACCATCAACAGCAGCGCCGTGTTTCGCGGATCTTTGTCAAACTGCCGGCCTGGGTCACGCTGGACTCGCACCCCAGCGAGCATGTCGCGTTCGTGCGCGACATCTCTACTCGAGGAATCTTTCTTTATTCCGATTTTCTGCCGCGCGCGGGATATCATCTCAACTTCATACTTCAATATCTGAACGGCTCAAACAACGTTCGCTTGCACCTGGGTGGCAAAGTTGTGCGCCTGGAGCAAACCCAAGCCTCTGCGGTTGGTATCGCGGTTGCATTCGATGCGGTGAACGAAGATTTCCCTCAACTGGTTCGCTCGCGCCGAAGTTGGTAGAACCAAAGGGTTTCTCTTTAGTAACGGCTCTGGATGCGGCTTTTGGGCTATAGGAGACAACAACCTTCTATGATGTCGGCAGCATCAGAGTTTCAATGCCAGTCGGACGCCCGTGAGGTGGCGGACGATGGTGGACAGAGCAGCAGAACTTCAAGTATGCGCATGAGATTGCAAAGCGTGTTGATGCTGCTGGCTTTATTTGCCATTCCGCTCGGCTTTGCCCAGGGGCCGAACCCAGCTGCTTCGGCCAGCATCTCGCACATGTCGAGCTCAGTTCCCGCTCAGGCGCTTAACCTGGATGAAGCACTTGCGGTTTTAGGCGCGGCCATGGAATCGCGCCATCATCCGCCGCAGCGCCGTGACTGTTCGCATTTTGTCCACAGCATCTACGAGCGTGCCGGGTTTCCATATTCGTACGAGAACTCGATTGCGATGTACGACGGCACCAGCGAGTTCGAACGTGTAACTCGGCCGCAGCCCGGCGATCTTATTGTGTGGCGTGGTCACATGGGTGTTATTGTCAATCCGGTTCAGCATTCTTTCTTCAGCTCGCTACGAACCGGCCTCGGCGTGGAACGATATGATTCGCCGTATTGGAAAAAACGCGGGCGTCCCAGATTCTTTCGCTATGTGAAGTCCGCGCCCGCGGCGCTGACTCTGGCATCAGCCAGGAGTTCGGCAAACGATGCTGACAACGACAACGACAACGACGAAGATGCCTCCTCTGTCGAACCATCCCAGCCTGAGGCATTGCCGGCGCTGTCTTCCTCGACACCCTCAGTGCTCTCTCCTTTGACCATTGCCGGCCGCCCCTCGAATTCCAACGTCCAACAGGTTCTGGAAGAAGGTCTGAAGGCTTCTGCAGAGTTGCCGCCCGCCGAAATCCTGAATTCCTCCAAGGCTGTCATCATCTTTGACAGCTTCAAGGTCAAGAAAGTACATCTGAAAAAAGATCAGGGCTGGGCGGAAGTCCAGATGAATGAACCTTCGTCTTTGGTGGCGGGACAGGCCAACCTGCAGCGCCGTTCCGACCGCCAGCACTGGATCCTGATTCGCACCGGGAAGAACAAGTGGGAGCTGGCGAGACCCGCTGACACCATCTATCTTCCTAAGGATGCTGCGGTGCGCATTCTCGCTCACGAACTGGCCGCCATTACCGCGGATCGGTCCACGCTACGCCAGAACACGCCGCACGAAGCCGAACTGGCGCGTCTTCTCGATAATCTTCTCGGCGAATAGCTAACTCCGTTCTATCCCAAAAGAGCGCTCATGATACCCTGTCGGCTTGCTTCATCTCCCCAGGAGACCAGATGCGACAGCTTGCCGCGGTGCTGCTGATGTCAATAGTGGTGGCTTCTCCCTTAGTAGCCGGGCCGGATCAGCCGGCCTTGGCCGGATATTCGTCCGCTTCCAATTCCGATGAGCGGCAGTGGGAGAGCAAGCTGCAGGCGATTCCCAGCCCGGCCAATCAACGCGCTTACATGCAGCATCTCAGCGCGCGTCCCCACCACGTGGGATCTCCTTACGATCAGGACAATGCCGAGTGGATCCTTGCCCGCTTCAAGGAATGGGGTCTCGACGCCCACATCGAGACATTTGATGTACTCTTCCCGACTCCCAAGGTTCGTGTGGTTGAAATGATTGAGCCTGTGAAGTACACAGCAAAGCTGGAAGAACCTGCGATCGCGGTGGACCCGACATCCGGCCAGAAAGCGGAGCAGTTGCCAACCTACAACGCATACTCGATTGACGGGGATGTTACCGGGCCGCTGGTTTTCGTGAACTACGGTTTGCCGGCGGATTATGAACAGCTGGACCGCCTTGGCGTATCGGTAAAAGGTGCGATTGTTATCGCCAGGTACGGAAACTCCTGGCGCGGTATCAAACCAAAAGTAGCGGCAGAACACGGCGCCATTGGCTGCCTGATTTATTCCGATCCGCGGGATGACGGCTATTTCGAGGAGGATGTTTTTCCCGCCGGGCCGATGCGCAATTCCAACGGCGTACAGCGCGGCAGCGCCATGGACTTTCCTTCTTCGAATCCCGGAGACCCGCTGACTCCCGGTATTGGCGCCACACCCGATGCCAAGCGCCTGCCCATAAAAGAGGCGAAGAGCATCACGAAAATTCCCGTGCTTCCCATCTCGTACGGCGACGCGCAGCCTCTGCTGGCTGCTCTGAAGGGACCGATGGCCCCCGAAGCATGGCGCGGCGCGTTGGGCATTGCCTACCACGTCGGCGCCGGCCCGGCTAAGGTCCATCTGCATGTGGAGTCGAACTGGGATCTCAAGAAAGTGAACGACGTAATTGCCAAAATACCGGGATCATCCGCCGCCGACGAGTGGATCATTCGCGGCAACCATCATGACGCCTGGGTGAACGGCGCCGAAGATCCGGTTTCCGGCCAGATTGCACTGCTGGAAGAAGCGCGCTCATTCGGGGAACTGCTGAAGCAGGGCTGGAAGCCGCGCCGAACCATTATCTATTGCGCCTGGGATGGGGAAGAGCCCATGCTGCTGGGTTCAACGGAATGGGTGGAAGCTCACGCCGACGAATTGCGCCAGCATGCGGCCGTCTACCTCAATACCGACGGAAACGGGCGCGGCTATCTCGACATGGGTGGCTCCCACAGCCTGGAACAGTTCATCAACTCGGTTGCTCGCTCCATCCAGGACCCGGAGAGCAGGGTGACCGTTTGGCAGCGCAGGCAGTTCAAAGAAATTGAAGACGCCAAATCTGCGGAAGAGCGGAAAGAAATTCGCGCGCGCGCCGATCTCAGGATTACCGCGCTCGGATCCGGCACCGACTACACCGGATTTCTCGATCACCTGGGTATCGCAACCCTTGATCTTGGTTTCAGCGGCGAGGACAAACAGGGAATTTATCACTCCATTTATGACGACTTTTTCTGGTACACGCATTTTTCCGATTCTGATTTCGTATATGGACGCGCCTTATCGCAGACTGTAGGCACCGCCGTCATGCGCCTCGCCGATGCTGAAGTTTTGCCGTTTGATTTCGTCGATCAGGCCGACACGGTTCAAAAATACATCAAGGAGTTGCAGAAGCTGCTTACTGACAAGCAGGACGAAATCAGGGAACGGAATTTGGAATTGGAGCAAGGTCTGTTCCGCGCAACCTTGGATCCGCGGCATCCAACCGTCGAGCCTGCCAAGGAAGACGTCCCGCCGTTCATCAATTTCGCTCCCATGCAGAACGCCGCTGACCGCTTGATGCGAAGCGCCGAGCGCTATCGTACGGCTTCCTCGCAAGCGCAACCGAAACTTTCGAGCCTTGACCCGGCTACCCTGAGCTCAATCAATCGCAAGCTGATGGATACGGAGCGAGCCCTTACCGATAACGACGGTTTGCCGCGCCGATCATGGTACAAGCATCTGCTGTACGCGCCAGGCGTCTACACCGGTTATGGCGTGAAGACAGTGCCGGCAGTGCGCGAAGGGATCGAGCAGAAACGCTACGCCGAGGCGGAGCAGGAAGTATCGCGTGTGGCTAAGGTGCTGGAGGCCGAGGCCGCCGTTGTGGACGGTGTTGCTGCCCAGTTGGAGCTGCTCGGACGCTAATCACAGGGTCACTGTCCCGGAGCGGCGTGGGATGAGCCGGGCTGGCAACGCTCGGACTGCGATCCGGCGCAGAGTCTCTGCAGATCGGCTTCATAGTGGCTTGCTTTCTCCGCTTTACCCGCCATCTCGGCTGCCTGGGCCGCGCCCGCAATTCCGTTCAGACGATTTGGATTGAGCTTTAAATCAGCTTCGTAGTTGGCCAGCGCCTCGTCCGAGCGCTTCAGTTCCAGCAGCATGTCAGCCAGCATTTCGGTCGCGGGAATCTGGTCGCTGACGTCGGAGACGCCGTCCTCGTTTTCCGCCAAGGACCGCAGCAGCTTAACGCCTTCATCAGGTTTGCCCTCGGCATAGTGAATCCAGGCCTGCACTTCTTGCCGGTCTTTATCTACGCTTTCCGCGAGAGTTTTCTTGTTCTGGGCGACCAGCGTCTGGTGGATTTCCTCGATCTTGCTTAAATTTTGGTGAGCGCTGGCCAGGTCGCCGCTGCGGGCGGCGCCTATCCCACGCGCCCAGTAGGTAATCGAATTGTCTCCCACCGCCGCTCCGGTAATGGGCTGCAGCTTAGCGGCATCAGCCCATCGGTGTAGCTCTAACGGATAAGCCGCCTCCAGGGCAACCAGGCTGGAGACGTGCGGGTCATATCCCATGCCGTACATATCCTTCATTTGCGACATGTTCTTCACTTCATCGATAACTTTTCGCGCGTCCGCATCGCGGCCCATTTGCAAGTAGGCATAAACCAGAAAATCGATTGCGTGGAACTGATGTCCTTCCCCACCCATGTGCATGGCCGCAGTCTTGCGAGTGGCAGCGATGGAAGCGAGATTGGAGTCGACGTCGTCTTGCCACAAGCCGCGCCTGGCAAAAATATGCGACGGCATATGGAGCGCATGTGGGGCGGCGGGCGCGATCTTGGCGTAACGCCGCGCGGCCGGCAATCCCAGTTCGGCAAGCTCCGGTTTGTCATAGCTGTGAATCAGGTAATGCGCTACGCCGGGATGGTCAGGCTCAACCTCAAACAGCTTTTCCAGAACGGCTGCGGCCTGCTTGCGGTTTCCGTAGTTTTTGTCATGTTCTGGCTCGGACGCGAGCAACGAGAGCGCATAGAACGCCGCAGCCTCGCGATCGTTCGGGTAACGCCGAGACAAGCGCTCCATCGCCTTCGAGTAGGAGGTCGCGCGTTTCTCGTAATCCAGTTGCTTGGAATTACGATAGAACGTCCCGATTGCCGCAATGTAGTCCCGCTCGCGTTGCGTCCTGGCCTTTAAAGCCTCGCCTTTTGAGATCGCATCATTGGCATTCTTGATGGTGCTTTCATCAGGATGGTTCCACAACTGATGCCAGAGACTCATGGCAACTCCCCAGTACGCCATGGCGCAGTGCGGATCTTGCCGCGAGATACCCTCAAATTCCTTTTGTGCTTCCTCGTACCAGAAGGAGTGGAGAAGCGCGACTCCCCGCTCGAAAGGCTTCTGCACCTCGGAGGAGCAGGAAACCGGGAAGTGCACGGTCCCCACCTGCTGTGGAGTCAGGTCTTCGTGATGTTGGCCCTGATCAGCGAAAGCTGGAATAAGAAAGTACAACGACAGTGCGAGTGCGATGAGAAAAGTTTTCATAGACGTCCCTGTTGGAGAGTGAGTCTATTCCGGCGGGCAGCAATGCGGCAAGGACTTACTGGATACGAAAGCGCTCGTTCATGAGTCGCTGCAGGCGGGGCTTGTAGAGAATGTCGTAGGCGAATTCCTTGTCGGGAAACATGGCTAGCGCCGCTCGTTTGGAGTTGGCGGCCATCTCAGATGCTTCTTCGATGGTGAGATCGGGATCCTGGCTGATCACGGACATCACCATGCTCATCATGATTTGCAGCCGGCGGATCTTTCTGGCCTCCTCGTCAGCTTCGCTGAGGTTGGTTGTCTTCCCGGTTGATTCCAGATTCTCCATAACAGCCCCCACTTCGCAACGCGCCTGCCGGCCGGACGACCGCCGCAAATACATTGGATGTGCAATGCGGAGGCTACGTTGCGCCTCCCCCTGCTGAGACATTGTCGCCCATTAACGCATGGAAGCAACTGCCTCGGGGAGTTGTACTTCCGTTACCCTCGAATCCCGCCGCTGCCGCCTGCATGCATGGGAGGCGGACCACAAGGTACAATTTCCTGAGGCGGCTAGCCGGAGGATTTATGGCGGACAACATCTCGAACAAGCCCGACACTCGACCTGACCCAAACGAAAGATTAGTCAAAGTGTTCGACGCGGAACGCGAGTCGGAAGCCCTGGTTGTCAGCGGCTTGCTCGAGGCTAATGGGATCGATAACGACGTAACCTCGACCGATGCTGCCCAGAACATGTACCCCGGTGTAGGTGGCTCCGTCATCCTGGTTCGCGAAGATCAGGCCGACGAAGCGCGAAAGGTTATCGAAACGTATCAGCAGGCCTCCGACGACACGGCGGAGATAGATATCAGTGAAGAGCCGTTGCCTTGATGCTCGCGCCATCAAGGATGAACGTCACTAAGCCGTCCAGGTCCGTGCGATACACAGAAGCTCCTGATTTTTCCAAGCGGCGCAGAACATCCCCGCGCGGATGTCCGTACGTGTTATCCCGCCCCACCGAGATCACCGCCATCGTGGGATGAACCCCGACGAGAAGCTCCGGTGATGTAGAGGTTGAGCTGCCGTGATGCCCCACTTTCAACAAGCCCGCGGCAGCGTTCTGTTGGACCAACTCTCGTTCGGTACTTTTCTCCGAATCGCCCTCCAAGAGAACGGAAGTGTTCCCATAGGTCATTTTGAGCGCGAGACAATCATCGTTGGGCCGCCTCGGCCGATTGGGCGCCTCCTTAGCCGGAGCAAGTGCCCGCACCGCGAGCCCGCCCCAGCTAGTCGCATCGCCCGCTGAAAACCTTCGGACGACAATTCCTTCCCGCGCGGCATGCTGAACTAAGAACTCTAAGCCGGGTGTGGGCGGATTATCGCCGATCCACAGCTCCCGGGGCCGGAAGTTCGCAATCACGTTGCGCATTCCACCCACGTGATCCCAGTGCCCGTGTGTGGCCACGACAACGTCTAATTGCCTGATTCGCCGGTACCACAGGTATGGCGAAATCACATCTTCACCAATATCGAAATTCGATTTCCCTGACCCGGGCATTCCCCCGGCATCAATCAGCATCGCGCGTCGGTCGGGAGCGATGACGAGCGTTGCGTCACCTTCGCCGACGTCAATGGCGGTAATCTCGGCCACGCCTCCAACCGACCGCGAGCGAGGAGGAACCAGCGCAATCCACAACGTGGTTAAGAGCAACGATGCCAGTCCCAGGCAACTCCACGCGGCGCGGCGGCGTGCCAGGAGCATGCTCACCATCAGCGAGACCATAGCCCCAACCACCATCCACCCGTCCGGAAGGGGAAGCCGGAAGTCAGCCAGGCGCAAGCCTCCGAGGCCGCGCACGGTGCCGGTGATTCCCTCCAGGGCTATTCCTGCGATCAAAGCCGGAACCTTGGCAACTGACGTTGCGATAAATCCGAGTGCAAGCGCCAATACGGCGGACGGCATCAGCACTTCGGTCAGCGGAACCGCCAGCATGTTGGCCGGCAACCCGATCACAGTTGCGCGATGGAAGTACCACGCCATCGGCAATGCCAGCCCTAGTTGTATGAGTCCGGAAACGATCAGCACATCGTACAGAGCGATCCCGCACCTGGAGGCCGTAATCAACGTGGCAGCCGGTATCCGTGGTCCCAGAAATGGAGCCAGCCGGCACGCGATCATTCGCAAGTCCAATCGAAATTGGGCCACGCGGGGCCGAAGCGCGTGGTCATAATCCGTCGAACCGATATGCCGCAAACCGCGCCGGTATGGCTGGGAACTTCGTTCGATAACTGGAATGGCTAGCGCCCCGACGATCAGAACGGAAAGAAATGTGAGTTGAAAACTGGCGTCAAGCAAGCTCTTGGGGTCGACAATCATCAGGCCCAGCGCGGCTGCGCCCAGGGCATTGAGGCTCGACCGGTCGCGATAGACAAGTCGCGCGGCCAGGTAGGCGGCCATCATGATGGTCGAGCGCCAAACCGGCGCGCCCACATCGGTCAGGAATGCATAGCTCACCCCGAGTACAACGGTTAGAACACTGGCAAACAATTCCCCGGCTCGCAGGCGGCGGAGTGTCCAGAACACCACGAACGCCAGGATGCTGACATTCATTCCGGAGACCACCAGGATGTGATAGGTGCCGGAACGCTGGAAGTCGGCTCGGGTGTTGCGGTCGAGAAAGGCGCTTTCGCCCACTACGGCAGCGTCTAGCAGGGCAGCCTGTTGTTCCGGCCAGAGCTCGTGGACTTTCTCAAATTATGCGGCGGTGAATCTGGCTCCGCCAAAGCCCCATTCTGCTTCCCGAGAAACCGGCCAGAATTTCGACGTTCTCTGCCTTTGCCGAGCCAAGCGCCACAATGCCCTGCTCGACAAGGTATCCTCGGTAGTCAAAGTTTCCCGGGTTTCCGTAATTTCGTGGAGACCGAAGTTTCGCAACGAAATGCACGCGCTGGCCGTAGCGGAACTGGCGAAAGGTCGAAACGCCAGGCGCATTTGCTTCCGAATCTTTTGCGAAAATTCCTAAACGCAGCCCGAATTCAACCTTGCAGGTTTCGCTGGCACTCTGCACGGATTCGGTAACGATGTCGATGGTCTGCCGCAATCCTCCGAAACCTGCTTCACGAATGTAGCCTTCGCGTGTGACATGGCCGGTGACAATAAGCTGGCTCCCGTTGGTGAAGCGCCCTATGTCAGGGATATGGACCGGGGGGCGAAGCTGGATACTAAGAGCGCCGAGCAGAAACCAGACGCAGAGTGTTACCACGATAACGCAAACTTTGTGATGGCGCGCCAGCTGCATCGCACTCGCAGCGAGCAGAAGGATTGCAATCATCCACCACAGCGGCGGGCGCCAAACGTGCACCCCCAGCGCGATTCCCGCGGCAAATGCCAGTGCCGCCCAAAGCAGCGGCTGGCGCGTTCCTGGGGTTTTCAGCCCAGTACTCCCTTTTGACACCACGGCCATGGCGTACATTCCGCCCTGTCTGAATTGGGAGACTCTGGAACGCCGCCAGCGCGGCCGCAATTCATTGCACTAACGGCTGACCGCCAGGCTGCTTTTCTTCAGTTGTACTACGCTCTCCAGATGGAACGTCTGCGGGAACAGGTCCACTAGGTGTATGCGGTCGATGCTATACCCCGCGGCCAGCAGGGGAACGAGGTCGCGAGCCAGTGACGCGGGATCACAAGAAACGTAAGTCAAACACGGCGCTTGCCATTCGCCAAGGGCTCGAGCCAATTTGCTTCCCAGCCCGCCGCGTGGCGGATCGACCACGATCAAATCCGCTCTCAGCCTGTGCTCGCGTTTCCTTACATACTCTTCGACCGTGGCCCGAACTGCCTTCACATTTCCAGGCGAATTGTACCCCAGGTCAGCAGCGGATTGCGGTGACGACTCTACCGCCACGACGCGCTCAAATTCCCGGGATAGAACAGATGAGAACAGGCCGACTCCGGCATAAAGATCCAGCGCCGTCCCTCCCGAGCGGCCTTGCGTGACGATGCGCACCAGTTCGTCAGTAAGAAACCGGTTCACCTGGAAGAATGCTCCAGCGCTGACTCGGTATGAGGCAGTCGCCGTGCTGTAGTCCATAAACGTGGCGCCCTCCGTGGCAATAATTGGTGGGCCAGGTGGGCGCTCGGATTGGTGGAGAACTGCTACGCCGGCCGTCGCGGGTATAGCGTTCATCAGTTCCGTGGCGAGAGCTCCCTTGGCCCTTGCCTCGACAAAAACTGCCAGCAGCACTTGCGCATCGTTCGCATCCGCAAAGACTTCAATCTCCCGCACGTCGGGATTCATCCTGGCCGCTCTGCCAAATTCTCCCAGCGCGGCAATTGTGCGATTAAGAAGAGGCGAACTGATCGGGCATTCTTCGACGGGTTCCAGCTCGTGAGAGGCGAAGCGGTTATAGCCCAGCGCGAACTGAGGTTTGGTCCTCACCCGCAAGCGGCTGCGGTTGCGGTAATTCCACGGCGGCGACGGATGAACCTCCAACTCATGTTGAAGTTCCAGCTTGGCAATGCGCCGAAGATTTTCCTTCAGAATGGAAGCTTTGATTTCCAGCTGATGCTCGTAGCTGGAGTGCTGATAATGACATCCGCCACAGCGCATGAAATACGGGCATATAGCCGCAACCCGCTGGGGTGACGGTGCGAGTACTCGCTCCAAATGTCCGCGCGAAAAGCCGGTTTTTTCTTCAACTATGGTAGCTTCAACCCGTTCTCCTTCCAGCACGAATGGAATGAAGGCGACCTTGCCACGGCCGTGTTCGTCGGCGGGCAGGCGCGCCAAACCATCGCCCCCATACACCATTTTTTCGATATCGAGTTCCAAGAAATCATTCTATGGTACTGAGCAGCGATTGCTCGGCGCGCTCTCGTGGTTTCCGCACGTACGCTACCGCTGGAGGAGCAGGAGTTTGGGAGCGTTCTTCACATGTAAAACAAGCTGAGTCTTGGGAACCCATACTTCTCAATCAGGCGCTTGTTCACATATTGCTTGTGAAGTTGATCGATCTGCGGGCCGGGCATTTTGCTGCGATAGGGAGCCAGCTCCCGGTCGGCCTGCGCTCGCACCGCCACAAGTTCTTCATCCGCAGTGGCCGCCAGCAGTACGGCAAATAACTTCTCCTCCAGAACTGTCATCCGCCGTTCCAGATCTTCCAAACGATAGGTTGTGCCGTTCTGGAGTTCGTCGGCGAGTTGGCGAAGAACGCCGGCGCTTTCCTCCGCCATTGGCCTGACCGGGATGGCCCCGCTCAGCGGTAGTTGTGCATGCAGCAAGCTGGCGGCATTTTGTCGAAAAAACGCGGCGATTGTGTCCGCCTCAAATCCCAGTGTTCGTCCTGGCTGGTCGTCGCGCTGCGCGCCGACGGCTGCTTCTTTCATCTCCTCGGCGGCCGAAAGCACCGCCTGCGAGCAGTATGCCAGGCTGTTTACCTTCTGCGTTTTCGATCGCCGCTGTTCGTGCTTCTCAAAGGCGTTATCAATGCCGCGAAGAACCGCTTCCAAAGGCACTCCGGCGTCCTTCCAGGTTTCGATCAGGGCCCAATCGAGGGTGGATAGAAGCAGTCCGGTTCCGCGGCGTTTCTGGAAGTGCTCTTCAATTTCGGTGAAGTAGTTGAAGTAATTTTCCACGACTAGCGACGGCTCTTGCTGCTGGGCCAGGGTTTTGACGGTTTCTCTTCCGGCGCCTTTGCGGCCGCCGCCTGGGGCCGGGGGATGCCTTCCCGGGCTTTAACATTCCGCTCCCAGATAATGCGCAAGCCTTCCAGCGTCAGAAAATCGTCAACTGACTTGATAAATTTTGACCCGCTTCCAAACAGTCCGGCCAGTCCACCGGTCGCGATTACCTTGCACTTCTCACCCATTTCCGGCAAGAGAAGTTCGAGAATCCCGTCCACCAGCCCAAGATAGCCATAGTAAAGGCCGGACTGCATGCTGGCCACGGTGTTGGTGCCGATGATTTGTTCCGGCTTGCGAATATCAACCCGCTGCAGCCTCGCGGTATGGCCGAAGAGCGCTTCGGCAGCAATTCCGATGCCCGGGCAAATAACTCCGCCCATGTACTCCCCCTTGGGCGAGACGCAGTCAAAAGTTGTGGCCGTGCCGAAATCCACCGAGATACACGGGCCGCCGTACTTCTCAAATGCCGCGACAGAATTCACGATGCGGTCAGCGCCGACTTCCGCGGGATTGTCATAGAGCACCGGCATACCCGTTTTAACCCCGGGTTCTATGAACAGCGGCTTGCTGCGGAAATAGCGCTCACAAACTTGCCGGAGCGTGGAATCGAGCGGCGGGACAACCGAGGAGATCACAATTCCGTCAATGCCCCCGACCTCGATCGAGTCCATCTGAAACAAATTTCGGAACAGCACGCCGTACTCATCGACGGTCAGGCTCTGATTGGTGCTCACCCGCCAGTTGGCGACCAGCCGGTGATAATGTTCGCTACTCTCCGACTTCGAGAAAACGCCCAGCACGGTATTTGTATTGCCGACATCGAGCACCAGCAGCATAGTGTTCACAAGGTGCGCACTGTGCCTGACAGTACGGTGCGCAACCCCTCTTTCGTTCTCACCTGCAAGAATCCGCGCCTGTCCAGTCCCTCGGTCAGACCCTCCAATTCGCCGTTCTCCGCGATGTGAACTCGCGCTCCACGAACCGTGGAAGATAGGCTGGAAAAGCGATGGAGGATCGAATCGTGCGCGCCGCTGAGCAATTGGCGATACTCGCGATGCAGCGATTTTAGCAGGGCCGCTGCCAGGTCTACCCGAGACCAGAGGGTTCCTGTCGCGCGCCTCAGGGAAGTGGCTTCGCTCTCCAGATCCTGCGGGAAGGATTCATGATTTACGTTGATGCCGATTCCCACGACCAGGTGGCGTACGCGAGTTGGTTCAGCATTCATTTCCGTCAGGATGCCGCAGAATTTCTTGCCCTGCACCAGCAGGTCGTTCGGCCATTTGAGGTCAGGGGTGATGTCTCCGCTGGTCGGGTTAGCTTCTTGCACGGCGGCGTGCACCGCGAGAGCGGTGGCTAAACTCATCAGCAACGTATCGCCGGGCCCAATGTCGGGTCGGAAAAGCACGGAGCAATATATTCCCGACCCTCGCGCCGAAAACCAGCTGTGACCGCCCCGGCCTCGACCGGCACTCTGCTCCTCGGCAATGAACGCGCTTCCTTCCGGCTCGTCTGCCGCCCCAGCCTGCATGGCAACTG
>Ga0310810_10001067_pt1 | contig 27988 bp, 25 predicted proteins | sample NCmetagenome_FD_207641 | JGI IMG/M metagenome (GOLD analysis project Ga0310810, IMG submission 207641) | Soil microbial communities from experimental microcosm in Duke University, North Carolina, United States - NC | ecosystem: Engineered > Artificial ecosystem > Soil microcosm > Unclassified ...
GCTCCACCGCAAAGGCGAGCACAAACATGACGGCAATGCTCAGGCCCAGCGCAAGGAAAGCCGGAACGCCGGCATTGTAGAGCCCGACCAGGGTCAGAGCCGCAAAGACCACCATGATGCCTTGCGCGAAATTGAACACACCCGACGCTTTGAAGATGAGCACGAAGCCGAGCGCGATCAGCGCGTAAAGCACCCCACCGACCATGCCTTCCCACAATGTCTGTACGAAAAGGTCCGGTGCCGTGCCCATTTGCACGAAGGGGTCGATGAAGATCTGGTACAGCAACCCCATCGTCCCCCTCAATGCGCAACGCCGAGGTATGCATCGATCACCGCCTGATCGCCTTTGACCTCTGCGGGCGTGCCATCGGCAATCTTGACCCCGTGGTCGAGCACCACGACCCGGTCGGAAAGATCCATCACCACGCCCATGTCGTGCTCGATCAGCGCAATGGTGGTGCCGTAATAGTCGTTCGCGTCAAGGACGAAGCGCGACATGTCTTCCTTTTCCTCCAGATTCATGCCCGCCATCGGCTCATCGAGCAGGAGCAACTCGGGCTCCATGGCAAGCGCGCGGCCCAACTCGACGCGTTTCTGCAGACCGTAAGGCAGCCGCCCGACCGGAACGCGTCGGATCTCCTGAATTTTCAGGAAGTCGATGATCTCTTCCACATGCCGGCGGTGCTCGACTTCCTCGCGCATCGCAGGTCCATAGCGCAGCATTTGCCAGAAGAAATTGCTGTGCATCTTGAGCGTGCGGCCCGCCATGATGTTGTCGAGCGCGGTCATGCCGCGAAACAGCGCGACGTTCTGGAACGTACGCGCAATGCCTCCGCTTGCCGCCTCGTGCGGGCGCATCCGGGTGCGCGCTTCGCCCTTGAACGTGATACGACCCTGCTGTGGATGGTAGAATCCGTTGATGACATTGAGCATCGACGTCTTGCCGGCGCCGTTCGGCCCGATAATGGCGCGGATTTCGCCCTTGCGAATATCGAAAGAGACGTCGCTGACGGCTTTCACCCCACCGAATGACAGCGACACATTCTCGACCGCCAACAGCACATCGCCGACCGCAACTTCGGGTCCGCCCGGCGCCCTCATGCCGCTTTCCCCACGGCGGCGGCAACCGGCTCCGTCTTCATGTCACGGATCTTCACGCGGGCGTTGATGACACCCTTGCGGCCGTCTTCGAACGTCACCTGCGTCGAGATGTCGGCTTCTTTCGACCCGTCATAAAGCGCCTTTATCAGCGGCGCGTATCGATCTTCGATAAAGCCGCGGCGGACTTTTAACGTACGGGTGATTTCACCGTCATCCGGGTCGAGCTCTTTGTGCAAAATCAGGAAGCGTTTGATCTGCGCGCCCGCCGTCATTTTGTCCTGCGCCAACGCGTGGTTCACCTCTGCCACGTGCTTTTCGAGCATGTCGTAGACCAGTGGATGACCGGCAAGCTCCTGATAGGAGGCATAAACCACGTTGTTGCGCTCAGCCCAGCTGCCGACCGCGGTGAGATCGATATTGAGCATCACGGCGACAAAGTCGCGCTTGTCGCCATACGCCACCGCTTCGCGGATGTTGGGATAGAATTTGAGCTTGTTTTCGATGTATTTCGGCGGAAACAGCGTTCCGTCGTTGAGCCGCCCGACATCTTTCGCGCGGTCGATGATCTTGAGGTGTCCGGTCTTCTCGTCGAAGTACCCGGCATCGCCAGTTTTCACATATCCATCCGGCGTCATCACCTCGGCCGTCTTGGCATCATCCCTGAAGTAGCCGGTAAACATGCCGGGGGACTTGAACAGGACTTCGCCATTTTCCGCGATTCGAATATCCACGTTCGGGAAAGTACGGCCGACTGTATCGGAATAAATTTCGCCATCAGGCTGCGCCGTCAGATAGAGAAAAGCCTCTGTTTGCCCGTAGAGTTGCTTCAGGTTGAGGCCGATCGAACGATAGAACGCAAAGAGGTCGGGGCCAATCGCTTCACCGGCAGTATAGGCCACCCGCACGCGCGACAGGCCGAGGACGTTCTTGAGTGGACCGTAAACCAGCAGGTCACCCAGCCAGTAGAGCAATCGGCCGCCAAGCGGCACGTGTTGGCCATTGAGAATGCGCTCGCCGTATTTGCGCGCCACACCGATGAAATAATGGAACATCTTGCGCTTGAGGAAGCCGGCATCCTCCATGCGGATGGTCACACGGGTCAGCAGCACTTCCAGCGTGCGCGGCGGCGCAAAGTAAAAACTCGGCCCTATCTCACGCAGATCGGCCATCGCGGTATCGGAGCTTTCCGGACAGGCCGTGCAAAAGCCGGAGACCAAACCCTGCGCGTAGTTCAGATAGTGGTCGCCGACCCAGGCGAGCGGCAGGTAGGCAAGTGACACGTCATGCTCGGTGAGTTTGTCAAAGGCAACAGTATCGGACGCCGCCTTTATCGAACGCTCGCCGGTCAGCAAGACTCCTTTGGAGGCACCTGTAGTCCCAGACGTATAAAGAATGATGGACGGGTCGCTGCCTTTGCCGGCCGCGATTTCGCCGTCGAGCCACGTCCGCACCGTGGGGTCGCTGGCAAGCGCCTTGCGACCTTCTTCGATGACGTCGTCCATCGAATGCAGCCGGCTGTGATCGTAGTCGCGCAGGCCCCTTTTCTCGTCGTACAGCATCAACTGAAGTTTGGGCACGCGCTGCAACACCGACTGGATCTTGTCGACCTGTTCCTGGTCCTCGACCGCGGCGAAGCGAACATCGGCGTGAGCCAGCACGTAGGCCAGTTCGTCCGCTACCGCATCCGCATAGACCGGAACGGGAATGGCGCCCAACATTTGGGCGGCCATGACCGACCAGTAGAGTCTCGGCCGATTGGCGCCGACGATTGCGATCGTCTCGCCGCGCTTGAGTCCCAATCGATGCAAACCAACGGCGTAGCCGCGGACAATGTCGAGCACCTCCGCCCAGGTCCATGTCTGCCAGATGCCGAGATCCTTGTGGCGCATGGCAGGCCGCGCCCCAAAAATTTGGGCGTTGCGAACCAGCAACTTGGGAAACGTATCCGCGCCAGCGGCGGCGTTCGGCGCCACAGCTCTGTCCTCCCGTGAGGCCGCGCATTTTGCGCGACACTTTTCACCCCTCGCCGTCTTGTTCGGACGATCTTTGTCTCGATATGAAAACACCGCCCGAAGGCGGTCAAGTATCAGATTGGGGAATAACCGGTATGGCGACGATCGCGCCTTATTCGGCGGCCTTGAGGAAGGCAGCCGACCCCGACAGAAACTGCTCCCGCAACGCTGCCTCCTCGGCTTTTGCCGCGGCCAGATGCCGCTGTTTGATCGGTCCGTAGCCCCTAATTTTCTCGGGGATTGCCGCCAGCCCGACGGCGAAACGGTGATTTCCAGGCGTGAGAAACTCGCAGATTTCTCCGAGCAGGTATTCGTAGTCCGCGATCAAACGACGTTCAGTCCGCCTATCCTCCGTATAGCCAAAAAGGTCGAATGCGGTGCCGCGCAAGAATTTCAGCTTCGCGAGCAACCTGAACACCGTCAGCATCCAGGGGCCGAATGACATCTTTCTTGGTTCGCCCGTCGCCGGATCGTGCCGCGCCACCAAGGGTGGCGCCAGATGGAATTCAAAGCGCAGCCTGTCGCCATCGAAGCTCGATTTCACGCGCTCGAGAAAAGATGTATCGGCATAAAGGCGCGCGACTTCGTATTCGTCCTTGTACGCCATCAGCTTGAACAGATAGCGCGCCACCGCTTCCGCGAGTCCGCATTGGCCAGGCGCTTTCTCTGCTTCCACGGTGCGTACTTTTTCAACCCAATTGCGGTAGCGCTGCGCGTAATTTGCATTCTGGTAGGCTGTCAGAAACGCCGCACGGCGGTCGACGGTCTCGGCAAACGACTGCGACAGCTTCAGCGCGTCGTTGTCCATTTCTGGCGCAGGTTTCATCAACTTTTCCAGCGCGGCGGCATCAACTGCCGCCCGGCGCCCGAGGCGGAACGCCGCCAGATTCATCTCGACCTCTTCGCCGTTCAATTCGATCGCCTTCTCGATTGCCTCGGCAGAAAGCGGAAGCGCGCCGATCTGATAGCTGTAGCCGATCATGACCATATTGCCGCCTATAGACCTGCCGAGCAGCTCTGTTGCAATCCTGGTCGCGTTAACAAATTGACGCACTTCGTGACCGGCCGCCGCCGCAATCGCCCGCTTGATGCGTTCCAGCGGCAGGGAAAAATCTGCGTTGCGCGTAAAATCGCCCGGCATGTACTCGAAGCTGTTTACGACGATTTTTGTCCCCGGCTTGAATGCACCGAGCACCTTTTTGGTGGCTGATACGACAACGTCGCCGGCCATCACCAGATCGGCTCCGCCCGCTGCCACGCGAATTGCGTGAATGTCCTCGGGCGTGTTTGCGATACGGATATGGCTGTAGACGGCGCCGCCTTTCTGCGCGAGCCCTGCCATGTCGATGACACCGACACCTTTTCCTTCCAGATGCGCGGCCATCCCGAGGATTCCGCCAATGGTCACGACACCGGAACCACCAATGCCGGTAACAATGATGCTGTACGGATGGTTGATCAGTGGGATCGACGGCGCGGGTAAAGCCGGCCAGTCTTTAGGCTCAGCAGTACGTTCGCCTTTTTTCAGCTTTGCGCCGTGAACGGTGACGAATGAAGGGCAGAACCCTTTGATGCAGGAATAGTCCTTGTTGCAGCTCGACTGGTCGATGGTGCGCTTGCGGCCCCATTCGGTCTCGAGTGGCTGCACCGACACGCAGTTCGACTTGACGCCGCAGTCGCCGCAGCCCTCGCAGACGAGATCATTGATGACGACGCGCTTGTCCGGGTCGGGAAACGCGCCGCGCTTGCGGCGGCGGCGTTTTTCGGCGGCGCAGGTCTGATCGTAGATGAGCACGCTCAAGCCGGGGACGGTCGCCAGTTCGCGCTGGACCGCGTCGAGCTCGTCGCGGTGATGCACAGTCAGGCCGCGAGGCCACTCGGTATCCTCCGGGTATTTCCAGGGTTCATCAGTAACGACGACAATTCGCTTGGCGCCCTCGGCCGCTACTTGAGCGGCGATCTGGGGCACAGTCAGCCCGCCATCATTGGCCTGTCCGCCGGTCATCGCCACGGCGTCGTTGAACAAGATCTTGTAGGTCATGTTCACGCCGGACGCGATGCCAGCGCGGATCGCGAGGTAGCCGGAATGGTTATAAGTGCCATCGCCGAGGTTTTGGAACACGTGCTCCCGGTTTGAGAACGGCGCCTCACCAATCCAGTTTGCGCCCTCCCCGCCCATCTGCGTGAAACCCAGCGTCTCGCGGTCCATCCATTGCGCCATGTAGTGGCAACCGATGCCCGCGTAGGCGCGGCTGCCTTCTGGTACCCGCGTCGACGTGTTGTGCGGGCAGCCAGAGCAGAAATACGGGATGCGCTGGGCGACGTCAGTCGTTTCAGCAAGAGCCCGCTGCGCACTCTTCAAGCGGGTAACGTGCGCTGTCAGGTCCTCGTTCGGGCTGTAGCGCAGCAACCGTTCGCCGATGCAGATGGCGATATCGTTCGGATCGAGTGCGCCCTTGACCGGGAAAAGCCAGTTGCCCTGCTCATCCTTTTTGCCGATGCAAACAGGCTGGTTGGCCGAGCCGTAGAGCTCTTCGCGTACCTGCACCTCGATGAGCGACCGCTTTTCCTCGACTACTATAATCAGATCAAGACCCTTGGCGAACTCGGCAAGCTCCTGGCGGCCGATCGGCCACACACAGGCAATTTTGAAGATGCGCAGGCCGAGATCGTTGCACTTCATCTCGTCGATACCGAGCTCATCGAGCGCCTGGCGCACATCGAGGTAGGCTTTCCCGGTCGTGATAATGCCGATTTTCGGCGCTCGGCCGCCGGAGGTGATGATGCGATTGAGCCTGTTGGCGCGCACGAAGGCCAGCATCGCATCGCGCTTGAAGTCGTGCAGACGCGCTTCCTGTCCGAGGATCGTGTCCACAAGCCTGATATTGAGCCCGCCGTCGGGCATCCGGAAATCGTCTGGAGTGATGACCTTGACGCGATCGATTGAGCCGTCGACCACGCCGGTCGATTCGACCGTCTCGTGCATACACTTGAGCGCCGTCCATGCGCCGGTGAAGCGCGACATCGCCCAGCCATAGAGCGCGTAGTCGATGATTTCCTGCACGCCAGCCGGATTGAGGATCGGCATCATCACATCGACGAAGTGGAATTCCGACTGATGCGCGGTGGTCGACGATTCAGCCGTATGATCGTCGCCCATCAGAGCGATGACGCCACCGTTCTTGGAAGTGCCGGCAAAATTGGCATGACGGAAGACGTCGCCGGACCGATCGACGCCCGGACCTTTGCCGTACCACATGCCGAATACGCCATCGAATTTGCCTTCGCCACGCAACTCGGCCTGCTGAGATCCCCAGAGCGCGGTGGCGGCAAGTTCCTCGTTGATGCCTGACTGGAACTTCACGTCCGCCGCCGTGAGTATCCTCCCGGCGCGCACGAACTGCTGGTCAAGGCCGCCGAGCGGAGAGCCACGATAGCCGGTGACGTAGCCGGCCGTGTTGAGACCGGCACGGCGATCGCGCTCCTTCTGCATGAGGCAGGCGCGGATCAATGCCTGATAGCCGGTCACGAAGACATGTGACTGGTTGAGGTCGTACTTGTCGTTCAGGCTGACCGGTCGAAGCGGCATGGAACGCCTTGTAAAGCCGGCAATGCGAAGCCGGGCCCCCCTCATATAGGGTCGGCCGGGACGGCGCAAAGCGCAGAAACCGCGGCGAAGGCTATACTTCACGAGCGTTGGGTCAATTTCGAAATTTTAGCGGGCCCTAAAAGGAAATTTCGATAAGCGGGGTCTGCGCGCATTTTGGCGCAATGCAGCAGGCAAGGCAGACCCACGCCCGTGTGGGTGGTCAAAGCAACGACAGCCTGCCACAAGATTGGTCAGCCGGACTCCCGCCTGATGTTGCAACCTACAGTATCATCCGTCGAATCCAGAGGATCGTGGGCCGTTGCCACGGCCGCGCTCGTCACCATGCTGATGGCGTTCGGCGCCGCATGGATCACGGCGGTCGCGCTCAAGGACATCGCCGCGGAGGTCAACGGCATCCGCTCCATCCCAGCGCTCGCCAGCGCTCTCGCCTGGCTGGGTTCGGGAGTCGGTGGCATTTTGATGGGACGGCTTGCCGACAAAGTCGGCACGCGGTGGACCGTCATCTGCGGCGCACTGATGATTGGCCTCGGCCTGTCGATCTCGACGCTGGGACCGCCATGGCCTTTATGGATCGGGCACGGCCTCTTTATCGGTTTGATCGGTCTCGGCGGCATCAATGCACCGATGTACATCTATGTCAGCCGCTGGTTTGACCGAAGGCGCGGATCGGCGCTGGCCCTGATCTCGAGCGGGAGCTACCTCGCCGGCGCAATGTGGCCGCCACTGTTCGAGCGCGTCATCGCCGATTTCGGCTGGCGGCAGACCATGTTGTGGTACGGCGCACTCGAGATCGCCGTGATCATGCCTCTGGCGATAATCTATTTCAGCGCACCGCCTGAAGTAATTCATCCGGCCGCTCCCACGGATGGCGCAGGAGCAAAAGTGCGCGTGCTTGGCTGGCCACCCAATGCCGTCTTCGCCGTAATGTGCGCAGCCGCGGTCCTTTGCTGCATCCCGATGGCAATGCCGCAAGGGCATCTGGTTGCCTTCTGCAGCGATCTCGGCATTGCGCGCTCGACCGGCGCGCTCATGCTGTCCGTGCTGCTCGGCACGGCATTTCTGAGCCGGCAGATCTGGGGAGCAATTTCCGACCGCATCGGCGGTCTGGCCACGGTTTTCATCGGCTCGGGCTGGCAAGCCGCATCGATGACCGCGTTGCTTCTGACACAGAACGAAGTCGGGCTCTTCACGGTCGCCGCCGCGTTCGGACTCGGCTTTTCCGGAATTATCCCGGCCTATGTGCTGGCGCTGCGCGAACTATTTCCGGCCTCGGAGGCATCGTGGCGCATACCGACATTACTGCTATTCAGCGGCTGCGGCATGGCGCTCGGCGGCTGGCTCGCGGGGCTGCTCTACGATCACTTTGGCTATTATGCACCCGCTTTCGCAGCCGGAATCGGCGCCAACATTCTCAATCTGCTTCTGGTCGGCACACTCGTTAGCCGTCAGCGCCTGCGCATTTCCTATGCGTAGCTCAGCCCCGTGACGGGCTGAGCATCCAGACACCCGCCAAGATTCCGAATGCGACGATGGCCGGGCCGATCGCCTGCCACAAACCCGCTGCCGCGAGCGCCGAGGTCGCGGCCCAGGCGATCGACGAAAATGCTTCCGCAAAAGTTGCAAGCCGCGAGGACGTCTGCCTGCGCCGGAAATGACTTCGGCGCGCCTGCACGCGGAAGCAAAGCTGGATCATGGTTGCAGCCGCCGCTGCCGACAGAATGCCCAGCCCGCAGACCGCTGCAGCGAACACGGCATCGAATGCCAGGAACGCAACGATCGGAGCAAAAATGAGCGCCACCATGCCAATGACGGCTTCGATCTTGGCGAGCAGGATTCGATTAGCCGCGATCGGCGCAGTCGAAACAAGGTCCGGCGCGTCTTCGCCCGAAATGGTGAGCCACGCCAGCCCGCCGGCGAGCTGACCGGCGGCCATGACGATCACGGGGATCAATACGATAAACGCATCGTGTCCGGTGCGGAATGTAATCCAAAGCAGCAGCGCCGGCGGCAACAGATAGAGAATTTGCATCAGCGTCTGCGACACCAGCCAGGGATCGCGTTTGAGAAGCGTCCATTCCTTGTGGCGCAGTGTGCGGGCTGGAGAACGGCGGCGAAACGCGAGTACCCACCGACGCTGCTGCACGGCGGTACTTGAAACTCCGGCTGCCGCGATCGAGTGCTCGCCGAAACGGCGCGAAAATACCGCAATCGCCAGGCCAAGCGCGGCGGCTGCAAAACCGAAAACTGCGGCCAGGGCGACATAGTCCCCAAGCACCGCGCGCGCCGGCCACCAGAATGCGCTGGCGGGATCAGGCGCGTGTCGCAGCATCCAGTCCGACTGCAACGCCGTATAACGCGACAGATTGCCGGCAGAAAATATCGCGGCAACCTGCAGCCCGATAACGAAAGCGGCCCCGATCACGGCTGCAACAATCTGGGCAATCAGGCGCGTGCGTTTCGCACCGATGGTGCGGAACAAAGCAATCGTCAGCGCTAATGCCGCTGCCGTGGCCACCGCGCCCATCGCAATGACCACACCATAGGCGGCAAGCCATCGGCCGCCTCCGAGTGCCGCCAAAACGTTGATGAATGGCGCAGCCAATAACACTGCAATCGCCACCGCGGCCGTGGCGATCCGGCCCATACGCACCGCGAAGACTTTTCGCGCGGAGGCAGGGGACGTGAGAATGAGATCGAGGTCAGAGCGCGAATAGAACGCGCGGGTCACGGACTCCATGGCCTGGGACAAAAGCAGCGACCACGACAGAAAGAGCGTGCCGGTGATTCCAACCAGCGCGGCCGTGTCGGAACCAAGACCGGCATTGGCATAGGTGGCAACCGTCCAATAGGCGAAGACATGCATGAAAATCCCGATGAAGATAAGCGCAACAAACGCGGTACGTCCGCGCGTGCGCCCGCCCGCCGTCATCAGCGAGACCCAGTCGCGCCAGCCGAGCCTGAGTTCGTGGCCGGCCAGCCATGTCAGCGAGGCCTGTTGAATCACGCTGCCGCCTGCTCGGCCACAAGCGTGAGGAAGGTGTCTTCGAGGCTCGTGGCCGTTTCACCGGTCTGCCGGCGCAAGTCGTCGAGAGTACCCTCCGCGATCAGGCGCCCGCGGGCGATCACGCCGATGCGGTCGGCCATTCGTTCGGCGACCTCAAGAATGTGCGTGGTCATGATAACGGTGCCGCCCTCTCGCACGCGCGCGCGCAGCACGTCCTTGACCTGCCGCGCGGTGCCCGCGTCGAGACCGGTCAGCGGTTCGTCGAGAATAATGAGCTTTGGATCGTGCACCAACGCGCCGGCGAGCGCCACCTTCTGGCGCATTCCACGCGAAAACCCCTCGCAGCGTTCGTGCGCGTGGGGCTCGAGGCCGAGCCAGCCAATGAGTTCGCGAGCGCGCGCCTGGGCAACGGCAGGCTCAATGCGCCATAACCCGGCGACGAATTCGAGATATTCGTACGGGGTGAGCTTGTCATAGATCATCGGCTCGTCTGAGAGCCATGCGGTTATCTGCTTTGCCGCAACCGGATTGGAGAGCGCGTCGATCCCGCCAATGCGGATCGAGCCAGCATCCGGCTTCAGCAGGCCGACGACCATACGCAACGTCGTCGTCTTGCCGGCGCCATTCGGGCCGACCAGCGCATAAAACTCGCCGCCATAAATCGTGAGATCGAGCGCATCAACCGCAGGACGATCGAAAGATTTGCTGACCCCGCGGAGCGCAAGCGCGATGGGTTGGTTCGAACTGGTCATATGACTGGCCGCCACACGAAATGTTACGGCCCACTCACTAGCAACGGAGTCGTTTCAGCGGCGTAAATCCTGCAATTGCAGCAAGCGCGTTAATGTTTCGGTGACGCTGTTTGCCGCGGCGCTAGGCCTTTGGCACCATGCGGAACATCGCTTGGCCGTAGGTTTTGCGCGCGTCCGCCAGCAGCGGCTGCACCGCCGCCACGAAGGCATCGTGCTCCTTTGGCGTCAGTTCATTGATATCGCAACCCTCGTCTTCGATCGCCTTGCGCGACGACTCGTGCTCTTCGATCGCGAGCTTGCGCTGGTAGGCAACCGCCTCGGTCACCGCCGTCTGCATCGCACGGCGGACCTCATCGGGCCAGGCTTCGAACGACGTTCGATGCAGGAAGATCGGCCGCGAAATATAGAAGTGGTAGCTGAGCGTGTGAAATTTATGGAATTTATGCACGCCATAGGTGACGGTATTCGCCAGCGGATTTTCCTGCGCATCGAGCGTGCCGGCCTTGATCATGGCGATGGCCTCGGTGAGATCCATGCGCATCGCTTTTGCGCCAAGCAGTTCGAACGTGCGTCTGTGAATTTCGCTCGGCAGCACGCGGATTTTCATGTCCTTCATGTCGGCGGGCAGGTGGATCGGCCGCAGCCGATTTGAGATATGGCGGAAGCCGTTCTCGAACCAGCCGAGGATCCGGTAGTTGATGCGCTCTTCCGTCTTGCGAACGAGGAATTCACCGAGCGCACCATCCATTGCGCCGCGCGCCTGCGCGTTACTGGAAAACAGGAAGGGTAGGTCGACAAAGCCCAGCTCGGGCACGCGGTCGGTGAGATAGCTCGAAGACTGGTAGCCCAGCGTGATCTCGCCGTTTTCAACCAAGGTGAGAATATCCTCGGCCTTATGGCCGTGATCCATGATGTTGAAGACGTATTCGATCGCGACATCACTGCCGAATTGCTTTTCCAGCCTGTCTCCGATGAACTTCAGCGATTTGCTGAATCCTGTCGTCGGGGGACCATAGCCACCCATTCGAATTTTGATTGGCTTGCTCATTTTCACCTGCTCGATTGCGGCCCTTTCTATACTGTGGTGCGCAATCTGGCCAAGCCGGACCGGTGTGATAGACTTTCCCTTACGGTCACGGAGGACGACGCCGATGAACAAGCTTGCCAGCGTTCCCAAAATTTCACGGGATGGAATTTCACCAGCCGAATGGCAGGCGCGCGTCGATCTCGCCGCCGTCTATCGCCTGACCGCGCATTACGGTTGGGACGACGTGATCTACAACCATTCGTCGATGCGTGTGCCCGGCGAACCGAGCAAATTGCTGATGAAAAAGCACGACCTTCTGTATACCGAGGTAACCGCCTCCAACCTGGTGAAAGTCTCGATGGATGAAGACCTCGATGAAAAGTCAGGGGTCAACAGGCCGGGCTTCACCTTGCATGGCGGAGTCCTGAGCGCCCGGCCGGATGTGAACTGCGCCGTGCATGTTCATACCAATGTGGGGATGGCGATTGCCGGGCTCAAAAGCGGCCTGCGCATGGTCTCGCAGCAGGCGATCCGTTTCTACAAAAGGATCGGTTACCACGCCTACGAAGGTATTACCGAAGATTTCGACGAGCGCGAGCGTCTCAACCGCGATCTCGGGCAGAACCGGGCGATGATCATGCACAATCACGGCCTGCTCACGGTCGGAAAGAGTGCGCGCGACGCATTCGTGCTCATGAAGCATCTCATCGACGCTGCCGATATTCAGCTGAAGCTGGAGGCGACCGGTGCGGAGGTGATCGAGGTCCCGCCGGACGTCTGTGCCAAGACCGCCGAACAATATGAGCACCACGACGCGGGCCGCGGCAGCCACGACTGGGCCGCGTATCTGCGGATGCTTGATCAGATCGACACCAGTTACCGCAACTAGACGGCCGCATCGTGGCCTACGCGAACCGCATGCAGGAGCGGCTTGCGCGCGGCGAGGTTGCGCTGTGCATGGCGACGCGGCTCGCGCGCACCGCGGAGATCGCAATGATCGCGGATTCGTGCGGGTTCGATGCATTCTTTATCGACATGGAACACTGCACGATTTCCATCGATGCCGCCGCGCAGATCTGCATCGCGGCACTCCCCGTCGGAGTAACACCGATGGTGCGTATCGCCGGCCATCAGTTCGAGGACGCGACGCGCCTGCTCGACATGGGCGCGCTTGGCATCATCTGTCCGAATGTGAGTACTCGAGCGGAAGCCGAGGCTTTCGTGCGGGCCTGCCGTTTTCCGCCGCTGGGTGAACGGTCAGTCGGCGGCGCCGGCGCGCTGCAAGGCTATCGGCAGACGCCGCTCGGCGATGTCAACAAGCAAGGCAATGCCGTGACGACACTCATCGCCATGCTGGAAACACCGGAGGGCATCGCCAACGCGGACGCGATCGCTTCGGTCAACGGCATCGACATGCTGCTGATCGGCTCGAACGATCTCTGCACCGCCATGGGAATCCCCGGTGACCTCAAAAGCCCGAAGCTGCGCGCCGCCTACGAGGCCACCGCAAAGGCCTGCAAGGCGCACAACAAGCATCTTGGCGTCGGCGGCATCCGCGCCGATGTCGCGCACGTGGCCGAACTGGTCAAGCTCGGCGCACGCTTCGTGATTGCCGGATCGGACGTGCAATATCTGATGAGGTCGGCGCGCGACGAGACGGTGGCGCTCAGGAAAGCAGCGGTTTGATCAGCGCGCGTTCCGGCGTCCTTCGCCCGGCCCCCATTGCCAGAAATCCCGTCCCTCTTCGCGCATGAACCGCGCCAGCACCATCATATGGACTTCGGACGCACCGTCCACCAGCCGTGCGGCGCGTGCTGAGCGATAGATCCACTGGGCGATCGAATCCTGCGAAAAACCCCGGGCGCCCTGCAACTGAATTGCGACATCCGCGGCCTTGTGCAGCGTATCGGCGACCTGCACTTTGGCCATCGAGACTTCCTTGCGCGCGCGGCCACCCTGATCGAGCATCCAGGCTGCATGCATTGTCAGCAGCCGGCCGATCTGGATCTGCTGCGCCACCTCGCCGAGCTTGATCTGCACGCTTTCGCGATCGGCGAGCTTCACGCCAAAGCCCTCGCGATGAGCAACATACTCTTGGGCGATTTCCATGCAGCGCTTGGAGAAGCCGAGCCACCGCATGCAATGCGTCAGCCGCGCCGGACCAAGCCGGATTTGCGTGATCTTGAGTCCGGCGCCTTCCTCAAGCAGAACGTTCTCGCGCGGAATTTCCAATCCATCGAATTCAAGCTCGCAGTGACCGCCGTGCTCGTGCGGGCCCATGATCGGGACACGGCGGACGATGCGCCAACCCGGCTGATCCTTGTGATACAGAAACGCCGTCAAGCCCTTGCGCTTGTCGTCCGACGTGCGCGCAACCAGGATGAAGTGCGTGGCGCCCTCGGCACCGGTGGCAAACCATTTTCGACCTCTGATGACGTAACGGTCGCCTTTCTTCTCGGCCTTGGTTTTCATCATCGAAGGATCGGAGCCGCCGCCGGGCGCCGGCTCGGTCATGGTGAAACTTGAGCGGACCTTCCCCTCGACGATCGGCTTCAGCCATTTCTCCTTCTGCTCCTGCGTGCCGACCAGCTTGAGCAGATTCATGTTGCCGTCATCGGGCGCCATGCAGTTGATGGCGAGGGGGCCGAAGATCGAGCGTGCGGCTTCCTCGTAGATCGCCGCCCAGGCGACCATCGGCAGGTCCATGCCGCCGTATTCCTTCGGCGACTGCGGCGCCCACAGCCCCGCCTTTCTGGCTTTCTCGCGCACCTTGGCGAGCCGGTCCTCCGGGATGTTTTCGTGTTCGGAGAAATTCTGCGGGTCCGCTTCGAGCGGCAGCACGTGCTCTTCTACGAACGCGCGCACGCGCAGCCGAAGATCTTCGATTTCTGGCGCAAGCGTGAAGTCCATGCCTTGCCCCCTACCCTTTGATCTGCACGACCTGTCCGCCATCGACGACGACTGTCGCGCCTGTGATGTAACTACCGGCGTTCGACACCAGCAACAGCAGCGCGCCATCGAGATCGCCGGGATTGCCGAAGCGACCCATCGGGATCTCGCGCTTGATGGCGGCACCTGCTTCGCCGGTAAGATATTCGTCGTTCATCTCGGTGACGAACCAGCCCGGTGCGATCGCGTTGACGCGTACCCCTTTGAACGCAAGCTCGACGGCAAGCGCCTTGGTGACCTGCACGACGCCCGCTTTTGCGGCGGCGTAGGCCACCGCGCCTTTTGAGACGGCGAGCCCCAGGACCGATGCGATGTTGACGATCGCACCCTGCTTCTTGGCGGCGAGCAGCCGGCGCGCCGCCTCCTGCGACCAGAAAAAGACGGCGTCGAGATTGGTCGAAAGAACCTTGCGCCATTCCTCGGGCGGCATTTCGACCGCGCGTCCACCGTGCGCAATGCCAGCGTTGTTGACGAGGATTGTAACGGTGCCAAAAGCCTTTTCAGCGGCGTCGAAAGCGCGAACGACGGCCGCATCGTCGGTGACGTCAGCTTCGATCGCAATTGCGTGGCCACCTTTTCCTTCGATTTCGTTCTGGAACGATTTAAGCCGGTCGGCCCGGCGGGCCACCAGCGCGACCGCGGCACCATTGTCCGAAAGGGTCCTCGCAAATTGCACGCCGAGGCCGCTCGACGCGCCGGTCACCAGCGCCACACGGCCCTTCAAACTGAACATATCGGCGGCTTTCATGCGGAAACGGTTATACACGGGGGCCGCAACGATATGGAATAGACGGAGAAAAACCCGTAGGTATCGTTCGGAGGGGCTGGCGTGGAACGGATTTGGCGCGCGACCATCAATAGCTGGAATGGCCTGGTCGCAGTGACGCGGTCGGAGGCCGCCTTTCGCCAGGAGCTCGGCCTGCTGGTGATTGGAATTCCACTCGCCTTTTTTCTCACCGCGGACGTGGCGAAACGCTTTGTCCTGATTGGCGTAATTGTCTTTCTCCTTATCGTCGAACTGCTCAATACGGCAATCGAGAAGCTCGGTGATCGAGTAACCCGCAAAAATGATCCTGCCATCAAACGGGTCAAGGATATGGGCTCCGCCGCCGTCGGGCTGTCATTGCTTGCGGCAGGCGCGGTGTGGATCTGGGTGATCGTTGAGCGCTTCTGGGGCTAGCGGCCGTATAGCGCCCGCGGCAGCGCCGTCGCCAGTCCCGGCACGAACCAAAGCACCACAAGCGCGAGCAACTGAATTGCCACGAACGGAATAATGCCGACGTAAATGTGCCGTGTGGTGATCTCAGGCGGGGCGACACCACGCAGGAAAAACAGTGTCGGCCCGAGGGGCGGGTGCATGTAGGATGTCTGCAGATTGACCGCCATCATGATGCCCAGCCAGACCGGATCAACGCCGGGCATGGCCAGCAAGATCGGTGCGACAATTGGTACGACGACGAAAATAATCTCGAACGCATCCATCACGAAGCCGAGCAGGAACATCGCGATCATCACGATGAGAACTGCACCCGCCGGTCCGCCCGGCAAATTCGAAAGCGCGCGATGTACCATGTCGTCTCCGCCGAGCGCGCGGAACACCAGGCTGAACATGGTTGCGCCAATCAGAATCAGAAAAATCATGCTGACAATTTGCGCGGTCTTGTCGCAGACCGGCCTCACCAGGTCGCCAAGCGGCGCCCTGCGGGCCGCCAGCACTATCGCGCCGACAGCGCCGATCGACGCGGCTTCAGTCGGCGTTGCGATGCCGGCAAGGATCGAACCGAGCACGGCGGCAATCAACGCAAGTGGAGCAACAAGCACTTCGGCAAGACGGCGCAGCATCTTGAGACCGCGCAAAGCTTTTGCATCGGCCGGCAGCGCAGGTGATGCTTTCGGGCGCAGTACCGCGACCGCGATCAGAAAGACCAGGTAGAGGCCGACAAGCGCAAAGCCGGGCACCAGCGCACCGGCGAACAGATCGCTGACCGTGAGGGATCGAGGCGCAAAAATGCCCTTCGAAAGCTGCGCGGCCTGGTACGCGTTACCCAGTTGATCGCCGAGCAAGACGAGGACGGTTGCGGGCGGAAAAATCTGCGCGAGCGTTGCGGTGGCGGCAACTGTGCCGGCCGCCAGCCGCGGGTCATAGCCGAAACGCAGCATCGTCGGCAGCATGATGAGACCCATGGTGACGGTCGTTGCGCCAACCACACCCTTCGCGGCGGCAAGCAAGGTGCCGACGATGACAGCGGATATCCCGAGGCCACCGCGGAGCGTGCCGAACAGGCGGCCCATGGTCTCAAGCAGATCTTCCGCGATGCGCGAGCGCTCCAGCGTGACGCCCATGAAAATGAAAAGCGGAATCGCCAGCAGTACCTCGTTCGTCATGACGCCGAAGATCCGCTGCGGCAGGGCGCCGAGAATGCCGAAGCTCATGGCGCCGAGCGCGTCGCCAAGAACGGCAAAGATCAGCGATATGCCGGCGAGCGTGAGGGCGACCGGATAGCCAGCCATCAACGCCGCGATCACGGCGATCACCATCAGAACCGCCAGGATTTCCGGGCTTGCCATCAGCGTGCCCTCGCCAGAACCGTGGCGGCGCGGATTGCCTGCGCCACGCCTTGCAAGGCCATCAACACGGCGAAGACAGGAATGAGGGTCTTGAGCACATAAACGAGCGGCAGGCCGCTCGTTTCCTGCGAATGCTCGAGGATGGCCCACGAGCGTGCTGCATAAGGTAAGGACAGCCATAGCAGCACGAGCATGAACGGCAGCAGCAGCAGAATAGCACCCGCAAGATCGACGAAAGCCTTCGTTCGCTTGGACGCTTCGGCGTAAAAAATATCGACGCGCACGTGACCTTCCGCGCGCATGGTCCAGGCCGCCGCGAGCATGAATACCGCCGCGTGCGCGTAGATCACGGTCTCGGAGAGCCAGATGGAACCGAGGCCGAACAAATACCGGGCCACGACCAGCGCGAATTGCAGCAGGACAACAACAAGAACGAGCCAGGCCGCGACATGGCCGATACCTGAGACCAGACGGTCGATGCGGTCAGCCAGTGCGGTCATATGCGCAAATCTCATAACTCCGATGATGGCATAAAGACGCGACCTTTGCTTATAGTGGGGCCATGTCCGAACACGATCATCATCACGACCACGACCATTCGGAGCTTTCCGAAACCCAGCTGCGCGTGCGCGCGCTCGAAACGGTGCTGACTGAAAAGGGTTATGTCGACCCCGCCGCGCTCGATCTGCTGATCGAGACCTACGAAAAGAAAGTCGGGCCGCGTAACGGCGCGCGCGTCGTTGCCAAGGCCTGGGCCGATCCGGCCTATCGCGCACGCCTGCTCAAGGATGGAACGCCTGCGATCGCCGAAATCGGTTACGCCGGGCGCCAGGGCGAGCACATCGTCGCACTGGAGAACACGCCCAAACTGCACAATATGGTCGTATGCACATTGTGCTCCTGTTACCCGTGGCCAGTGCTGGGATTACCGCCGGTCTGGTACAAGTCCGCGCCCTACCGTTCGCGCGCGGTGTCCGATCCGCGCGGTGTGCTTGCCGACTTCGGCATCACGCTTCCCAAAGAGACTGAAATCCGCATCTGGGATTCAACTGCGGAGATCCGTTACCTCGTATTGCCCATGCGACCGGACGGCACCGAAGGCTGGAGCGAAGAAAAGCTCGCCGACCTCGTCACGCGCGACTCAATGATCGGCACCGGCCTGCCGAAATCGCCGAAGGACATCGCAAAGTGAACGGCGGTCAGGATCTTGGCGGAACGCACGGTCACGGGCCGGTCAAGCCGGAGCCCAACGAGCCTGTCTTTCATGGCGAATGGGAAAAGCGTGCCTTTGCGCTGACGATGGCGATGGCGATGCCCGGCGGCTGGAACCTCGATATGTCGCGGTTCGCGCGCGAGAACCGCCCGCCGGTCGAATATTTGTCGATGACGTATTACCAAATTTGGTTTGCGGCGCTTGTGACAATGTTGAAAGAACGCAGCCTGGTGGCGGAGGACGAAATCGCCGCCGGTCATTCGCTGCATCCGGCAAAACCTGTCAAACGCATATTGTCGCCGGGTGATGTTGCCAAGACTTTGCATCGCGGCGGACCGACCGAGCGAGACACAAACACGAAAGCGGCGTTCAAGCCCGGCGACAAAGTGCGTGCGAAGAACATCAATCCGCTGACTCACACGCGCCTGCCGCGCTACGTGCGCGGTCACGTCGGCACGGTCGAGCGCATCATGGGCTGTCACGTCTTCCCGGACAGCAATGCGACGGGAGCCGGCGAAAACCCGCAATGGCTCTATACCGTGCGTTTCGACGGGCGCGAATTATGGGGCGCTGACGGTGACCCTACCTCGAAGGTTTCCGTCGATGCCTGGGAGCCTTATCTGGAGCCGGCCTGACATGGGAATGGATCCGCAAGCCGTCATGCGCGCGGCAATCGCCGTGCCCGGCGTGCCGCACGACGCCGACGGCCCGGTGTTTCGCGAACCCTGGGAGGCCCAGGCTTTCGCCATGACATTGGCGCTGCACGAGCGCGGCGTTTTCACCTGGCCGGAATGGGCGGCGGCACTTGCAGCCGAAATCAAGCGCGCGCAGGCGGCCGGCGATCCCGACACCGGCGAGACCTATTACTCGCATTGGCTTAACACGCTCGAAAAGCTCGTTGCAGAGAAGGGCGTGACGACAGCCGATACGTTGCATCGCTACCGCGATGCTTGGGATCGCGCCTCCGACCGCACTCCGCACGGCCAGCCGATCGAGCTTCGTCCCGACGATTTTCGCTAGACGCCCATCAGGCGTTCGCTCGCCAGATACCCGGTAAGCAGCGCCGCGCCGAACAGAACAATGACAAGGGCGGCCGCGGTTTCCACTCCGCGCAGGATTATCGCTCCGGCTCCGGGTTTTGCCTTCGCAAGCCTGCCTGCGAGCCCGCGCGCACCTACCGCCAAAGTAGCAATTGCCGCCACCGTGATTGCGGTCCCGAGCCCCATCACAAAGGTCGAGGCAACGCCGATCCAGAACAACCCCTGTGCGAGCGCAAACACGAGCACGATGATTGCACCCGAACATGGGCGCAGGCCAACGGCGACGATCGCTGTCAGGCCGCGTTTTAGCCAGTGGACGCCAGCAAGTTCGCTCGGCTCCGGTGCGTGCCCGTGACTCCAGGCTGAAGCGTCATGATCGTGATCGTGGTCATGATCATGATGATGGTGGTGATGGTGACCATGCTCCTGCGCGTGACTATGCGGACCCTCCCTGCGGCCCAGCGCTCGTAAAAACGCTCTGCCTTTCACCCACAAGAGACGCAGACCAATCAATATGATCAGCGTGTAGCTGACGATCTCGATCACCCGGACGGTATTGCCCATCGCTTTGGCGGTCGCCCCGAGGAGGACCGCAGCAACGCCGACAACAGCAATCGCGGTAAAGGCCTGAAGAATGGCGGAGGCGAATGACAATACAATGCCGCGCCGCCAGGTCTCGTTGTTCGCCACCAGATAAGACGAAATCACCGCTTTGCCATGGCCCGGTCCCGCGGCGTGGAATACCCCATAGAGAAAAGAGATGCCGAGCAAAGTATAGGCAGCACTGCCGTCCGCCTTGGCGGCGCGAACGAGCCCCGACAGCATCCGGTAAAATTCAGCCTGCTTTGCAAGAATCCAGCCGGTAAAACCGCCAACCTCGGACGGCGGCGCGCCTCGGTTGAGGCCGAATGGCTGCGCCATCGCGGCATCGACGATGACAAGCAAAAGCAGAATCAAAACGGGCAGCAGAAAACCGTGCAGCGCACGCAATCGCGGCAACCCGTTCAAGGACAATGCACCAGGATCTTGCTCGCAAATTGCGCGCCCCAGGCCATCGTAGTGTTCTTCTCGTCGGCCGGTATCTGGCTCAGCGCTTTGCCTTCGGCAAAGGTCATTTCGCGAGGCAACACCACGTCGAGCCTGCATTTCGGCGCGCCTGCGAGTTGCACCGGCTTGTCTTTGGCGAACGCAAAGTCAACGAAAATGGTGGGGTCGTAGATCTCGATTTTCAGCTCTTTGGCCTTCACCGGCGTCTTGAACGGCAGCACGAAATTGAGCGTCAGTACCTCGTCCTTGTAGTCGAGCCAGTAGCCGGGCGCAGGGTCGGTGAGCTCTGCTTTCGCGCCGTCAGCCGACGCAAAGGTGAAGTAGCCGAATTCCTTCAACGACTCGACGTTGACCTTGGCAAGCGGCGCAAGCTCTTCGCGCGTGAACTTGCCCTTCTCCTTGCTCTCCAACCCTTGCGTCGCAAAAGTGGAGAACATGTCGTCGAACGACCAGGCATGACGAATCCCAGTGATGCTGCCATCGGACGCGTAGACTAGCTCGGTCTGCATCGTCACCCAGACGTGAGGGTGCGCCTGCGCAAGACCGCCAGCGGCCAGAATGGGCAGCGCAACGAATAAAATGCGAAGCAGCGATTTCATGCGGCGCACGATAGCACGGACTGCGGCACAAACGTGGCGTGTAACGTTGTTACGAATAGCTTTAGCGTAAACGCGGCGGATCAGATCCCCGCCGCACCGCCGTCAGCGCGCGGATCATGGGCGCCTTCCAGGGTGCCGTTGGCATGCAGCACCACGGCTCCCGCGTGGCCCATCGTGTCCGAATAAGCCTGGTCGAGAATGGCGACGTCGTGGCCAGCAGACAAGAGACGATCCACAAGATTCCCGTCGAAACGCGACTCCATCCGCAAATTGGTATGGGTCGAGCCCCAGGTTCGCCCTAGCAGCCACCGAGGCGCATCGAGTGCCTGATCGAGCGGCTGTCCGAATGTGACGTGACGCGTGAACACGGCCGCCTGGCTCTGCGGCTGGCCGTCACCGCCCATCGTGCCGTAGGCGATGATCCGCTTGTCCTTGAGAACCGCGAGCGCGGGATTGAGCGTGTGAAACGGGCGCCGGCCGGGCGCCAGCACATTCAGCGCGTTCGGATCGAGCGAGAAGCTCGCACCGCGGTTTTGCATGACGATGCCGGTGGCAGGCAGCACGCATCCGGAGCCGAATTCCCAATAGAGCGACTGGATATATGAGACGACAAGACCGCTCGAGTCCGCCGCGCCCATCCAGATCGTGTCGCCTTCGCCATAAGACGCGGGCCATTTCGCCGCCTTGCGCGGATCGATCTTCGCGGCCTCGGCATCGAGGAATGCCGGCAGAAGATAGCGGCCGAGATCTCCGGTGATTTTGTCCGGGTCGGTGACGACCTGATCGCGCACACGGAAAGCGCGCTTGGTTGCTTCGACGATACCATGAATGTGTTCGAAGCTTTCGGCCCGGGCAACACGCAGGCGCTCGAACAGCGCAAGGATAATCAGCGACGCCAAGCCCTGTGTCGGAGGCGGAGAATTATAGAGCGTGCCCGTCTGCGTTACCACGCTGAGCGGCTCATCGACCAGTGCACGATAGTTTTCCAGGTCGGCGCGCGTGACTGGGCTCCCGATGCGATCGAGATCGGCCGCGATCTCGCGCCCGATGTCGCCGCGGTAAAAATCGTCGAGCCCGGCATGGGTAAGCTGCTCAAGCGTCGCGGCAAAGGCCGTCTGCTTCAGCCGCGCGCCGACCTCGGGCACTTTGCCATCGAGCAGAAATGCATTCTTGAAGCCGGCGGCCTTGTCCATCTCCGGAAGTTTTTCGGCTGTTAGCCGCGTCTGGCTGCGCGTCACGACATACCCGCCGCTCGCATGTTTGATGGCGGGTGCAAGCAGCAAATCGAGTGGCATCTTGCCGCCATGCGCCTTGGCGGCATCCGCAGCGAGCATCCATGCGGCTACCGCGCCTGGCACGGTCAGCGCGGCGAGTGGCCCGCGTGCCGGAATTTCATCGTAACCGGCCTCACGATAAAGCCGTGGTGTCGCCCTGGCGCCCGCCCGTCCGGCGCCCATAAGCGCCCGCACGCGGCCGGACGGCTCCTGCACCAGCCAGAAGCCATCGCCGCCAATGTGGTTCATATGTGGATAGACCGCCGCGATGGACGCAGCCATCGCCAGCATCGCTTCGATGGCGTTGCCGCCTTCGGCAAGGATCGCGCGCCCGTCCTCGACGGCGGCCGCATGCGGCGCGGCTACGACACCACGGCGATGGCCCGCACTGTGCAGGGTCATTCAAGCTCCCGGAGATTCAACATACGGAAACGGTTGGTTTTTTCGCCCGCCGCCGACAGACCTGCCGCGCCTTTTAGTGGGCTGTGAACCATATGGCGAGTCCAGCCGACAAAACTATAGGGGCGGATGTACCGCCCAAGACCTGTACCTGCCAAATGGAGGGCGCCATGGAAAAAATCAGGGAAAAAATCGTCGAGGCTTTTTTCGATGTCCTTATCGTGACGCTGATCTGCATCCACCTGTTTTCGGGCAAACCTGCGTTTGACACCAAGCCTGCTGCACCTGCGCCGGCTACGATAACCCTCAGCGCGAGCTAGCCGTCGCATCAACAAGCCCGCGCTTTTTCAGCAGGGCATCGATGCTCGGCAGCCGGCCACGAAAGGCCTTGTAGGCATCCGCAGGATCGCGCCGGTTTCCCGCGCTGTAGACGTAGTCGCGCAGTCGTTTCGCGGTTGCCGGATCGAACGGATCGCCGGTCTCCTCGAACGCCGCGAAGGCATCGGCATCGAGAACTTCCGACCACATGTACGAATAGTACCCGGCGGCATAGCCGCCACCTGAGAAAAGGTGCTGAAAATGCGGAAGCCGGTGCCGCATCACGATCTCCGGCGGCATCGCAATCCGCTCGAGGTCCTTGCGCTCGAACGCGGCGACATCGAGCGCGGCTGCATCCGGCAACGAATGCAGGTCGAGGTCGACCAGCGCGCAGGCAGTGTATTCGATCGTGGCGAAGCCCTGATTGAAGGTGCGAGTGGCGAGCAGCCGGTCGAGCAAGGCTTTCGGCAACGGCTCACCGGTGCCTGCATGCAATGCATACTTCTGCAGGATCTCTGGCACCTCCAGCCAATGCTCGTAGAGCTGGGAGGGTAGTTCGACAAAATCGCTGGGGACGGCCGTTCCCGCAATAAGAGGATAGGTTACGTCGGACAGCATCCCATGCAACGCATGACCGAATTCGTGAAAGAGCGTGCGGGCATCATCGAACGACAGCAACGCGGGCTCGCCCGACGCCGGCTTCGAAAAATTGCAGATGTTGAGGACGATCGGTCGAACGTTGCCCGTGAGTTTCTCCTGATCCCGCAGCGAGGTCATCCAGGCACCACTGTGCTTGGACGGTCGTGCGAAGTAGTCACCGATAAATAATGCAACGTGACGGCCCTGCGCGTCCGTCACCTCCCAGGCGCGGGCGTCAGGATGATAAAGCGCTGCATCGACGCGCTTGAATGAAAGTCCGAACAGCCTGCGGGCGGTTTCAAATGCCGCCTCGATCATATTCTCGAGCCGGAAATGCGGCTTGACCTCGGTCTCGTCGAGATCGTAACGCGCCTTTCGGAGCTTTTCCGTGTAGTAGCGCCAGTCGTGCGGTGCGAGCGCAAAGTTGCCGCCTTCTTCGGCAATCATTGCCTGCAGGGCATCACGCTCGACCGCCGCCTTTGTGAGCGCCCTGTCCCAGACCTCATCAAGCAGGTTGCGGGCAGCCTGCGGAGTCTTAGCCATCTGATCGTCGAGACGGTAGTCGGCGAAGTTTGCGAAGCCGAGCAGCCTTGCGCGTTCCGCGCGCAGCGCCACCATTTCGGCAATTAGACCGCGATTGTCGGTCGCACCGCCGTTTTCTCCGCGTGCGATCCAAGCCTGGAATGCCTTTTCCCGCAGATCACGCCGTGACGAAAACTGAAGAAAGGTCTCAACCGACGATCGTGCCAAGGTAGTCACGTATTTACCGGAGTGGCCGCGCTCTTCCGCGGCGGCCTGCGCGGCCGCTCGGGCAAAGTTCGGCAGTCCGGCAAGATCGCTCTCTTCGAGGACCATCACGAAGGACTTTTCGTCCGACAGGACGTTCTGGCCAAATTGGGTTCCGAGCGTAGCCAGACGCTCATTGATCGCTGCGAGCCGGTCCTGCGCCTGCTTCTCGAGCGCAGCGCCCGATCGTACGAACCGCGCATGATAGCGCTCCAGCACACGGGCCTGCTCGGCATCGAGCGAAAGCGTATCGCGCCGGTCGTACAGATAAGCAATTCGGGAGTAGAGCGCGCGGTTCAGGTAAAGCGCGTTGTTGTGACGCGCCAACAGCGGCGAGATGTCTCGCTCGATGGTTTCGATTTCGTCCGACGTATCGGCGCCGGCCAACACAAAGAACACGCTCGCGACGCGTTCGAGGACACGGCCGCTTCGCTCAAGCGCCGCGATCGTATTCTCGAAATTCGCAGGCGCCGGATTTTCAGCGATAGAGTCGATTTCAGCACGGTGATCGGCCAAGGCCCGGTCAAACGCAGGGCGGAAATGGTCGGGCTTGATAGCTCCAAATGGCGGGAGTTCGAGCGCTCCGGCCCACTCAGACAACAGGGGGTTCTGCGTTTCAGTCTGTTTCATTCGGCCTATATAGGCCCGATATCCTGGGATGCGACCGCATTAAGGGACAAGTCGAAAGACAGTACTACGTGCCGGTGCACTTTTTGATGAAAGCACTCCGCTCTCGCAGCCGGAGCTTCTGTTCATTTGCCTGCCTGTTGCATTCGGCCCGCTTGGCAGCCTGCTGCTCCAATTGCTCGCGTCTTTCCTGATTGCGGACTTTCTGGATCTCGGCCCACTCTTCCGCTGCAATCCCCCGCCTGACCCGGCGTTGCTCAGCCGCTTCCTTCTTCTCCGCGGTCCTTCGCTCGCCCTGCCGTTCCGCCATGCATTTGCGCAGGAACTCGGCCAGATTTCGCCTGAGGATGTTTTGATGCTCCGCCTGCCGGCGGCATTCCTGGTCATCCTGTCTGCGCAGCACCCGTCTGTCGGCCCGGGTCAGGTCGGTTTGAGCTACAGCCGCATCGCCGGCAATGACCAGCAATGCAAGTGGCATCGCGATAAGGACCACGGAGCGGCGCATTATCGAACCTCAATATTAAGTCCATGACACGAAACGAAACGATGACATAGCAGATGGGCTGCTACCAGTACTCAGGCACATCAGCCACGCAATGCCCTGAGCGCGTTGAAGATGACCGCCACGTCGATCACCTCCTGAATGACAGCTCCTTCGGCCGGCACCAGAAGCCCGAACGAAGCGGCCACCATCGCCAGGCCGGACAGGCCGATACCAGCAATCACGCTCTGTAAGGCGATCACGCGTGAACGCCGCGCGATTCTGATGGCCGGCAGAATGCGGTCGAGCTGATCAACCAGCAGCACCACGTCGGCGGCCTGGGCAGAAGCGGCCGCTCCTTTTGCGCCCATCGCCACGCCGACGTCAGCCGCAGCGAGCGCCGGCGCATCATTCACTCCGTCGCCGATCATCATTACCGGGCCGTTCTTGCGCTCGGCAAGGACGACCAGGATCTTCTGATCCGGTGTGAGTTCGGAACGCACGAGATCGAGGGACAGCCCTGTCGCAACGAAACCGGCGACCTCATGTCGGTCGCCGGTCGCCAGAACAATGCGCTCGATGCCCATGGCGCGCAGTTCGCTGAGCATCGCCTCGGTGCCGGCGCGCAGTTCATCCGCAAGGATCAGCAGGCCGGCCAATCGCCCGTCGATACCCACCGCAACGGCCAGAGTTCCGGGCGGGCGATCATGCGCCAGCAGAGGCGCGTCGCCTCTCGCAACCTTGCCGGCGACAAATCGAAGGCCTCCGACGACAACGCTGCGGCCGTTGACCCGACCTACGACACCCTCGCCGGGTGTTTCCACGACATCGGTAGGCACTGCCAGCTGCAATCCCTTGTTCCGGGCCTCGTCGACGATGGTTTGCGCTATGATGTGCTTCGATGCCTGATCGAGCGAGGCCGCGACACGAAGCACTTCGCTCGCGGTGACGCCGGCAGCCACGTGGTTGGCAACAAGTCTTGCCTGGCCGATCGTGAGGGTCCCGGTCTTGTCGATGACCACCGTGCGCACGCGCGCGAGGGTTTCGATGGCCTTGCCGCCTTTGATCAGGATGCCGAACTTGGCGGCACGCGAAAGTCCCGAGATAATGGCGACCGGAACCGCCAGGATCAGCGGGCAAGGCGTTGCCACCACCAGCACCGCGACTGCCCGGATCGGATCGCCGCTAAGCCACCAGGCGGCGCCGGCAAGTGCGATGGTGAGCACCAGAAAGACGAGCGCGTAACGGTCGGCCAGACGCGCCATCGGCGCCCGCGACCGCTGAGCATCTTCGACCAGCCTGACAATCCCGGCATAGGTGCTCTCGGCCGCAGGCCGAGCGGCAATCATGTCGAACGCCTCGCCGGCATTCGTGGAGCCGCTGAGGACGGGCGCGCCCGGCTTTGCCTTGACCGGGAGCGGTTCGCCGGTAAGGGCGGACTGGTCGAGCACACCGACGCCCTCGGCCACGGTGCCATCAACCGGAACTACGTCTCCGCGTCGTATGAGTAACCGGTCGCCCGCCGAGACAACGTCGACGGCCACCTCTTCAAGTTGCCCGTCGCGGTGACGGATCGCCGTGCGCGGCACCCGCGACAGCAGCGCCGTCATCTCCCGCCGAGCGGTCCTTTCGGCGTAGGTTTCGAGATACTGGCCGCCGGCATACATCAGCGCCACGATGGCCGCCGCCAGGTTTTCGCCGAAGACCAGGGCCGCGGCCATCGAAAGGCCGGCCACGATGTCGAGGCCGACCTCGCCTCGCCGCAGACTGGTCACAATTTCAACCAGCAAGGCCAGCAACACCGGCACTGTCACCGCTGCCCACACGGCGGCGGCGGCAGCGTCCCGCCCGGCGACTTTTGCGATGATGCCCGCCAGCAAACCGAGCGCGGCGAGACCGGCGAGGTACGGCCGGACAACCTTGAGCGCTGTGACAGTGTCCATGCGTTAACTAATGATCAAACGGCGGCCACCGCCATGAGCAAAATCAAATCCGGCCCGCAGTCCGACCGGCGCTATGGACTTGATCTGGCGGCCAGATTCGAGGACATTGCCGCCCCGTAACGGAGGCCCCATGGCCCAGAACCGGCGCATTGTTTGGCTTAACGTCATCACCGTGATCAGCGCGGCCATCCTGATTGGCGCCGAGGTGTTCGGCGCGGCGTTCGCCGGCTCGTGGGCGATCGCGACCTTGTTTGATCTCGGCGGCGTCGGAGCGCGCGTGCTCGACGTGGTGTTCGTGCTCTGTGGCCTCGCCGTCATGGTGCAGTTCATCCGCGCCGCGCATCGCATCGAGCCGTTCACCGCGCGCGACTGAGCGCGGCACGTCACGCTCCGAAAGAAAAAGTTAAGAAAGTTTTTTGGTGCGGCGAACTAATTCGCTTGCATGACTCGGCAAAATTACTTATTTCGGTAGTGCCCAATTTCGCACGTGCCTGTGGCCGTGTGTCGGTCGGTAGGTAGCGGGACAAGAGGCCCGCCAGCCGCCTGGAGAGAGAAGCCAAAACCTCTCCAAGAAATCTGACCGGCAGCTGGAGGCGAAA
>Ga0310810_10001068_pt1 | contig 27960 bp, 25 predicted proteins | sample NCmetagenome_FD_207641 | JGI IMG/M metagenome (GOLD analysis project Ga0310810, IMG submission 207641) | Soil microbial communities from experimental microcosm in Duke University, North Carolina, United States - NC | ecosystem: Engineered > Artificial ecosystem > Soil microcosm > Unclassified ...
TGGACGACGGACCGAGGGAAATCGTAGTCCGCTAGCTTGTGAACTAGTATGCCCAGCGCCACAGATTCGCGCCCACGGTAAAGCCCGCTCCCACCGCGGTGAACAGCACGATATCGCCCTTCTTGAGCTTGCCGCTCTCGATCGCGTCGCGTGTAGCCAGGGGAATCGTCGCGCCGGTGGTGTTGCCGTAGCGGTCGATATTGATGATCACGCGTTCGCAATCGATGCCCAGGCGCTCGGCGATGGCGGTGATGATGCGGCGATTGGCCTGATGCGGGATCAGCAGCTTCACGTCTTTGATTGTGAGCCCGTGGCGGTCGAGAAGTTCGGTGCAGATGTCATACATCTTGCGCACCGCGTATTTGAAGACCTGCTGCCCGTCCTGCTTCACGTAATGCAAATGGTTGCCGACGGTTTCGGCGCTGGCGGGCATGCGGCTGCCACCGGCGGGCATCTTAAGATAATCCCCGCCTGACCCGTCGATCTCATTGAGGAACCCGATGAAGCCGTCCTCGGTCTCGGACGGCTCGAGCAGCATGGCGCCGGCGCCATCGCCGAACAGCACGCAGGTATTGCGGTCGGTGTAGTCGATGATGCGCGACATGGTGTCGGCTCCTATCACCAGCACCTTCTTGTGCGTCCCCGCCCGGATCAAGTGGGCGGCCGTGGTGAGTCCGTAGACAAAGCCGGAGCAGGCCGCGACCAGGTCGAAGCCCCAGGCATGTTTGGCCCCCAACTGGTGTTGAACCAGACACGCGGTGGAGGGAAACATCATGTCGGGAGTGACCGTGCAGACCAGAATCGCGTCCAGTTCGCTGCCGTCGATGCCCCGCTGGGCCAGCGCCGCGCGAGCCGCTTCGACGGCCATGTCGGAGGTGGCCATGCCGGGAGTCGCAATGTGGCGCTCGGAGATTCCAACGCGCTGCAGAATCCACTCATCGCTGGTCTCGACCATCTTTTCCAGATCGTGGTTGGTAAGCACGCCGGGCGGCACGTAACAACCCAAGGCGCTAATGATGACTCCGGGCAAGTTGTCTCCTTCAGTCAGTGCAACGCTCCATGGTACCTTTCGGAGGAGATGTTCGTCGAGAGCCCTCTCGAATTGGCGTGGGAACCAACCAAGCCGGCCACGCCGGAACAGATTTACGCGCGCGTATTCCAGCGGATGAAGCCGCGTACTCCCCTGCCCTCGATCGAGGTACAGGTGCGGCGTTATGCGAACGCCAATGCGCAGATCCGGCTGGAAGAAGGAACGCTACGGGTGCGGATGGCGGACACCTTGGCGGGCGCGCCGGAGAGCGTCCACGAGGCGCTGGCCGAGATCCTGCTGGCCAAGCTTTTCCGTAGGCCGGTACCGCCCGCGAGTAACGACCGCTACCGGCGGTATCTCAATCGCCGCGATGTTCGCCGAAGCATCGACCTGGTGCGGACGATCCGCGGGCGGAAGCATGTGGAGCCTCCTCAAGGCCAGCACTTCGACCTGGTCGAAATTTTCGAGGAGTTGAACCTGCGGTACTTCCATGGGCTGATGGCGCGGCCGTCGTTGGGATGGAGCAAGCAAGCCTCGCGCACTATGCTGGGGCATTACGATCCTCCGCACAATGCCATCGTGATCAGCCGGATTTTCGATCGGCCGGGCACGCCTCGGCTGGCGTTGGAATACGTGATGTATCACGAGATGCTGCATCTGCGGCATCCCGCGGAAGAGCGCGGCGCGCGACGCTGCGTCCATACGCGAGCGTTCAAGGATGCTGAGAAGCAGTTCGGTCGGCTGAAGGAAGCGAAGGCACTACTTCGCAGGCTGCCGTAAATGGCGTCTGACCCCTTTTAGGGTGCCTACGTGGACTTCAGTGGCCAGGCCGATGAACAGGCCGTGCTCGACGATTCCCGCGATCTGGTCGAGATGGGCTGCCAGAGTTTCCGGGGACTCAATCGATCCGAAGGCACAATCCAGAATATAGTTGCCGCTGTCGGTAACGAAATCCCGCCGTTCACATTTCGTGCCGATACGGCGGGCGGTCGCCTGCCAGCCGAAAGGGACTACCTCGACGGGAACGGGTCCCACGCCCAGTTGATCGACCAGCTTGGTTTCGTCGACTACGACGAGAAATCGCGAACTGGCTTGGGCCACAATCTTCTCTCGTAATAAAGCCCCGCCGCGGCCCTTAATGAGATCCAATTTTGCGCGCTCCACTTCGTCCGCTCCATCGATGGCCATATCGATCGGCCCGGTCAGCTCTGTCAGAGGGATGCCCAGCTCGCGGGCGCGGGCCGCGGCGCGTTCCGACGTGGGAACGCCGGTGATCCGCAGGCCTTCGCGGATTCTGCGCGCCAGCGCCAGCAGCACGAACTCTGCCGTCGACCCCGTGCCCAGACCGACGACCATTCCGTCCAAAACCTGAGCCACCGCGGACTCCGCGGCCATTTTCTTAAGGGTTCCCAAATCAGCCATCCTTCTATTTTGTTAGATTCGGTGTGTGGCGAATGATTCTATCCGGCTGGTGGTGGGAATCACCGGGGCCAGCGGCTCAATCTATGGGTGGCGGCTGCTCGAGAAACTGCGTGCGGCGGGCGACGTCGAGATCCATCTGATTATGACGCGCTCCGGCGAACGCACGGCATTTCTCGAGATTGGAAAAGCGGCCGCCGACTTCAAGGCGCTGGCAGATTGTTCCTACCCGGTGGAGGATATCGGCTGCCGGCTGGCCAGCGGATCGTTTTCGACCGGCGGCATGGTGATCGCGCCGTGCTCGATTCACAGCATGTCGGCGATCGCGGCCGGGATCAGCGCGAACCTGATGATCCGGGCGGCTGACGTGGCGCTCAAGGAACGCCGCAGGCTGGTGCTGATGGTGCGCGAGTCGCCGCTTCACCTGGGTCATCTGCGCTCGATGACGGCCCTGGCGGAGATGGGAGCGATCCTGGCGCCGCCGGTGCCGGGGTTCTATCACAAACCTCAGAGTGTCGACGAGCTCGTGGATCACAGCGTGGATCGAGTGCTGGATTTAATCGGTCGGCCTTCTCCAGAAGCGCGCCGGTGGAACGGACCAGAACGATGAAAGTGGCATTCCAGGGAGAACTGGGGGCGTTCAGCCAGCAGGCGATTGTGCAGTTACTGGGCGCCAAAGCGCGTCCGGTGGCGCATGCGCGCTTCGATCAGGTTTTCGCGGCGCTCCATAAAGTGTCGGTGGACGCGGCCGTGATCCCTATCGAAAACACGCTGCATGGGTCGATCCACGAAAACTACGACCTGCTGCTGAAGTACGATTTCGCGATCACCGCGGAGACCAACGTGCGTATCGTGCACAATCTGATCGCTCCGCCGGGCCTGGGCCTCGCGCACGTCCGCAAGGTATTTTCGCATCCGGTGGCGATTAACCAGTGCCTGGACTTTTTCGCGCGTTACAAGCGCATCGAGCGGGAGCCGTTCTACGACACTGCGGGCAGCGTGAAGATGATCATGGAGCAGCGCCCGCCGGCGAGCGCGGCCATCGCCTCGGAGCTGGCGGCGAAGATTTACAAGGCTCGCATCCTGAAACGCGGCATCGAAGACGACCGGCAGAACTTCACGCGTTTCTTTTTGCTTGAGCCAACAGGCTCTAAACCTCGCGGTAAAGGAAAGGGACAGAGCCCCCCGTGGAAGACGTCGCTAGTTTTCTCGACCAAGAATATTCCAGGAGCGCTGTTCCGGTCACTGAGCGCGCTGGCTTTGCGCGATCTGAATCTGGTGAAGATCGAATCGCGGCCGCTGCGCGGCAAGCCCTGGGAATATTTGTTCTACCTGGACCTGCTGGGCAAACGCGACGAGAAAGCCGTGAAGAACGCGCTGGCGCATCTGAGCGAAGTGGCGGACTTCCTGCGGGTGCTGGGGAGTTACCGGGCCGCGGGGTGATTCCAGTCACTGAACGGGACCCGTATTCGAATGACGCGTTCCCGATCGCGCTCCTCCGAAAGGTTCCTCGCTCGGGCGCTCAACAAGTCTTGAAGCGAAACCATGCCGCCAAGCTTGCCCTCGCCATCCAGAACCGGCATACGGGTGAATCCGGTCGTTGCCATCCGATTAACCACAACCCGGAGCGGCTCGTTCGCGAACGCTACCACGGGCGTCCCGCGAACGAACGTCCCGATCTTGCGATCGCCGCGTTTTTCCAAAACGAGTTTTCGAAGATCCCGGCGTGTGATCACTCCCGCTAGACGACCGTCATCGTCCAGCACTGGATAGAGGTGCTGTCCACGCGGGGAGTGGTCCGGACGCAGGTGCGCGCCGGCCTCGTCCACCGCCGTGGATGACGCGAACGCGGCGACATGGGTCCGCATGACCTCGCGAACAAAGAGTATCTCCAGCGGGTCTACTGAATACTCGCGGCTCAAATGGAACCCGCGGCGGCTCACTTTTTCCGTCAGGATCGAGCGCTTGAGCAACAGTACACTGACAGAATAGGAGAGAGTAGTCGCCACCAAAAGCGGCAGCAGCGCATTGAAATCGTGAGTCAGCTCCATGGCAAACACGATTCCGGTAAGGGGCGAACGCATGGTTCCTCCCAGAATCGCGCCCATGCTTATCAAAGGCCAAAATCCGGCCCCCTCGCGCGGAAGAAACGCGCTCTCCAGCCCTCCCAACGCGCCGCCCATCATCAGTAATGGCGCCAGCACGCCTCCCGAGGTTCCCGACCCGAGAGCCACCGCCCATATGACGGACTTGACGATCAGTATTCCCGAGATTGTCGTCCGCGGCACGTCCGCCTGGAGCAGCGCGCCGATGGTGTCGTAACCCACGCCCAGCGCCTGCGGAAATACCAGCCCACCGAGTCCAATTACCAGACCGCCTATGGCGGGCCACCACATCCAATGGATCGGAAGCTTCGCAAAAAGATCTTCGGAGGCGTAAACGGCCCAGGTCAGGACTGCCGAGAGCAGTCCCGCCAGCAGACCAGCCAGGACGCAGCCGGCCAGAGCTCCTAGACCGATGAAAGCGGGATGCGGAGCAGTCGGAAAAAGCGGGCCGAGGCCCAGAACGTAGCGTCTCGCGGCGCCCGCCGTGGCGCTGGCCAAAGCCACCGGAATCATGCTTCGAGGCTTCCATTCGAAGAGCATTAGTTCAACCGCCAAAAGCACGGCCGAAAGTGGCGCGGCAAACGTAGCCGACATTCCGGCCGCTGCGCCGGCCACCAGCAGCGTTTTCCGCTCTGCGCTGCTCAAGTGGAAGAACTGCGCAATGATCGAGCCTATGGCTCCGCCGGTCATAATGATCGGTCCTTCGGCGCCAAATGGGCCTCCCGATCCAATGGAGATCGCCGCGGACAATGGCTTCAGGACCGCAAGCCTGGGCTGAACTCGGCTTCCTTGAATCAGGATCGCCTCAAGCGCTTCGGGGATACCATGACCACGTATCCGCTCCGACCCGTAACGCGCCATCAGCCCAATGATCAGCGCCCCGATGACAGGAACGATGACGGCTATCCAGCCGAGCGTATTCTGCGCCGGAGAACTCGCCGCCACACTCCAGCGCTGAAAATAGAACAGATTCGTGAACAGTGCAATCAAGCGAAGCAGGCCTAGAGCGACAAATGAGGCGACAAGTCCGATCCCGGCCGACAGCAATGCTAGCAATAGGACGCGCGGCGTTACTGTAAAGTCGCCGAGCGTCTCGGATCTACGATCGCTCATGCGGCATCCGAGGTCCTGCTGCCGCGGAGAATGCTCCGCAACGTCTTCGCCAACTCCGGTCCTCTCACACGAAGCTCCTCGCGATGCGCCAGGGATAACGATCGAAGCTTGGCCGCGCCCTCGGAGGTCACTTGAAGCAGAATCTGGCGCCCGTCTTCCGGATCAGGTCCACGTTTCACGAATCCCGCGGTTTCCAGCCGGTTTGTCAGTTCCACCACTGTGTGATGCCTCAGGGCGAGCCGGGTCGCCAACTCGCCAATGGTCGGGCGTTTTCCAACGGGTAGACCCTTTAGCGCCAGCAGCGCCTGGTGCTGTTGCGGCTCAATCGCGTGTTCCCTGGCCTGCAGCTCACTGAAATGAAGAAATTGCCGGAGCTGAAACCGGAACTCCGCCAAATCCTGGTAGTCGCGCAACCGAAGATCCATACCAAGTCTATCGTAACACGATATACCGTCGGGAACCAAGACGCGGGTATACTCGAAGGCGCCGGCCAGGATTACTTCTGGGGGCCGCCGGCGACGCTGGACGCCAGGTAGTTGACCACTTTGGCTTCGTCGCGGGCGACCTCGTAGTAGGCGGCTTTGAGCAGCTGGTCCTTGCGGTTCAGCAGCGTCTCGCGGATGGTTTGCTGGACGGCGGGATCATCCAGCACGCGCTGGCCTGCCGGCTCGCGGGTGATGACCTTCAGAATCCGGTAGCCTTCCGCGGTGCGCTCCACCGGCGTCACTTCGCCCGGTTGTAAAGCCATGATGGCCTTGCGCAGGTCTACGTTGGCCTGCTCGAGCGCGGACTCCCGCACAAACCCCAAATCTCCGCCGGCCTGGGCCGAATCGGGATCCTCGGAATAGTTCTGCGCGAGCATCGCAAAATCCTCGCCCTGTTTGACGCGTGCGTACAGGCTGTCGATCTTTTTACGCGCCTGCGTGTCATTCTGCGCCTTGTCGTTGCGCAGATTCCTGACGTTGGGGTTGGGCGTGGGGGTCACCAGGATCTGCGCCATATGGATCTGAGGCTCGGGCAGATTGAAGTTGGCCTTATTGGTGTTGTAAAAGTCGGCGATGTCCTTATCGGAGATGCTGATGCGGGAAGTGGTTTCCTTGGTGAGCAGCTTTTGCACACTAAGATCGCGCCGAAGCTGGGCCTTCAGATCCTCGATCGTCATTTTGCGCTCGTTGAGCTGCTTCTGAAACTCCTCCTGCGTGTAGGGGGCCTTGAGCTCGGCGAATTTCGCGTCGACATCGGAGTCGGTGGCCATCAGGCCCCTCTGCTCGGCGCGCTGCAGCATGATTTCGTTGTCGATCAGCGTGCGCAGAACCTCCAGGCGCTGGATGGCCAGCTGATCGTCGCTGGGGTGCTCGGATTGTCCGAATTGGGAATATTGATATTGCTTATCGAGTTCGGCGAAGGTGATGGCACGGCCGTTGACCGTGGCCGCCACGCCGGCCGGGGCGGAACGGTTGCAGGCGGCAGACACCAGCAGCGCAAAGGCAAGAAGGACGCAGCGCATGGGAACGGATGTTTCATTCTAACAGGGCCGCGCCAAGCTGGGCGTGCACAGCCCAGTGTGCGGGTGACGCCACGTGCTCGAGAGGGGATCTGTATGAGCCGTGCAGCCCTTTTCCGGCATGCGAATTGCTGCTATAGCGCCGGATGGGAGATATAATCAAACTATGCGTTATCTCGTGGTAGTCGTCGCTGGACTGACCGCGTTCGCCATCGCCTCTCTGGCGGACGTCGTTACGATCGAGCAGATCGCCTGCAAGGTGAACGGGGACATCATCACCGATGTCGAGCTGGAGCGCGACCGCGCCGGTCTCGAAAAACAGCTGCGCGCCAATGGCTACACGGGCCAGCGCCTGGAAGAAGCCCTCAAAGCGGAAGTTCCTAATCTGCTGCGGAACAAGGTCGACAATCTTCTGCTGATCCAGAAAGGCAAGGAACTGGAGCTAAAGGTGGATGCCGATGTCAACAAGCAGCTCACCGATATCCAGCGTCAGGTCAATACCGCCGATCCGGAAAAATTCCAGGCCCTGGTACGCCAGGAAACCGGGAAATCCTATGAAGATTTCAAGGCGGATCTGAAGAACCAATTCTATATTCAGGGAGTGGTCCGCGAAGAGGTGATGCGCAAGATCCAGTTCAAGACGGAAGAGATCCGGGCCTATTACGACGAGCACAAAGACGAGTTCCAGCGCGAAGAACGCGTGTTCCTGCGGGAGATCGCCATTTCCATTCAGGGCAAGCAAGGCGCCGCCCTAGCGGCCGCCGAGAAGAAGGCCAAGGATCTGGTGGATCGGGCCCGCAAGGGCGAGCGCTTCGCGGAGATGGCGGAAACCAATTCCGATTCCCCCACGGCAAAAGACGGCGGTGCTCTCGATCCCTACAAGAAAGGCGAACTGGCGCCGGCGATCGAAGCGGCGGTGTGGGACAAAGAGCGCGGAACCGTCACGGATCCCATCAATCTCGGCAACATCCTTCTGATCCTGCGCGTAGAGGAGCACCACAAGGCCGGCCTGGCGGGCTTTGAGGAAGTGGAGCAAGAGATTCAGAACCGAATCGTCGGTTCCCGCCAGCAGGTGGCTTTGCGCGCGTACTTGACCAAGCTGCGGTCCGTCTCCTTCCTGGAAATCAAGCCGGGGTTCGAGGACACGGGAGCCGCTCCCGGCAAGGACACTGCCTGGAGCGATCCGGCACAGCTCAAACCCGAAACCGTTACCAAGGAACAGGTTTTGCAGAATCCCTCCCGGAAAAAGATCCTGGGTGTACTGCCGATTCCGGGCACGACGCGCTCAGGATCGTCCTCTTCGCGTTAGGAGTCAATGAAGTCGCCCTACCTTAGCGAGCTTCAGCCCAATCAAACTGTTCAAGGCACGTTCCTGGTTTCGTATAAGGACGTGCGCCAGAAGAAATCGGGCGAGCCGTATCTCTCACTAACACTCACGGACCGCAGCGGCGAGCTGGACGCCAAGATGTGGGACAACGCGACGGAGGCGCTCGGCACGTTCGAGCGTGATGACTTCGTGCGCGTCAAGGGCCTGCTGCAGATCTTCCAGAATCGCCCGCAGCTTACAGTGCACAAGATCCAGCCCGTGCAGGAATCGGAAATCGATCTGGCCGACTATCTGCCGGCATCCAAACGCGACCGCGACGAAATGTTCCGCGAATTGCAAGGCTGGATCGCAAGCATGTCCGATCCGCATCTAAAACGGCTGCTGGAAGTCGTGTTTGCGGACCAAGAGATCGCGCTGGCGTTTCGCACGGCGCCGGCCGCCAAGACGGTGCATCATAACTGGATCGGCGGGCTGATCGAGCATGTTCTTTCGCTGTGCAACCTGGCCAAGACCAGTGCCGCGCACTATCCGCACATCCATTTCGATCTGCTGCTGACGGGTGTCCTGCTGCACGATATCGGCAAGATCCGCGAGCTGCACTACGCGCGCAGTTTCGGGTATACCACCGAAGGACAATTGCTGGGACACATCCAGATCGGCGCGCAGATGGTTCTCGAAAAACTGCGGCTGGTGCCGGATTTCCCGCCGCGCCTGCGGGATCTGGTGATCCACATGATCCTCTCGCATCATGGGCAGATGGATTTCGGATCGCCCAAAATTCCCTTGTTCCCCGAGGCGCTGCTGCTGCATCTGCTCGACAACATGGATTCCAAAATGGAGTGCATGCGGGCGCTGATCGATCGCGACAAGCAGATCCTGGGCGAATGGACCGGGTATAGTTCGCCGCTCGAGCGCGCTGCCCTGAAGACGCGCAAATACCTGGCCGACTCGCCGGAACAGGAGGTCGAGACACCAGCGGTGAAACCAGAATCGCAGGCGCCCGATCCCAAGTCGCTCTTCGCCGACAAACTGCGTGGGGCACTCGGCAAGTCTTGAGGAGACCCGCCGCATCACGAGGCCTTCCGCCGCCGCTCGAGTTGATCTGTCTTCAGGGATTATGGCGGATCGGCGAGGGTACGGTGCACGACATCCGAAAAGCGGTCTCGACGGAGCGGGTGCTGGCATATACGACGGTGATGACGCTGCTCGGCCGTCTGGAAAAGCGCGGCTGCGTATCGCGACGCAAGCCCGGACGTTCGTACATTTACCGGCCCAAGCTCAGCCGCGACACGCTGCGGGAACGTGCGGTGAAGCTGTTGCTTCATGGGTTCTTCGACGGGTCGGCGGACGCGCTACTGCGCTATTTGAAGGAACCGCGCGCCGGCTCGCGCTAAGATGCTACAAGTAAGAACCACTTAACGCGATACATATTTTTATCAATGGCCAAATACAAACCGGCGGGATCCAGGAAAGGCAATGCTGCATCCGACTCCAAGCGGGGCCTGCTGCCTTGTGCGTTCATCGTCATACTCGGCTTTGCTCTAATTTTCGGGCTATTCTACCTGGTTCTGAACTCCGGACACTAAATGCGAATCGATCAAAGAAATCCCGGCCAACTGCGTCCCGTGAAAGTCACCACGGATTATCTGATGACCGCCGAGGGCTCGGTTCTCATCGAAGTCGGCAACACGCGCGTGTTGTGCGCCGCATCGGTGGAAGAGTCCGTGCCTCCGTTTCTACGCGGCTCGGGCAAGGGCTGGGTGACCGCCGAATACTCCATGCTGCCGCGAGCGACTTCCACGCGCACGGCCCGCGAAGTCTCCAAGGGCCGGGCTTCGGGACGCACTATGGAGATCCAGAGACTGATCGGACGGTCATTGCGGTCGGTGATCGATATGGACGCGCTTGGCGAGCGCAGCGTGATTCTCGATTGCGACGTGCTGCAGGCCGATGGGGGAACCCGCACGGCCGCGATTACAGGGGCGTACATCGCACTCTCGGCCGCGCTGCGGCAATTGGTCAAGTTTGGGGCGCTTAAGAAATCGCCGATCCGCGACTACGTGGCCGCCACCAGCGTGGGCATCGTCGGCGGCACGGCGATGCTCGATCTCTGTTATCAGGAAGACTCGCAGGCCGAGGTCGATATGAACGTGGTGATGACCGGCGCCGGCAAATTCGTCGAGGTCCAGGCGACGGCGGAGAAAACGCCGTTCGACGATGCCCATCTGGCGGATTTGCTTGCCCTGGCGCGACAAGGGATCGGCGAACTGGTAGCGATCCAGAAGCACTTCGAGTTGGTCTGATCCCTCCATATGACGGTGTACTGCGCGACGTCGAATCCGGGAAAACTCAGGGAGTTCCAACTGGCCGCGACGGACTTCGCCGGACCAAGTTGGGATGTGCGGTTGCTTCCCCGCCCCGTACCCCCTCCCGAAGAGTACGGATCCACGTTTGAGCAAAACGCTGCGATCAAGGCGCAGTATTACGGGGCCTTCACGGACGGATATTTGTTTGCCGATGATTCCGGGCTCGAGGTCGACGCGCTGGGCTTCGCACCTGGCGTGAATTCAGCACGCTATGCGGGCCCCGATGCCGCGGATGCGGAGAATAATGCACTCCTGCTAAAGCGGCTCGGCGGCGCAGCCGACCGGACGGCGCGATTCGTCTGTGTCATCGCGCTGGTGAACAACGGCAAGCTGGTCCGGACATTTCGTGGAACCGTTGAGGGCCGAATTCTGGATTCGCCGCGAGGCTCGGGCGGATTTGGATATGATCCCCTGTTTTATTACGAACCCTTCGGTTGCACCTTCGGGGAAGCCGCCATCGCCGACAAGATGCTGGTGAGCCATCGCGCACAGGCGCTCGAAGAGATGTTCACTTTCCTCCGAGGTAACGCATCCAGCGCAGGAACCCAATCATCGTCTTCGCATCGATGATCTTGCCGGATTGAATCAAGCGATCGATTTCGCGAGCCGTGTGCCACTTGGTCTCGATGCGCTCGTCTTCCATGGGTTTCGCCTCACCCTGAATCAGGTCGCGCGCGGTGTAGATGGTCATCTTCTCGGCCAGGAAGCCGGGACTGGGAAAGAACTCGGCCAGCTTGGCCCATTTTCTGGCGCGAAGGCCGGCTTCTTCCACCAGCTCGCGCTTGGCGGCCTGGAGCGGGGTCTCGCCCTCGTCGACACGTCCCGCGGGCAGCTCCCACATATATCGACGCGCCGGAAGACGGTACTGCTTGACGAGAAGCACGCGCCGGCGATCGTCAATCGGCATCATGACGGCCGAACCTCCATGTTGCACGATCGCGCGCTTGATCTCAAACCCGTCCGGATCGATCGCACGATCCGAAGTGACCTCAAAAATAGGTGTATGCAGCAGCTTTTTGGATGAGAGGAGTTTCATTTGGATTTGATAGCCTTCGCAAACTGATCCAGGGGCAGAGTGTTGAGAATGTCGCCGCGCTCCAGCCACCCGCGGCGGGCCATCAGGACGCCGTAGCGCATGTTCGCCAGATGCTTGGGGTGATGCGCGTCGGTAGAGATGACGAACTTCGCTCCCCGGGCCTTCGCGGCCCGCACCAGTGACGCGGTCAGATCCAAACGCTCGGGACTGGCGTTGATTTCGAGAAAGACGTTGCGCCGTGCCGCCACCGCGAACACCGCTTCGAAGTCAAAGGGATAGGCGTCGCGATTCAGAAGAATCCGCCCGGTGGGATGACCCAGGGCACGCAAGTGCGGGCATTCAAGAGCTCGTAACAAACGATCCGTCATTTCGGACGCTTCCAGATTCATGTAGCTGTGGACGCTGCCGATGACGAAATCGAGCTCGCCCAGCGCGCTGTCTTCCAGGTCCATGGAGCCGTCGCGGCGGATGTCGCATTCCAGGCCCGAGAACACGCGAATCCCGAGACCGCTCTGGTCCATTTCGCGAACCTGGTGCGCGAATGCGACCGCCCGCTTCTCGTCGAGTCCATTAGCCATGGCCAGAGCTTTGGAGTGATCCGTGATGGCGACATACTCGTAACCCTGGGCCCGCGCCGCCTCGGCCATCTCTTCGAGCGTCGCGCGGCCGTCGCTCTCGCGCGTGTGCATGTGGAGATCGCCGCGAATGTCGCCAAGCTCAACCAACTTCGGCAGCGTGCCCGCTTCGGCCGCATCAATCTCACCCTGGTTCTCGCGCAGCTCAGGTGGAATCCAGCGCAGGCCCAGGGCTTCGTAGATCTGCTCTTCGGTTTCGCGCGCGACAATCTCCTTCGTCTCGATGTTCGACAAGCTGTATTCGCTCAGCGTCAGGCCCATCTTCTGCGCGCGGCTCCGCAGCACGATGCTGTGCTCCTTGCTTCCGGTGAAGTACTGGAGCGCGGCCCCATAACTCTCCACCGGCAGGGTGCGCAGGTCCACCTGCAAACCTTCCAGGCCGAACCGGACGCTGGCCTTGTTGATGCCCTTTCCCAGCACCTCATGAACCTTGGGATGCTTGGTGAATGGCTCGAGTGCCGCTTCCGCCCCGGGGCCCGTTGCCAGCAGGTCCAGGTCTCCAACGGTCTCCTTACCGCGGCGCAGGCTGCCCGCCGGCGTCACCGTCTCGACGCCTTCAATCGCCTTCAGAAACGTGGTCAGCTCGTCGGCCACGCCATAGGCGAAGCTCAGCAGGAAGCGCCCCGCCCGCTGACGATACGCCGCGATCGAACGAAGGACCTTCTCCTCCAGCTTCGCGCCCATCCGGGGGAGCTCCCGTAATTTCTGCTCCTGGCAGATCTTCTCCAGGCCGTCGATGGTCGAAACCCTGTAGTGTTCGAACAGCGTCCGGATACCCTTTGGCCCCAAACCATGGATCTTTAGTAATTCCAATGCAGTAGGTGGATATACCTCAAGCATCTGATCACGCCGCTCAAAGCTTCCACGCTGCTCGATTTCCTCCAGCGCCGATGCGATTCCCTTGCCGATTCCGGGGATATCCGTGACTTTCTTCAAGGGATCCTTGATGATTGCCGAGATAGGATCCGGATAACCTTCGATCACCGAAGCCGCGTTGCGATAGCTGCGGATGCGGAACCCATCCTCCCCGGCGATTTCCATCAGGTCGGCCGTTTCCCAAAGCAGGCGGGCGATTTCGCGATTTTCCATGCAGGTTTATAAGTGCGGCTCCACGTGGACCAGCACGTCGGCCACCCAATCCAGCCGTTCTTTCAGATGACGCTTCACGGCGCGGGCGATTTCATGCGAAGCCAACACGGTGAGGTTGGGGTCCACTTCCAGGTGCAGATCGACATGGTAGCGCAGTCCGGTCTTGCGGGCATAGCATTTATCGATCCCCATGGCCCCGGGCACGCTCAGGGCTTCCACTCGGAGCTCCTCCATCTGCGCCGGACCGGGCATGGTGTCCATGAGTTGCAGGGCGGCCTCGCGCATCACGCGAAGGCCCATGAAGATGACGATCAGCCCGATCAGGAAGCCGCCGAACTTATCGGCATTTTGCAGATGGCTGGGACTATACACGGCGAGCAGTACGGCGATCAGAGCCACGGAACCCGAGAGGATATCGACCGAGTCGTTCCAGGCGTCGGCGGTCAGCGCGGCGCTGCGGGCGGCGCGGCCAGCCCGCATTTTCACAACCGACATCACGGCTTTGGTGGCGATCGACAAGCCCAGTGGCCAGATGGCGAACAGAGCCGGAGTTTGCTGGCCGGCGTGTAGGGAGTGCACGCAGATGCCTACCCCTGCCGTTGCCAGCAGCGCGCCGATGGCCAGAGCAATCAACGTTTCGAACCGCCCGTGGCCATAAGGATGGTCCTGGTCGGCGGGCTTGGAGGCGATCCTCAAGCCCAGGTACACCATCCCGGAAGAGACCACGTCGGCGGCCGATTCTACACCGTCTGAAACCGTTGCGACGGAGTGCGCGGCCACGCCAACGCCGGTTTTGAGCGCGGCAAGCACGGCGCTCGCCGCGATCCCGGCCAAGGCCACGCGGGCGGCGGTCCGCTCGGGAGAAGTCATGCTCTCTTCGAGGTTACCAATGATGACGCTTACAATTAATGGAGATGCGCGAACCGCTCACCGCGCTCCCCTCTGATCTCGAAACGATTCCCGACCGCCCGGCGGTGTTCCTGCTGTGGGCGGGCCAAGGCGCGCCGTACCTGGCGCGAACCGCGTTGCTGCGGCGGCGTCTGAAACGCCTGCTGTCCAATCGCGACCGCCTGTCGGGCGTGTTGAACCTGAGCGGTGTCGTCGAGCGAATCGAGTACTGGCCGACCGGATCGCAGATCGAGGCGGCGCTGATCCACCTGGATCTCGCCAAACGATATTTTTCAGATGACGTTGAACGCATCACGCGCCTGAAGCCGCCGGTGTTCCTAAGGCTGACGCTGGATAGTGCTTTTCCACGGACGATGCTCACGACGCGGCTCGGCCGCGGGTTGTATTACGGACCGTTTGCCAGCCGCGCGGCCGCGGAACGATTTCAGAGCGAAGTGCTGGATCTGTTTCAATTGCGGCGCTGTGAGGATACCCTGGCGCCCGCGGCTGATCATCCAGGCTGCATCTACGGCGAGATGAACAAGTGCCTCAGACCTTGCCAGCAGGTGGTGTCGATCGAGGAGTATCGGAGCGAAGCGGGCCGCGTCGAACAATTCCTGCGAACCGAGGGAGCCTCGCTGCGTGAATCGGCCGAGATCGCTCGTGATCAAGCTAGCGCGGCGATGCAGTTTGAAGAAGCCGAACACCTGCATCAAAGGCTCACTCGCATTGAAGAAGCGCGGACCAGCGCCGGGGATCTGGCTCGCGCCATCGACCGGCTCGCGGGCGTGGCGGTAGTGCCCTCGGCGAAACCAGAGAGGGTCGATCTTATTTTTCTGGCGGGCGGCCGGTGGATCGAGCCGCGTTCATTTTCTCTCGCGGAGACGGCTTCGATGGATTTGCGTCTGCGTGAATTGGCCGCGGGCATCGCGCCCGGCACTGCACCCGGCGTTTCTCCCGATATTGAGCATCTAGCGGTACTGGTGCGCTGGCATAGCTCGAGTTGGCGCGACGGCGAGTGGATCGGGTTCGATTCGTTCGAGAAAATTCCTTACCGGAAGATCGTGAACGCAGTAGCGCGGGTGGCGGCCCGGGCCGCTCAATAGCGGTCGCGGTTCGGTGCGGCCCGCTAACGAGCGGCGATACACTGAAGCCATTGTGCTTGCTTCTCTGCAATCCTGGCTCCGGCGCAAGTCGCTTTGGCCGCCCCGCTTGCGCCAGCGGGTGACGCGCACCGGCCTGGCCTACACCGCGACGCTACTGATGGTGGCCCTGGTGGCGTTCGTGTCCGCCAATAACCTGATGTTTCTGATCCTGGCGGCGATGCTCTCGACCTTCATGATTTCGGGGTTCATCAGCAAGATGGGACTAGCGGGACTGGAACTGGAGTTGTTCCTGCCGCAGCACATCTCCGCACGGCGAAAGGTCCGCGCGGGCGTGCGCCTCAAGAACACGAAAAGCTGGATTCCTTCCTTCAGCATTCACCTGGAAGGGGCGGCGGAGAGCGGATTCGACACGATTCTTTACTTCCCCGTTCTGCCGGGTGGGGCCACGGTGGAAGAAGCCGTCGACGTTTCTTTCGCGCGGCGCGGCGCCCAAAAGGAACGCAGCTTCCAGTTTTCGACGCGCTTTCCTTTCGGCTTCGCCGAGCGGCGCGAAATGATTACCGCGCGTCACGAGATCCTGGTGTATCCCTGCCTCGATTCGCAACCCGGCTTCGAATCCTTGTTGGCCGCCGTCACCGGCGAACTGGAGATGCTGCAACGCGGGCGCGGCCACGATTTTTATCGCATTCGTCCGTATGAGGCGCTGGAAAGCGCCCGGCATGTCGATTGGAAGGCTACCGCTCACACCCGCGACCTGCAGGTGCGCGAATACGTGCGCGAACAGGAAAAGAGCGTTCTGATTTATCTCGACCTGGATGTTCCTTTCGATGCGGAGGAGTGGTTCGAGACGGCGATCGAATGTGCGGCGTTCCTGGCGTATCAATTGTCGCTGGGGGAAACCCGCGTTCGTCTCAAGACGCAGGAGTTTGACGTAACCCTGCCGGAGCCGGGCGACATCTATACTATTCTTAAATATTTGGCGCTGGTTTCCCCCCTGCGGGGAAAACCACCAGAGGGTCCTGATGAAACCGCCAGTTTTCAGATTGCCTTTACCGCGCATCCCGGCCGGATGTCGGCGCTGGGTTGGGGTAAAGGCGAAGGCGTGGGCGCTCGCCTGCTCAGTCCCGATGTTTGAGGAGAATTGATGAAGAGATTGCTTTTCATAGGCATGATGACGATTTTCGCCGGCACTCCAAGCGCCTGGGCGCAGGTTACGGGGGCGCTCTCCGGACGCGTGGTGGATGCCACCGACGCGGGGATCCCGGGAGCGACCGTCACCGTGAAAATGCTGGAGACGGGCGCATCCCGCAGCACCACGACCAACGAGAATGGAACGTATCGACTGCTCGCCGTGCCGGTGGGCCCGCTGGAAGTACGCGCCGAGAAAGCCGGATTTAAAGCCGCTGTCCGCCTGGGGATGGATCTGGCGGTGGGGCAAGAGGCCGTCGCCAACATGCGCCTGGACGTAGGCACCGTCTCTGAAGAAGTCACCGTGATCGCTGAGAGCCCCCTGATCAATACCACCACATCGGCGATTTCGGGACTGGTGAATGCGCGCCAGATCAAGGAATTGCCGCTTAACGGCCGCAGCTTCGACAATTTGATGACGCTCAATCCGGGGATTCTCAATTATGTCCTGAAGAGCCCGCAAACTAGCACCAGCAATGGAAACACGTTCGCTGTGGCGGGACGGCGTCCCTCCGACAATGTCGTTCTGCTGAACGGAATCGAATACACAGGAACCAGCCAGCTGGCGGTCACCCCGGGCGGCGTCAGCGGCGGTTTACTGGGGATCGACGCTGTACGCGAATTTAACGTACTGACCGATACTTACGGCGCCGAATACGGCAAGCGCGCGGGGGGGCAGGTCAGCGTCGTCACCCAGTCCGGAACCAATGCGCTGCACGGATCGTTGTTCGAGTTTCTCCGGAACAGCGCCTTGGATGCCCGCAGCACTTTCGACCGAGGACCTGCACCACCCTTCCGCCGGAACCAGTTCGGGGGCTCGCTGGGTGGACCGCTCCGGAAGGACAAGCTGTTTCTGTTCGGCAACTACGAAGGATACCGCCAGAGCCTGTCCACCACCAGCGTTAGCACGGTCCCGGATCTGAGCACCCTGCCGAGTTCTACCGTCGTGAACCCGGCGATGGTGAAATACCTGGCACTGTGGCCGGCCGCCAACGGTCCCTCATTCGGCCCCGGATCTGGAATCGCAAGGGCGACTTACAATCCCAAGAATCCCGTGCACGAAGATTTTGGGACCGTGCGCGCGGATTACAATTTGCGGGAGCGCGATTCACTCTCGGCCTCGTACACGGTGGATCACGGCAACAGTGTGATTCCGTTGGGCGATCCTCTGTTCGCCTCCGCACTCGCGCTTCGCAATCAGGTGGCCAGCGTGGAGGAAACGCACGTTCTTTCGCCCCTCCTTCTGAACACGTTCCGCGCGGGCTTCTCGCGCTCGGGCTTTAATTACGATTCGTTCTCGACGGTGTCCTTCCCCGCCGATTTGTCTTTTGTCTCGGGATTCGGGCCAGGAGGAATCACGGTAGGAGGCGCGCAAACTACCACCGGCTCGGGGGCCTTGACGGGAGCCGGACCGAGTAATAACGCCAACGTCTGGAATCGCCGCAATCTTTTCACATTTTCAGATAGCGTTTCCTACAACAAAGGCAAGCACCACGTCACGGCCGGCGTCTGGCTCCAGCGGCTTCAGGACAACGAGAACACCGCATCCCGCCAGCTCGGTATCGCCACATTTGGCAGCCTGAATGCATTCCTGCAAGGAACGCTGACCAACTTTCAAGTAGTTCCTTCGGCAAGCACACTTGGATTCAGGAGCCTGTTTGGAGCCTGGTACGTCGACGAAACCATCAAGCTCCGCCGCAATCTCACGGTGCAGCTCGGACTCCGGCATGAATTCACTACTGGATGGAATGAAGTGGCGGGACGCGCTTCCAATTACATCACCGACGGCAACGGTGTCCTGCTGGCCACCCCACACACGGGCGATTCCCTCTTCACTCAAAACAACGCCAAGCGTTTGTTCGCACCCCGGGCCTCCGTGGCGTGGGATCCATTCGGAAAAGGACAGACGGCTATCCGCGCTGGCTTCGGGATCTATTATTCGCTGATCGACGACCTTGCCTTCCAGGTCAACTCGTTGTATCCGTATAACGGGCTCGTCACTTACACCAATAACACGTTGCCAAACGTGGTGCCGGTGGCTCGTAACACTCAACCCCTGCCTCCGTGTGGACCTGGGATTCTCAGCTCGCAGTGCTCCATTTATGCCCCGTTTGGTGTGCAGCCCGATGCAAAAACTCCCACGGTGGAAGAATGGAACTTCACCGTCGAGCAGCAACTCGACCGCAATACGAGCCTCCGCGTGGCTTACGTAGGATCGTTCGGATACCACCAGTTCGTGAGCCTCGACCCCAACAGTATTCCGGCGCAGATCTGTTCGAACCCGGCCGGCTGCCAGGCTGGGGGCACCACTGCAGCGGGTAATATTCCAGTCGGTCCCGCGCTGCAGAGTCATGTAGCGCAAGGAGCCCAGTACATTCCGCTCTCACCGCGTCCCAACATATACGTGTCCAATGGATTCTTCTGGTATACGGAAGGCAACAGCAGCTATAACGCCCTTCAGATCGATATGAACCGTCGCCTGACGCAGGGATTTCAGATCCGCGCCAACTACACCTGGTCAAAGAACCTGGACAACAATTCCGCCCTGACCATCGCTCAGGCTAATAACGAGCCTCAGATGGTCATGGACCGGAACGATCTGCGGCGCGACTGGGGACCTTCGGCTTTGAACGTAAAACATCAGGCCAGCTTTTCGGCGCATTACGATCTGCCGTTCGGTAAGGGCCAACGCTGGATGCCCGGCGCGGGTCCGATCGCGAACCGCATCATCGGGGGCTGGCAGCTAAACGAGATCACCACGCTGCTGAGCGGATTTCCATTTACGCCTCTGACGGGTTCGAACCGTTCCGGCAACGGCGATACCAGAAACCCCGACCGGCCCAATCTGAATCCCGCGTTCACCGGCCCCGTGGTGACGGGCAATCCGAACCAGTGGTTCAATCCCAACGCCTTCATTCCCGCGCCGTTCGGCACATTTGGAAACCTAGGCCGAGGCGTATTCAACGGGCCTGGCTTGGCCGAGGTAGATCTTTCGGTGCTCAAGAACATTCCAGTATCGGAGCAGATCAACCTCCAGTTCCGCGCGGAGTTTTTCAACCTCTTGAACCACACCAACTACGCTTCGCCGAACCAAACAGTGTTTACTGCCGGCGCGATCAATCCGACGGCCGGATTGATCACAAACCTGGCGACGACTCCGCGCCAGATCCAGTTCGGCTTGAAGCTCACGTTCTAGGCGCCACCGACTGCTGCAATTCGCGCAGGCGCGCCGGACCGTCCGGAACCGTCAAGAAGCGGCGATGTACCTCGGACCGGGCGCGGTTCAAAAGTTCGGAATCGAGCGCGTTTAGCCGCACCAGCTCGGCGAAGACGTCCGCATCACAGGCCTGCTGAAACTTCGCTCCGGAATCCAGCCCGCTCGAAACATTGGCCGGCTGCTGGGCCAGCGCGAGCCCCGGGAATACCGGCCGCAAAGAATGCTGCCCGGCGATCAGACTTTCATGGAAGAGATCCACCACGCCCAGGAAGGATGTCTTTAGCATGACCTCCGTGGCGCGAGCCAGGTCCGCTTCCGCGGGAGGATCGTTGACGATCCCGTTGGCCAGCATGTTCACTTGCACATTGCTGACACGATAGGCATGGTGTTCGACCATGCCCGCGATGAAGCCGCCGATCGATTCCTCTCGAGCCAGGTCGCTGGCCGGCTCGCCGGGGACCGGCTTCTCGCGAAAATAGTCGTACATGGAGCGGATCCGCTCGATGGGATCGCGCAGGAAGCACAAATCGAGGAAGACGAACCCACCTTCCGTCGGGACCGGATACCGGAACTGATGGCTGGAGACCGCTTTCATACGGGGATTCTGACGGAGATAGGAGATCAGATCCACCGGGCTCACGACGCCGTCGAAATCCTGGGTATCGAAGCGCGCGTAGTTTTCGAAAAAGCTATTTGCCAGGATTTCCTCGACCGTGGTTCCGGCGTTCTTGAAGAAATGATAGTGCAGCAGCACGAAACGCATCGGACTTCCTTCGATGCCCGCAGGCGTGGTCCGCGACAGATAGTGCGTAAGCGGATTACCCGATGCTTCGGGATGGGCGCTAAGATACGCCTCGCAATCGAAGAGAGGATGCGGATTGGCCCACTTGCCGTTCTGCTCCAGAAAATGTAAGAGTGGATTCTCGGCGTCCCCGGCCTCGGGACAGTTTGCGAAATAGTGGGCGGGATCGAACAAGGGAAGAGGCTGGCGCTGCTCCTTCGCGCCGTATTGGACATAGTGCTCGAGAGGATTCATCCGTGCCGCGGCTACGTCCGGGTTGGCTCGCAAGTAGAACTCCGCGTCGAACACTTTCCGCATCGCGCGTTTGCTCATGATCCTGTCTAAACTAGATGGTACGATTCCCGTCGCCCATCTGAATATCCGGGGAGCCACGGTCGTGGCCGTGTTTCTCGATTCCGGGTTTGGGGACCTGTCTCCAGAAAAGAGAACGAGTGCCTACGCGGCCATTCAGGCAGCCGCCACGAAGCAAGGCTTGCGGGGTGAAGTCGTGGCCCTGTGGGAAGATGTCGCGGGCCGCACGCATTTCATAGCGCCACCGCAGCAGCAGCCATTCTTCCAGGTTGTAAACTACGGACAGCTTCGCGCGCAAGTCAACGGAACACTTCTATGCTGATCGCGTTCGAAAACCCGTTGAACGAAAATGCCCTGGTCTTTCCGATCCTGGAGTGTTTCCACATTCTGGGATTCGCCGTGACCGTGGGCACGATCGCCCTGGTGGATTTTCGCCTGTTGGGATTCGGATTGCTCCGCCAGAACGTCGCTGAGCTGGCGAAAGCTTTGGCGCCCTGGACTCTGTTCGGACTGGCTACGGTTCTGCTATCCGGTCCCATGCTGTTTTCGTCCGACCCGGATATGTATTATCTGAACCTTTCGTTCCAGATCAAAATGGTCCTGCTCCTGGTGGCGATCGTGTTCCACTATACGGTCCGGCGCAAGCTGCTGCGCGGTGAATTGCCGCCGGACCTGAGCAAGCTCGTGGCGTGCGTGTCCCTGGCCCTGTGGACCAGCGTGATCTTCGCCGGAATTTTCATCGCGTTCGTGGTAACACCGGGGCATTGATTTATGTCTGTATTGGAATTCGCGCAGTGGATCCAGAGTGCCGGCTGGGCGACGACTCTCCGTATGTCGGCGTACATCTATCCCATGATTCTGGCGAGTCACCTGACGGGTATCGCGCTATTCGCCGGCGCCGTGCTGGTCACCGACCTGCGGCTGCTGGGAGTGATCCTGCGCAATCAGCCTGCCTCGGATATCGTCAATCAACTGCGCTGGCCCAAGCGAATCGGATTCCTGATCGTGGCGACCTGCGGCCTCCTGCTGGCCGGTTCCAAGGCGGAAGAATATTACTACAACGCATTTTTCAGGATGAAACTGGCGCTTTTCGTGCTGGTCGCGATCCACGCGCTGGTGTTTCGCGGCACCGTCTATAACAACCCCGCAGCGCTGGAGGGGGTCCGCCGGATGCCAGGGAAAGCCAAGCTGGCGGCCGCGCTCTCGCTCCTCCTGTGGATCAGCATCGCCTGTGCCGGCCGGGGGATTGGCTACATCGAGCCGCCGTTGGAGAAACTCCACGCCGGGTTACTGGGCCGCGATGGTAAATAGCGTCCCTGTGTAGCGTTGCGGACGGCCGCGGTTGATCAGATCGAGCACTAGGCGGCCATCCGCCTGCGACGCTCCCGTGCCTGCCAGGGACTCGCCGCTTTGCGTCACCTCCAGGTTTGAAAGCTTCCAGCGCGATGCCGCGCCTCCGCCCAGCATCTCAAAACGGGCCGTGACCGAGCGAAACTCCGCATCCGGCGCGAACAGGATAGAACGCCCGCGAAGAGTGCCCTCGGCACGCGCGCTTTCCATCAAGTCCGGACCCTCTCCTTCGGCGTCGAGGATCCCCTCCAGGTCAAGCCTGCCGCCCTTATAGGCGATGTCCGCAACCTTTCCATCGAAGTGGTAGCGCGGACTTCCCGTCCGCAGATCGATCGAAAGATCGCCGGCGAACACGGCCGGCTCGCTGGAGCCCAGCAATTCGCTCACCAGCACCGACGGACCATTCCATATCACGTGCGCCGTAACGCCGTGCAATCGCACATCACCCGCGGCGAGAGAGCCGATAGAGACCGTACCCTCGCTGCGCAGCGTCTTGAGCCACGCCGGAACCGGCGCATTCGCGCCCAACCTAAGTGTCCGCGCGATAAAGCCCCGCTCGCGAACCAGCGCAGGCGCGAAGAGGCGCGCTAATTCCGCCGCGTCCGCCTGGTCGATCTTCAAGTCGAATTTGTCGGAGTGCTGCGAGTCCGTATCCCAACGATAGCTGCCTGTAAACGCGAGCGCGCCCGCCGATGCCTGCAACCGATTTATCGCCACCCGCGAGCCGTTAAGGCTCACCGACGCTGACCGGATGATTAAAGGTTCCGCCAGCCAGTCCACGGCAATCCTGGCGCTCAGTAATTCCGACTCGCCGGACCAATCTCCACCCTGATATCGAGTCCAGCCGCGCCACGTTCCGGGTGGAGACCCTGGCGGTGTCTGCCCCAGCATCGGAATCGCCCCCAATCCGAATGAGCGCATGGCGGCCACGCTTAGCCCACGCGTCGTGATTTTCAAATCCAGTGACCCTGGCTCATCCAGATCGTAGCTACCCTCGACCTCGGCGCTCTGCTTCTCCCCGATGTGGACGGAGGCGCGCTCCAGACTGATCGAGCGGCCGGCGATATCCACGGTGGCCACGGCTGCCTCCACCGGCGCGGCATCCGGCGCCGCATCGGGTACGCTCAGAGATGCATCGCGCAGTACCACGCGCCCCTGCATTCCCTGCTGTTCGTTATAGGTCACCGATCCGGAAACCGCGCCCTGCGCCGCCAGTTTCTCCGGAAGCGTCGCGCCCATACTGGCGCAGATCGCCAGAAGAGTTGCCAATGGCACCTGGTGCAGATCCGCGCCCGCATCCCAGTGCGGAGCTTTCAGGAAATCCCAGGAACGAAAACGGATCACTACCGGTGGACCGTTGCGGTCCGCCGTGGTCTGCAAATCCACTTGCTCGCCGCGAAGATCCAGCGTGCCTCCAAACCCCAAATTCACCCCGCCCACTTCGTTCGGTACCAGATCCGACCGGTGAATATCGGCCATTTGAATATGGCCGGCCACATCCAAATGCGAGGGTGGACCGGAAAGCTCGGCTTCGAGAGCCACGCTTCCGTGCACGCCGAACTGGCGCGGATTGATCCAGCGGAGGGTCTCTTCGAGTGAGCTGCGCTCCAACTCCACTTTCAAATCCAGCCGGCGGTTTTCGGGAGCGGCCGTGCCGCGCACAAAGAATCGGCCGAACTCCTGCGTGGAGCGGTCGGTACGGGATGGGGCGCCACCGAATCGCAGGCCCACGGAGCCATCGTCGGAGGGAGTGACGTCCAGATCGGCATCGTTGAAATAGAACACTGACTTGGTGTCGCCGAACTTGAAATTGACGCGATTCTTCGTGACATCCGTGGCTCCGGCACGCATGCGAATCGCGGGAATCCGCTTGGAATTGGCGGCGCCATTCTCCAGCAGGAACTGGAAATTCCACGGACCGGCTTCGGTCTTTACCAGGTTAATAGTTGCTTCGCTGAGATTCAAACTGGAGAATTCCAGCCGGCGCTGGAACAAACTCCGCACGCGTATGCTCGCACCCAAGGATTCGACGTACGCCAGCGGTTCGATGCCCGCGCGGGGATCTTCGTGAATCGTCACCCGCTCGAGGGTGAAGCCAGGACGCGGCAGAGGCCCTGGGAACAGCGTCAGCCGAACGCCGCCGACATCAACTTTTCGTCCCAGCCCCCGCTCCAGCGCGCGTTCGATACCAGGTTTCAGCAGGTCGGCCGGCAGGTAGGGAACGACCATGGCCAAAATCACCAGGGCGGTGACCAGCCACAGAACGCGCTTCACCCACTTCATGCGACCCCGCGTTCCTTCAAGCGGCGATACGCCTCTGGATCGTCCACATCAGTAAAGATCCCAGCGTCGTCAACATCGACATACTCCGTGCGGTCGACGTGCGCGTGAACTATGTCGCGTGCCTCCGCGGTAGGCGGCAGCGCCAGAAATTCAGCCGCGATCGAGCCTGCCGCGATTACCGGATGGCCGCGGCGGCCGGACTGGCGAGGAATCACCAACAGCGTAGAAGCGCGCCGTTCCTCGAAGCCTCGCGCCAACTGGGCGACCGTGTCGGGTTCGACGGCGGGACTATCCACCGGGATAAACGCGAACCCGTCCACTTCGGCGGGGAGTGCGATCAGGCCCGTTTGCAGCGAGCTGAGTTGGCCGCGGCCAGGGTCCGGATTGATCACGACTCTTGCCGTCTGGGGAATCGCTTGCCGCAGCGCATCCGCGTGATATCCGAGCACGACGATCACGGGATTGCAGGATGTTCCCAACACTCGTACCAGGCGGCCCACGAAAGTCTCGCCGCGGTAATCCAGAAGGGCTTTGGGCGTACCCATGCGGCTGGAAGCGCCGGCGGCCAGGATGATCCCGGCGATCACTTCAACAAGGCCTTCAGCTGATCGTGCGCGAAGATCGATTTTGAGAGCTGCCGCCAGTCCGTATCCGGAGCCCGGCGCACCGCAATCATCTCCGCTACCACCGAAATAGCGATCTCCTCGGGCAATTCCGCGCCGATTTCCAGGCCCATGGGCGCGAACACCTTGTCGAACGCCTCGCGCGGGATGCCTTCCTTTTCGAGTTCCTGAACCACCGAGATGGTCTTGCGCTTGCTTCCGATCATGGCGATGTACCGGGCCGGAGTGTTTACCGCCCAGCGCAGCACGCGCATATCGTCGCGATGCCCACGCGTGACGATGATGATATAGCTCGACGAGTTCACCGGCAGCGTGGAAAACACGTCTTCGTACTCTTCGGCGTAGGTGGCTTCGGCTTCCGGAAACCGTTCCGCGTTGGCGAAAGCCTGGCGGTTATCGATGATCGAGGTGGAGAAGCCGGCCAGCGTCGCGATCTTCGAAATGCCCTTGGAGACATGTCCGCCGCCGAAGATGAACGCGCGCGGTTGCGGAATCACGGGTTCGACAAAAATATTCAATTGCCCTCCGCAGATCAAGCCTTCGTCATAGGCCGCATCCTGGCCCAGACTGAAGGATAGGTGGCGCGGTTTCTCGGTCTCGATGACTTCGCGCGCGGCATTCCAGACCTCGGCTTCGACACAGCCGCCGCCGACTGTCCCCATAAAAGAGCCGTCTTCCCGCACCAGGATTTTTGCGCTTTCGAAGCTCGGAATCGAGCCGTTTACCTGAACGATCGTCGCCACGGCGCACTTCTGGCCGAGCTTCCGCAAGCGGACGATTTCGTCGTACAGGTCCATTTGCATTGATTATATCGTGGACCCGCCAGGGCGTATAATCGTTGTCGTGGACGGCCACCAAGCTACTGACCTGGTCACGATCCGGCAGTTCGGCAACTTGGCTGAGGCACTTTTTGCCAAGGGGTGCCTGGAATCCGCGGGAATCGAGTGCTTTCTGGCCGATGCCAATATGGCGTGGATGGACTCACCGGTTGTTCGTGGAATGCGCCTGCAGGTGAATCCCGACGATGTCCAGGCTGCGACTGCATTCCTGGAATCCGTGACAGGCGATTCCGGCCGCTAGGATTTCCGGAAGCCCGGCTATCATGGAATCTTGTCCGGCACATTCGACGTAATCATTGTCGGCGGCGGCCACAACGGACTGGTCACCGCAGCCTATCTAGCTCGCGCGGGACGCCGCGTGCTGGTTCTCGAGTCGCGCGAACTGGTCGGCGGATGCGCAGTCACCGAGGAAATCTGGCCTGGATATCGAGTTTCCACGGCCTCTTACCTCGCCAGCCTGATGCAGGAAACAGTCGTGCGGGAGCTGGAGCTCGAACGCTTCGGCTACCGTGTCGACGCCAAGGACCCGGCCTTCTTTTCGCCCTTTCCCAATGGCACGCATCTGTTCATGTGGCAGGATCGCGCCAAGACGCTGGCCGAAATCGCTAAGTTTTCCAAGCGCGACGCCGACGCGTATCCCAAGTACGAAAAGCACCTCGGACGTCTCGCCATCGTCGCGGAGTCGCTATTGCTAACAACGCCGCCGAACTTTCCGCCCTCAGGCGTCGGCGACTTCATCGATTATCTGAAACTGCTTGGACGTCTTCGCGGATTGTCCAAGGCCGAAATCATCGGACTGGTGAAAATCTTCACCCAGAGCGCCTCCGAGTTCCTGGATGAATGGTTCGAATCCGAACAGCTCAAAGTGACGCTCGCCACCGACGGAGTGATTGGAGCCAACGGCGGGCCGCGCTCACCCGGGACAGCGTATATTTTGCTGCATCACTGCATGGGCGGTGTCAATGGTCATCGTGGATTGTGGGGATTCGTGCGCGGCGGCATGGGAACCGTCTCGAACGCCATTGCCGATTCCGCCCGCAGCCGCGGCGCTGCGATCCGCACCAGCGCGCCCGTCGAGAAGATCCTGGTCGACCATAATTCAGGAGGCCGCGTTTCAGGCGTAGTTCTCCAAGGGGGTGAAGAAATTCGCGCTACGATCGTCGCCAGCAATCTGGACCCCCGCCGCACATTCCTCCAATTGATGGACGCGCGCGATCTGCCGGCTGAGTTTATCGAGGGTATCCGCAAGTTCCGCTCGGAAGGAACATCTCTCAAGATGAACCTGGCTCTGCGCGGCCTGCCGGAGTTCACGGCATTCCCTGGAAGTCCTGGACCACAGCACAAAGCGACGATGCATATCTGCCCCTCGGTCGAGTACATCGAACGTGCCTGGGACGACGCCAAGTACGGCCGGCCTTCGCGGTCGCCGCTGATCGAGATGACCATGCCGACCATGTACGATCCGTCACTCGCTCCGCCCGGCCATCACATCCTGGGAGTTTTTCTGCAGTACGCGCCTTACAAGCTGCGCGATACGACGTGGGAGCAGGAGCGCGAGCCGTATACCCAGCGGATTCTCGACGTCATTGAGGAATACTGCCCCAACATACGGTCCATCATTGTCGAGCGGCAGACGCTCTCGCCCTACGATCTGGAGCAACGCTTCGGCATAACAGGCGGCAATATCTTCCACGGCGAAATGAGCCTGGATCAGATGTTCGTGCTGCGGCCGCTGGCGGGCTGGGCTAG
>Ga0310810_10001070_pt1 | contig 27958 bp, 24 predicted proteins | sample NCmetagenome_FD_207641 | JGI IMG/M metagenome (GOLD analysis project Ga0310810, IMG submission 207641) | Soil microbial communities from experimental microcosm in Duke University, North Carolina, United States - NC | ecosystem: Engineered > Artificial ecosystem > Soil microcosm > Unclassified ...
GGCGGATTCGGGGCTGATCTTCTCGGTGCTGACCTTCGCCAGTCCGAAATCCAGAACCTTGGCGCCGTTCTTGGTGATGATGACGTTGCCCGGCTTGAGGTCGCGGTGGATCACGCCCTTGGCATGCGCGGCGGCCAGCGCGTCGACGATCTGCACGGCATACTGCAACGCTTTCTCGAGCGGCAGCGGACCTCGCTCGATGAGCTTCGAGAGCGTCTCGCCCTCGATGTATTCCATCACCAGATAATTCGGACCGATATCGTGCAGCGTGCAGATGTTCGGGTGATTGAGCGTCGAAATGGCCTTGGCTTCCCGCTCAAACCGATCGTTGAACTCGCGCGAGGAGACCTTGATCGCGACGGACCGGTCGAGGCGCATGTCCGTGGCGAGGTACACCTCGCCCATACCGCCCTTGCCGATCATCGACAGGATCTTGTAGTGGCCGAGTTGCTCGCCGGAGGACAGTGGCATGATCTCCCCTTATTTTTTCAAATCCGCCTGCCAGTTGAGCACCACTGTGATGGGGGTTTGCGTGCCTTCAGTTTGCTGGCCGGGGAGTGCTCTTATCAAAACCCTTTTGCCATCGCCCGCCATATCCCAACCGTTGTTGGGAGGCAGGGTGAACAACATCCGGGGAGTGCCCAACTGGAGAGCCGCGCCGGCTGTACTTACGTCCACCGCTATCAACTGCCTGTTGAGCCCCTCGAAAATAAGTTGCTTCCCGTCAGCGCGCCATTGGGGACGCTGTCCCCCATCCTTCGACGCCTGCCATTTGCTCCCTCCGAAAGAGGGTCCGGAGGAACTGCCGGAGGAACTGGACGATACGAAAGGGCGTACGTAAACTTGAGCCGTCCCAGTTTCGTTGGACCGATACGCGATCCAGCGCCCATCGGGCGAAAACGTTGCCTGTGCCTCGTTGAACTGGGTCGCCAAGAGGGGCACCGGTGTGCGGGACCCGGGAGCACCTCCGTCCGAGAGTGTGTAGAGCAGGAAACGCCCGTCGCGGGACCAACTGGTGGGGAACATCGGTTTCCCGGGATTCTTCAGGATTTCCTTCTCCTCGCCCGCGCCAGAGGCAGCTTTTTCGTAAATGCCGTCCAGCCCCGATTCGCCCGCCGAGAAGATGATGCGGCCTCCGTCGGGGGACCAGACCGGCTGCGATCCATCGCTTTGCCGGAAGGTCAGCCGCGTGCGGACTTCCCTCGCAAAATCCATCAGCCAAATATCGCCGCGCGCTGGCCGGGCCACATCTCGTCCGGCCGCGCGAGTCGCATCCGGGGACAACACCAGCCCCCGATCGGTAACAGGTCCCCCCACCGCGCCCATCACCTTTCCCTGCAGGTCAAACCAGGTGAGCTGGGTGACACCGGCACCCAGCGTGACGCCGGTGCGGTAAGCCAGAACCCCCGCGGGCGATACCGAAAAAAAACCGCCGGACTGCTGCGATCCGACGTGTTCCGCCACGGGCGCCGGCTCGCCGAGCAACTGAAGCTTGCTGTCGTCGAAGGGCTGGACCATCAACGTGTCCCCGCGCAGGAAAAACAGGTTGCCGTCGACGTAGGGCGCGGCGATCGTGGTTGCCAGAATCCGTTCCTTCGGCTGCGCCTCGGGCTTCGCATCCAGGGAGCCGGCGTAGATTCCCGCTGCGCCACCGGCTTGAAGATACACGAAGTGTTTGCCGTCTTTCAGAAAAAAAGGTAGCGCGTGAAAGCTTGCTCCCCGCGAGTGGTCCACGGCCGTAACAAAGGAGGGGACACCACCGGCGGCGGAAACCCGCCGAAGACCATCATTGGTTCCACGGGTGCCGAACAGAATCACGCCCTCCCGGTTCCAGGTGCCAGTGCCCACTTGCGTTTCGACAGTACACAGGGTCTGGACAGGTCCGCCCGCGACCTCGATCTTCTTGAGGTCGTTGCGCACGCCAAATCCGAGGTACCGGCTGTCCGGTGACCAGAAGGGCGCTACCGCCCCTTCGGTGCCGGCCAGGCGCCGCCACTCCAGGGTGTCCAGATCGCGAATCCACAGGCCGTCTTTCTCGCCGGTGGCGGTAAACACCAGTTTGTGGCCGTCGGGAGAAAGCGATACGTAAGTGTTGAACTGGACGTCGGGGGGCAGTGTGACCTGAAAACGCGTCGCGCGCGCGGGAAGGGCAGGCTTGGGCCAGAGCACCCACGCGGCCGCTGCGATCGCCACCAGCGCGACGGCGCCAATGCTCGGCCACAACCACGGTTTGCGCGCGGGAGTCTGCACCGGTATCGGAATGCTGGCGCTGGCGCTCGACATGCTCGACGGCGGTGCGTCCAGATCGATCAGCTCCAGTGTCGGCTTGAGATCCCGCGCCGAGTGCCAGCGGTCGTCGGGCTTCTTCTCCAGGCACTTGCGCACCACGCGTTCGAGCGCCCGCGGTACTGCCGGTTGACGCTGGTTCATTGGTGCTGGCTGATCTTTGAGCAGTGCGGCCAGCACCGCGGCCTGCGTATCGCCGTTGAAGGGACGCTGGCCTGTGATCATTTCGTAGAACACCACGCCGAAGGAGAAGATGTCGCTCCGCTCGTCGGTGTCCTTGCCTTCCACCTGCTCCGGCGCCATATAGTACAGCGTTCCCAGGATCGCGCCCGCGCGGGTGATGGGCTCGGTGACGGTCTGGATATTTACGGCGGATTCGGGGCTGATCTTCTCGGTGCTGACCTTCGCCAGTCCGAAGTCCAGAACCTTGGCGCCGTTCCTGGTGATGATGACGTTGCCCGGCTTGAGGTCGCGGTGGATCACGCCCTTGGCATGCGCGGCGGCCAGCGCGTCGACGATCTGCACGGCATACTGCAACGCTTTCTCGAGCGGCAGCGGACCTCGCTCGATGAGCTTCGAGAGCGTCTCGCCCTCGATGTATTCCATCACCAGATAATTCGGACCGATATCGTGCAGCGTGCAGATGTTCGGGTGATTGAGCGTCGAAATGGCCTTGGCTTCCCGCTCAAACCGATCGTTGAACTCGCGCGAGGAGAACTTGATCGCGACGGACCGGTCGAGGCGCATGTCCGTGGCGAGGTACACCTCGCCCATACCGCCCTTGCCGATCATCGACAGGATCTTGTAGTGGCCGAGTTGCTCGCCGGCGGACAGTGGCATAAAGATTGACTGATTCTATCCCAATCAAATTTCCTATGGAAGGTCGCGGGATGGTCTACGCCTGCGCCATCTGGATCAGCGCCCGAATATATCCGTAGGCGAACGCGAACGCCTGATCGCCGCCCGGGTCGTCCGCGTGATACGGCACATGATCCGGCATCATCATGTAGGGGTAGCCGATCTCTTTATAGACCATCATCGCCTTGACGAAGTTGACGCTGCCCTCGTCGGGATATGTCTCGACGAAGTCGTTCCGGTGGCCACGAATGTTGCGGAAATGCACGTTGAAAATCTTCTTGCGCGACCCGAAGTAGCGAATCACGTCGCCGATCTCCTTATCCGGGTCCGCCAGCATCTCCGATATCGTGCCCTGGCAGAAGTTCAGCCCGTGATAAGGACTCTCCTGGATACTGATGAACTTCTTGAGCCCGTCCACCGTGCCCAGCACCGCGTCGATGCCCTGGTAGCCCTCGGGCGGCATCCCCGGATCGTGCGGATGGCAGGCCATCCGCACCTTATATTCGTTGGCGACCGGGATCACTTTGTTAAGGAAGTAGGCGATCCGCTCCCAATACGCATCCGCGTTGACCTGGCCGGCCCTGGTCAGCGGCGTCTTCGGCTTGGCGTCCTTGAATCGCCATGTGCTCAGGGTAGTTTTGCCGCGGCCCGCATCGCGCGTCTCCAGGCGAACCACGCCCAGAAGGCTCATGTTGTACTTGATCGCGGGGATCCCCACCTTGGCGCAGTTCTGAATCCACTTGTGGACGCGGTCGATGTCGCGGTCTCGCTCCGGGCTCTGCCCGAGCATGATCGCCGGACGCGCCTCCCGATCGATGTGGCTCGACTCCAGGAACGGCGGCGTATAACAATCCACCGTGACGCCATATTTCTCGGCGCGCTCCTTGATTTTCGATAGTTCCTCGACGCTCGGGTAGCCGTCCGGGCAGTCACCCGGCTCGCAGCAGATATTATTCACACTATGCCGTTTGAAAAACTGCAGGCGCTTCTCCGAGGTCGGGAGGCTCTGACAGCCGAGCTTCATGACCGCCTTCTTCGGTTGATAATCGCTGGTAGTGGCTGCCGCACCGCTCCGCGCGACGCCCAGCGCGGCGCCGATGGCGGTGGCGGACAGGAAATTTCGTCTGTTCATAGGCGCAATGCTATCACCTTGGAAGTCAGGGCGATAGGCGACGACCAGATCGGCAACACATTACGTTCTAGTCCGATTTCGCGGCCATTCGATGGTCGTTTAGGATTTGCTCAGGCCGTCGCGCCACGCCATAATTTCGAGTTCAGCCCGGACAGCGTCCTGGACGGGGACCACGGGGCGCGCCTCGAATACAAATGCGGGCAGCATCGAGCAGAACTTGTGAATCTGCAACGGATCGTCGCATTCCATCAACATGTACCCGCCCCAATCGCCTACGCGTATTACGAACGACTCAATCTTGAAATTGGCTGGTGCCTTCCATTGACCGAACACGTCAAGAATTCGCTTCTGAGCATGCTCGTACTCCAGGGGCGAGCCTTGCGGGCGTTCGTTCCAACTGATCATGTATTTCATCTCGTCTCCTTATCCAAACACCCCTCTGATGGGATTCGATACAGTCTAACCTGAGGCGATAGGACAGGGAACAGTTGCGGCCAAGCCTATTTGGGGCCTCCTGTGTTATCCTTTAAAAGTTACGTAACGATTAAGAACTGACGAGGAGTATCGATTCTCGAATGGCACTGGCGGGAGAAGCTAAGAGCAACGTAATTACGAAGTTCCGGATCCACAAGTCGGATACCGGCTCGCCAGAGGTGCAGGTGGCTGTCCTGAGCCGGCGAATCTTGGACCTTCAGGAGCATTTTTCGTCGCACGCGAAAGATCATCATTCTCGCAGGGGTTTGCTGCAGATGGTCGCGCGGCGGCGCCGGTTGCTGGATTATCTCCGCAGCCGGAGTCCCGAACGCTACAAGACTTTGATTACCAGTCTGGGCATCCGCCGCTAATTCATTCGTCGATCGGTCTCGAAGCCCTGGCCCTGGCGGCCGGAGCGTCCCTCCGGGAAACCCTCCAAAGTCTCCTCTTAATCCAAAAAAGATTAAAGGAAGATTTCTCACATGTTGCATTCCGTTGAAGTAGACCTGGGCGGCGGCCGGACCATCACCCTGGAATCCGGCAAGATGGCCAAGCAGGCCAACGGTTCCGTCATCGTACGGTCCGGTGAATCGGTGGTCCTGGTGACCGCCTGCTCCAACCCCGAGCCCAAGCCCGGAGCCAACTTCTTCCCTCTGACTGTTGATTACCGCGAGTACACCTACTCCGCGGGACGCTTTCCCGGCGGCTTCATCAAGCGCGAAGGCCGCATGTCGGAGAAGGAAACCCTCACCTGCCGCCTGATCGACCGTCCCATCCGCCCCCTGTTCCCCGAAGGCTATTCCAATGAAACCCAGATCATCGGCCTGGTGCTCTCGGCCGATCCTCTGCGCGATCCCTCCACGCTCGCCATCATGGGCGCGGGTGCTGCGCTCGCGATCTCCGATATCCCCTTCGAGCATGTGATGGCCGGTGTGCGCGTCGGCATGGTCGACGGCAAGCTGACCGCTAATCCCACCTACGAAGAGACCAAGGCGTCGAAAATCGGCATCGTGGTCGCCGGTACCGAGGGCGGCATCGTGATGGTGGAATCCGGCGCCCAGCAGGCCACCGAAGCGGAAGTTCTGGCCGCTATCGAATTCGGCCACGAGTGCTGCAAGAAGATCTGCAAGGGCATCCACGAGCTGATGAAGAAGGTCGGCAAGACCAAGCGCGCCTATACGCCCCCTGTCGTCAATCAGGAGCTGTACGATCAGATTTCCAAGTCCATCAGCGCCGAGCTGAAGGACGCGATGAACACCCAGAAGTACGAGAAGCTCGAAAGCTACTCGCGCGTCGACGCCGCCAAGAAGAAGGCCATGGAAGGGATTCCGGAAGAGCAGGTCGCTGAAGCCAAGAAACTCTTTGATGCGTTAAAGGAAAGAATTTTCCGCGACGAGATGCTCAAGGAAAAGCGCCGTCCCGACGGGCGCAAGTTCGACGAGGTCCGCAAGATCGAAGTCGAAGTCGGCGTACTGCCGCGCACCCACGGCTCAGCATTATTCACTCGCGGCGAAACTCAAGCTCTGGTTACGGCCACCCTGGGAACCAAAGATGATGAACAGCGCATCGAATTGCTGGATTCGTCTGAAACCTCTAAGCGCTTCATGCTGCATTACAACTTCCCGCCGTTCAGTGTCGGCGAAGTAGGCTTCATGCGCGGCGCGGGACGCCGCGAGATCGGGCACGGAGCCTTGGCCGAACGGGCCGTTGCGGCCGTGGTTCCCGACGACAAGACTTTCCCCTACACTATGCGCGTCGTCAGCGACATCATGGAATCGAATGGTTCGAGCTCCATGGCATCGGTGTGCGGGGCGTCGCTGGCTCTGATGGACGCCGGTGCCCTTATGTCCGCCCCAGTCGCTGGTATCGCCATGGGCCTGGTGCTCGAAGGCAAGGATTACGCGGTCCTCACCGACATCGCGGGCGCCGAGGATCACTACGGCGACATGGACTTCAAGGTCGCCGGCACCAAGGACGGCATCACGGCGCTGCAGATGGACATCAAGGTGCCGAACGTCACGCACAAGATCATGACCGAGGCGCTGGAGCAGGCTCGCCGCGCTCGGCTGCACATCCTGGACAAAATGAACGCGGTGATCAACAAGCCGCGCGAAACCATGTCGCCCTACGCGCCGCGCATTTTCACTCTCCAGATCCCGACCGACAAAATCCGCGAGCTGATCGGACCGGGCGGCAAGGTGATCCGCGGGATCGTCGAAGCCACCGGTTGCAAGATCGACGTCGAGGACGACGGCAGCGTCAAGATTTTCTCCTCCGACGGTACCGCCGCCGATCGCTGCATCCAGATGGTCACCGATATCTGCGCGGTAGCTGAGGTCGGCAAGACCTACCTGGGCAAAGTTGTCCGCATTGTGGATTTCGGCGCATTCGTCGAGATTTTCCCCGGTACCGACGGCCTGCTGCACATCTCCGAGATTTCGGAGAGCCGCATCAAGCAAGTGCGCGATGAGTTGAACGAAGGCGATCAGATCCTGGTAAAGGTTTTGGCGCTGGAGGGCAACAAGATCAAGCTCAGCCGCCGCGCGATCCTCAAAGAGGAGCGCGAAAAGCTCAAAAAGAGCGAGGCCGGTACCGCAGTCTAGCAAGTCGCCTGTAAGCATGAACGTGATTCCGGAGGGGGTCGTCATTCTTCTCCTGGCTTCCTCCTTCGCATCGTTTGCGAAGGAGCAGCGCCTCACGTATGACCAGGATGTGTCCGTCTACGAGTTGATTTTCGACGACACCCGTATCTCGCTCGTCCAGATGCGCGAGGCCGCCTGGCTTTCGCCCTATGTCTCGGCTGCTTATGGCACGGCGTTTCCTGCGCCGTTTGAGCTGGCCGGGTCCGAGACGAAAAGCCCGGACGGCACTCTAGATCTCGATAAGGTATTCCTCGCGCCGTGGCTCGAATTGTGCACGGCCGTGCCGCCAGCGAAGTGCGCACCGTACGATCCCCTGATTCCAAATGCGGCCTTCCTGAGGAACGCCGCCAAGAACCTGAAACGTGGGGACGACCAGATAGACCGACTGCGCAGGGAGTCCTTGCCTGCGGCGCTCGAGCCGGTCCGGGCTTATTTGTTGCAGCACCTCAAACGATCGGTCGAGAGACAGCGTTACCGGTACGGTTATCTCAAGTCTGGAGACGCGATACCGATGGGACAGTTACTTTGCCGGGAGTGCACCTGTGGAGCGTCCGAGGAGAGCATGCTGGCACAGTTGAAGACGGTGTCCGATCCGAAGGCCAAGCTGGAGCTTTCGACAAAATGGGATCAACGCCTGTTTGAATGCGAAAGGAAGCGTCATCCTCCCGCGTATCCTCTTGCGGCGTGGGAGCGCTTCCTCAAAGATTTCGGCATCACAGAGCGGCGCCGCTTCAAGCACATTGATTGATGCTGTTCAGCTTTTCTCGACGATCACTGCTGTCCCATAACACAGCACTTCGGTCACACCGCTCATGACCTCGGTCGCGTCGTAGCGGCAACCGATCACGGCGTTCGCTCCGAGGTCCATGGCGTGCTGGATCATCAGCTCAAACGCGTGCGAGCGAGTCTTCTCGCACAGTTCGGTGAGCAGAGTGATGTTGCCCCCGACGATGGTCTGCAAACCGGCCCCGATGGTGCCAAAGATCGAGCGGGATCGCACCACGATGCCTCGCACGATTCCCAGGTTCTGAACGATACGGTAGCCGTCGAGGGTAAAGGCCGTGGTTACCAGGTCATGGGTCATGCCTGGATTATCTCGCAAGCCTGCAAAGGGCGCGCGAGCGTCCCCAGCCTACTGCCGCGATTCGGCGACCAGGCCGTTCGCCCCGACGCTTAATATCCGCCCTCGTAGCCCTTAAGCCTGCGAATCCAGATGTTGCGGAAACGCGCCGGCCCAACGTGACTCTGCAATCCCAGAGGCTCTTCGGGAGCATGCGGTGTATACTTCGCCAGCGGGAGAGTACTCGTGGTGCCGAGCAATTCGACATGATTCTGCACCAGAATGCCGTTAAAAACCAGCGTGAGAAAGGCCGGTTTGATTACCTTGTCTCCTTCGAAATGAGGAGCTTCGAAGTAGGCGTCATAGCTGTTCCACTCCCCTTCGGGCCGAGTTGGATTGACCATGGGCGGAAACAATCCATAGATCGAGCCGGCCCCTCCGTCCGAGTAAGTTTTGTTGTCAAATCCAGAGAGCACCTGGAGTTCATAGCGTCCCATCAGGACGACACCGCTATTCCCACGTCCCTGGCCGTGCCGGGATGGGTCGCTGGGCGGGAGCGTGGTCCACTCCACGTGAAGTTGGCAATCACCGAACTTCTCCTTGGTCTCAATACCGCCCTGTCCCATTTCGACGTAGCCGTTCTCGACTTTCCATTTGGCTTCTCCGACGGCCCCGCCCCGCGCGCGACTGACCCACTGCGAAAGGTCCTTGCCGTCGAACAGAACGATCGCATCCGAGGGAGGCGCAGGGGAAGCGATCGGGAGTCCCGGAGTCACCTTCGGCGGCTGCGGTCTCTTCAGATCGTGCACCTTCCACTTCTGCCCGGGGATCGGCGACCCTTCAGGATGCAATTCGTATTCTTCCGGAGTCTCGAAGGCTTTACCAGCTCTACCAGCTTTACCAGCCGCTGGCGGCTGGGGAGGAGCGGCTTGCTGGGCAACCGCCGGAATCGCAGCCAGCGCCGCGAACATCTTGGTTCCGAACATTCTTCGTGTGTGCATTATGGACTCCCGACTCTCGGATTAGTATATACAGGGCTGACGTGCGGCCAACACGAAGTATACTCCCGGCCTTTGGACTCAGTCAATCCAAGTCAAAAAGGGCGGACTCTTCTGACTACTTGAAGATGCGTTGGCTGAAGAGGTACAGGTTGTTCTCCCACTCAGGGGTGTCGTGGGCATTTCCGTCCACATGCCAGACGTGCGGCACGCCCTTCTCCTTGAGATATTTGTGAACACCTTGGCCGATGCGGATCAGGCCGTCCTTGTTCCCGGAAGCCAGCCAAAGCAGTTTCAGCTTCTTAGGAACCGCCGGATCGGGTACCAGTTCGGCCGGAGGCTTGGTGTCCGGCGCCGAGGAGAACCCGCCGACCCAGGCAAACGTCTCGGGGTGAACCGTGCCGATGTTCAAGGCCTGGCCGCCGCCCATCGAAAGACCGGCCAGGGCGCGATGGTTGCGGTCGGTATATACCGAATAGCGGGACTCGACCAAGGGGATGATGTCTTTAAGCAAGTCGTTCTCGAAAGGCGTTCCCCACACGTCGAATCCCGGACCAGCCCCCTGACCAGCGCCACCGCGCGCGCCGCCGCCATTCCCCGCGCCGCGAGCCGGGCCGCCTCCGGGGGGTGCTGCGCCGCCGGGGGCCGCTCCACGTGCGCCGCCGGGGCCACGCCCGCCGCCCATCCAGGAGCCTCCCGCCGCGGCGATTTGGGCCGCCGTCATGCTGGAATCGCCGTTGGGGAAGACCATGATCATCGGCTTAATCTTGCCGTCGGCCAGCATGTTATCGATGACCACATCCGCGTGGCGCTCCTTGGTCCATTCCAGATCGTTCCAGCCAAGGCCGTGCAGCAGATAGATCACCGGGTACTTGCGCTTGGCGGAATAGCCGGGCGGCGTGTAGACGCGTATCTGGCGGCGCGTTCCGAGCGACTTGGAGTCGTACTCAATGTCCGTCAACTCGCCGTGAGGGATGTTGTCACGCCTGACATTGAATCCCGCCGGCGGATCGGCGAAGGCGGGCTTGTCATCCGGGCCCAACTCGATCGTTCCGCCGAATCCGCCTCTGCCAGCGCCTTTCGGCGCTGCGGCGCCGGGAGCCTTAGAATCGTTCGGAGGCGGACCTGTCTGAGCTAAACATATTCCAATGGCCAAGACGACCGCCAACAAAGCGAAGAACGGTGCTCGTTTCATAAGCTGTAATCTCCTTGAATAGGCCAGACTAGCATCTTTTTAGGGGCCTGGCAGTGGGACGCGATTTCGTTTTCTTTTTTTGAGACGTGACGAATCGCCACGCTGCGTTTAGCAGGTCGCGCAGTTCGTCCTTGCCAATCTGTGACAGTCTCACAAGGACTGCCGGGCCATTCACGTAGTGACCTGTCACATAGTACGTTTCGGGTGCTTCCTCGAGTAGTGCCGCGCGCTGGTCAAAGTCGATACGTACCATCAGGGAATCCGGTTCGGCTGATTTGTTGATCGCGATGCACGCCAAGAGTTCTCCGCCCACTTTCAGTGCGGGCGATCCGTGCGCAGTGCTCTCCTCAAGATCCGCGAGTGCCAGTCCAATCTTGCGAACGGTATCGAAGGTGACCATTGTCCTGGGCATTACCGGATTCTATCTTGTCTCGACTCCACGACTTTCCACTAGAGAGCCGGATCGGCCCCGCTGTCAAAGCAAAGACCCGGCATTCTAGACACTGCGGCGCGCACAGCCTGCTCTTGGCGTTGTGCGCGATCAGAAGAAGGAGGGCCTGCGTATCAGTGGATGTCGCGGTACAGTCTCCGGACTCCCGCCATGGGGGAGTAAAACTGCACGGCACGGGGCGCCAAAAGGAAGGTGGAGCCGGCTTCAGCCTGCAACGGAGGCTTTAGCCTTCAGTCAAACGCGCGAGATCGATAAGAACGCCTAGGGTTGAGGTGGTATCGTTGGCGACAAGTTTGCAACGATTTCGAAGGTATTCGCATTTCTGAGGCGAATACTTTGGCGTACGGGTTGGGCCTCCTCACCACGTTGCACGTAGATGAAATTGATTTCCACCACTTGACCCGCGCAACGCGTGGAGAATTTGGCATCGGCAAATGACTGCTCCAAGACTTTCTTGAGAAAATTAGAGGCGCTCTGCACGTCCACCAAGGCGGGTATACCGGCCGGCGAAATAGTAACCAAGGCTCGCGCCGAGCCAGTCACTCGCGCGATCCAGCCAACCCGCAGAGCACCGGAGTACTCGGGGATTGACATATCTTCCACACAACTGAGATCGGTAAGGGGCCGGTTCGGCGTTTGCGCGCACAGCGGCGCGAGTACTGCTGCGAGAAGAAAGATCAGCGACGGCTTGCACGCGATCATAAACTCACCCCCCTTGGGGCAATTAGATCACAGTAAATGAAGTAGGAACCTACTCTCCAGCCGACGCGACGACAGTGGGACGCTTGGCGAAATAATTTCCCGCGTCCAGGTTCTTGTACACGTTCCCCGCGACGCCCGCGGCTGTAGGACCGCTGACTGCGCTTCCGCCGGTCAACAGCACCACCACCACCAGGCGCTGGTCGTTCACTTCCGTAAACGATCCGAACCAGCCCAGGTGCGTCGGCGTGCGCGTATCGGTACACGTGCCCGTCTTACCGTAAATGGGTTCGTTGGGATCAAACCCGATGCGGCGGGCGGTGCCATATTCGACCGCCCCCATCATGCCAGGCTTGATCTCGGGAATCAGGGAATCGATATCCAGGCGGCGCTTCACTTGGGGAATCATCGCACCGGCTTGCTGCTGGTTCTTCGGATACTGCAGATAGTACAGTGTGCCGCCATTGGCCACCGCACCCATGAGGCCGGCCATTTCGAGCGGCGTGATGGTGATCCCGTCGCCGAAGCTGGTCATCATGCCCATACCGCTTCGGGGTGTCTCAGCCGGCAGGATGCCGGGCTGTTCCTCGGCGATATCCAGACTGGCTTTCTCGCCCAGGCCGAACAGGCGCGCGTAGTAGCTCATGCGCTCAAATCCCAGCTTCTCGCCCAGGCTGGCGAAGTAATAATTATTCGATTTGGCCAGCGCCTCGGTCATCGCGACCTTGGTGTTCCCGTAGATGCGGATCTTGGTCAGGCGATCGACCACCGTCTCGCTCAATGCGGCCAGCGCCACCGGAACTTTGATAGTGGAACAAGGCTGATATCCACTCTTGTACGCCAGCTTCTGATTGACCACCGTCAGGATTCGTCCGGAGTCGGCGTCGGCCACCACGACCGAACCGTTCAACCGGCCTAACGCGCCTACCGCTGCATTGCGGGCGACCAGATCGTCGCCTTCAAAAGAATCGCCTTCGGTCGAGGGCGCATAATTGGGCACTCGCCACGGTCCCCGGCCGACTGCGGAGGTCTTGCGAACCACTTTCTTCGCGGGTCCCGAACTCTTGTGAGAGCTACTGGCGTGCGCTTTGCTGGTCTTCTTGGAGCCTTTGGGGGTGATCTTCTTGCTCGGATGCTTGGTCGGCTGGGAGGTGGTGGTGGCTCCCTGGAGCAGGATGGCGGCCGAGGCGGCCAGAACGGTCAGGAATCGGGTGAGGGCCTGGCAGTTACGAAGCAAATCGACTCTCTCTTACATTAGATTTCGGGCGAGGGCTTGAACAAACATTCTGCATGATTTACGTCTCCAGGTCAAGTCAAGCCTGCCCTCTATCCTAAGAATATCGGCGGTCGATGAGTAGACCTTGAGGATGATACGCTAGAACCTTGACTGCCAGCCCCCAAATGGCCCCTCGCGAGCTGGTGATTCGCGACCTGGACGGCAAGACCGCGACCATCGCGCTGAACCACGATCGCATCACTTTGGGCCGCTCCAGCGCGAATCAGCTGTGTTATCCCGACGATATCGGGCTCTCACGCCAGCATCTGGCGCTGGTGGGCCGCGATGGCCAATGGACCGTGGAGGATCTGGGCAGCAAGAACGGCACACTGCTGAACGGCGTCCGTCTCGAAAAACCGATGCCGTTCCGGCCCGGCGACCGGGTGTCGGCGGGGCACCTGACCATCGAATTCGCCGATCCCGGGCTGGTCACCCAGAACACCGTCATGTTCGTGGAGGACGCGGCGCAATTCTCGACCAGCGCCACCACCGTGGTGGCCCACCTGGACGCTGTGCTGGGCCCGCAGGCGGACGATCTCAACAAGACCACGGTGATGCAGGGCAGCCCGCAGATGCGGGCTCTGATCCGCGCCGGGCGCGAGCTGGCCGGACACCGTCCTTTGGCGGAACTGTTTCCCCTCATTATGGAGCTGTCGGTTGAGGCAGTGATGGCCGGCCGCGGTGTCCTGATGACGCTCGACGGAGACCAGCTCAACGTGCAGGCAGCGCGCGGGGAAGGTTTCCAGATCTCCGCCACCGTTCGCGATCGGGTCCTCAAGAATAAGGATTCCATGTTGGTGCTGGATGCGCAGCTCGACGAAGCTCTGCGGGGGCAAATGAGCATCGTGGCGCAAAATGTTCGCAGTATGATCGCGGTGCCGCTGCAAACCAACGACCGCGTGATCGGGCTGATTTACGTCGATTCGCCGAATGCCATCCGCACCTTTACCGTTGAGGATCTGAACCTGCTGACGGTGATGGCCAACGTCGCCGCCATCCGCATCGAGCACGCGCGGCTCAACGAAATTGAGGAAGCCGAGCGCGCCATGGCCAAGGAGATGCACCAGGCGGCGCTCATCCAGGAGCGGCTGCTGGGTTCCCCTCCTTCCGTCGAAGGCATGGACATCGGCGCGAAGACCGTGGCGTCGCGCGCCGTCGGCGGCGACTACTACGACTTCATCAAATATCCCGACGGGCGCGTCGCCATCATGGTTGGCGATGTGGCCGGAAAAGGCATGCCGGCGGCTCTGCTGATGAGCAGCCTGCAGGCCAGAGTGCACGTGGTCTTCGAGGAAGCGGATCATCTGGCGCAAAAGATGACCCGGCTCAACAAGAGCACCTGCGCCAACTGTCCCGAGAACCGCTTCATTACTTTTTTCACCTGTATCGCCGATCCCCGGACCGGCGACGTGGTCTATACCAATGCCGGACATAACCCGCCGCTGGTGGTGAAGGCCAAGGGCGGATTCGAAACACTGCCCGGCGCCGGCGGCATGATTCTGGGGATCCTTCCCATGGCCCAATACCAGGAGGCTCACATTACCCTGGATCCCGGCGATGTCCTGGTGCTGTTCAGCGACGGCGTGACCGAAGAGGCCGATCCCTTGGACAATCAATTCGGCGAAGAGCGCCTGGCCAATATCGTGGCTGCGCTCCGCGGCCGCCCCGCCGCTGAGATCGTCCAGGAGGTCCATCGCGCGGTGCACGCCTTCACTCAGGGAGCGCCGGCCGCTGATGATATTACCGTCGTCATTGCGCGGCGGCTGTAGAATAGGGGTAGCAGCCTTGCATGCCCGCCCAAGTTGATCTCTCCAAATTAAGCGTTCGTCAGTTTGCAGAGCGGTTTCGGAGCGAAATGATTCCGCTCAGCAACACGTTCTCTTACTTCTGCGCCTCGGTCCCGCTGAGCGATGAAGACCTGAAAGAGTACCTGGAAGAACCGGTGGCTGCGCTGCCTCCCGGGGTCGCTGCCGCGTTGCCAAAAATCTCGATTCTCCTGGTTCCCTACCTCGAGCGGGGCAACGGGGGCAGTCGCACGAAGATCGCCGCGGCCGAGTATGTGTCCATTGAGAAGCCCCTGCACGGACGGATTTCCGCCGCCTCCCAGCTCCGCCTGGGCGGTGAGACGGTTCTGGCTTTCGCACTGAAGGATCAGGAGGTCGCCGAGTATCATTACCGCTTCTACCATCTGCTCGCCGCCGTGCTGGGAGAGCAGTGGACCGAGACGGTCGAAACCGATTACAGCCGGCTGATGCGCGAGGAATTGAGTTCGGACGTTCACGGGGAGGTGGACGAGGCCAGCTGGAGGCTCAAACAGGCGCTGCGCCGCTCCCAGGCGACCATGAGCGCCAAGGCCTTCCGGGCCTACGCGCGCCAGTCCTTCATCGATACCCTTACGCTCTACCTGCATGGCATTTGTTGCGACATCGACGTGGATACCGGCCCCCGCCAGCTTCCCAGCCGGTATCTCCGGAAACGCCTGCTGTTGCTCCAGGAACTGTTCCCGCCCCCGCATGGGTACGCCGTGTTTCCGGAACAACTGGGAGCCTGAGTTTGCCCGTCGCGGTACAGTGCAGGTAAAAAAAGGTTTACAAGTTTTTCATTGCCTCTTTTTAATCTTGCCAAACCTGTGGTATCCTCTTCCGATATAAGTGCGCTTTCTTGACGTTCGGGGAAGAGAGCGGGGATTTCTGACACGTGTGCGGAATTGCGGGATTCACACATACTAAAACCGGCCCTGATCCAGACAGGATCTGGGAGATCACCCGGTCGCTGATTCATCGTGGGCCCGACCAGCAGGGCGTGTGGGAATCGGGCGAGGTATCGCTAGGCGCCGTCCGGCTCAAGATCATCGATCTGGAGCATGGCGATCAACCCATGGCGAGCCCCAACGGCGACACGGTCCTGGTCTTCAACGGCGAGCTTTACAACCACAGCGAGCTGCGCCAGGAGCTGGAGCAGGCCGGCCACCGGTTCCGCTCGCGCTGCGACACCGAAACCGTCCTGCACGCGTTTCTGGAATGGGATATCGAGGCTTTTCGACGGTTCCGCGGTATGTTCGCGGCCGCCTTCTGGACGCAATCGAAGAAGCGTCTGGTTCTGGTGCGCGATCACATGGGAATCAAGCCCTTGTACTTCGCCAGCCGCCGGGAAAACATCTATTTCGGCTCCGAGCTGAAGGCCATCCTGCTGCATCCGGAGATCAGCCGCACCATCGACCTGGCGGGGCTCACGGATTACCTGTCGCTCAACTACGTACCGGGGCCAAGGACGCTGGTGGAAGGCGTAGAGAAGATCCCACCGGGAACATGGCTGGAATGGCGCGGAGGCACGCTGGTCCGGGGCGAGTATTGGCGTCTGGAGTTCGATCCCGGTCCGAAGAAAGATCTGGCTTCGGCCAAGGACGAATTGGACGGACTGTTGCGCTCGGCGGTCCGCGAGCAACTGGTCTCCGATGTTCCTTTGGGCGTATGGTCGAGCGGCGGCCTGGATTCTTCCACAATCTTGCATTACGCCAGCGAGATAGCCGGCGGGCGTCTGAAGACCTTCTCGGTGTCCTTCGAGGGGCGCAGGTTTGATGAGAGCCGCTACTTTCGGGAAGTCGCGCAGGCTTACGGCACGGACCACTACGAATTTGACCTGAATCAGGACAGCGATCTGGCCGGCGTGATCGAGGACATCCCGTATTATTCCGACGAGCCCAGCGCGGATGCGGGTGCACTGCCGGTTTGGTTCCTTTCCAAGATGTGCCGGCGCCATGTAACCGTGGCGCTTTCCGGAGACGGAGCCGACGAACTCTTTGGTGGTTATAAGACGTATTTGGCGGATCGTTATTCCGAGCGCCTGCGCCGCTTGCCGGCGGGCGTTCTCCGATTCGGGGAAAGAACCGCCCGGCTGCTCCCGGTTTCCGACGAAAAGATTGGTCTGGACTACAAGATCAACCGCCTTCTGCAGGGATCGCTGCTCGAGCCGATGGAGGCGCACTTCTTCTGGAACGGCACGTTTTCACGCGACCAGCAGGTGAATCTGCGAAATGGCTGGGATGTTCCCGAACATGCCGGAACAGGAGGCCGGGAGCGCACGACCGCGGGCCTGAGCCGCTTCATGTCGATGGATCAGCTGTGCTATTTGCCTGACGATATCCTGAATAAGGTTGATCGCATGAGCATGGCGCATTCGCTCGAGGTGCGGCCGCCCTTCCTCGATCATCGGATCGTCGAGTTCGCGGCGCGGCTTCCGGAGGGTCTCAAGATCCGCGGCGGTCACTTGAAGTTCGTATTGCGGGAACTCATGAAAGACCGGCTGCCGCGCGCGGTGGTGCGGCGCGGCAAAGAAGGTTTCGATATCCCCACGCATCACTGGTTCCGGACCATTCTGCGGCCGCTGTTACTCGACACGCTGAATGAACGGACGGTGCGGGAATCCGGCATTCTCTCGTGGCCCGCAGTGGACGCGGTCATTCGCGCGCATCTGGATCGCCGTGCTAATCTCGGTTATCACTTATGGGGACTCGTGGTCCTGTTCCTCTGGATGAAACACTGGGGGATTACGGTGCCGTCTCACGCGGTGGAACGCCAAGAAATTCCAGTGGTTCTGCCTATCACGGCCTGATCGTTTTCGTCGTTGCCGCGATTGTTTTCCTGGGTTGCATCGTCAGCCCGCCCTCCCTGATGGACGACGTGGACGCCGTCCAGGCGCAGATATCCCGCAACATGCTGGATTCCGGCAACTGGGTCACGGCCCGCCTGGACGGCATCGCCTACCTCGAAAAGTCTCCCCTCAAGTACTGGATGATCGCGGGCGCGTTCAAGGCTTTGGGCGTCCACGACTGGGTGGCGCGGCTGCCCGTGGCGCTTGCGGCCGTGCTGTTGTGCTGGCTTGCCTACCGGATGGGGGCTTGGGCATTTTCCGCGCGCGCCGGAATGTATGCGGGCTTGACGCTGGCGACCTGCGTCGGCCTGTTCCTGTTCACGCGCATTCAGATTCCCGATGTCACCATCACCGCGACGATCGCCCTAGCTTTGTGGAGTTTCCTGCGCGCGCTCGATCCGGAAGAATCGAGACCGGGGCTATGGAGCGCCGTCATGGCCGCTGCGATTGGAACCGGATTGCTCTTAAAGGGACTGATCGCGGCGTTGTTCCCCATAGCCGCCATGCTGCTCTTTCTGATGTTCACCGGCGACTGGAAATCGAGGGACGCCTGGCGGCGATTGCATGTTGTTCGCGGAGTGCTTCTGGCGGTAGCGATCGCAGCGCCCTGGCACATCCTGGCCACGCTCCGCAATCCGCCTTATTTCGATTTCGCGATGCACAGCGCCCCCGGCGAGTATCGCGGCTTTTTCTGGTTCTATTTTTTCAACGAGCATTTGCTGCGCTTCCTGAATTTGCGATACCCGCGCGACTATAACACCGTTCCTCGGCTGTACTTCTGGTTGTTTCACCTCCTATGGCTGTTTCCCTGGAGCGTGTATCTGCCGGCCACAATCAAACTGAACTATGGTCAGGTCGATCGGGCCGCGCGGATGCGATTGCTGTGCCTGTGCTGGGCTGGATTCCTGCTGGTGTTCTTCACCTTCTCCTCGACGCAAGAATATTACTCGATGCCGTGCTACCCGGCGCTGGCGCTGCTGATCGGAAGCGCGCTGACTGATTCTCGCGCCGCCTCCTGGGTTCACAAAGGGCGTGTGGCTCTGGCCCTGGTCGCGACGCTGGCGCTGGCGGCCATCGGCTTCATCCTGCTTCAGGTGTGGAACCTGCCGGCGCCGGGCGATATATCCCAGGCGCTCACACAGCATCCTGAGCTGTATACGCTATCGCTGGGACATATGGGCGATCTGACGATGGCGTCGTTCGCCTATTTGAAAACTCCCCTGCTGCTCGCGGGGACGGGATTTTTGGTGGGAGCGATTTCGGCGTGGCGAGGGAAGATCCTGGGCGCCGTAGTGATGATGATTCTATTCCTTCACGCGGCGCGTTTGGCGCTGGTGGTCTTTGACCCCTATCTGGCGTCCAGGCCTTTGGCGGAGGCGCTCAATCGCGCGCCACGCGGCACGCTGATTCTCGACGATCAGTACTACACATTTTCCTCCGTCGTGTTTTATGCCGAAGCGTATCACGGCCAGCGCGTGCTGCTGCTGAACGGCCGTGTCAATAATCTCGAGTATGGTTCTTATGCTCCGGACGCCCCGCGCGACGTATTCATCGACGACGCGGGGTTCCGCGACCGTTGGCTTTCGGCGGATCGTTACTACATCTGCGTGGAAAGCCCGCAGGTGGAGCGCCTCGAGAAGCTGGTCGGCCGCGAAGCGCTCCATCCGGTCATCGAGAGCGGCGGAAAATTCGTGTTCAGCAATCGCGGCTAACGCTTCAAGAAAAGCCATGCGAATCACGATCGACGCAAGCTCGGCTCTCGTACGCAGCGCGGGCGTTAAGAGCTACACCTATCACTGGCTGCATGCCCTCCGTCAGGAATCATGTGGTGAAGACGTCCGCGCTTTTCCTTTGCTGAACGATTGGTCCCAGCTCGACCATGAACATTCCGCACTGCCTCTCTTGCCGACCGCAGTGCGGCTGGGATTGCTGCATTCCACCAACGTTTTGGGTCCTTCGGTTCTGGATATGCTACTGCACGGCACCGACATTTTTCATGCCGGTAATTTAGTGCGGCAAACGCCGCGCCGCGCGCGCCTCACGGCGACGATCCACGATCTTACCGCCTGGATCATGCCGGAGGTTCACCGCGGCTCGACCTTACGCGCCGATCGGTCCTTCGAGGAGCGCATCCTCAAACGCGCCGATGGGCTGATCGCGGTTTCCGAGAACACCCGTCAAGACGCGATTCGCCTGTTGGGCCTCCGCCCCGAGAGAATCCGCACCATCCATTCCGGCGTCGCCGGGGAGTATTTCGACGCCTCGCCGCGTGCGCGCTCCAAACCGTATGTTTTGTTCGTTGGGACCATCGAGCCGCGCAAGAACCTGGACACCTTGCTCGATGCCTGGCGCGCTCTCCAGCCGGATCTCCGTGGGCACTTCGATCTGGTGATCGCGGGACCTCAAGGCTGGAATTCCATCGGCACCATGGGGCGTGTGCGCCAGGAATCGACCTATCTTGGCTACGTGGCGGAAGCGGATATGCCGGGCCTGGTGGCGGCCGCGACGCTGTTCATTTACCCGTCGCTATACGAAGGCTTCGGATTTCCGATTGTCCAGGCCATGGCAGCGAATGTCCCGGTCCTTTGTTCGGGCACATCGTGTTTACCCGAAATTGGCGGGGATGCGGCGGTGTACGTCGATCCGCTCAGTCCCTCCGAAATGGCTGCGCAGTTGACCCGGCTGCTCGAATCCGCGGAGGAGCGATCCAGGCTCGCGCAACTGGGGCGCGCTCGGGCCGAACGCTATCACTGGGAGCGCTGCGCGAAGGAGTCGCTCGCGTTCTTTCACGAGATCGCGGGCTCTTAACCGTTTAAAGTACCGGGGTGAGACCGTGGCGGCGCATCACTTCTGCGATGGCCGCGGGATCGGGCGGGCCTCCTGTTGCAGCCTTGACCACCGCGGCGATCTCGCGGAAATAGTCGGGGCCGAGGATCCCAGGAGTGACGACCGCGAGCATCTTGGCATCAGCCGTGTGACCGTTGTCGAAGCGGTGAACCGCTCCGCGAGGTATGCAAAGTACCTCGCCCGGTCCGACGTCGCTCTCTTGTCCGTCCACCGTCCAGGTCAGCACGCCCTGGAGACCGTAAATCGTCTCCTCGTAGCCGTCATGACTGTGCGCGATGGGCACCCTCGCACCGGCCGGGACATCAAATTCGAACATCGCGACGGACCCGCCCGACGCACTGCCCTCAAGCAGGAATCGGATTGCTAACTGCCCGATCTTGATCTCTTCCATAGACTATTTGCCGGCTGGACCGATACCGAAGTCCCACACCTGCCAGTTGAGCGCACCGTCGCTGTACTGCACGACCGCATACTCGCCGGGTTCCAGCGGCTGCTCGGGCCAGATCTTATAGGTTCTTTCAGAGACCTGCTTTTTGAACGTCGCCACCAGCTTCAAATCCTCGACCACTTCGTTGGTCACCGGCAGGATGCTGATGGTCTCGAGCAAACGTACGTTCTTCTTTTTCGCCAGCCTGATGATCGCGAAGCGCTCGTCGTCGGACAGACGAATGTAGAACTCGGGTTTGTTACCGGCCGCGCGATAGGCCGCCGCTTCTCCCTTGATTTCCACCGTACTCTTACCCGGCACGATGGGGATCGGAGACAGCACCTTCAGGACCGACCGTCCCTTGCTGGAATTGACCGTGACCTCGGCGATTTGCAGCGCCTGGATCTTATCCCCATCGGCGTAGTAAACGCCCGCGCCCACCGGAATGCGAGCCACTTCCTGACGGTCGGCGCGAATCGCCTTGTCCTCGACGTCCTGCTGCTTGGCCTCGGTCTCGAGCGCCGCCTGGCGCTCGGCCGCATCTTTCTTGGTGCGCTCCAGATCCACCAGCTCGATGGGGATCTCCTCCCAATCGCCGCGCTCGGTGCTGAAGTAGCGCACGCGGTCGGCCAGGACCTGGTATTCGCGCACGATCTGGTAATCGCCGTCCTTCATGTACAGCCTTCCGTTGGCCCCGAAGGCGGGCACGGCCAAGGCGAGCACGATGGTGAGGCGCAGTAACATGCCGCTCGCCTCTATTATGGATGAATCGTGAGAATAGGGTTGCATACGTCGATCGCGGGCGCGCTGGAGCGTTCGGCGCTCAAAGCCGCCGAGCTGGGCGCCAACACGTTCCAGATTTTCAGCTCCAGCCCGCGCCAATGGAAGGCGTCCGTGCCGAGCCTGCCGGCGATCCGACTGTTGAACGCCGCCCGCGAGAAACATGACCTGTATCCGCTGGCGATTCACGACAACTACCTGATCAATCTGGCATCCGCGCACGAGAAAATCCGGGCGCTCTCGATCGAGGCGTTCCGCGGCGAGTTAGAACGGGCTGTGGCGATCGGCGCCGAGTACCTGATCGCCCATCCAGGCAACTACAAGGGCCACACGGTGGAACAAGGGATCATGCATTTCCTGGAAGGCGTGTCCGCCGCGGCACAGGGCCTGAAGCTGGGGAAACTCATGCTCCTGATCGAGAACACCGTCGGCGCCGGCGCGCAGCTGGGCGGCAAATTCGAGGAGCTGCACGTGATGCGCGAATTCGCGCCCAAGCTGACCGACGTACCCATTGGATTCTGTCTCGACACCTGCCACCTGCTGGCGTCCGGGTTCGATATCGCCAGCGCCGCCGGGCTGAAGCACATGATCGGCGAAGCAGATCGCCTGCTGGGGCTCGACAATGTGCGCGTGATTCATGCCAACGATTCCAAAGGCGCGCTGGGATCGCACATCGACCGGCATCAGAATATCGGCAACGGGTATATTGGATTAGACGGGTTTCGCCGCATCCTCCATCACCCTAAGCTCCGCTCCAAAGCCTTTATTTTAGAAACGCCGATGGACGACGGCTGGGACCAGAAAGATCTCGACACCCTTAGAACACTATGGAAGAAAACGCGCAAATCCAGTCCGACCCAACGCGCTACGACCACAACCAGATCGAGCTGAAATGGCACGAGCGCTGGAATAACGACCCTAACCTGTACAAGGCCGAGGTCGACTCCGCGCGTCCCAAGTATTACGTGCTCGAAATGTTGCCCTACCCGAGCGGCAGCCTGCACATCGGGCATCTGCGCAATTACGCCATCGGTGACGCGCTGGCGCGCTACATGTGGATGAAGGGTTACAACGTCCTCCATCCCATGGGCTGGGACGCCTTTGGATTACCAGCGGAGAATGCCGCGATTAAGAACAATCGCCATCCGCATGAATGGACGCTCTCGAACATCGCCGAAATGAAGCGGCAGCATCGTCGCATGGGTTTTAGCTACGACTGGGATCTGGAAGTCACCACTTGCGAGCCCGAGTATTACCGCTGGAATCAGTGGTTCTTCCTCAAGATGCTGGAGCGCGGCCTGGCGTATCGCAAGAACGCGCTGGTGAACTGGTGCCCCGAGTGCGGAACGGTTCTCGCCAACGAACAAGTGGTCGATGGGTGCTGCTGGCGGCATGAGAAGACGCCGGTCGAGCAGAAGACTTTGGAGCAGTGGTTCCTGAAGATCACGGCCTACGCGGACGAACTGCTGCGCGCGATCGATGAGAAGCTCGAAGGGCAGTGGCCTGACCGCGTGCTGTCCATGCAGCGCAACTGGATCGGACGCTCGGAAGGCTCGGAGATCGATTTCAAGCTGGAGAATACCGAAGAAACCATTCGTGTCTTCACGACGCGCGTCGACACGATTTACGGCGCGACGTGCGTGATCCTGGCGCCGGAGCATCCGCTGAACGGCAAGCTGCTCGATGAGGCCGGGCGCGCGCGGGCCAAGCAGATGATCGACGGCCGTGCGAACAAGGGTCCGGGCGATATCGATAAGGACGGCCACTTCACAGGCCACTATGCCGTGAATCCGTATAGCGGAGAGAGAGTTCCCATCTGGATCGGTAACTTCGTGCTGATGGGCTACGGCACGGGCGCGATCATGGCGGTCCCGGCGCACGACGAGCGCGACTTCGAGTTTTGCACGACGTATAAGATTCCGATTCGCCCGGTGATCCGGCCGGCGGACGGTGGGCTCGACGAGAATCCGAAGGCAGCGTTCACCGAAGACGGCGTCGTTGAGCGGTCCGGCGAATTCAGCGGGATCGCCAGCGCGGACGCCCGTACTCGCATGAGCCAGAAAGCCGAGAGCGAAGGATTCGGCAAGGCTGCCGTCACCTATCGCATCAAGGACTGGGGGATTTCACGGCAGCGTTATTGGGGCACGCCGATCCCGGTGATTCATTGCCCCAAGGACGGCGTCGTGCCGGTGCCTGAAAAAGATCTGCCGGTGATCCTGCCTGTGGACGTCCAGCTTACCGGCAAGGGACGTTCGCCGCTGGCCGACGTCGCATCGTTCGTGAACGTGAAGTGTCCCAAATGCGGTGGCGACGCTCGCCGCGAATCCGACACCATGGACACCTTCGTCGATTCGTCCTGGTATTTCTATCGCTACTGCGATCCGAAGAACGCGACGGCTCCCTTCGATTCAAAGAAGATCGCCTACTGGTTTCCGATCGATCAATACATTGGCGGCGTGGAACACGCTATCCTGCACCTGATCTACTCACGCTTCTTCACCAAGGTCATGCGCGATATCGGCGTGATTTCCAACGACGAGCCCGCCGCGCGCCTGTTCACCCAAGGCATGGTGATCAAGGACGGCGCGAAGATGTCCAAGAACAAGGGCAACGTGGTCAGCGCCGATGAAATGATCGGGCGCTTTGGGGCGGATACGGGCCGTGTGTTCGAGCTGTTCGCCGCGCCGCCAGAAAAAGACATGGACTGGACGGATGCGGGCGCGGAAGGGTCGTACCGCTTTCTGGGCCGAGTGTTCCGCTTCGTTGTTCGCAATATGGGGAAAACCGCGGCGGGCGATCCTGCGGCCGATCGTCGCGCTCTGCGGAAACTCCATCAGACGATCCGCAAGGTCACCGAAGATTTCGATAATCGCTGGCACTTCAACACGTCCATCGCGGCGCTGATGGAGCTGATCAATCGGCTGTATGACGAAGAAGCCGGCCTCTCCGGCGCGGCGCTCGACCAGATTCTGCCGTCGCTCGCGTTATTGCTGGGACCGTTCGCGCCGTACCTGGCCGAGGAGTTGTGGGAGCAGCTCGGCCGCAAAGGTCCGGTGTTCCGGCAGCCCTGGCCGGTCTATGACGAGGCGCTTGCGAAAGAAGACGCCGCCGAGATCGTGCTGCAAGTGAACGGAAAGATGCGCGGCCGCATGTTTGTGCCGTTCGGTACATCGCAGGACGAGCTGAAGAAGCTCGCGCAGGCCGATCCCAAAGTGCAGCCGTTCACCGATGGCAAGCAGGTGGTGAAGGTGATCGTGGTGCCGGATAAGCTGGTCAATGTCGTGATCAAATAGCTTCGTGATATCCTCGTCGTCGATGAGAGCTGGGGCCCTATCCATCTCACTGTTTCTCCTAGGCCCAAGCTTGGATTCATCCATCAATGCGGCGACCGATTGGACCGTTTTTCTTCGCCGAGCTGGCCCGATTCGGATTGGCATGTCTCTCGCAGATGTCCGTCGCGTGTTAGCCGATCCGACTGCACATCTCGAAGGAAACACGCCTGAAGTACCACTAGATGCATGTGCCTACCTCGAAAGCAAAGCCCTCCCAGAACATCTCGGCTTCATGTTTGGGAAAGGACGCGTCGTGCGGATCGATGTCTCATCGGTTGGGATTCGGACGGCAAGTGGTGCTGGCGTCGGGGATACCGAAGCCAAAATCAAAGTGCTTTACCCAGGTCTAATTACAGTCGAGCCCCACCACTACGATCCAGAGAACGGGCACTACTTAAACTACTCTCCACACGACAAGACTGACCGCGGATACGGTATCGTTTTCGAGACCGACGGCACAGTCGTGACGGAGTTCCGAGTCGGAACACTGGCGGCAATCGCATTGGTTGAGGGCTGTAGCTAAACAATAGGTCAGTTGTTGTCGACCCGCCCAGACGCCCACCGTGATAATGTGAAGCCATGGCCTCGCGGACGCTGATCTCCGTCGAAGAGTACCTCAGGACGAGCTACCGCCCTGACTGCGACTACGTAGACGGGGAGGTGCAAGAGAGAAACTTGGGCGAACGCGATCACAGTAGTTTACAAATGAAGATCCTGATGTACCTGGGGAATCGTCAGCATCAATTGGGTATTGAAGTTTTTCCTGAGCAACGAGTCCAGGTGAAACCCACCCGGTTTCGCATTCCCGACGTCTGCGTAACCCTGGGTCGGCCAGACGAACAGATCTTCACCAAGCCTCCATTTCTCTGCATCGAGGTTCTCTCGCCAGAGGACAGAATAGGCCGCGTCGAAGAGCGTGTCGACGATTTCCTAGCCATGGGTGTTCCCTTTGTGTGGGTGCTCGACCCGGCGACCAAACGCGCTTGGAGCATCACTCCGGTGGAAGGCTGGCGTGAAGAGAAAAGTGTCTCCCTCAAAACGCATGATCCGGCCATCGAAGTCCCGCTAGCCGAGATCTTCTCCTAGTTGGCTCCGTGGTACCGTGAAGCTTTATGGCCTCGCGGACACTGATCTCCGTCGAAGAGTACCTCAGGACGAGCTACCGCCCTGATTGCGACTACGTCGATGGGGAGGTCCTCGAAAGAAACGTGGGCGAAAAAGATCACAGCAGTCTGCAAAAGAAAATCATTCTGTACCTGGCAACCCGCGAAAAGCAACTGGGGATTTGCGTGTTCCCGGAGCAGCGTGTGCAGGTAGGTGCCACCCGTTTCCGAATTCCCGACGTCTGCGTCACATTGGGTGAGCCGAACGAGCAGATCTTTACCAAGCCGCCCTTCATTTGCATCGAAATCCTCTCCCCGGAAGACCGTTGGCCACGCATCCAGCAGCGCATCGACGACTATCTGGCCATGGGCGTCCCCTATGTCTGGGTAATCGACCCAGGGACCAAGTCGGCCCACTCGGTCACACCCGGCCAGCCCGTGGCAAAGGCTACAGGCGTCCTCCAGACCCAGAATCCCGCAATCGAACTTCCATTTAGCGAAATCTTCATCTAGAAGCGCAGAAGAAGAACATCGCCGCATACTTGGACGGCCTCCTCGTCGTAATAACTCGTAAGGAAGTTGCGGATGGAGGGAACTTTATCCGCCAATACCAGTACATATCCTTTATGAGATCTCTCCAGCATGTATTCCGCCGGCTGGGCCGGGCGCCCATGTTCACCACGGTCGCACTGGTGACGCTGGCTTTGGGAATCGGCGCCAACACCGCCATTTTCAGCGTGGTGAACGGGGTACTGATCAAGCCGCTGGCCTATCCTCAACCTCAACAATTGGTAGGGGTTTGGCACCTGGCTCCGGGGGTGAGTAACCTGGGCAAAATCAACTGTTCGCCCACCATGTATTTCACCTATCGCGAGGAAAATCAAACCTTTCAAGACATTGGATTATGGTCGAATGGCGGCGCCACCGTCACTGGCCTGGGCGATCCGGAACGTCCCCGCGCCGTATTCGTCACCTACGGCACCCTGCAAGCCCTCGGTGTGCAGCCAACCGTGGGAAGGTGGTTCTCGCAGTCCGACGATACGCCCGGGTCGCCTGAAACCGTAATGCTGACTTATGGATACTGGCAGCGGCGCTTCGGCGGCGACAAATCCGTGGTCGGACGCTCCTTGAATGTGGATTCGATCCCGCGGACGGTCATCGGGGTGATGCCGCAGGATTTCCAGTTCATGAACGTAGAGTCCGACCTGATCCTGCCGCAGCGCTTCGATCGGAACAAGATCTTCCTGGGGAATTTCAGTTATCAGGGCATCGCACGCCTGAAGCCCGGAGTTACCGTGCAGCAGGCCAATGCGGACCTCGGCCGCATGCTGGCGATCTGGCTCAAAGCGTGGCCGGTGCCGCCCGGCTTCGATCACGCCATATTTGAGAATGCTCGCTTCGCTCCCAAGATTCAGCCTTTGAAAGATGAAATAGTTGGCGATATCGGCACTATGCTTTGGGTCCTGATGGGCACCATCGGCCTGGTGCTGATGATCGCGTGCGCGAACGTTGCGAATCTGCTGCTGGTGCGTGCCGAGGGCCGTCAGCAGGAGTTGGCCATCCGCGCCGCACTCGGGGCCGGCTGGGGAAGGATCGCGCGCGAAATGCTGATCGAGAGCCTGACACTGGGCCTACTGGGCGGCGTTCTGGGTTTGGGTCTGGCATATGCGGCCGTACGAGTCCTGGTTTCAAACGGACCCGCAACATTACCGCGGTTAAAAGAAATCGGGATAGATCCTCTGGTGCTG
>Ga0310810_10001071_pt1 | contig 27957 bp, 20 predicted proteins | sample NCmetagenome_FD_207641 | JGI IMG/M metagenome (GOLD analysis project Ga0310810, IMG submission 207641) | Soil microbial communities from experimental microcosm in Duke University, North Carolina, United States - NC | ecosystem: Engineered > Artificial ecosystem > Soil microcosm > Unclassified ...
TTGGACGCACCGCCACCGCTGGAATCACCGCCGCACTTTCTGGCGTGCTCATTCAGTTCTCAGATTTGGTGGCTAGAAAGGGCCCTATGGCAAGCGCATCCATGTGGGTACGGCGGAAGCAGTCCACCGCTTCTTCCGGCGTGCACACAATCGGCTCGTTCTCGTTGAAGCTCGTATTCAGCACAACCGGAATACCTGTCTTCCGCTGAAATACACGGATCAGCTCGTAATACAGTGCATTCTGTTCTCGCGAGACGCTTTGCAGCCGTCCCGTATCGTCCACATGATTCACCGCGCACAATTGGGCGCGCTTCGCCGCTCGAATTTTATACACATGCAGCATGTAAGGGGAAGGATGATCGTGCTCGAAATATTCGCTCTGATGTTCTGCCAGGATGGACGGCGCAAATGGACGAAACCATTCCCGCCTCTTAATGCGCGCATTGAGAACATCTTTCATATTTCGCAAGCCGGGATGAGCCACGATCGATCGATTACCCAGCGCCCGAGGCCCCCATTCCATGCGCCCCTGGAACCATCCGGTCACGTCGCCCCGGGCAATCTGATCCGCAACCGCTTCCAGCAAAGGCCCGCGTTCTAATCTGCGGTACGCAACGCCACCCGACTTGAGTGCCTGCTCAATTCGCGGCTCTGAAAACTCCGGCCCAAGGTAAGCATGATTCATTTGCTCACGGCGGGGCTGTTGCAGAACGGAATGATAAGTATGCAGCGCCGCGCCAATGGCTAAACCTTCGTCTCCTGCCGCCGGTTGAATCCAGGTATGCCGGAACGGTGTGCGCGAAAAGAGTTTGCCATTGGCTACGCTGTTTAGCGCGCATCCTCCCGCCATTGCAAGTTCTTCCACTCCGGTTCGCCGGTGAAGTTCGTTCAGGAGATGGAAGAAAACTTCCTCGAAACAGTGCTGCATGGCATAGGCAAGGTCCATGTCGCGCCGGGTAATTTCGCCCACCGGATCACGAGGTGCGCCGAATAGCTCGACCATCCTCTCGGAAAAGTGTCGCGCCAGTTCGATGGTCCCATCCGGTAGCAATTTCATCCCGTCGTTGCTGCCCAGCGCCTCGAAATATTTCAAGTCGAGCTGAAATCGTCCGTTCTTCAGGTTGATAATCTCGCGCAGCCTCTCGCAGTATGTGTCCCCGCCATAGGGCGCCAGCCCCATGACCTTGCCCTCATCCCCGTATTTCTTGTAGCCGATGAATTCGCACACCATCGTGTAGAAGCTGCCCAGCGAATCCGGCAGAAACACTCGATCCAGAATCTGGACCTCTTTCCCTTCACACTTTGCCATCATGGTGGAGACGAAGTCACCCGACCCGTCATAGCTGAACCCCGCTGCCTTCTCCCAGGGACAGCAGTAGTACGCGCTGGCGATATGTGCGATGTGATGCTCGAGATGATGCTCGCGAAACTTGAGCCCGTGCGGATCAACTTCGAGAGCATTCGCGATTAAGGCTCGCACGTCGCGCAGGTTTTCTTTACGTTGCCGGAGCCGCAGCAGATTGGGCAGCTTGCTCGCATTGGAAAGCGCATACTGCACTTTTCGCCTGAGGTTGGCGTCACTGTCCTGCCCGACCGCGACGTGATCCACTTCGTCAAGCGTAGCGCCGGCGGCGTCAAGGCAAGCTTGAATTGCCAGCCGGGGAAATCCTCCGAAATGTTTGATCCGGTTCAGCCGCTCTTCAGCAATGGCAAAAACAATCTCGCCATCCTGGACGATCGCTGCCGAAGCGTCCGCGTGAAACATGTTGATACCCAGAATCAGCATTCGCTCTTCTCTTTACGCCGGCACCGATCCCGCGGAACTCGACTGCAATACAGAATTGAGGAAACCTTCAGCGTCTACCTCCATCGACTCGTTGATCGTTACCGAATCCCGGATACGGAACGTCGTTAGCATCGTTGCCACAATTTCCTGGAACGTCATCGGTGATTCAATGCCCTTCCCTATCGACTCCACGAACGCCTGCAACTCGCCCACGTGACCCTTATCCTGCCGCAAACGTGAACGCGCAACTTCCTTGTGGCCATGGCGCACTAATTCCAGTCGTCGAAAATCTTCCAGCACAGCGGATGCGCCACCTCCAAACACTTCCAGTCTTTCTTTCGAAAAAGCGCGGTCGCCATTCCCCAGGTACATGATGTTGGCTTGCGAACCATTGGCCATGCGGAGAAATACATTGAAGCTATCGCAATCGATTCCATTCAGGCGGCGAGCATGAACTTCGACCGGAAGTGACTCACTCAGGAATATCGCCAGGTCCACGAAGTGACACATCTCGCCGACGATGCGCCCGCCGCCCTGCGCCGGATCATTCACCCAGTGATCTCGCGGGAGTGGACCTGCGTTCACCCGGTAATTCATGACAAGCGGTTCGTGTATTTCGGTGAGAAACTCTTTCAGGCGGACCACCATCGGTGCAAAGCGCCGATTGAAACCTACCATCAGCTGCGGTCCGCCATCGCGCGCATACAAGCTTTGGATTATCTCTGCCAGGTCTTCTTCCCGCGTACACAGCGGCTTCTCACAGAAAACGTGCTTCCCTGCGGTCAGCGCGGCTACAACTTGCCGGCAATGCAGATGATGACGCGTCGCAATCACCACTAGGTTGCAATCCGGGTCGTTGACGATTTGTTTCTCGTCGCTGGTGCAATATCGAAATCCGAATTTGTCCGCCGCATGCCGGGCGTGAGCGCCCGATGCAGTACACACTCCCCTGAGGCTCGTCCCTTTAATCCTCTTAAGCGCAGGTAGTAGAGTACCCGTCGCAAAGCTTCCAGCTCCGATAAGTCCAATATTGATCGCGCCGGGCAAGGCCGGGAACGCTCTCGCAGGCCCCGGTAAGACGGCGCTGTCGTTGACCCGGTGAGAATAGGTAAGCAGCACCCCCAATGACGGTTCGCGTCTCTTGCCGGAAACAATTTCGTATGCGGCCCCTGCTGCTTCGATCGGGAACCGGTGCGTAATCAGCGGCTCGACCTGAACCTTCTTCTCTGCCATGAGCTGCAGAAATGCTTCCATGTTGCGGTTTTCTGTCCAACGCACGTACCCGATAGGATAATCACGCCCTTGTTGTTCGTAGGCCGTGTCGTAGCGCCCCGGCCCATAGGCGCGGGAAACTCGAAAATCAAGCTCCTTCTCGTAGTAACGCTTGCGCTCGATGTTCATTCCCACAGTTCCGACTGCCGCCACAATCGCTCGATCGCGCGCCCCTTCCGCGGCAAGGTTGACCAAATCGCTGCTGCTGGTTTCAGCAGTGATCACCACGCAATCTACTCCGGCGCCATTCGAATACTGTCGACAGAGGTCCGGAAAACTTGTATGCGACCACGTACTCGCATCTGCCCCGCACTCCTGGGCGAGTGCGACACGTTCCTCCCGCAGATCAAGACCGATCACTCGGCATCCCGCCGCTTTCAGCAGCTGGACTGTGAGTTGCCCCAGCAGGCCGAGCCCAATTACTGCCACCACGTCTCCCAGCTTTGCCTCTGCCGTGCGAATACCGTGCATTGCCACCGCGCCCAGAGTCGTGAATGCAGCCGCTTCGAAACTGACGCCCTGAGGCATCTTCGCAACCAGCAGCCGCGGGATACAAGCCTGCTCCGCGTGTACCGCGTGACCCGCTCCAGCGCAGGCCACCCGCTCGCCTGGGCCGATATCGCTGACCCCTTCTCCAATCCCTATCACCGTTCCCGCGCTGCTATAACCTAATGCCAGCGGCTGATCAAGCCGGCTGCGCACCGCCTGTACCGCCGAAAACAATCCATTGCGCCGAACTTTGTTCAGGACCTCCCGCACCAGATCGGGCCGGGCTTTTGCTTTTGCAAGAAGGTTCTTGCTGGCGAATTCTGCCGCAGCTCTCTCCGTTCCCGCCGAAACCAGGGAGGCTTCCACTCGCACCAGAATGCATCCAGGCAAAGCTCGCGGAGCCGGAACTTCGGCTACTTCAATCTGTCCGCTTCGTGCGTCTCGTAACAACTGCTTCATGCCGTCGCCAACTCAGGTAACCTGTCCACCCTTCGCGATTGATCCAGAAAAGTCTGCATCCACAATTCCAGGGTCACGAATTGCCAGATTTGCATAGACCAGTCTTCTTTCCCCTGCCGATGTTCGTGTACCAACCGGCTGACCATCCCGGGCTGAAATAGTCCGCGTTTTTTTACCTGCCTTTCCGATAGCAGGTCATCCACCATTTCTTTCATGTCGTGCGCCAGCCAGTAATCAACCGGAGCCCCGAACCCCGCTTTCGGTTGCCGCAGAATCTCGCGCGGCAGCATGTCCTTCATTGCCTTTCGAAAAATGTATTTGGTTTCCGGCAGAAGCTTGCCTTTCAATTTGAGCGAGGGTGGCACGCTCCCTGCCACGAACTCGGCGAACTCCCTATCGAGGAACGGCACACGAACTTCGACCGATGACGCCATGCTCATCTTGTCGTTGTACGCAAGGTTCAAGCTCGGCATGAAAATCTTCAGGTCTGCATAAAGCATCTGGTTCAGCCAATCTGTGCCTTCGGACTGCTGGAATGCGGCCTGATGCTGAATTGCCCCGTCCATGCCGGACAGTTCGCTGCGAAGCGCCGAGGTGTAGATTGCTGTCCTCTGGCTATCGTCGAGGTAGGTGCAATCTCTCACAAATGCTTCGATGGGTTTGAGGTGCGCGCTTCGCGCCATTTTTTTGGCGAGACGTGCGTAGCCCTTTAACCTGCTGCCTCTCAAGCCGGGCAACCGCAACAAGGAATCATCAATTCCCTTACGAAGCGATCCGGGAATGCGCCGGTATGCTTGCCGCCAGTAATGCGCAACGTACTTGCGATAACCAGCGAACAACTCGTCGCCCCCGATTCCGGATAACAATACCCTCGCACTCTTGCTGGCCTCACGACACACCAGATACGCCGCGATAATCGCCGGATCGGCGGTAGGCTCATCCATGTGCCAGATGAGCTTCGGCATCAAATCGGCCACCTGCGGCTCCACAATGAGTTCGTGATGTTCACACCCCAAAGCTTTTGCGAACCGCGACGCAACCTCAGGATCGTCGAGTGCTGTCTCACCAACTCGATGCTGCTTGGGATAGGTGATCGTATAGGTCCGCACCGGCTGTCGGGCGCTTTGCGCCATCATTGCCAGGATGCTGGAAGAATCGACTCCCGCGCTGAGAAATGCTCCCACCGGAACGTCACTCACGAGGTGGCGATTCACGCCAGCCCGAAATCGTTCACGAACTTCCACAGCCAGCTCATCTTCCGATCGCGGAAAGCTCGCACTCTCGGCTGGGAAGCTCAGATCCCAATACTTCATCAGTCGCAACTGATCTCGGCTGAAGATCGCGCAATGCCCTGCGGGAATTTTGAAGATCCCGCGAAACATAGTGTTAGGATCGGGAACCCAGAGGAACGCAAGGTATTGATTGAGCGACTGGTCATCCATCTCTCCAGCGACCCCAGGCACCTGCAGGAGAGCCTTAATCTCTGATGCGAAGGCAAACCTGTGTCCGCGCTCAACGTAGTAGAGCGGCTTGATACCGAAATGGTCTCGGGCCATGAATACCGACGGCATAGCCGAGCGCAGGTCGCAGATCGCAAACGCAAACATGCCCTCGAGCCGCTTCACACAGTCCACGCCTTCTTCTTCGTACAGACGCAGAATGACTTCCGTATCGGTTGTCGAGCGAAAGCGGTAGCCCTTCCCCTCCAACTCCCGGCGCAGCGCGGCGAAGTTGTAGATTTCCCCGTTGTGCGTGATGCACACACTGCCTTCTTCGTTCTCCATTGGCATGTGTCCCGCCGATGAAAGATCCAGGATCGCCAGCCGCTGGCTGCCCAATCCGATATACGACCCGTCCGGAAACTTGTGCTCCCACACACCGTGATCGTCGGGACCTCGATGCGCCTGTACGTGATTCATCGCCGCCAGCGTCCCGCGATCACCCCAATTGATCAGTCCGCTGATCCCACACATTCCTGTTCAGGCCTTTCGCAACTCGTAGATTTTTGATTTGATGTGGAAGAGCTGAACCCCTTGCAGGGCGCAGTATATGAGGCCGGGCACGCCGTCTAGAAAGCCCAGGCGAAGTAGGTACTTATAGAAAAAGTAAATCAGCGGTGATCCCGGTACGCCGAGAAAATACTTCTTCAGCCAGCGCCGTCGCTGAGCCTGGGTTCCCCAGAAGGCGGCGGGTAACTCGTCTGCGCCCCCGGCTTCCTCAATCCAGACTCGCGCCTCCCAGTTCGAGTACTCATTGTGTTTGCGGATGTAATGCGCCAGGGACTCGACATTGTGATGCAACAGCCGGTTTCTGAGCTTGGCGGTGCGTCCCGTGGCAACAACGTGCTCATGCACCTCCATGTCTGCCATGGAATTGTCTTGCTCTTTCAACCGGCACTCGAAGCGGGCTTTGTTGCGGCGGAATAGCGACAGTTTCCAGAAGCTGGCCCCGCTGTGCCGAAGTTTGCGCCCCAGGAAATGCATCTCCATCGCGATGTAGAACCCTTCGCACTTCCCGGCCTCGACTGCTTCCAGGATTTCCGTGCCTAAAGCTTCGCTGACAACTTCATCTGCATCCAGCAGAAGCACCCACTCATACTTGAGCGGTAACGTTTCCATCGCCCATTGACGTTTTTTCGGCCAGCCTCCGTGGTAATAGAACTGAACGAGTTTTGCCCCATGTTGCCGGGCGATCTCCGCTGTTTCGTCCTCACTTTGTGAATCAACGACGTAAACTTCGCCAAAATGACGTAGCGATTCCAGGCAGCGCGGAAGGTTCCGTGCTTCATTCCGCGCTGGGACGATCACACTGACCGGCAGCAGCTTCTGTATCTCCCCTGTCTGCCGTGACTCGAATTCTTGAAGATGTTGCATGCGGTGACTGATTCGGCAACATCTTACCCGTCGTGCTGGCGCTTCGCATCAAGCGTCTGACAGGTAGTATCAGCCTCGTACACCCCTCAGCTGTGCAGGTGCAGATCACACCATTTGCTGAGCACGAAAAGCGACCACGGTCGCGACCAGGACGTTCGCCCCGCAACGAAACTTTCCCAAACCTCTCGTGCCTCGTCCCCGTTGAGTTTTGAACCGAGTAATCCCTGGGAAATTTCCCGCAAACTCGGCTCGACCAGCGGCCGCAGCTCATCGCGCAGCCAATGCTCAAAGGGCAACGTGAATCCCTGCTTCTTTCTTTGTACAACCTGCTGCGGCAAGGCGTCCCCGACTGCCCCGATCAGAAGGGATTTCTGAGTGCGGGCGTCCAATTTAAAATTCCCGGGAATGGTCATCAGCAGTTCGGCCAATCGGTGATCAATCAGCGGCACGCGCAACTCGAGCCCGTGCGCCATGCTCATGAAATCAGCATCGCGCAGCAAGGTGTTCGCCATGTAGCAGCGCGATTCGAGGTACGACACCCGGTTTACAGGATCGAGGTTCCGTGTACCCCGTAACGCAGCTAATAGCGGAGCGCTCGCCTTCTCGACAGACTGCTGATCGCCAGTCCTTAAATGCCGGTCCACTTGCTCCGGGGTAAACAACATGCGGGACAAGAAGTAAGGATGCACGATCCGCTCGCTATCCCGCGCCAGAGCCGCCAGTTTTCGCTTGTCATCGCCCACTGACGGCAACACCGCGCTGGCAAATAGCGACCGTAGAAAACCGGGCACATGCTGCCATCGTTGCCAAAACTGCTCCATGCGAGGGACCGTCCGGAAGCTTGCATAACCCCCGAACAGCTCATCGCCCCCCAGTCCCGATAACGCGACCTTGATTCCCGACGCGCGTGCCTGCCGGGCAATCAGGAACGTGTTCACGCCATCAATGGTCGGTTGGTCCATCGCCTGCAGCGCGCTGGGAATCGAAGCCAGTGCTTCCTGCTGCGAAACACACATTTCTTGATGCTCGGTTCCGAACTTTTTTGCAACCATCCGCGAATATTCGGATTCGTCATACTCTGCTTCGCCAAAGGTCAAGGAGAAAGAGTTCAGGCGAGTTCCGCTCTCTGCCAGCAGTGCGACCAAAACGCTCGAATCGATTCCGCCGGAAAGAAAAATACCCACGGGCACATCGCTCACCAGCTGCAGTTTGGCCGACTCTCGCAGAAGATCTCGGACGTCATTCTGAATGGCAGCCCGGTGCGCCTCCGCGGGGGGGGCGACACTCTGCACTTCTTCCGGGACCAGATCCCAGTACCGGCGATTTCGCAGTGTCCCTTGTTCCCAAGTCAGGTAGTGCCCCGGAAGCAGCGCCGAGACGCCGTCTATCAAGGTGTTCGGATCGTAAACTGATCCGAATGTCAGATAATTCCTTAGCCCGCCATCATCAAGCCGGCGCGGCACTATTCCAGTCCCAAGCAGTGTCCGCACTTCCGATGCGAAAAGAAAATGTTCCTCGGATGAGTAGTAGTAGAGCGGCTTGATTCCCATTGGATCACGGGCCAGAAAAAGCCTCTGCCGCGCCACATCCCAAATCGCGAAAGCAAACATTCCACGCAGCTGATCCAGGCAGCGCTCGCCCCATCGCCCATAAGCCTTGAGAACAACTTCCGTGTCGGAATGGCTTACGAATTTTTCTCCCTCGAGCTTTTCGCGCACTTCGTGAAAGTTGTAAATCTCTCCGTTGTAAACGATGCAATTGCCGGTGGCTGCATCCTGCATTGGCTGGTGGCCGAGCGCGGACAGGTCAATGACGGCAAGCCGCCGGTTGCCCAGGCCGACTTCAACCGGTTCAGGAGTGTTGGCGCGCAGGATGAGGGTGCCGGAATCATCCGGACCGCGGTGAGCAAGCGAGCGGGTGGCTCGTTCCAGAACTTCTGGAGCCACACGCGTTCGCCGCGCCAGAATGCCTACGATTCCGCACACAAAGGATTGTCGTTGCGAGCGATCCTACCAGACTCTGCAGGCGTTCGCGCTAACCATCGGCTGTCCCGCTTTGCACTTAAAGGCGCGCGCGAAATCTGGGTTGTTTTGCAGAGCCCCTCTTACTCGATAACGTCCAGGTGAGTGGGGATCCACCGTGGCTCGCAGCCGGGCGCTCTCCGGCGTCTGGTTCTCGCACCAGATCTGAGCGTAACCCAGAAAGAACCGCTGCTCGGGCGTGAAACCCTCAATCACCTGGTTCTCCTTGGAATCGGGTTTCGCCGCTCGCTGATTGGCTAATGCCGCCAACCCGATCCGCACTCCGCCATTGTCCGCGGTGTTCTCGCCCAGGGTCAGTCGCCCATTCAGGTGAACGTCATCTACCGCCACGAAGGAGCTGTATTCATCCGCCACGCACCCGGTGCGTTTGTCAAATTCTTCGCGATCCTTGTCCGTCCACCAGTTCCGCAGATTCCCATCAGCGTCGAATTTGCTGCCTTGATCGTCAAAGCCGTGGGTCAACTCGTGTCCGATCACCACCCCGATACCGCCAAAGTTTACTGCGTCATCCTGCCTCTGATCGAAGAAGGGCGGTTGCAGAATGCCCGCCGGAAAATTAATGTCATTCTGGGCCGACTGGTAATACGCATTGACTGTCGGAGGGCTCATCTCCCACTCCGATTTGTCCACCGGCTTTCCGATCTTGTTGCGCTGACGCTGCACCTCGAAGTCCGTGGCTCGCTCCGTGTTCCCCAACAGATCGTCGCGCGTGATCTCCACGCTGCTGTAGTCACGCCATTTATCGGGATAGCCGATCTTGTTTGTGATTGCTTTCAACTTCACCTCGGCTTGTTTTTTGGTATCAGGACTCATCCATGAGAGGTCCTGGATATCCGCACCCAGCGCCTTCTCCAACGAGTTCACCATCTCCAGCATTCGATTCTTTCCCTCGGTGCCGAATGTTTCCGTCACGTAAGGTTGGCCAAGCGCTTCTCCCAGCAAATCATCCGTGAGGTCCACACATCGCTTCCAGCGCGGCTGCAGTTCCTGCTGCCCCGACAGATAGTGTCCAAAGAAGGCGAAATTTTCGTTTACAAATGGGTCCGAAAGCACTGCCGCCGATGCATGTACCCGATGCCATCGTAAGTAAGACTTCCAATCTGCCAGGGGCGTTGATCCAATAACCGAATTTACCTGTTGAAAGAATTCCGGTGGAACCACGTTCACATCGGCAAACGCCGGCCCGCCGCTGGCGCTGAAGAATCGTGGAAAATCGAAATCCGGCGCCAGTGCTGCCAGTTCGGAAGTCTTCATCTTGTGATCGCGATTCTTGGGATCCCGCATCTTAACCCGCTCCAGCGATGCTTTGGCCAGCTTCGTCTCGATGTCCATGACGCTGGCAGCTTCTTTCTTGGCTGTCTCCTCGCTGTCCCCCAGCAAAACGAACATGCGCGTGACATGCGCAACATACTTTTCCCGTGTCTCCTGCGACTTCGGATCTTCCTTCACGTAATAGTCGCGATCCGGCAGCCCCAGTCCTCCTTGCCGGATTCCAGCCATCTCCACGCTTGCGTTGTGCATGTCAGGCTGCGAACTGAAAACAAAAATCGCGTTCACGTCTTTCTTCTGCAGGTAGCTGATGGTATCGGTCAATTGTCCGCGATTCTCGATCGCCGCAATTCGATCCAGATCGCCCTTCAATGGCCCGGAACCCCTTTCATTCACTACTTGCTCATTCATGCAGGAGTGATAGTAATCCCCAATCTTCTGCAAGACAGGCGTACGACTCGCGTTGTCGGCCGCCGCCTTCTCCAGGATCCCTCGCAGCACTTGCTTGTTATATTCAGCTAGCTGATTGAATCGTCCCCATCGCGACTGGTCAGCGGGTATGGGATTGTTTTTCCGCCATGTCCCGCACGCGTATTGATAAAAATCCACGCACGGGTCCGCGCTCTTATCCATTGCGTCCAAATCAAAAGATTTTGGCCGCTCCACATCCTTTGTCGATGTGGGTTTTTGCGAGACTGGAGAACTTCCTTGAGACCCGCTGTTCTGAGCAAATGCCGAAATCACCACTACCGCGAGAAACAGAAAAGATGCTCTTCGAATCATGGCTGCTTACCCCGATCAGTTCGGATTGAAATCATACACTTTGTGGACACTTAGCAAAGTTATAAGTAATGCAGGTCAACGGGTTGACTGTCTTCCTGTCTTGTCTTCTCCACGCATGTGTCTAGGGTGTTCTTTGCGATTCAGGAATTTTTTCTGAAGTGCGGCAACACCGCCTTGCCGAACAGCGCAGCCTGGCCGATCCGATCCTCGCCCCAGATTTCCAGCATGATATGTGTGCATCCCGCGGCCCGGTATTCTCCGATGCGTTCGATGCACTCTTCCGGTGTTCCCGCAATCGGACTCACTTTGCGAAGAATGTCGTCATTCACCGCTCTGGCCGCTGCCTTCCGCCCGCCCTTTTCCATGGCGTCGGCTACAGGCTTCAGCTCTTCAAAGCTTAACCCCGCGCATTCCAGCAGGACGTCCGCCGACCCCTTGATGTTCTGCACTTTGTTAGCCAGGTACATCGCCGCCTGTTCGCGCGCCCCTTCCTTCCCTTTCCCCGAATCTCTTCCTATGCTGCCCACGATCACGCAACCCATAATCAGGTTTTCGGGGTCGCGTCCCGCCTTCCGCGCCCCTTCCTCCATATTCTTTTTGGAATAGCGCACGAACGCCGGCGTGGTGATACTGGCCGTCAGCAACCCATCGCTGATCGAGCCCGACATTTTTTGCATCACCGGTCCGGTCCCCGCCACGTAGATCGGCGGAATCCCCCGCGCACTGTGCGCCTCCTCTCTCAGCGCCGGCACCGAGGCGGTGAACACCTTGCCCTGGTACTCAAACCCATTCCCCTTCAGTACACCTCGGATTACCTCGATGCTTTCGCGCATCACCGTCGCCGGACCCACCTTCTCGCCTTCGCCTTCTCCAATCTCCTTCATGAAAATCTTCGACGCCCCGAGACCTAGAAGAAACCTATCCTCCGCTAGGTCCTGCATGACTCGTGCTTCCATCGCAATCTGCACCGGATGCCGCGTGTAGGGTGAAATGATCCCCCATCCCAACTGGATCCGGCGAGTCTCGTGAGCTATTACCGCGAGAATAGCGGTTGACGACCGTGCCTCAAACCCGTGTTTACGCCACCACGGGTAAGCCTCTGCTATCCAGAACGCATCGAATCCCGCTTTCTCGCAAGCCTTCGCCATTGCCACGGTTTCCCGCACCGGTTCCATGCTCAGTTGCAGAACTCCAATATTGAATGGAACAGTCATTCCCTTGAATTCGGCCTTTCTTCGCTCTTCATTCCCGGTGACAAATCACTCCGGATCGCTCCACGAATGTTCCAGCCCTTTTATCAATTCCCATACAGCCTTGTTCAGCGGAGTAGGAACACCCACCTTCTCCCCCCACTGCACGATGGCGCCATTCATGAAATCCACTTCCGTCTGCCGCTTCGCCATAACATCCTGCAGCATGCTGGCACGATGTTTTCCTGGCGCGTTGGCTCCTTTACGCACCAGGTCATGGGGATCGCCGTGAAGCGTGATACCCATCTTCCTGGCAACTGCTTGCCCTTCGTTAATCAGGTCGTTGAACAACTGCCCGGTCGGCGCAAAGCGGGCCGCGGCGCCGTGATGCAGCAAAGTCAGCGCCCCCACAGGATTGGTGGCCGCATTGAAGATCAGCTTGGTCCACTGCGCGCCACGCGCATCCTGAAGCGCGATGGTGTTCATCCCCGACCGGGTCATCAGCCCCGCCAGCTCTTCGACTTTTGCCATGGGCGTCCCGCTGGGCTCGAAAGGCCCAATCCAGGTGTCACCTTTGATGTCAAACCCAATGTGCCCCGGCGCGATGATATGCCCCGCGGGAAAAGTCGTTCCGCGAATCACCAAGCGGATCTTCTCCGCGATGATTTCCTCGTTGCCCACACCGTTCTGCACTGAGCACACGGCGCTGTTTCCATCGAAGACTCTCGCCGCCTGCGCGATCGCTTTGCGAGTATGAATGGCCTTGGTGGCAACGATTCCATAGTCGCATCGCGGAATCTCCGCGGGATCCAGGCTTGCATTCAGACGTGCTGCAAACTCCGCCGCTCCCGACAGCCTCAGCCCATGTTCTCGAATCGCATCAATGTGGACCTTGGAAACGTCATATGCCCACACCTCCGCCTCGCCGGCCTTTGCCAGGTGTGCGGCGAACAAACTGCCCACGGCTCCACAACCAATGACACAAACTCTTATCAATTGATTTACCTTTTTGAATTCAATCCAGGAGCAATCTGGAGACTCCGAATCGAGCCGGCGCAACTTGAGAAGTCACCCCGCTAAGGGCTGAAGGCGGACTGCTGATTGCCAGGTGCTTTCCTGGACTCCTGTCCGGTAAAGAACTGCCAGGGCACCGACGCCAGGCACTCTCCCTCTTTCTTCCCGATGCGGTATGTGTCTTGTGTGTACAAACACACCTTCCCATCTTTATCCACGACTTGCGGATGCAATGAGAAGATCATGTTTTCTTCCAGCTCGGCATCGCTGTTCGCGCCGATCGCCGGATATTCGATCATCGTGGTGCCAATCGAATGACCTGAGAGATGCCCCAGCGCAAATCCGTGTTTTGCGAACGCATCGGCTACCGCGCGATGCACATCCTTGGCAAGCTCACCCGCTCGCATCAGGCTGCGCGCCGCCTCCAGCGCCGCCGGATACGCTTCCGCCATTCTCTTGGTAGTGGAACTCGCCTCACCTCGTAACAAAGGCCGCGAAAACTCAACCCAGTACCCCCCGGCGCCGGTAATTTCCAGCGAATAAAGCATCAGATCGTCTTGCGCGACGGGACGCAGTCCCGGAACTTTGAAGTGGGCCTCCGCGGACCCTTCCGCACCTGACAGTACGATGTTCATCATCCGCGGACCTGCTCCCCGCGCAAAGAAAGTCTCCACCGCCGGAGCCATGATTTCCGCTTCCGTCTTCCCTGGCTCGTAGGAATCTACTAACGCCCAGAACCCTTCCACGATGATGTCCATGGCATCGCGCACTTCGACCAGCTCTTCCTCGCTCTTGACCGCTCGTGCCATGTCGAATTGCACGTCAAACGGCACCAGCTCGAAGGTTCCTTGTGCCAGCTCGCGGTAATCGCGTACCGCCATGATGAAATTCATCCCATACACCCCAACCCGTTTCCAGTGGCGCTCTTTTGCGCGCTCCCGGATCCACTGTCCCGGAATGTCAGGCCAGACCTGGTCCTTCACCCAGGGCTTCGCCTTATCTCCGATCCAGCGCGCCTCGCGGGGAAACACCAAGGTCGGTTCGCCTTCGAGTGGCAACAGCATGTAAACGTACCGGTGCACAATCTCGAATCCCGACATATAAAAAACTGCCCCCTCAAAACCCGCGTACTGATTACCGCACACGATCAGCCCATCCAGTCCTTCCCTGGCCATGCGGGATCGAACATTGGTATACCGGCGCGCAATTTCCTTTTGACTTGGCAATTTCCCACTCTCTCTTATCTTGTCCGGGTGACGCAAAACGCCCTATTCACTGCATCCCACAGATCTCCGCCGCCGTCAGCGCATACACCTTGGTGATATCCACCAGCGTCTTGATCGATACCTTCTCCCCTTCTTTATCCCGTGGCCCGCTCGATGGCCCGTAATTTACCGTGTCCACCCCATATCGGCTGAGCACGCTGGCATCCGAACACCACGTCACCACTTCTCGCTGCGCAACTTCACCCATGATCCGCTCATGATTTGCCTCGATCGCCCGGATCAGCTCATGTCCTTCGTTAATTCGTGCCCCCGGCACGGATACATAGGTTTCAAACTCCAGGCCCCAGTCGGGATGCTGTTTTTCCAGCTCGAGATAAACTCGCTGGATTTCCCGTCGCGCCTCATTCATTCCGATCGTGGGAGGAACCCGCACGTCCAGGAATAAGTCCGTCTTCTCCGGCGTGCGGCTTGCTCGCCAGGCATGGCCTCCGCGAATGCCGCCCAGGTTTACCAGCGCTTTCTTTCCGCCATATGACGCCTTCTTTTCCCACGCTTCAATCCATTGCAATATCGCACTCAGCAGTTCATGCATGCGGCGGATCGAATTCATCTCCTCCCGTCCTTCGCAGAAGGCCGTATGAACGTATATCCCCGCGCAGGAAATCCGCACCCACATCGAACCAAAGTGCTCGAGCACCAGGTGGGTATCGGTGGGCTCGCCCAGGATGCACATATCCGGCAGCACCCCATGATTCACCAGGTAGTGCGTTCCGTACCCGTAACCCCGGTATTCCTTGCCCTTGAACTCGCCCCACTGCGTCTTCTCGATCTCGCCCGCCACTGCCGCAACGATCACGTCGCCCTTCAGTTTCACTCCCGCGCGCTGCAGCGCCTTGACGGCATGCGTGTAGCACACCAGGGCGCCCTTCATGTTGTAGATGCCCAGCCCGTAGATCATTCCGTTCTTAACCACCGCATGCGGCTTGTACCCGATCCCGGTCAGGAAGTCCTCGCGGCCGGTATTGGACGTGTCCATGTGTCCGTTGAACATCAAGTTCTTCCCGCCGCCCGTTCCCGTCCATCGTCCGACTACGTTAGCTCGTCCGTCTTCCACTTCCTGCCACGTTACTTCGAGGCCGATCGCCTGCAGCGCTCCCTGCATGTACTGCGCCATGAGAAATTCCTCGCCGGTCGGACTCAGAATATTAATGACGTCACAGCACATGCCCACGATCTCTTCTTCCCGCACCTCCGCCACGATCCGCTCAACCAGCTTCGGTTCGAGCGCCGTGCTTCGTTGTTTGCCAGTCGTCTGCATAATTAAGCGCTAACGTTCCATCACCTGACCCGCTAAACGAAAATCATCCGGATAAGTACACAATTTCTCGCTGCCGGACTCCGTAATCCAAAAATTATCTTCTACTCGTAATCCACCGCCCCCAGGCCAATAAATGCCCGGTTCAATGGCGAGCACCATGCCCTTTTTGATCGTTCCGGTCCCTGCCTGGTGAGCATACGGAAACTCGTGCGCCCTCGCCCCTACTCCGTGACAAATCGGATGGGATGGCTGTCCCGGATACCCGCCTTCGCGAATGCGCGCGCGAATCAGTCGATCCAACTCGGGAAAGCTTGCCCCGTCTCGCGCATAACTCACGCCGGCATTGAAAACTTTTAAAAGCAAGTCAAGCAGCTTGTGATACTCCGCCGTCAACTCTCCCGGGCATGCATTCTTCGTCAAGTCCGTCCAATACCCATCGGCGCACACCCAAATCTCAAATAGCGTCGGCTCGTTCTTCTGGATGGGACGATCACCGGTCGCCGTGAACGTCGCAATCCCTTTCCCCGACCACACCAGGGTGAATGCGCGCGCCATCTCTACCTTGCCCTTGTATCCCACGCCGAGCCCATGCACGAATCCTTCGTACATCCCGCCGACTTCACTCTCCTTCATCCCTGGACGCATGTGCTCCCGTGTATGCTCCATGGCGAGGGCCGCCAACTCGTTCGCCAGGCGCATGCGTTCTATTTCCTGCGAAGTCTTGATGGCTCGCGCTTCATTGAGCAACCCCGTAGAATCCACGACCTGGCCTGCAACCTTCTTGAACGCCGCGAAATAAGTCTGCGTTGGAGTAGTAGGCTCACCTACCATGCGGTCCGCGCTCTGCGTACCCATGTTCAACTCAACCGCCACCTTGTCCGTCGTGCCCTTTTCCTTCAACACCCCAAGCGCAATGTCCAGCGCCCGGTACTGCGGCGGCCGAGGATCCTTTTCGTCGTACCCTTTGAACAGCCGGATGTCCTTGGTCCACGAATTTCGCCGCGCGTCTCCCAGTTGTGGCTCGAGCGCGATAAGCGCAGGCTCCCCTTCCTGCGGGAAAACGACTGCGTCATACCCCTTCATACACCAGTAATTGCTGAGATATAGAACGTTGTCCGGAGCCCGCACCACCAGCGCGCTCACCTCTTGGTCTTTCATCAACGCCCGTACGCGCTGGAGTTTCGAATTGTCAATCGGCCAACTCACTCCTGTTCAGCCTTCCCTGAGCGTCCGGAACGAAGTCAGATTCTTTGTGGTCACCTGCTTGTCTCCTTCCACCGCTCGATTCTCATCCGCAAAGGACCAGGCAGCCTCTTTCCCCCGAATCAATCGGTAAACGGCCGTGTGTAGCGGTGCCGCAACCCCGGCCCGGTCCGCCTCCCGCGCGATTGCACCGCTCAAAAAATCCACCTCAGTCGGTAACTGATGCCGAACGTCGTACAGCATGGACGGCGGATGATTGGTCATGGCTCCAAGCTTGTTCATTTCCCAGGGATCTTCATGCAACCGAACCCCCACGGCCTCCGCCACCGCCTTCCCCTCTTCGATCAGCGCATGCAACAAGTGTCCCAGGCTGGATAACTCACTCTCCTCCGCGAAATGCGGCGAATGCGGTAATCCCGTCAAAGCCGAAACTCCGTTCACCGACGCATTGAAGATGAGTTTGGACCACTGCGCCGGGCGCGCATCCTCCAACGCCTCCGCTTTCAAGCCTCCCGCAACAATCAGGTCGGCCGCCTCCTGCACGCACGACATCGGCGTTCCCCGGGGCTCAAATGGCCCCAACCAGGTTGCCGTCTGCAGTTCATATTGCACATGCGTATCGCTGTGCTTCGTGCCGCTCATGAAGGTAGTTCCACGGATAACCTGGCCTCGCGTATGCTCGGCGATAATATCTTCACTGCCCAGCCCGTTCTGCGCCGAAACCACCGCCCCGCGGTCGAACCGGCTGCCCGCCTCCGCAATCGCCTGCGCCACCTGCGTTGCTTTAGTCGCCACAATCCCCAGGTCGAAATCCGGCAGCTCGCTCGCTTTCGCCGTGGCTTTGATCGGAACCGAAAAACTGTGCCCGCCCGAAACCGTTAATCCGTCGCCATTCAGAGCTCGTGCGTGCTCCTCGCGCCGAACCAGCGCCCACACCTCCGCTGCCCGCGCTAGATGCGCGGCATAAAGACTCCCAATCGCTCCGCATCCGATAATGCAAACTCGCTTCCTCATCACCCAAATCAGACTCTGCGTTGCACCTTCACCATCTGCTCCGCCTGGTAAATCTCTTTTCCCACGATCGCGCGGAACAAACTATCCGCGTTATTGAATGAATCGCCGATCACGATACCTTCTCCAAACAAGGCGTCCTGTAACGCCGCTGAGATGGTATGAATGGGCGCCGCTCCTCCCTCTCCCATCCCCTTGGCCCCGCTGTAGCTGTGCGGCGAGGGTGTTTCCAGATGACCGTACTTCACCGTCGGCATGTTCACCGCTGTAATCGGCGTATAGTCGCTGAACGTGCTGGTGAGCATGTTCCCCACCGCGTCGTACACGCAGTTCTCCATCAACGCTGCGCCAATTCCGTGTGCCGTTGCGCCGTACACCTGCCCTTCCACAATCGGAGGATTGATGACCGTCCCGCAATCATCCACCGCGGCGTAATCCAGAATCCTGGGAATGAAGGTGTCGCGCTCAATCTCTACCACCGCCACATGCAGCTGTGCAGCATATGTGAGTGTCAGGTTCCCATACTTCTTCTGTTTATCCGGAACCTTAAACGGCGCCCGCCATATATACCGGCAATTGAGCGTGATATCGTGCATCTCCACCGGTAGCACTGCGCTGTTCACATTGACGATGTTCGCCAGCCCCCAGTAATTGATGGATTTTCCCGTGCTCTTTGCCCTCAACTCCGGCCCCTGCCCCCCGCTCCCGAACTCGATGTCATCCTGCTCTGTCTCCAGTACGAATGCGGCCAACCGCTTCATCTCCGCTTTTAACTTCTGGGCCGCTCCGTGTACCGCCGACAGTCCTGAAACCGCAAACTGGCTGGCATAAGTCCCCGAAAATCCTGTGTGTACGTTTCGCTCCGTGTCAAAACCGGTTCGCACGGAAATCAGGTCTGGCGAAATGTTCAACACATCTCCCACCACCTGCGCCGCTGTGGTCTCATGCCCCTGCCCCTGGGGGCACGATCCTACCGCCACCACGACCTCGCCGTAGATATCCAGCTTGCAGTTCGCACCCTGCGAATTCCCCGAAAACGGCGCGTTAGGATTAACGATCTGCGACTGCCCGAAATTATTTGTCCCCGAATCCAGCGTCGTCCCGATCCCGATTCCAATCCTCCGCCCTTGCTTTCTTCCCTCGTCCTGTTCCTTTTTCCATCCATCCCAGTCGATCAGCTTCTTCGCAATCTCCAGCATCTTGGGATAATTTCCCGAGTCATAAACGCACCCGTTCGGCGTCGTATATGGAAATTCCTTGATATAGTTCCGCAGCCGCATCTCATCGGCCGGAATCCCCAACTCGTGCGCGCATATATCCACCACTCTCTCCAGGAACCAAAGGTGCTGCATGCGCGAATAACCCCGATTCGGTCCCACCGGACACTTGTTCGTGACCGCCTGGGTGAAATCAATCCGCAGATTCTTTACGCGATACACCCCAGGCACTACCTGCGACCAGATCACACATCCCAGGGGTTCATAGCGGGGATAAGCTCCACAGTCGTCAATGTGACGCGAACTGATAGCCGTGATCACACCATCCTTGTCCATCGCAACCCGCGTGTCGCGGAATGTCCGCTCGTTTCCGTGTGCGCTGGAAGTCATGTGCTCCGATCGCGTCTCCACCCACTTGATTGGCCGGCCCCCCGCTTTCTTCGACGCCAGGGCACACACCGCCATCTGCGGATAGTTCGTGATCTTGATCCCGAAACTTCCGCCAATATCCGCGGTCTGCACGCGAATCTTGTCAATGTGAATGTTCAGATGTGCAGCCAGGAACTGAATGGCAAATGAGGGAAAAGAATTGTTGCAGAAGTAATAAATGTGGTCGTCTTTCGCGTCCCATTGCGCGATGACTACATTGTTTTCCAGCGGCGTAGACGAGAACCGGTGGAAATGCATGCGGTCAATTTCAACCACGTATGCTGCCTCGCCAAACGCTCTCTCCACCTCTCCGTACTCGAACACTCCGTTCCAGACCTTATTAGTCCCCGCGCTCTCGTGCAGCACGCTCTCATCTTTGAGCGCCTGCTCGGCATCAACTACCGGCTCGAGCGGATCATATTCCACCTGGATCAGTTCCGCCGCATCGTCTGCCAGCCCCGGTGACTCGGCCACTACCGCCGCAACCGGCTCTCCCTGGTAGCGAACCTTGCCGACCGCCAGCGGATAATCGCGGATCTTCCCGCCGGGTTCGGGGGCAATCTCGATGAAAGGCTGTGTGATCGGCTCGATCTCTTTTCCTGTCAGGGTGCATACGACCCCGGTCAACGCCTCCGCAGCGGATGTATCCACGCTTACGACCCGGGCATGCGCATAGGGCGACCTCACGAAGCGCAAATACAACATCTCGCGCATCTTGACGTCGTCGGCAAACTTTCCCCGTCCCCGCAACAGCCGGTCCTCTTCCTTCCGCGGAAGTGCCTTGCCCACCCAATTCTTGGTTGTTCCTGAACCCATTCTCCCTATCACCTGACTCTCAACTCAACGCGCCCTGCAAACCGTCAATCAACTTCTTGATATTTTTCTTCGCCAGAGGATCAACCAGCCCCCCGGCCATCGACATCAGTCTCCCAAAGATCTGTGACTCTCCGTGCCAATTCACCTTCGTGCCGTTCCCGGTAGGCGATAAATCGAATCCCGCCAGGATCGAAGCATATCCTCCGGCAACTGTCCCCTGTCCTTTGTACTGCGCTCGCGTAGGCCGCTCGGCTTGGGCCAATTCCATCTTCACGTCCGCAGCGCCTTTGATGTACGAGATGCCGACATTCACCTTCACCATGAAATGGGTCGCGTCCTGCACGGTCATTCCGACATAATCCGGCAGCAGCGGAGCGAATTTCTGAGGATCGGTGAGGAAGTCATAAACTTCTTCCGGCGTCTTCGCAACCTCGAACTCGCCGGAAAACTTGATCGCCATTCCTACCCCTTCGTGCTCTGCGCGGCCATGTGAACCGCTTTCAGAATGTTCTGATACCCAGTACAGCGGCACGTATTACCCGCAATCGCCTTCCGAATCTGTGCCTCGCTCGGCTCCCCATTCGACGCCAGCAGCTGGTACGTGGACAGCATCAACCCTGGCGTGCAGTAGCCGCACTGCAGCCCATAGCAATCACCAAAGGCTTTCTGTATCGGATGCAGCTCGCCGTTCTTCGCCAGGCCCTCCACCGTCATGATTTCCGCGCCATCGGCCTGGACCGCGAATACCGTGCACGATTTCACTGTCTTGCCATTCATCAGCACAGTGCATGCCCCGCAATAAGTCGTGTCACAGCCTACGTGTGTTCCCGTCAAATCCAGATGCTCCCGTATCAATTCCACCAGAAGCAGGCGCGGCTCGACGCTGAGGGAATATGCTTTCCCGTTCACACTGACGGCGATTGCGATCTTCTCGATCTCTTCCTTGTTTTTCGCGACCTTGCTTCGGTTTGCCGCTACTCTAGGCATAAATATGTTCCGCCTCGACTTGTTCCCCTCGCGCCCGGCGCACTGCTATGCCGATGGCCCGCTTCACCAACGCTGCGATCAGCATCCGTTTGTACTCCGCCGAGCCGCGCATGTCGGGCTGAGGGTCGGTTGCGGCCCGCGCCGCCTCCGCCGCTGCGCCAATCGTCCGTTCGTTGAGCGCTTGCCCCCGCAAAACCGCTTCCGCTTCACTCGCCTTGATCACCGTTAATCCCACGCATCCCAACGCAATGGCGGCATCCATGCATCTGTCGCCCCGCATCGTCAACCTCACCGCCGCGCTCGCGGTCGGATAGACCGGCGCCGTTCGTTTAAATGCCAGGTAGGCTCCGCCGCTGTTCTTTGGCGGTATCTTCACAGATATTTCGCTGACCACTTCATCCTTCTCCAGCGCGGTCGTATACGCATCGGTGATGAATTCCCTCAGCGCAATCGTGCGGCTTCCTTTTTTCCTGACGCAGCGAATCGTGGTGTCCAATGTTGATAGCACCACGGCCCAATCTCCACTAGGATCGGCCTCAGCCAGCGATCCACCAATGGTGCCGCGGTTACGTATCTGCACGTCCGCAATACCCGCGGCACAGTCGTGAATCACGGGAATTCTCAGGACGGACGCAGAGTTCTCAATGTCCGCATGCCGCGTCAGTGCTCCAAAGCGAAGCGTATTTTTGTCTTCTTTGACGTAAGACACATCAGGAACAAAGTTAAGGTCCACCAGGTGTGTGGGATTGGCAAAGCGCAGCTTCATGAGCGGAATGAGACTTTGTCCGCCCGCCAGCAACTTGGCTCCTTCCCCTAGCTGCCCCAGCATCGCGGCCGCTTCTTTCAGAGACCCCGCGCGGTGATATTCAAATGCCCGCGGATACATTGCTCTCCTTTATACGCTCGTGGGATGCGTACTCACCGCATTGCGATGACACAATGCTTTCACTCGGGTCGCCGCGCAAATCCCGCCGCAACTCCCGCCAGTGCGACGGTTACCATAGCGGCGCCACCCACAGCCAAACTCGAGGCGAACATTCCCCCATCCCCCGCGCTCTGCAGCAGCACCCCAAAGGGAAACAAAACCGACCCCGCCAGCAGCCCGATTGCCAGCCAACGCCGCATGTTCTCCCGTAATTGAACCCGGTCGAAAACCGCTCCCAGCACAATCAGCAGCATGGCCAGGCCACCCCAATGCGAGTGCGCATCCACTTGTCGCACGTATTTGTATTTCGCGGCGCCATACGCCTCGATCGCCTCCTGGGCCTGCGGCATCTCCCGGCTTGCCGCTGCTACGAATCCCTCCGTCAGCGACGCCCCCATCCCGTCCAGTATCTGGTGTTCGATGAACAGGGCGTAATGCAAACCATAAAGCATCCCAAAGGCTGCCAGGATCAGGCCACCGAACAGGAGCATTTTCCGCGACCCGCTCACGCCGCCACCGATTCCGCGCGCCCGCTGTGCCGCACCACTCCCACCAGCATGCCTGTCAATCCCACGATGACCAGCAACCCGGCAATGTCCGCGATGCCGCCGGCGATCAATCCGAAATGCAACTCCAGCAGCACGAATAACGGTAATGTTAGCGATCCGGCGAGAAGCGTTTTCACCCACCGCCGTTTCCAGGTTTCGCTGAGAAAGACGTACGGCTGTACGAACGCCAGCAGCAGCGCCAGCAACCCAAATTCGATCCAGTGCGAGTGCGCCGCAATCGACACTGCCCGGCTGGCAGCCAGTCCTCCGTACTGGTTCACCGCGTCCGTCATCCCTGCAACGCTACTTGCTTCCGCCTGATTCACCAGCATCCCGAGAATTCTGACTTCTCCCTGTTCCTGCGCATACAGATCGAAATACGCATACCAGTTGCCGAACAAAAATCCCAGCAGCACCAGCGTAGTTCCGCCGCTCAGCAGCGTCCGCTCCGACCAGCTGTTATCCAAAGGCACTCCCGCCTCGGCGCCGGTCCGGTCGCCTCGGAAATATCTCCACAATCCCCAGCTCTCTCCCAGCAAAGCGACGATCAGCACTGCGCCGCCCGTATCCGCCAGTACGCTGGCCCACCCGATCGCAGGAAAAGGACTGTAGAGCAGTCCAAAGTAGTGAATCAAAAAAATCCCTACCGGCAACATCACCGACCCCACGAGAAAGATCTTCGCGAGACGCTTCTTACGTTGGGAAGGGAGGGCTACGTAAGGCTGCACCAGTGCCAGCAGCAACGCCAGATATCCCGCATCCGTCATGTGCACATGCGTGTCTATCTTGGTGCCGCGGTCCTCGAGCAGGGCGCCCACGCGCGCGAAGCCCTCGCGAACTCCTGCTCCATCCCGGTGAGCAGCCGCTTGCGCAGCGGCCATAAGCGTCTCGCCTGTGCGTCCCCCATTTTGATGGAGAACGAACACCGCAAAAATATCTCCAAACACCATGCCCACTACGATCAGCGCCATCCCGCCAAAAACCAGCATCCGCCCTGCGCTCATGGGAGCAAAGCCGGTCTCTGGCGAAATTGCGGCACTGGCCATTTTCTTTTTTGCCTCCTGACTCCCGGACCAAAAAAGGTTTTTCAAGCCGCCTGCGCGGCGCTCACATTTCTAAATGCCGGCATCACGTGCTTGGCAAACATGTGCTGAATCTTGATGCTCTTCCAATGCTCCAGACCGCCGAAATTGGAAACGATTGCCAGCTCTCCAATCCCGCCTTTTTCTTCCAGCGCCTTCACCTGCTTGATCACTTTGTCGGGCGTGCCAATGAACCCGATCTCCTGCTCCACAATCTCCTCATAACTAAGCTTGGTCAGCGACTCCAGTGCGCCACTGGCGTAAAAGCCATACCCCTTCGCTCGCAATTCCGCCTTCTTCTCCTCCCCTTGCAGTGACTCTACCGGAGATGCGTTGAACGCCAGGAAGTTGTAAATGGCCTGCTCGACCTCGTTGCGGATTAACTTCTCGTCTTCGTCAATGTAAACCGGCCTTATATAAACGATGTCCGGGGTATTCCCGTGCTCCGCACAAGCCTTCTTGTAGATACCTAGTGGGGCCTCCAAAACTTTCCACGGCAGCAGCGGCGGAACAAAAATTTCCCAACCTTTCGCTCCCGCCATCTGGTACGTGATGTCGCTGGTGCCCCCGGTGTAAAACTTGGGATGCGGCTGCTGCAAGGGACGCGGTACCACCGTGACATCCTTCACCTTGTAAAACTGGCCATCATAGGAAAACTTCTCCTCGGACAATGCCAGTTCCAGTATGTCCACCGCTTCGTTGTAGCGCGGCCGGCTCTCTTCCAGCGGCATGGCGGATGGTCCAAACAGCCAGGCGTGCCCTCGCCCCAATCCGCATTCCAGCCGTCCATTGGTGAGAATGTCGGTCTCGGCAATCATTCCCGCCAGCCGCATCGGATTTTCCAGAGGCAGGGTATGCAGTGCAGTTCGAAACCGGATTTGTTTCGTCCGTTGTGCCGCCGCCGCGAACATCGCCAGGGGATTGGCGGAAATCGAAAACTTCTGGAAGAAATGATGGTCAATCGCCGAGTACACATCGAATCCACACTCGTCTGCGTGCTCGATCTGCCTCATGATTTCCCACGTCAGATCGTAATGCGACTTCCCCGGCGGCGTCTGCATCTCGCAATAGATACCGAATCTCATGCTTCTCCCTACTGCTGGCTCGTTCGCCGTCTCTATTTCGGTTCTTCCACGTCACCGCCCATCTTCCGGTACTTTCCCTGGAAGAAAAGCAATGGTTTCCCTTCGCGTACGACCACGTCCTCGACTTCCGCGATAAAAATTGTGTGATCGCCCGCAATGTGCGCGCTTTCCAGCCGGCACTCCAGGTAAGCCAGTCCCCCGTGCAGAACCGGCGTGCCGTGGGGTGTGCGCTCAAACTGAGCACCCGCCTCCTCCGCCCGCTGATGCTTTTCTGTGGCTCTCGCGTAATACTCGGAAATCTTGCGCTGCGACTCGCTGAGCACATTGATCCCGAACCGCTTCTTGGTGTGGAGATGAGCGTGCGTGCGCGCCCGGTGGTCCACGCATACCAGGACCAGTTGCGGGTCCAGTGACACCGACGTAAACGCATTCGCCGTCATCCCGTGTACTTCGCCCTCCTGGTCCACCGTGATCACCGTTACCCCGGTGGCAAAAAGTCCCATCGCTTTGCGAAATTCCGCGGCCGTGGGAGGTGACGCGCCATCTGACATGAATTACTCGAATCGGGTTTAGGAGACACCCTCCTCCCATTTCTACCACGTCATGCGCACTGCTAGCTGAACCTGCCGCGGATTGAAAATCGAGCGCGGTGTCCCGTACGCGGGGTTGGGTGAACCCTCGCGGAAGCCGGACGGAACCGCCGGACATCCCGCCGCCGCCGGATTGGAAGGGCAGAAATCTGCCGCTCCATATGCCGTATTGTAGAAATGAATGTTGAGAGTATTCAGCAGATTGAAGCCCTCCGCCATGGCTTCCACATGCACTCGCTCGGTCACGCTGAACGTGCGCGACACCCGCATATCCACGGTTTGGTAACTATCGCCCTTAAACGTATTGCGGGGGTCGATTCCAACCCGGTCATTGTTCCCAAACACATCCCCGTTGGAGTCAAATCCGGCAAACTTGGTGAAGTAGTGTGGCGACTCCAGCGTCACAATCATTCCCAGTTGCCAGTTATTGACTACCCGGTTCATGTGCGTCGGTCCCTGCAGAATCACATTCCCGACGAAACGGTTGGAGACGCTGTCTGACGATATGGCACGCTCCCGGTTAAAGCAGCAGCTATCCTGCGGGATAAGCACAAAGCTCGGGTTCGGCCCATTGTCAATTCCCTTGGACCACGTGTAACTGAGACCCCATCCGACGTGCTTTCCCATTCGTTTATTGAAATTCACCAGCAGCCCATCCCACTGTGAGTCCCATTTGGAGTCGGCCTCGAAGTACACCGCCACGTTGGGAAGCACCGTACCCGGAAGGAAATTTGCCGGGCTGCCGCATACCGGGACCAGGGGAATGTGATAGTCGTTCTTCAGTCCAGAACGGCCCTGTGAGTCATGAGCCGTAATTTGACAATTGGCAGGCGGCTGGTTGACATTCCAGAAGCTGCCCAGGTGCACGCCTCGCACGTGCAGCCCTGTCAGGTCAAGTACGGTATCCTTCGTCGGCTGGAACTCGACTCCGAAGCTTGCCTGCGCGCCATACGGCGGTTTGTGATCTTTGGCAAAGCGCACGATAACCGAGTCTCCAAAAAATCCGCAACCCGCCAGCGTCCCTCCCGCGCATCCCAGCAGAGTTCCATCGGTTCCATCCGGATAATTCCCGTTAGCAGCCGTTGGCCCGGGATTTCCAAACAGTGGTTTCCCCAACAAGCTGTTCATGGCCAGGTTGGTAATAAATGGAGCGCTGGCAAAGGCGAACAATCGCGTGGTCGAATTTAGCGAGTCCTCCTTGTTCTCCCGGCCAGGGAACGCTCCAATGGTTCCACCGCAGGACGGAATTTGACACATCAGCAAAGGCGACGGAATCATTCCGTGAAACAGTCCCGCTCCCCCGCGAATCACGATATTGCGGCTGGTGCCCAGCGCATAAGAGAATCCCGCCCTCGGATCGAAGTTCTTCAGCGGATTATTGAGCGCCGAGCTCGGCCATGTCTCCCCCTCCCATCTCAGCCCGTAATCAAGTGTCAGATTCGTGGTGGCGCGCCACTTATCCTGCACATACAAACCCTCGTACGTATGTGGAAGGTTGCCCTTGGCCTGATTTCGAACTGCCGACCCAATTGCCCCGCCCTGGTAAACCGAAGTGCTGATGCTTGGCTCAGTGAAATTCGAGGCCGCATCAAATCGTTCCATGAAAATCACGAATGGGTGCGGCCCGATTCCCGGCGCCTGTGGATCTGTTCCCAGGAACGCTCCCAGACTGCCAAAATCCGCCTCAAACGGATAGAACAGCGGGAACGACTCGGTCGTATCTACATGGTTGAAGTCGCCGCCGAAGGTGAAAGTATGCCTTCCGATGGTCTTGGTCACGTCGTCCACGATCTCCCATCGCCCCTCTTCATAAAAATCCGGGTTGCCGCGATTCACTCCCATGGTGAACACATTGGAAACTTCCAGGTGCGGCTGCGTGCTGACCGTCGGAAAATCAAAAAAACGGTGCGCATATTGCAGCCGGAAATTGTTGACCAGCGAACTGGAGAATACCGACGTCAAACTTCCCACCAGGGACTGGTCGCGGAAATAGTTATTCTTGAACCCCGAAGGCAGGTCAAATCCGTCATTTAGCGGGGAAAGGTTCGTGCCCCTTTGGTCGTTGATGAAGTAGCGCACGAACAAGGATTGCCGCGTGCTGAAGTTGTGATCAAGTTTCAGGATCCCGTTGTCGTAGTTGATGGTGCGGTTTACGAACAGATTCTCCGCCGGCAACCCGAAGACGTTGACCTTCACCGCATTAATGGCCGTCAGATTCTGTAGCACGGCCGAGTTGTAATATGGGGATTCGCTGTGTCGCTGCCCCTCGTAGTTGCCGAAGAAAAATGTTTTGTCCTTCTGGATCGGTCCGCCCAACGTCGCCCCAAACTGGTTTTGCCGCAG
>Ga0310810_10001072_pt1 | contig 27930 bp, 33 predicted proteins | sample NCmetagenome_FD_207641 | JGI IMG/M metagenome (GOLD analysis project Ga0310810, IMG submission 207641) | Soil microbial communities from experimental microcosm in Duke University, North Carolina, United States - NC | ecosystem: Engineered > Artificial ecosystem > Soil microcosm > Unclassified ...
CGCGCTGAGCGCGGACAAAACTCAAGACACCCTCACGGCCTATAACAACGCGACCAAGCGGCTCAACTTCTTCAATCAAACCGATGTGACCTACACCGCGTACACCGGCAAGATCAAACACACCCTCCTCTCCGGCGCCGAGTTCGGCCACCAGTTGACCGATAACTTCCGCAATACCGGATTCTTCAACAATACGACGACGTCCATCCTGATTCCCTTGTCGGCGCCCACCATCGCCACTCCCGTCGCGTTCCGCCAGAGCGCCACGGACGCGGACAATCATCTCGTCACGAACGTCGCTGCAGGGTACGTCCAGGATCAAGTGGAACTCTCGCGGTATGTCCAGCTCATCGGCGGTCTGCGCTTCGATCGGTTCGATCTGCGCTATCACAACAACCGCAACGGAGATAATTTAGGCCGCACTGATATACTCGTCTCGCCGCGTGCCGGCATCGTGGTGAAGCCGGCCCGCACTCTCTCGGTCTACGGAAGCTACAGCGTTTCCTATTTGCCGAGTTCCGGCGATCAGTTCTCTTCGCTGACCAACATCACCCAGCAGGTCAAGCCGGAGAAGTTCAACAACTACGAGGCGGGCGTTAAATGGGAATTTCGCCGCCGGCTATCGCTGACCACCGCGGTCTACAGGCTCAACCGCGAAAACACCAGGGCTACGGACCCCAACGATCCCACCCGGATCATCCAAACCGGCAGCACGCGCACCAACGGCTACGAGATCGGGATCAATGGAAACCTGACACGAGCCTGGAGTATTGCCGGAGGCTATGCATATCAGGATGCGTTCATCACCAGCGCGACTACGTCGGCGCTTGCGGGGTCGCAGGTAGGCCAGGTGCCGCATCATACCTTCTCGCTTTGGAACAACTATCAGATCGCTCGACGGCTGGGTGCGGGCTTGGGGATTCTGCACCGGTCAGACATGTTCGCCGCGGTCGACAACACGGTGACCCTGCCCAGTTACACACGCGCGGATGCGGCGTTGTTCTACTCCTTGACCGAGAAAGTGCGACTGCAGGTGAACGTGGAAAATCTGCTTAACAAGACGTATTATCTGAACGCGGACACCAATACCAACATCTCACCGGGCTCTCCGCGCGTGCTTCGTGTGGGACTGACGGCCCGGTTTTAATGAACCGCTTGTGCAATCTGGCGGCCGCCCGCCAGCATCGCGTCCAGATCCTGATGCGAATAGTAGCGGCCTTGCGCAAACACGCCCGCGATACGGCGTGTATTGGCGATGTCCTCGAGAGGATTTCCCTCCAGCAAAACCAGATCCGCGATCTTGCCGGTCTCTACCGACCCCATCAGGCGGTCCCAGCCTAGCAGTCGCGCGGGCGCCAGCGTGGCCGATTCCAATGCTTCTCTCGGCGACAACCCCGCGGCCACCAGCTGGGTCAGTTCGTTCTGCAGATTCCCGCGCGAGGCGCTGTACGCATCGGTGCTTCCGGTTCCCGACAATAGCTCGACCTTGTAGCGCTTCGCCAGCGCCGTGAGCTGGTACAGCTTGGTGGAGGATTCTCCTGGGTCTCCAACTTGGCTCAGGAGGGGTGAAATACGGGTCCCCATCATGGCGCATTTCTCAAAAAACCGGATCACGTTGTCCTCGGTGAGCGGGCCCAGGTTGGACAACCCTTCGATGATCCCCTGTCTCGCGTTCACCGCTTCGAGCGGTGAGACGTCCGCGGGGACGGCTCCGTCGAACCGCAGGCGCCAGTGCCGGGCTTGCTCGGCGAGTGCCAGATACGCTTCCCGCGAGAGGTCCGGAAGCACCTGGATGAAGTCGACGGAATCTTCGAATAAACGGTCGAACGCCAGCCGGGCGGTCTGCGGGGTCTGGGTTCCGCCGCCAACGGCAGGTCCGCTGGCGACGATTCTCGGCCCGATCGCCTTGCCCCGCTGAATTTCCAGGCGCGATTCCGCAGCTCGCAGGAAATTGCCGCCCCGGTCGCGGATTCCGGTCACCCCATAGGCCAGGAAAGCGGGCAACTGCCGGCCCGGATTGGAAAGTTGCACGCGCATGTCCCACAGGCCAGGGGAAAGATACCGTCCGGTTCCGTCCACCACCCGGGCAGTTACGGGAACCCTCACCGAACCTTGGGGGCCGACCGCGACGATCCGTTCACCTTCAATGACCGCAGTCAAGTGAGGCTTGAGGGTGCCCGAGGCAACATCAACAACGGTAACGTTTTCTACTACCACTGTCGCTGCCGACAACGGAAGACACAGGGCGCCAGCCAGGGCCAAACGGAGACGCATTTGGGTATTGTACATCGCCTGTGCTATCCTGCAAGGAGTTTATCGCCAGTTCAGCGATAAACCTCCAGGACAGCCTATTATGCCGAAGTTGAAAACTCATAAAGGTGCGGCCAAGAGGTTCAAGAAGACGGGAACCGGCAAAGTTAAACGCCGGCACGCATTTGCCCGCCATATTCTGACCTCCAAGTCGCGCTCGCGCAAGCGCCGCCTGGGTCAATCCGCCATCGCGGATGACGCCAATGCGGCCGAAATCAAGCGCATGATTCCGTACTAGGGCGGGGCTCTATCGGGTATACCCCGGGCTCCCCCGCGAGTGGACAGCGCGCCGCACGTGCCTGATCCGCCGCGTTTTGTAATTCCAACATAAGGAGAAAAAACGTGCCGAGAGTAAAACGTGGAACTAAGCGCCGCGCAAACCGGCGCAAGACCCTGGGCCTTGCCAAAGGGTTCTTTCTAACCAAGAGCAAACTGCACCGTGCAGCCCAAGAGGCCGTCGAAAAGTCTCTGAAGTACGGCTATGTCGGCCGCCGCCTCAAGAAGCGGGATTTCCGGTCGCTATGGATCGTGCGCATCGGGGCCGCCTGCCGCGCGGCAGAGATCTCCTACAGCCGCTTCATGAGCGGGCTGAAGAAAGCCGGCATCGACCTGAACCGCAAAGTGCTGGCGGACATGGCGCTTAATGACCCGCCTGCGTTCAGCGCTCTGGTGAATCAAGCCAAGTCCGCCGAGAAATAGATCCTATGGATGACGACGACGCTCTTGCCAACCTCGAAGAGCGCATCCACCGCACCGTGGAACTGGTGTCCACGCTGCGCGGCGAGCGCGATGCTGCCGTGGCGGATACGCAGAAGCTTCGCGCGGAACTGGAAGACCTCCGCAGCCAGCGCAAGCAGGCGCGCGTGCGCATCGAAAAACTGCTCGGCCAAATGGACGTGCTCGCCGGAAGGTAAGCCAGGGGCGTAAGATATTGGGCATGGATTCCGGAGCCGAACGAAAAACCGTCCACGTCACCATCTTCAATCAGCCCTATACCCTGGCCGTCAGCGGCGAAACCGGAGAAGTGGAAGCGCTGGCGCATTCCGTCGACCAGCTCATGACCGATATCGCGCTCCAGGCCGGCAACGTCGAAGGCAGCCGCGTGGCGGTGCTGGCGTGTCTCCATCTGACCGACCGCCTTAGGGGCCTTGAACAGGAGCTCGCGGACTTTCGCGGCCAAGTGAACGAAAAGTCCCGGCAGTTCACCTTCCTTCTGGACGAGGCGATACGGTAATCCTCCGGTCCCCGCTGCTGGACGGTTTGGATTGGCTGGAGCACGGCTTCGGCACCCGCAACGCCGTTCTCGATCAAGCAGCCATGGCGAGCCTGAAGCAGATTCACTCCGATATTTCCTTAACGGCGGAGAGTCCGGGATGCATGGGCGAAGGAGACGCACTGGTAACGCGGATACCAGGCATCGCTGTGTCGGTTCGCACTGCGGATTGTTTTCCGATCTTATTGGCAGATCCGGAGTCGCGCGCCATCGCGGCGGTTCATGCCGGGTGGCGTGGGACCGCCACTGGTGTCGTCGGAGCGTCACTCGCTCGCATGCACAACGAATTCGGAACAGAGCCTGAGAATGTGTATGCCGCCATCGGTCCGGGCATCGGCCGATGCTGTTATGAGGTGGGCGCCGAGGTCGCGCGGCAGTTCGGCCTGCCGGAAGCAGGTAGACTCGATCTCGCTGTGGAAAACCGGACGCAGCTCATCGCCGCTGGACTCCGGCCGGAAAGAATCAACCAGGTGGGCGGTTGTACATTTTGCCACCCCGAGCAATTTTTCTCCTGGCGCCGCGATCATGATCCCGCAGGACGAATGATCTCGTTCATCCGCGTCACGGTGTGAACGTCCGAAAACACCAAGGGCGCGGCCGGTAGATCGTACCTACGGACCGCGCCCTCGGACAGACAAAGACCGGATGAAGGTTGCGGACTAGGCCGCGTTCACCAACAGCTCGTCGAGATTGTCGGCGCTGTCGCCCTGGCTGCGGTCGGCGATTTCCTGGCACTGGATGCAGAAAGCCGTCCACGGCACTGCCGCCAGCCGCTTGGGACTGATGTCCTCTTCGCAATGCAGGCACACGCCGAAGCTGCCTTCGTCAATGCGTCGCAACGCGGCGCGGACGTTCCGCAACAGATTGGACTCGCGGTCCAGATTGCGAATCGCCAGTTCGCGCTCCGCGGCGTGCTGCACTTCATCAAGCGCGTCGGGGCTCTTTTCGATAGCGATGCCATCACGATTCCGTACCAGTTGGACCAGCTCTGCCTGCTTGGCCTCCAGCACGTGTTTGAATTTGTTCAACTCACTCTTCGTCATTTTGTTCTGCCTCTCTGTCTCTTCCTTCCGGTCTGTCTTTTTTCTTACCGTCTTTTAACTGTCTGTCGTTTAACTATCTAACTATCGCGTCTCATCTCGAATCCTACTCGGTCACTTTCAGCTAAGCCATTAGACGTGACGTAAACCAAAAAGGTTCACGCTTTCCAACCTTCTGTCTACAAGGAACTTTGGATATGCCAAGTGGCGAACTTGCTTGGCACTACGTGGAGACCCATGGAGGGGGCGACGACCCCTGGGGTCCCCAACCTCAAGCCTTCGGCAACGGAGCTTTCAAAGAACTTTACCACAGCACACCCGAAATAGCAAGCAATCTCAATGCCAACCACTTTCTACCTTCCGCCTTCCTGCCAATGACACTACTTATCGGAATCCCGGACCGAAAACATTACCCTCAGCCCCTTGGGAGTGCTGTCTTCCCAATCCCAAGAAGGCTGTAAGTTATTCCAGGGACGGTATACTGTGTTGGTCATTCCTAAAAATTCTCATACGCAGACTCCCGACGTGTCGCCAAATTCAGACGGATGATAGCATGCCTCGCCTCAACACTAGAGCCGGTCTAGCCGCCAGTGCGCTGTTCATCCTCTTGGGCGCCCTGGTAATTCCTTACGCGGGAATTCAGGCTGACGAGGCTCTCTTTTCTGCTCCTCTTTTCCCTCATATTGGCAAGGACTTACGCCTTCCCCTGCTACCTCACCTGGATAGCTGGATGGTGATGACTTACCTTGGTTCCCTCAAAACGTTGCTCTACTGGCCAATCTTCCGAATTTTCGGCACCGGCGCGTGGACGTTGCGGCTCCCGGTGGTCCTGCTGGGAGCAGTTACTATCTTCATTTTCTTCTACTTGGCTCGTGAGTCCGTAGGAGCTCCCGCAGGCGTCATGGGGGCCTTCCTGCTAGCCACCGACCCCGTTTTTCTGCTAACCAATACTTTCGACTGGGGCCCCGTCGCTTTGGAACATCTGTTCCTTGTGACTGGCTGCTGGTTGGTTTACCGTTTTGGGTCCCAGCACGGCCAGAGTGCCGGTCCGAATGCCCGGATTTGGGACCTGGCGGCCGGGTTTCTGTGCTGGGGCCTGGCTCTCTGGAACAAGGCGATTTTCGTCTGGGCTCTCGGTGGTTTAGTCGCAGGGGGTGTGCTGGTCTTCTGGCCGGAAATCAGGCGCAGCCTGAGACCCCGCGTGATCCTGGTGGCCGCTGGGGCATTTTTATGCGGCGCCCTGCCGCTGGTGACCTACAACCTCTCGAACGCGAGCGTGACATTCACTGAGAATGCCCGGCTGGATCCTCGCAGCGTAGCGGGCAAATGGATCCAGGTCGAAAACGCCGTCAATGGAGCTTCTTTGTTCGGCTATATGGCCGGCGAAGACTGGTGGCCGAATCCCAAGGCGCCGCAGTCCTGGCGAGGACGCAGCGCGTTGTGGATCCACGCACATCTGGGCAACCACAAACGCACCGGCTTCTACTACCTACTCGGAATCTTGCTGCTGGCGGCACCGTGGTGGTGGAAATACCGCGCAGCCCGATTTTCATTGGTCTTCATGGCGGTGGCCTGGTTCCTGATGGCGCTCACCCACGACGCCGGCGCTTCGGCGCACCATGTAGTCCTGCTGTGGCCGTTTCCGATCCTGTTTGCGGCTGTCGCGCTCACTTCCCTGCCCTGGCGGCCGCTCGCCTGGGCTGCGTGCTCCGGCATAGTCGTGATGAACCTGCTGGTGCTGAATCAGTACGTCGCGCAATTTGCGCGCAACGGGGCCGGAGACGTTTTCTCCGATGCTCTGTACCCGCTCTCGGCCAGCCTGGACACGTACGCAGATGCCACTTTCTACGTCGTCGACTGGGGTCTCTACGAGAATCTCAATCTCCTGCACCAGGGCCGCCTGAGTTTTCGCATCGCGATAGGTCCTCTGGGCACGGACGCGCCCACCCGGGAACAGCTCGGCGAAATTCGAGACATGCTGCAGGATCCCAAAGGGCTGATTTTAGATCACGTCCGCGAGCACGAGGTGTTCCCCAACGTGGGCGTTCGGCTTAACCGGGCCGCACGCTCACTGGGCTATCGCCAGGAAATAGTCCGCACGATCCCGGACTCGAACGGCCGGCCGATGTTCCAGATACTCCGGTTCGTGGCCGACAATCCGTGACTGTCCCATTCTGTCTCAAGCCCGTGTCCGGAGTCCACAAAATGACCCTGCGGGGTGGAGTTAAGTCCAGCATTATCAAAGTTTAAGTTGGGGCTATGACATGCACCGCAAAGCCCTGGAATTCGTCTATCATGCGTGTGTCGACCCGACTACTAATCTGCCTGGCGCTGCTCGCGCCTCTGCGGGCGACGACTCTCGAACAGCTCTCGCTAGATGAGATGATCCAGAAGTCCACCGCGATCGTCCGGGCGCGGGTCACAGGGTCGCACAGCGCAGCACGCGGGGGCAATGTCTACACGTACTTCCAGCTTCAGGTTCTGGAAAGCTGGAAAGGCTCGATAGCCATGGAGGTCGCGGTGCCCGGCGGGGTGGCCGACGGAATCCGCCAGAGCGTAGCGGGAGCGCCGGAATTGAAACCTGGGCGCGAGTACGTTCTGTTCCTGTGGACCAGCCGATCCGGCTTGACCCAGCTGATGGGGCTTTCGCAAGGATTGTTCCACGTTTCGGAGGACGGCTCGGGCGGGGTGTTGGCTCGACGGCCCCCCGCCTCCGAGCTGATGCTCGACCGATCGGGAAATCCCGTGGAGGACCGTTCGCTGAGTATCCAGATTCGAGATCTGCGGGCACAAGTGTTGCGAACGGTGAGGTCGGCTAAGTAGTATGCGAAGCGGACTGCAAGCGGTGACGCGGGCTGCCATCCTGGCGGGGCTGCTGCTTTCGCTTTCCTCGGTCTCCTCAGCGTACTATTACTGGATCTATTTCCCCGGACGCACAGGACCCTTCCAGGCGTATCCGGCCAAGTTCGACCTGAGCGCGCTGCCGAATAAGACGGTTTCGTATTTCATTTCCGACAAGCCGCCCGGCAAACTGGTGGATGGCGACAACTACGATGCGCTGGTGAGCCAGATCCGGCTGGCGGCGGAAAGCTGGAACGGCGTGCCGGCCTCGGATCTTCGTGTGCGCTTCGGCGGATTCGAAACCTTTGGCGCGACGCCGCAAGCCACGCCGGGAATCGACGTTGTATTCGACGACGACATGCCGCCCGGGCTTCTGGCGCAAACGTTCCCGTCCCGGCCCGAGGATGTGGGCGACCTGAGCAAAGGTCCCGGCTTCGTCCCCATCCTGCGCTCGAAACTCCAGTTACGCAGCGATCTGACCATCTATCAGCAGGCCAGCTATGCGGATGCGTTCTTTCTGACCATGGTTCACGAATTCGGACACACGTTGGGCTTGCAGCACTCCACCGTTTCCGCCACCATGTCCACATCCATCACGCGCGCGACCACCAAGGCCCGGCCGCTGGCAGCCGACGATATCGCCGGAATCTCCTTGCTCTACCCCGCGGCGACGGTGGCTACCACCACCGGCAGCATCACCGGCCGGGTTCTGCTTAACGGAAACGCAGTGAATCTGGCCAGCGTGGTGGCGCTTTCCTTGAACGGGTCGGCGATCAGCACGCTCACCAACCCCGACGGCAGTTACAGGATTGATGGGATACCGCCCGGCGACTATTACGTCTACACGCAGCCGCTTCCTCCGCCGCAACCGGACGAAGGCACGCCGGCGGCCATCGTTTCACCGTTCGATTCTCACGGAGGCTCATTTGCCGCGGATACCGGCTTCGCCGGACAGTTTTTCCCGCACACCCGCGATTGGTCGCAAGCCGCAACGACTTCGGTGAGAGCGGGAGCCAATGTGGCCAGCGTCAATTTCGACGTGGACGCCCGCTCTGGCCCCTCCATTTACGGAATGAACGTCCTGGGTTACCTGGGCCCCGAGGGTAAGGAAGCCTATGTGCACATGCCCTCGCTGGTTTCGGGCTATCGCGGCTGGATGGTCTTCGCCGCGCCAGGCACGCTGGACGGGAACACCACCACTCTCAAACCGGGACTGAAAGTAACCGCAATCGGCCCGGCAGCGGGCCTCGAAGCGCAGTATCTGGGCTACTTCACGGCGGGGTATCTGTACACCGTGGTGGATGCCAATACGGTCTCGCAGCGCACGCCTGTCGCCTTCGCGGTCACAACTCCTGACGACCTGTACGTGCTGCCGGCGGCGATCACGGTTGTGCCCGGGGCCGGACCTGTCATCACCTCGGTCTCCGGATCGACAGACGGCCTGGGTAACGCCACAGTGAGACTGAAAGGCGACAACATTGCCATCGACACCCGCGTGCTTTTCGACGGCGCGGCCGCGATTGCAATCCAGAAGAACGAAGATGGATCGTTTAGCGTAACAGCGCCGCCCGCCATCGGGAGCCATGTCGCCATGGTGGAAGCCCTGGCGAGCGACGGACAGACTTCGATCCAGACCATGGGCCAGCTCCCGCAGCCGACATTTACGTATGCCTCTCCGGATCGTCCAACCCTTTCGATCACTCCCGCGACCGTCACCGCCGGCACCGACACGATGATCGAAGTCGCCGGATTCAATACAAATTTCACGGAAGGCCAGACGGTGATCGGCTTCGGATCGAGCGACGTGATCGTGCGCCAGACCTGGATTATCGATCGCGGCAGGGCGCTGCTGAATATCTCGATCAACCCTTCGGCCACTCCGGGCTTAGTCACCGTGACCGCCGCCACGGGGATCCAGACTGTGACGCTGAATGCGGGACTGCAAATCCACCCGGCGGCAGCGCAGCAGGTCAGCCTGCGTGCTCCAGTCCTCAATCTGGCCACGGGCCTCGCGGGTGTTCCCGCCGGAGGCACGGCCGTCATTTCGGCTACGGGACTGCCCGCCGATTTGTCTGGCTGGGCGGTCATCATCGCCGGTGTGAGAGTGGATACCATTTTCGACAGTGATTCGAAGAAGCTGCGCGCGGTCGTTCCCGCAGGCCTGCCCGTCGGTCTCGCAGTTGTGCGGCTGATTCCGCCCAGCGGCGATCCCATCGCGCCCATTCTGTTTAAGGTAGATGCGGAGCCGCCGGTGGTCCAGGCTGCCTATCATGTCGACGTACTCATCGACAGCCTGCATCCGGCCGCGTCGGGCGACGTGATCAACCTGGATGTAGCGCGCCTCTACGGCTCGGGGCCGCCGGTTCCTCCATCAAGCGTCCACGTCAGCGTGGGAGGCGTCGATCATGTGGCAACCACACTGACCTCGATCCCCCAATTCGGACAGGCCTCCGAGGTGGTTCGGGTCCAGTTCACTCTGGCTTCGGGGTTACCGGACGGAGCCAAACTGCCAGTGACGGTCCGCCTGGACACGCGCGTCTCCGCGCCCTATACCATCAACGTGGTGCAGGCCCCGCCGGCCACCGTGCAACCTTCGCAACGAAACTAAGATCCCCTTCGAGAAAATCGTAATCGGGGAGCCGCTCCGGCCGCTCCCAAACGATCTGTTCGAAATCCAGATTGCGCGGTTCGCCTTTAAATCCGGTGACGCGATAAAAATGCAGCGTCGCCCGGAACCCGTCTGTGTAGGCCACTTCATAGGAATCCATCTTTTCGCCGATGACCGCATCGACGTTCAGTTCCTCGCGCAGTTCCCGGGCCAGGGCCGCGCGAAAATCCTCCCCCGGCTCGACCTTGCCACCGGGAAATTCCCACTTCAGAGAGTGGCGGCCGCCGCGTTTGCGCTGGCCGATGAGAATCCTCCCATCCCGTGCCAGGACCCCCGCTACGACCTCTACGCACTGAGCACTCATTCTCGTAAGTTTAGAGCAGCTTGACCGGCGGCGCGTTCCGCCGTAGCCTGTTAGACACCATGGCCATCACACTCAAGGTCAACGGCCGGGTCCACACGCTGGATCTCGATCCGGCCACGCCCCTTCTCTACGCCCTCAGCGACGATCTCCGGCTGAATGGTCCCAAGTTCGGCTGCGGCCTGGGCCAATGCGGAGCCTGCACGGTCATCGTGAAGGGGCAAGCGGTCCGTTCCTGCGTGACCACGGTGAAGTCGGTCGAAGGATCGGACATCACGACTCTCGAAGGATTAGGAACTCCCGAGAAGCCTCATCCTATCCAGCAGGCGTTCATCAATGCGCAGGCCGCGCAGTGCGGCTTCTGTCTGAACGGCGTGATTATGACCGCCAAGGCTTTTTTGGACAAGAACCCTCGCGCCACGGAGGCTGAGATTCAGCAAGCGATGTCCGGGGTCCTGTGCCGCTGCTTCACCAACGTCCGGATGCTGCGGGCGGTAGCGCAGTACGGAAAGGCGGCGGCCCGATGAAACCGAATCGCCGGGATTTTCTCAGAACATCGGGAGCATTAATTATCGGCTTCAGCGCCGGTAGCCTCAAGATGCTGCGTGCCCAGGGACCCCTGCCTGGATCTCCGGCGATGAACCAGCTGGATTCCTGGATCGCCATCGCCGCCGACGGCAGCATCACGGCGTACAGCGGCAAGGAAGAGCTGGGCCAGGGGATTTCGACGGCGCAAGCGCAACTGGTGGCCGAGGAGCTTTCGGTTCCCTTTAGCCGCGTGAAACTGATCTACTGCGATACGGCGCTCACGCCCGACCAGGCGCATACTTCCGGCAGCCAGTCGCATCCCGCGAATTTCAATCACGGCAATCTCGCGCAGGCTGGAGCCACGGCGCGCGAAGTCCTGTTTCGCATGGCCTCGGAGCGCCTGGGTGTTCCCGTCGAGCGGCTTATTGCGACTGACGGTGTGATCGTCGTCAAGGGTAACGAGTCGCAGCGCGTGACCTATGGAGAACTTGTCCAAGGCAAGAAGTTTGGTCTGGCGCTCGATGCTAAGGCCAAGCGTAAGCCCGCAGCCGAGTGGACCGTCCTGGGCACGCCGGTTCCCCGCCCCGATCTCCCCGACCTCGTTACCGGAAAATTCGAATTTGTCCACAACGTCCGGCTGCCCGGCATGCTGCATGGCCGCGTGGTTCGTCCACCATCGGTGGGCGCGACCGTGTCGGGCGTTGACGAAAGCTCCGTCGCCGGGATGCCGGGCGCCGTGAAGGTGGTCGTCAGGAAGAATTTTGTTGGCGTGGTGGCAGAGAAGCCCTGGCAGGCGATGCAAGCCGCGGCCAAGCTGAAAGTAAACTGGAAACCCGGCGCGGCATTGCCCGACCATGGCACTATTCACGAGTCGTTGCGCAAGCTGCCGGCTCGCGACACGCTGATGGTGGACTCGGGTGATGTCGACCAGAAGCTCACAGGGACGGTTCTCAAAGCGACCTATCTTCATCCCTATCAGATGCACGGATCCATGGGCAGTTCCTGCGCCGTGGCCGATGTACAGGGCGAGAAAGCCACCATCTATTCTGCCACGCAGGCCGTGTGGTATCAGAAGAACACTTCGGCGATGCTCCTGGGCCTGAAGCCTGAGAACATTCGCGTAATTTTCCGGCGCGGGTCGGGCTGCTACGGTTGCAACGGTGCGGATACGGTGACGTATGATGCGGCCGTTTTGTCGCAGGCCGCCGGGAAGCCCGTGCGCGTGCAGCTCACCCGCAAGGACGAAATGGCGTTTGAGAACTACGGCCCCGCGTACGTGATCGAGCAGCGGGCTTCGCTGGATTCGAGCGGGAACATCACCGCTTGGGATCACGAATCGTGGTCGCCTGGTTTGGGAGGCCGTCCGGGACCGAACACACCGGGCAACATCGTCACCGGTTCGCTGCTGGGATTCCAGCCAGCCGCCTTCGCGCCACGGTCCCCTGCGCCGTCGCCCGGTGCGTTTAACAACAGCAGCAATGGAGTACCGTCCTACCTGGTCCAGGGTACGGGGACTGTCGAAAGCGGCCGGGTGCTCACGCATGCGGTCGAATCGCGTTTCTTCACCGGACCGTTGCGCTCGCCGGCGCGGCTCCAGAACACCTTCGCGCATGAGTCTTTCATGGATGAGCTCGCGGCGCGGGTGAAGGCCGATCCTGTTCAGTACCGGCTGCGACACTTACGGGACGCACGCCTGAAAGAGGTCCTCCAGGCGGCCGCGAAGACGGCGAACTGGGAGACGCGTCCGTCACCCAAACCGGGGAACCTTAAAACAGGAATTGCCAAGGGGCGCGGGGCCGCGTGCGTGCTCTACGAAGGCGACAACGGCTACACGGCACTGGTCGCCGAGATCGAAGTGAATCAGGACACTGGCAAGATCGTGGTCAAACGGATGGTCGCTTCGAGCGATGTCGGACCGATTTCAAATCCCGACGGGCTACGCAACCAGGTGGAAGGCGGGGCGCTCCAGGGCCTGAGCCGCGCACTGGGCGAAGAGGTCACGTGGGACCACGAGAAGGTAACCTCGGTCGACTGGCGAACCTACCACAGCCTGCCGCTGGGTTTCGAAGTTCCCAAGATCGAGGCTGTCCTGATCAACCGCACCGAGGGTGAAGTGATGGGCGCGGGCGAGACGTCGATCACTTTGGTGGCAGCGGCCATCGGAAACGCGATATTCGACGCGACGGGCGTGCGCATCCGGCAGGTCCCGTTCACGGCCGAGCGCATCAAAGCGGCGCTGGCCGCGCGTCTCTGACGACCGCGTCTGATAACTACCAGCGTCGCCCGCCGCGGCCCACGATGACGACACCTACGCTCCCGTACCCGGGGCCGTACAAATATGGCGGATAGGGATACGGATAGCCGTAACCGGGCCGCCTTCGAGCTAACTGCGGCCGGCGAGCCTGCGTGTCGGACGCGTAATCTTCCTGGCGTACGGGCACGAACGCAAGCGCGGAACGATCAGTCGAAATCGTCAACGGCTCCGTCGTGCGGAACGTCAGCGTTTCCTCCGGATAAACCTCGGTCGCACGGCCACGCGTGAGCAGCACGCCGATGGTCGAGGCTGCGGCTCCTGCCGCTGCTCCCACTCCCGCGCCGAAGCCTCCGTCGGCCGCGGCGCCTACCGCGGCACCGATTCCCGTCGCGGCACCAATGGCCGTGGCATCGCGTCCCTGCGAAGTCCCTCCGGACTGCTGCACCAACTGGGTGTGGACCGGCATCACCTGGCCGTCGGCCAGCGTCACATCCCTCAGCTCCAGGCCGAGACGCGACGTACCTTTCACGCGGCCCGCCTTGACGGCTTCGGCAACGCGACCGGACATGGTCTGGCCGCGCCGCGCGACGACGAATCCGTTGGCCACCAAGGGCTGCGCCAGGGTGACCGAGAACTCGTCGCCCGGCTGGTTGCGGTCACTCGAAATCAATTGATCCGCGTGAACGCTCACCCAGGTGCCCGCGGGAAGGGTCAGTTGAGATGGAAGATCTTGGCCGCACGCGATCGATGCGGCGATCGTACCTGCGAGTATTGCGATGCGGGACAACATGCCTATCGTGTGGCACGTTTTTTGCCACTCGTAAGTCACGGAAGAAATGAGAGATCGCTTGGAAGAAGCGTGGCCGCTTCCAGCCAAGTGGTGTTTTTCAGCCAGCAGTTGATTGCGCCAGAGCCTGCACATGCGCGGTAGCCGCCGACGCCAGCCCGGCCAAATCGTAGCCGCCCTCGAGCACGGACACCAGCCGCCCGCCGGCGTGCTTGTCGGCGATTTCGAGCATCACATTCGTCAGGTCGGCGAAATCCTGATCCATGAGCGTGAAGCGTCCCAAAGGATCGCCGAAACGCGAGTCGAACCCCGCGGAAGTCAAAACCAGATCTGGTTTAAAGTGTTCGGCGGCTTCGACGAGGCGTTTCTGAAACGCTCCCAGGATTTCGCGGCGTCCGGCGCCCGCTGGGAACGGGCAGTTCATGATACATCCCTCGCCTTTGCCTTCACCGGTCTCGTGCGCATCGCCGGTGCCTGGATACCAGGGCGATTGATGGGTGCTGAAGAAGAATACCGACCCGTCAGCGTAGAAAATATCCTGGGTTCCGTTGCCGTGATGCACATCCCAATCGGCGATGAGAACCCGCTCGATCCCGTGACGGAGTTGGGCGTAGCGCGCGGCGATGGCGACATTGTTAAAAATGCAGAACCCCATCCCCTGGTTAGGACGGGCATGATGCCCCGGCGGGCGCACGGCGCAGAAGGCGTTCGCGGCTGTCTTCTCCCAAACCAGATCGACGGCGTTCATCACGCCACCGGCGGCATCCAGCGCCACTTCCCACGACTTGCGGCTGATCGTTGTGTCGCCGGTGCTCAGCTCATGGGCGCCGGCCGCGATGTCACGTTTGACGGTCTGAATATAGGGGCGGGTGTGGCACAGGGCGATCTCATCTTCAGTGGCCGGACGCGTCGGCACGTGCAATAGCGACTTGGTCAGGCCGGCTTTGTCGAAGGCTCGCGTCAGCGCGTCGTAACGTTCCGGCCGTTCGGGATGTCCCGGGCCTGTGTCGTGCTGCTTGAAGACCGGGTCGATCAGTAATGCGGTCCTGCTTCCCTCAGCGGCCACTTATTTGGCTTGCAGGCTTTCGAGATAGCGGGCCAGGTTGTCGATGCGCACTCGCCCCAGATCCTGGTCCCAGGCGACCTGCGAAAAAATCGGGCCCCAGGTGGGCATCTCGCGAGTTCCGTGTCCGGCCGGAAGAGCCTCTTCCCCGGCGATGATCCGGCGGACTTTCGCCAGGGGAAACATCCCGCCGTTCTTCGTCGAGATGCGCGTCAGATCGGACGGCAAAGTCTTAAGCCACTTCGCCATGGGACCGTCGCCTTTCGCGTTCGCGCCATGGCACACTGCGCAATACGCTTTGTAAAGGTTCGCACCCTGGATCGAATCGATCAGGCGAGTACCATCCTTGTCAGATTGTTTGCTCTGTCCGAAGCTGATACCGCAGAATACGGCGGCCAGGGTGGCCACCCAGACGGCAGATTTACTCATACCGCTATTGGAACACGTCTATCGCCAGGTCTCGAGCAGAGGCTGCGAGAAAATGTCCTCGGTGACGCCCTCGGCCACAGCGGCTTCCTTGGTGCAGATCCAATACTCCGGCTGCCAGTGCTCGGTCCGATCGTAAGGAGCCTTGTAAACAAAGAAGTTCTCGGCCCGCCGGCGAACACGAGGCTCGCTGCGAGTTTCCTTCCCCAGCGCGCAGGCTTCGCGCAGAGCCGTCTCATAGCTATCGAAGGGCCCGTCTATGTAGTCGTGATGGTTGATGATATGCCACTGCATGGCTAAAAGAACCTATTCCAACTCGCTTCTAATCAGTTAGATGAAGGTCGCGGCCGTTTGGTTTCAACGTCGCAAGTACTTGTTGCTGCTTGAGTTGGGTCCGCCGATCCGTCTGGTCGGCCCCTCAGAACCAGTCTACCCTACCTCTCTCGGAACTTCCAGCCTTGCGGCGGACGCTCCCAACGTCCATACTTCGACCATGACTCTCAAGAGCGCGGCGACCTTGCTTTCATCGGGACATTGGTGGCGACAATGGTGTTGATCTGGGATTTCGTGTCTGACATCGTCAACGTGGCCGAAGGTCTGGTGCCCTTGGCGAAACTGCTGGCATCGAACCTCGTCACGTGCTGACCGTTCGCGGCGTGGGTTATCGGTTCGTAGCTGCACCGGACAAAGCGGCGTGATTCCGGGACCCCGACAGGTCCGCCAAGGCTCGTACTAGTGCGCGAAACTGGCAGCACGCGTCAGCTTCCATTCCCCATTCTTTTGCTCCCAGACATGAAGGAATTTAGCCAGGGTGTTGCCTCCTACCTCCTTACCGCTGGACCGGTCGAAGAACTTGTGCGTACCGAACTCCATCGCGCCATATCCTGGGATCGGGTAGACCTCGATCGACACCAGTTCCCGGCGTATCTTGCCGCAAATATTTCTCCTGAGCGATTCCACTAGAGTGTCGGCGTCGTTCGTCAGTCCGCCCTTGTCATGGAAGAATTCGATGTTCGATCCCAGGTAAGCGCGAAATTTTTCTAGGTCGCAGGCGTTGTAGGCTGCAAACAAGCTCGCGTCGAGTGCTGTGATTGTACTCGTGAGATCCTGCTGCAGCCGAGTTACCTTGATCGTTGAATCCTGCACAACTCCATCCTTTTCGCGGTGGATTACGCCCGAAAGCTGGTCGCCCGCCATTCGCAATTCGAACTTCATCGTCGCACCGCCTTCTTCGATCTCGAACGTCAATCCGCCGTCGCTTCCCGCCAGGCCCTTGCGGATCGGCAGTTGCATGTTCGGGGCCGGACCGCCTGTCCCGGTTACGCTGACGCCTTCCTGTTTCAGAATCAAATGTGCGGGGCCGTTCCCGCCGTTCGATTCGAAGCTCCCGCTCCAGGTTCCAGTTACCTGGGCCATCAAAACGCCACCTGCTGCAAACATACAAAGGAACAGTCGCATGAAGATCTAAACGTGGAGACTGAGAAAAATGTTCATTGAAAATTACGGGCGCCCAGTCTGTTGGGGCTCATTCATGTTACGCCCCAGCGCGCCGCGCCTCGAAAATCGACCCGATGGTGACTCTGAGGTACGAGTGAGCTTGCCACCGACGCTCCCAACGTCCATACTTCGACCATGACTCTCAAGAGCGCGGCGACCTTTGCTTTCATCGGGACATTGGTGGCGACCCTGGTGTTGATCTGGGATTTCGTGTCTGACATCGTCAACGTGGCCGAAGGTCTGGTGCCCTTGGCGAAACTGCTGGCATCGTTCGTGGGAGCACTAGCCGCGCTGAGCGTGACCGTGTTCTTTTACGTGTTCCAGAAGACGCAGAACTGAAGTTCTTGCTTGAACTTACGGCTGACCGATTAAAACCGTTACGGATTGGACCCCGCAGTGCTCTTCTAAGAGAGAAATCTATACGCCGGGCCGGTTCATCCGGCCCTCACATAAGAAGGAGTCCAAACCATGGCCAACAAAGCAGTGTTCGGAATCTGCACGACGCGGCGGCAAGTGGAAAATGCCGTCGATGAACTGAAGGCACAAGGTTTTCGGAACACCGACATCTCCGTTTTGTTCCCGGAAAACGTGGGAACTAAAGACTTCGCGCATGAGAAAGGCACCAAAGCTCCGGAAGGTCTCGCGACGGGCGCGACCTCTGGAGCCGTTGTCGGCGGAACGCTGGGATGGCTTGCCGGTATCGGAGCCCTGGCGATTCCCGGTGTGGGACCGCTCATTGCGGCAGGTCCGATCATCGCCGCCCTGACCGGCGTGGGCGTAGGCGGAGCTGTCGGCGGGATCGCCGGAGGTCTAGTCGGATTGGGCATTCCCGAATATGAAGCCAAGCGATTCGAAGGCAGAATCAAGAGCGGAAATATTCTGTTGTCGGTTCACTCCGACGATTCCGAGTGGCGGGCGAAGGCCGAACGCATTCTGAAAAACTCCGGCGCCGAGGACGTTTCATCGACGTCCGAGACCAAGGGTGATTACGCGAACGCGGACAAGCCCATGCCGCGCTACCGCAAGTAGGCGAGACCGACGCTAGACTGACGCGCTCACAGGGGGTGTGGCGTTCTGCGGCCCAGGCTGTACGAGCACCATGCCCCGAATGGTAATCTGCGTCCCGTTGGTCAACATGATGTAAACGACCTCGGAATCAACTAGAACGCTGTCGATGGTAGCTCCCGTCAGAGTTTCGGCAAAAAAATTCGTCATGAATACACCTTTCCCATGCGGCCCAATAGAGGGGGGTCGGCTGAATTCCAAACTGTCTTTATGGTTGCGATTATAACGCTTTAGACGTACTGGGCATCCTCGTGCAAGAAGACAGGAAAGACAGGAGAGGACTCCAATGCCAAAAGATGCCCACACGACGGCCGCCTACCACCATGAACGGGCAGCCAAGAGTCATCGGGCCGCCGCGGAACAGAGCCACAAGGGAGCCCACGAAGCCTGCGAAGAGCACGCCGTGACGGCTTGCGCGCATTCGGCCAAGGCGGACGAGGCCTCCAAGCTCGCTCTCGAAAAATCTGTAGGGCGCACGCAGGCTGTGCCCGCCGGAATCAAGTAGTGCTGCCCGCCAACGACTTGGAAAGTCTGGACGAAATGATCGCCGGCCTCGGCGGCGGCAGCGCGGGCACGCACAGCAGCGGCCCGTGCAAACTGTTGCTCGAACACTTGCGGTCGGCGCGAACCAGTTTCCTCGGATCCATGCCGGGTGAGTATCGGTCGAGCCTCGAGGAAGCCCGCGAATCGGCGGTGTGTATACCGGATAAGACCAAGCAGACCGCCCTTAAGCAGCGACTGAAAAGCATGATCGGTGACTGACTGTATTTGGTCATCTGACTCGTGGCGGTCAATCGAAACTGTCGGCGCCGTGCGCCCTCGTGCGGCCAAATGGGTTCTATCGATGGGCCTTAGAAGTGCTGCATTGTTACGCGTCTTCCCATGTTAGATTTCTGGATGGTCCCGGTCGCGATCGTCATTCTGTATCTCCTTTCTTCCATCAAGATTTTGCGCGAATACGAACGCGGCGTGGTTTTTCGTCTGGGACGCGTCTTGTCGGCGCCAAAGGGTCCGGGCGTGGTCCTGGTCTTCGCGCCGATCGACCGGATCGTGCGGATTTCGCTGCGAATCGAAGCGATGGAAGTTCCCGCGCAGGACGTGATCACCCGCGATAACGTCACCGTGAAGGTCAATGCCGTGGTGTATTTCCGCGTCATCGATCCAACCAAAGCCGTGATCGAGGTGGCGAACTTCTTGTACGCGACCTCGCAACTGTCCCAGACCAGTCTTCGCAGCGTTCTAGGCGAGGTGGATCTGGACTCGTTGCTGAGCCAGCGGGAAAAAATCAATCTGCGGCTCCAAACCGTGCTCGATCAGCAAACCGGACCCTGGGGCGTCAAGGTCACCATGGTCGAGGTGAAGCAGGTGGATCTGCCCGAGCAGATGATCCGGGCGATCGCTCGCCAGGCGGAAGCCGAACGCGAAAAGCGCGCCAAGATTATCCACGCGCAGGGAGAATTCGAGGCGTCCGAGAAACTTGCCATGGCGGCCGAGCAGATTCAAAGGCAGCCGGCCGCGATCCAGCTCCGTTATCTGCAGACGCTGGTCGAGATCGGCGCGGAGAAGAACACTACCGTTGTGTTCCCACTGCCCATCGACATGTTTTCGAACCTCAACCGGGTACTTGAAGGATTGGCCAACGCGCCCAAACCGGCGGACATCGTTAAAGGAGAAACATCATGACAATTCAACCGCTCTATGACCGGATCGTGGTCAAACGGACAGAAGAGAAGCAGCAGATGCAGGGTGGCCTGCATATCCCAGACTCAGCGCAGGAAAAACCCCAGGAGGCCATCGTGACCGCCGTGGGAAAAGGCAAGCGCCTGGACGACGGGAAGATCGTTCCTCTGGATGTGAAGACCGGCGACCGCGTTCTGATCGGCAAATACTCGGGCAATGAGATCAAAGTGGACGGTCAGGATCTTCTGATCATCCGCGAGGACGAAGTACTGGGCGTGCTCGAAGGCGGGACCAAGCTGGCGAAGGCATCCTAAAAGGTTTAAGGAAAACACTATGGCAAAACAGATCGTTTACAGCGAACATTCCCGGCAAGCAATTTTGCGCGGCGTCAACCAGCTGGCCGATACGGTGAAGATCACCCTGGGCCCAAAGGGACGCAATGTCGTGCTCGAGAAGAAGTTCGGCGGGCCGACCATAACCAAGGATGGTGTGACGGTGGCGAAAGAGATCGAGCTGAAAGATCCGCTCGAGAACATGGGCGCGCAGATGGTCCGTGAGGTGGCCTCGAAGACTTCCGATGTCGCCGGCGACGGCACCACCACGGCGACCATTCTCGCGCAGGCAATCTTTCGCGAAGGCGTGAAGAGTGTCGCGGCCGGCGCCAATCCCATGGCGTTAAAGCGCGGCATCGAAGCTGCGGTCGAAACGGTGGTTGAGGAAGTGAAGAAGCTCTCGAAACCCGTGGCAGGCGACATGATCGCCCAGATCGGAACGATCTCTGCCAATGGGGATGCGACCATCGGGAACATCATCGCCGAGGCCATGAAAAAGGTCGGCAAGGACGGCGTCATTACGGTCGAAGAATCCAAGACCATGGTGACTGAGCTTGAAACCGTGGATGGCATGCAGTTCGACCGCGGTTATCTGTCGCCCTATTTCGTCAGCGATCCGGAGCGCATGGAGTGCGTGCTGGAGGATCCCTACATCCTCATCCACGAGAAGAAAATCTCGAACATGAAAGATCTGCTTCCCCTGCTGGAGCAGGTGGTGCGGTCCGGAAAACCGCTGCTGGTGATCGCCGAAGAAGTGGAAGGCGAGGCGCTGGCCACCATGGTGGTGAACAAGCTGCGTGGCACGCTAAATGCGTGCGCGGTCAAGGCTCCCGGCTTCGGCGATCGCCGCAAGGCCATGATGGAGGATATCGGAGTGCTCACCGGCGGCAAAGCGCTGTTCGAAGAGACCGGCATCAAGCTCGAAGGCGTCACCCTGGAGGATCTGGGACACGCCAAGCGGATCACCATAAACAAAGACACCACCACCATCATCGATGGCGGCGGCGGACAGAAAAACATCGAAGGCCGCATTAAGCAGCTCCGCAACCAGATCGAGGAGACCACTTCCGATTACGACCGCGAAAAGCTCCAGGAGCGCCTGGCAAAGCTGGCGGGAGGTGTGGCGCTGATCAAGGTCGGCGCGGCCACGGAGACTGAGATGAAGGAGAAGAAGGCACGCGTCGAAGATGCGTTGCACGCCACTCGTGCGGCTGTCGAGGAAGGCATCGTGCCGGGCGGCGGAATTGCGCTGTTACGGGCGGCCACCGCGCTGAGCTCGCTCAAACGCGAAGGCGACGAGCTGACCGGCGTCAAGATCATACGGCGCGCCTGCGAAGAGCCCATCCGCCAGATTACGGGCAACGCGGGGTATGAGGGCGCCATTCTCATCGAGAAGATCCTCGCGAACCAAGATCCCAACTACGGCTTCAACGCCGCTACCGGCGGGTATGAGGACCTGGTGAAATCCGGCGTCATCGACCCGACCAAGGTGACTCGTTCGGCTCTCCAGAACGCCGCCTCGATCAGCGCCTTAATGCTGACGACCGAGGCGATGATCTGCGAGGTTTCGGAAAATAGTCCCGCGGAAGCCGGCCGCGGAATGGATTACTAGACGGTGGGGCAGCTTTGCAGAGATTGCTGAAAAAAGGGGACAGAGTAGTCTGTCTCCCTTTTTTCAATCCTGCCCCACTCAAGGAGACACAGCAGTGCCGGTTTCTTACTTGGTGCCCATGGTCGTCGAGCAGACTTCGCGGGGCGAGCGCGCCTCCGACATTTACTCGCGTCTGCTCCAGGAAAACATCATTTTTCTGGGCATGCCCATTGATGATGCCGTCGCCAATCTGGTGATCGCGCAGCTCTTGTTTTTGACGGCGGAGAATCCGGAGAAAGACATCTCCATTTACATCAACTCGCCCGGCGGTTCGATCACGGCGGGCCTGGCGATCCTCGACACCATGCGAGTGGTGCAGCCGGACATCGTGACGTATTGCGTCGGCCAAGCGGCCTCCATGGCAGCCGTGCTGCTGGCGTGCGGGGCCAAGGGCAAGCGCTATAGCCTGCCGCACTCCCGCATTCTGATCCATCAGCCTTCCATGAGCGGTCTGGCGGGACAGGCGACCGACATCGACATTTTCGCGCGGGAGATCCTGCGCATGCGCGACACGCTGAACAAGATCATCGCCGAGGCCAGCGGACAGCCTCTCGCGCGCATCGAGCGCGACGTCGATCGCGACTACATTCTGGGACCGCAGGAAGCCCTGGAGTACGGCTTGATCGATCGCATTGTGGCGTCTTCGAGTGACGTGCGCAAGCTGGAGCCGGTCCTCAAGTAACTCGTGCCGCCCGGACGATGAATCGCTGGGGCGCTGATCCCAGAAAATAGAACGGATAGCAAGTGACCAGGGTCAGGACTTCATTTCCATCCGAGTCGAGCACCGCCACATCCTCCGGCTCAACGATCCTGATCGACACGACGCGGTAGTCGTATTTGCCTCGCGGGGTGGTGAGCGAGATCAGGTCGTCGCGCTGGATGTTTCGCAGCGGCCGGAAAAATGTGTCGCGGTGCCCGGCGATGCCTATGTTGCCCGGCTGTCCGGGAAAGGCCGTGCCAGAAATGTGCCCGGCAGCGCGCCTGAACGTCTTGTGGGCGGTCCCTTCGACCACGATCACGGAGACGCCCAGGCGCGGGATTTCGATGCGCCCGATCAAGCCATCGGGCCCGATGGCGGGGGCGGATTCAGGAGACACTGCCGCCGCAACGGCCGGGACCTGATTCGGAACGAAACGTTCCAGCGCGGCGTTTTCCTGACGCTGGAAGATCCAGGCGTCCGCCAGCACATATCCGCAATAACCCAGCAGTAAGATGGCACACGCGAAGAGGACGCGCTGCGTTGCGCGCAAAGCCCCGCCCTTAATCACAACCTTCATACGGCTTTCTTCCACGTCGCGAACATGGCCATACTGGCCGCCGTCATCACCGCCACCGTGATCCAGCCGAGCACGGAAAGCCATCTCGGATTGGTCCGGCTCCGCATGACTTTGCGGTTGCTGGTCAGAAGCAGCACGATGACGATCAGGGGAGGCGCCAGCACGCCGTTCAGGACGGCTGACCAGAACAGCATGGAGACTGCGTTGAAGCCGGCATAATCCAATGCCAGTCCCAGCGCCAGTCCGACAGCGATCACCGCATAGAATTTTCGCGCGGGCCTGGGATGATCCGCGAGTGATCCGCGCCAGGCCGCCGCCTCGGAAACCGCATAGGCGCTGGATCCGGCCAGAACCGGCACGCCCAGCATTCCCGCGCCGATCAGACCCAGGCTGAACAGCCAGTAGGCCCCGTTTCCCGCCAATGGCCGCAAGGCTTCCGCCGCATCCTGAGCGGTTTCAATCGTGGTCTTCCCTTGGGCATGGAGGGTCGCCGCAGTGGTCAGGATAATGAAGTACATGATCAGGTTCGAGAAAAACATTCCGGAGACCACGTCGTTCCTGGACTGCTTCAACGCGACGGCGGTGGTACCCTTGCGTTGTTTAACGGTCACGAGCCCCTCTTTTTTCTCCTCCTCTACTTCCTGGGCAGCCTGCCAGAAAAACAAGTAAGGTGAAATGGTGGTTCCGAAGATTCCCACCAGCGTGGCCCAATACCGGCTCGACATTTCCAAATGGGGAATGAACGTCGAGCGGATCACGGCTGCCCAATCGGGCTTCGCGAGGAACGCGGCGGCGACATAGGCGAATAACACCAACGTAAGCCATTTGAAGATTCGGGCGACCGTTTCGTAGGACGACCAGATCAGGAAGGAGGCGATCACCGCCGCGTAGACCGGTGTCCAGTACATGCTCTCGACGCCGGTCACCATTTCCGTGACCTTGGCCATCCCGCCTAAATCCGCCCCGATGTTGACCGTGTTGGCGACCACCAGCAATGTGCACGCGCCCCACAGTACCCATCGTGAATACCGCTGCCGGATCACGCTGGCCAGTCCCTGGCCAGTCACCATTCCAAGCCGCGCGCACATCATTTGTACGGCGGTCATCAGGGGAAACGAAAACAGGGCCGTCCAGAGAGGAGCGTATCCGAACGCCGCGCCGGTGACCGAATAGGTCGAGATTCCAGATGGGTCGTCATCGGCGGCGCCCGTGATCAAACCCGGTCCCAAGCCGCTGAAGAAGCCCCGGGAGCTGCGCAGTTCTGCCGTGGGTTTTTGCTTGCGTTGCGGCGGACCGGGCATGTTACGAGGCTTGGATTCGGCGATACTCCGGCCGCCACATCGCGTCCTGCACCTGTTGAACGATGTCGGCGAGTTTGACCGTAGCCAAGCCCTCCGCCACGGCGGCCTCCGCTACTGCTACCGCCACCGTTACCGTCACGCTGCGCAAATCATCCACATACGGCAGCAGTGACGCGCCAGGGAGCCGGACTGCCACCAAGCTGGACAACGCGTTTACCGCGGCGGCCAGCATGCCAACGCTGACCAGCCGGGCTCTGGACACAATGGTACCGAGGCCCAGACCAGGGTACAGCATGGCATTCTCCGTCTGACCGATGACGTGCGTGATTCCCTTGTGCGTGACTGGCGTAAACGGGCTGCCGGTGGCGATCAAGGCCAAGCCGTTGGTCCAGGCGATCAGATCAGCGGGAGTGGCCTCGGCCACCGCCGGCGGACTGGAAAGGGGGAAAATCATGGGCCGTTCGGTATGCCGGGCCATATCTCTGACCATCGCCTCCGTGAACGCGCCCCCGATTCCCGACGTGCCGATCAGCATGGTGGGCCTCACCTGGCGAATCACTTCGGCCAAGCCAATGCACTTCGCGTCAGCGCTTTCGGTCCTCCAACTCTTGACTTCGGCGGCTTGGCGCGCAAAGGTCGCCTGGTGGTCCAGCAGCCGGTCGCCCATGTGACTGGTAAGCAGTCCATGTGCGTCCACGCACCACAGTCGGCGAGTCGCATCCTCGGCGGCCAAACCCTCACTAATCATCACATCGCGAATCAGGCCGGCAATGCCGGTGCCGGCCAGGCCCATGCCGAAGATGACGATGCGTTGATTCCGCAGCAGCGTTCCACAGATGCGCATGGCGGAAACGGCAGCTGCCAGCGTGACCGCGCCACTGCCTTGCAGGTTGTCATTGAAGGTGCAGAGCCGGCCGCGATATTTTTCGAGGATGCGGCGTCCAGGTCCGGGCCCAAAATCTTCCCACTCCAACATAGCGTTGGGGAAAAACCTCGAGGCCGCCTCGACGTAGGCGTCGATAAAGGCATCATAGCGTTCTCCGCGGACCCGGGCGTGCCGATTGCCGGGGTACATCGGATCGGCCAGAAGGCTTTCGCGATTGGTGCCCACATCGAGCATCACCGGAATCACGCGCGTCGGGTCAATCCCGCCCGCCGCTGTATAGATCGCCAGTTTGCCGATTGCGATCTCTATTCCGCCGACGCCCCAGTCTCCAACGCCGAAGATCTGTTCGGCATCCGTTGCCATGATCAGATCGATTTCGTTGGAGCCGGCCCCCAGGTTTCCGAAGGCTTTCTCGATGGCATCGGGATGGTCGATCGAAAGATACACACCTCGGGGACGCCGGGTCTCGTGGTGATACTGCTCCATCGCCAGACCCACCGTCCGATGGTTGACAATCGGAATCATCTCGCGCAAGTGCTCGGAGAGTACGCGGAAGAACAATACTTCATTGCGGTCGTGGAGTGCGGTCAGGTAGATATTCTTACTCACAGAATCCGGCAGCAGCTGGTATTGGGCGAACGCGGCGGTGCTTTGAGCCTCCAGCGTACTAATGAGGTCCGGGAGCAGGCCGGTGAGACCCAGGGCCTCGCGTTCCTCCGCGGTGAATGCCGTGCCCTTGTTGAGCAGCGGAGTCGTAAGGACCGCCATGCCGCGAGCTTTGGTCTCGTAGCATCCCTCGCTTTCGAGGTGGCCCCTTCGCAGAGGCGGCGCTAACAGCGGGACGACTCTCTGTTGCATGCTGAGGCTCCTTGACCCTGAGAATCGTCGTATAGGTGGCGCGGGATTCATTGCTTCTCTTTCTGCACGAGCCTGATCACAAATCAAACCCGCCCCTGCGGCGCGCCAGAATATGACGCGCCGGGTTAGCGAATCGAGCCTTACAGGCTGCGTTTTCGCATGGACCGAACGGTCAACCCGCCGGCCAGCGCTAGCAACCCGCACAGCGCGATCAACGGCAAGGAACTGGCCGTATCAGGAAGCTTCTCCGCTTCCACTACGCGCGCCGGTGCAGCGGCGACAGTCACCGGAGCTGGTTCGCTTTGGACCGCTTGGGCCATCTCTACCACTTCTCCCGTCGGCCTAACGGCAACGATGGGCGCCTGAGTGAGTCGCGCGGCCACTTCCGGCTCCTCAGGTTTCGCGACTTCCACTTCCAACGCTTCGGACTCCAGCGCCAGGACGGGCACGTTCGTTATCTTGGCCAGCTCGACAGCCTTGGCCTTCGGATAGACGAATTCTTCGCCCCAGTTCGCTCCGGGATAAAACCATGCGCGGATCGCCTCTGGCGCGCCCCTCACTCCCTCGTTAAAGGTGATGACGGTTTTGTCTTTCGGCTCCAGGCGGTAGTTTGGAATCGCCAGGACGGTGGCGTAGATCCTGGTCTCGTCCTTGTTGAAGATCTGAACAATGTGGCGATTGGACTGGGAGTTCATCAGCTTGAACACGTACGTTCCGGCCGGCAATACTCTCATTCCGGTGATGTATACCGGCGGGATCTCCACGGGCCCACTAAATGTGATGGTGGTTTTCTTGTTGTAATCGTCTGCCTTGGCGGTGGGCGAGAATGCCACGCCCAAAACGGCCAGCCCTAACACGGCCGGTGCTGCTCTAAAAAATGTCATTTCTTTTATCTCCTTAGTGGTTTTGCATGGAACTCTGCGCGAATCCATCTTGGCGGGTTCACACGCTGTTGTGAAAGCACGTATGGGTCCATTGGAAGCCGGCCATATCCATGAGCAATGTCGGCACGGTCCCCGAGAACTGACCGCACCGTTCGATCCAGGAGCTGACGGTGCAAGGTCACCTGACCTCATGGGGTCATGGGCGGAGTTACCGCGAAATCCGGTAGCTCGACAATGGTCCCCACAGGCCGGTGGCCTGCAAAACCCACACGCAGACACCCACCACCACAACCACGTTCAGGATGGTCTTAATGCTGGAGGCCATGGGGATAAAACGGTTGATCATCCACAACGCCATTCCGACGATGATCAGTGCGATGACGATGTTAACTAAAGGCATGTTCTTGATTCCTCGACGGGATAGCAGGCACTTCGTGATCCACTCGGAAAGTCATCCTGAACAGCGACTTAAGATCACCCTTCGGCTAGTCCCAGGGGGGTAAGTGACGAATTATGGTCACAATAACCGACTCAAAAATCCGTTTTGGTGATAACATAGTGTCTGACCGCCACTCTTGGCCTCCCCCTGTTTGCGGAACACCCGGTGTTCTTCATTCCGCCGGCTCCCTGGATCGACGGGCGAAGGAGGAAAGCATAATGGCCTCTCAGCCACAAGCAGCCGGTTGGCTCGCGGAAAACGGACCGAAGGAACTCGAGCTGCTATTCCGGGCGATCGTGTTCCATCCCTCCGTGCCCCTTCTGCTTGCGGACAACGATCGCCAGTCACACGAAGCCAGCGTCGGCGCGAGCAAGCTGCTCGGTCTCCCTCGGGAAAAGATCATCGGCCGCAGCCTGGATGATTTCGCGGAACCCGGCTTCAGGCCCGTGATCTCGGAACGCTGGCGGGCTTTTCTGGAGAAAGGCGAGCAGCAGGGAACACTGAAGCTGGTTGGTCCGGACGGAGGTCCGCGAGAGGTGGAATACATTGCCAAGGGCAATGTATTACCG
>Ga0310810_10001073_pt1 | contig 27924 bp, 21 predicted proteins | sample NCmetagenome_FD_207641 | JGI IMG/M metagenome (GOLD analysis project Ga0310810, IMG submission 207641) | Soil microbial communities from experimental microcosm in Duke University, North Carolina, United States - NC | ecosystem: Engineered > Artificial ecosystem > Soil microcosm > Unclassified ...
TGCTCTACTTCGGCTACCACAATGTCGGCAGCAGTGGCCATGGCCTTGTTGAAGTTCTGCTCCGTCATTCGGTATTGAAGATTTCCCGCCTGGTCCGATTTCCAGGCGCGAACAAAAGCAATATTGGCGCGCAGTGCTTTTTCAAAAACATAATCTTTACCGTCGATAATCTTTATTTCCTTTCCTTTGGAAATCACAGTACCGGCTGATGTCGGTGTATAAAAGCCACCGAGACCTGCTCCGCCGGCCCGGATCGCTTCTGCCAGTGTTCCCTGAGGCAATAATTCATATTCAACGGTACCACTTTGCGCTGCTTTCACCGCATCGGGGTTGCTGGTGAAGAATGAGCCAATCATTTTTTTGATCTGGCCATTAAGCAGAAGTTTACCACCGCCAAGGTTGGGTTCACCAACATTATTACCTATGTAGGTTAGATCCTTTGTTTGTGTTTTTGCCAACGCATGGAGCAGGTGGGTCGGGTTGCCAGTCATGCCAAAGCCGCCGCCAAAGATTATGTCACCATCTTTTACCAATGCTGCAGCCTGTTCCGGTGTTATTTGTGAAACTTGTTTCATTGATTTGATTATGAACCTCCCTGTTGAGCACTATGTTTCAAAAACCGGTCGACGTTACTTTTCAGCCGATCCGTATTCACTTTCATTTGTGTACTAATCGTTATGGCATGATTCAATGAGGTGCCTGCATATATCAACATTTGTGGAACGGCAATCCATTCCAGTATCCACGCGGTGGCGTCTCTCTCATTAACATGAATCATTCCCAGCAATATTTGTGATTGCAATCCTGAATTGATCTTTGCGATAGCAACCAAAGCCTCGCCTAATACCGGGTTATTCTTATGTGACATGGCGCTGCTTTTACCGCCATCTTCATTCTCCGTAACCTCGCCTACTTCTGATTGAGCCATTACCAATAGATCTGCGCCCATTTTTCCCAATATACTGGTTGTCATTGCCAGCCAATTGGTGAATTCACCGATATTGTCTCTTTGTGTGTGCCATGCCGGCGCAGGTTGTAATCCCAATTCCTTAGCAAGGGCAGCTCGTAATTCGGTTGCTTTTTCCGGGTAACCAGAAAGAGTACCCGCCGCGCCCCCTAACTGAACAACAAGCAGCCTTTTTTTTAATTCGGATAATCGCTGCCGCTGTCGTTGCAAAGGATGAAGCCAGGCATTTACTTTTATCCCGAATGTAATTGGAATTGCATGTTGTCCGCGGGTCCGCGCCATACACGGAACGTCTCCATAACTGTCAATCAGCTTTTCGAGATGTTGCATTAAACTATTAATACCTGGTTCTATCAGGCCAATAGCTTCATCGAACATCAAAACCTGGGCGGTGTCTAAAACATCCTGCGAAGTGCTGCCATAGTGAAAGTACTTTTTTGTATCGGCCGATAATTTGTTTTTAACCAGCTCAAGCAAGGTTACAACGGGTATACCATTTTGTAATGTTCCTGCGCTGAGTTCGCCAGGATTTATGGAGGTTGCCGCTAATACTTCATCAATTTCCACCGCGGCGTTGTTGGGTATTAAACCTAATGTTGCCTGGGCGGCGGCAAGCGATGCTTCAAACTGCAGCATTCTTTTAATCGATGCTTCATCAGAAACAACGACGGTCATTTGGGGATCGGAGAGGTATTGCGAGAATATGCCTGTTTGGTAAATCATCTTTATTAAATATCTAAAAATACCGTTTCTTTTGCCCCTTGCATATATATGTCGAAATGGTAGAAGATCTTTCCATCACTCAATTCTTTTTTTGCGATGAGGGTAGATCTTCTTTCCGGCTCAACTAAAACTAAGAGCGGATCGTTGTTGTTTTGCTCATCATCAAAATAAATTCTTGTGTAAAGCACATTTAAAGATCCCCTCATAAAAAGTATAAGATTGATATGCGGTGCCTGGCCATGTACCATCCCGGGCCTAATCGTTTTGAACAAAAAGCGTTGGCGGGTATCTGTCCCGGTTCCATGTCTGCCCAGCCCCTTAAATGGGATTTCTGTCATTGGCGTATCCACATATCCTTTGACATAATTTCCATTTTTATCAGCATGCCATATTTCAACCATTGCATCGTGAATGGTTTTGCCGTCGCCGTCAAATACATTACCTGTAATATAGATCAAGTCCTCTTCTTTGGGTTCGCTTACCAGTGAATTATTGATGATGCTGGTAAATTCATACCCGTACTGCACGGCAGTCAGCCCATAAGCGAAATATGGTCCTATGGTTTGTGAAGGAGTCTGCGGAAGCTTATTTGTGTCCATAGATTATCATTTGCATTTCGGATATCAGATTCCGGAATTCGGAAAATGTTTTGTCAATATAGCTACAGGCAGGTCGTACATACGGCATCACTCAAACGGTGTTTGATATTTTCCTCTTAGTACAATATTAAATTCGTATGCCAGGGCAAATTCCGGCTCAGTCCCATCCATGTTGAACCTGGCAATCATCAATTCTCTCGCATGAACAGGAACTGATTGAAAAATCGGGTCAAACTCAAACAATGGATCACCGGGAAAATACATTTGAGTAACCAGGCGATGTCCTATCTGGTGTCCAATTACCGAAAAATGTATATGATTTGGCCGCCACGCATTGTAGTGATTACCCCACGGATAGGCTCCCGGCTTTATTGTATAAAACGTATAGCGACCATCGTTGTCTGTCAGCATTCTTCCCGCACCTAAAAAATTGGGATCAAGGGGAGCATCATGAATTTCTTCTTTGTGAATGTATCTTCCGGCTGAATTAGCCTGCCAAATCTCAATCAGTACAGCACGCAACGGCACGCCATATTCATCCATCACTTTACCACTTACTTTAATCCGCTCTCCAATTGGCTCTCCATTCTTACGAGCATTTTTAGTCAGATCATTATCGTACCTACCAATTGCAGATTCTCCAAAAACCGGCAGGTTGATATTTTTCAGATTTTCTTTTACGATCAACAAAGGTTTGGTCGGGCTGCGCAGAACAGTTGACTTGTATGCAGCATACAAATAAGGAGGTTGTGTATTTAGGTCTTGTTGATTCATTTAATAAAGATTTGATATTGAGATATTAGATATTGGGATATTGAATTGGGTAGTTACTTGCACTACTAAAAAATATCTTAATATCCAATATCCCAATATCTTATTCCAAAACCTCTTTGGCAATTTTAAAAGCTCTGTTAGCCGCAGGCACCCCGGCATATACTGCGGTTTGAAGCAAGACTTCTTTGACGTCTTCTTTAGTTGCTCCTGTATTTTTGGTTGCTCGTATATGCATGGCTAATTCTTCGTCGTGACCCAGGGCAGTCATTAACGCGATTACAATCAGGCTTCTTTCCCTTTTTGTCAGGCCAGGCCGGCTCCAAACATCACCCCATGCGCTCCTCGTGATGTACTCCTGGAAATCTGAATCAAAATCTGTTTTGTTTGCCTCTGCTTTGTCAATGTGAGCGTCGCCTAAAACGCTTCGTCGCGTTTGCATTCCTTTATTAAATTGTTCGTCCTGCATATTTCTGTTTTGTTGTGAGTTGTGAATGGTCAGTTGTGAGTAATACAACTGCCATCCCCTGTCATTATTTTATGAAATCAATTATAAGCTTGGTTAATAGTTCCGGATTATCAACACAAGGAATATGACCCGAACCTTCTATCACTTCGTACTTCGACCCTTTGATCAGGTCTGCAAGATTCTTTACCTCTCCTGGCGTCGTCGATTTATCTTCTGAGCCTGCAATACATAAAGAAGGGATTTTAATTTGTTTTGCTATTTCAGTCAGATCAGCATCCCTGATGGCTTCGCATGTTTTGATATAACCTAACGGGGGTGTCCGTTCCAGCATATTTTTGTAACCGGCCACCGTGGCGGCATTTTCACTTCTGAATTTTTCGGAAAACCATCGTTGCATCACACCATCTGAAATAGAACGCAAGCCTTCTTTTTTTACCGAGGAAATCCGGTCATTCCATATTTGAGCGTTGCCTATTTTATGACGGGTATCACAAAGGATCAGCTTCCGGATTTTTTTGGGAATGTGTACGGCCATGATTTGGGCAACCAATCCGCCGACGGATAGCCCAATCGGGATACATTGCTCTATGGACAGATGTTCAAGAAGCGCCATCGCGTCATCCGCATAATCATTTATGCCATTCGCGTCGTCAACTGTATCGCTAAGTCCGTGTCCGCGGTTATCAAACAATAAAATATTGCCGTAATACCTCAATTCCGCGGCAACATCATTCCATATCCTGTAATCGGTTCCCAGGGAATTGATGAACATAAAGCTCATGGCATCATCTACCGGGGTGAGACCAGGTAGAAACTTATAATGAATGGTCGATCCGTTCAGATTGGCAAACTGCATATTGATGTTTTTATATTTTACTATGGCTAATGAAACCACAACCCGCTGCATCAAATAAGCGGACCAGCCGAAACCTGCCTGCCGGACTTGCTTCGCCGAAGCTTCGCAAAGGCGCAGCAGCAGGTCCGAAATCGCCTATCCGCAATGCTTAAATTTCCTTCAAACCCACATAGTTTTCAGCAATGGTAGTTGCATATGCCTTCGACAATTTTAAATAATCAAACTTTGCTTTCTGCAAATGATATTCAAACGAGCCGTGTTCTGCCTGTTTATGAAAGAGGTAGGTCATGAAGTTACTGAAATCCTGTGCCCTCCACACTCTGCGCAAAGCATTACTTGTATATGCCTGCAGTAAATCTTCGTCAGTTTTTTTATAAAATTGTATAAGCGCCTCAGATAACCATTTGACATCTGCCACGGCGAGGTTTAATCCCTTTCCTCCGGTAGGCGGAACTATATGCGCAGCATCTCCGGCCAGGAATAGGCGACCGAATTGCAAATTGTCAATCATAAAGCTGCGCATCGGGGTAATGGCTTTCTCAAAAATCTCTCCTGTGTTCAATTGAAATCCCTTCGTATGCAAACGTAAACTTAATTCATTCCAAATCCTGTCATCGCTCCAGATGTCCAGCTTCTCATCATTTTCGACCTGTATATACAATCGACTTACAGTCTCGCTCCGCAAGCTGTGTAAAGCGAATCCTCGTTCGTGGTAGGAATAGACTAACTCTTCACTCGATGGTTTTGCATGTGCCAGGATGCCCAGCCAGCTAAAGGGATAATCTTTACGAAATTCATTGTAGGAATTCACAGGGATCCATGTTCTCGCGACGCCGTGAAAGCCATCGCAGCCGGCAATAAAATCACAGTTCAGCTTATGTTGTGCGTCGTTTTGCTGATAGTTAATGACAGGTGTTTTACTCGCAATTCCGGTTATTTGTTTTGCTTCCGCTTCGAAATGTATCTCAATCCCTTTGCCCAGGCATGCTTTTATAAGATCCTTGACGACTTCCTGTTGGCCATATATTGTGATACAACGTCCCCCCGTAAGCTCATCAAAAGGCACGCGAATTCTTTCTTCATTAAAACTCAGAAAGACACCGTGATGTTTGAGTCCTTCTTTGTTGAGCCTGCCCGCAACACCGAGTTCATTAAATAGTGTGACGGTATTTTGCTCCAGCAAACCGGCCCTTACCCTGCTTTCAGCATATTGACGTGTGCGCAGTTCCAGGATGACACAACTGATGCCAGCGCGGTGCAACAACAATGCAAGGGTTAACCCCGCCGGGCCCGCACCGATAATTCCTACCTGTGTTTTATGACCGGTTGGAGACATAGTATGGCAATGAGATTACATCGTTTAAAACAATCTGTAAATAACCTAAGATTTTACTATTAATGGTTGGCAATATCATGCGTTTTATCTGCAAAATCAATCACTCGTTAGGCAAGGAGGTATTTATGATCTATCTGATTCAAAGAAGAAGCGATGGAAAGGTTATTAGACATTGGGAAATTTTTAATCACTTATTTAAACTTGCTCTCGTCCAGGCGAAAGAATCGCACAGCATTATTAAAAAAGATATCCCGTTTCTGTTCAAACGAAAGATAGTCTGCGTTTTCAATAACGCCTATGGACGTTTCAAGTAATTTAGGCCACACCAAAAGATCGGTTCCATACATGATTCGTTTTCCAAAACCGGCCTGGACCAATCGTTTCAGGTATGCGTGTATTTCCGCCAGCGGGTAACTCCAGATCATACCTGCGAGGTCCACATACACATAGGCATGAGCACCCATTAAAGCAATCATTTCATCAATCATAGGATAACCCGCATGCATTACCCATATCTTCAATTTAGGATGACGCGCAAGCATATCTTCCAGCAAAAAAGGATTTCCCAGCGAAGCCCGGTATTTTGGATTGTTGATGTTTATTGTGCCATTGCCTCCTGTACCCATGTGAATACCTACGGGGATGTTTAATTTTTCAGCAATTCCAAAATATGCATCGAGCGAAGTATCACTCGGTGACATTCCCTGGTATTGTGGGGCCACTTCACCCATTACCTTATAAAACCCTGAAGACAGAGAATCCTGGAATGCTTTTACCGTGATTTCTTTTGAATTGGAAAAACTAAGGCTTGGTATGACGCGGCCAGGCGCAGCCTTTTGCCAGTTTCTCAGGATAGCGGCGTCCCCGCTGGCCACTATTGTCATGTTTAAACGCTTCATGGTGCTCATCAATGCATCCTGGAATTCCTGGTCGCTTTTGGCAGCTTTTAATGGAGTGGCACAATCCAAATTAATAAAGTCAGGTGCCGGTTCATTAGGATCGCCGCCGGGCATACTGCTCAAAAACCAGGGGCACATGTCCATGGCAAAGGCGGGGTTGACTTTCATTGCGTGCACGTGTACGTCAATTATCGGCAGATGTTTGCTGGGTGAAGAGTCCTGCGCACGGCCGGTCATCAACGAAAAAAGCAATAGGAAGATAAAAAATGAAATCGTGTTTCTCATACCTGTGTTAATTTGATGAAGTGTTATTGAGAAGGTATAAGTTATTTGTGTTTCTGTCAAAAAAAAATGGTTGATAGCGGTATTCACCACCGTTCATATATAAAAAGCTTTCGTAAGACCATCCAATTTTCTTCCGAACTAGACTTCGGGGTTGACCATCTTGCGATATTCGCCGGGGCTGATGCCAGTTTTGGATTTGAAAAAGCGAACGAAGTCACTGATCTCATTCCGGCCAACCTGGAAAGCAATCTCTGAAATAGAAAGATTAGTTTGCTTCAACATTACTTTTGCTTCAAGTAATATCATTTCGCTCAGGAGGTCATGAGCGGATTGACCGGTAACAGTTTTTACACATTTATTCAAATGGTTGGGAGTAACCGCGAACATACCCGCATAGTCATTGACTTTTTGCTTTTCATAAATAAATTGCGTCAGGGCTTTTTTATACTGCTCCGTTAAATGGTATGCGGAATTCCTGGCCGAAGGTGAACCGCTCGTGGCCAATGGCTTTAATTCCGTAAACAGGGTGATGAGGTAAGTCCTTAAAATGTCATAGCGGCACTTTACACCTTTTTTGTATTCTTTTTCGAGACGTTCTAATATTGGGAGGATCACTTCTTCTTTCATTTCCGGAGTGATAAGAACGAGTGGATGACAATTAAAATTCAAGAAAGGAAAATTTAAAAGGAGATCTTTTAATTTATAATCCGACGTCAATAAATCAGGATTGAAAAGACAAAAGAATCCTTCGGCACCCTCGTTTTTCAAGTTGTAGGTTGAAATTTCGTATGGTGGCAAGAAGAAAAAAGTATCCGGCCCGATATCATAGGTTATTAATCCTTTGCTGCGAATGCTTGAGCCCTTTGTTAAAAAGAAGAAACTAAAAACGGTAAGGCGGAAGGGCTGGGCATCCCATTGACTTGGAAGGTTTACAATCCGATTGTAATCTTCGATGCGGTTGATGTGAAAAGCTTCATGCGCAGATGCCATGTAGGAGTGAAACTGGAACCCGCCGGCGCCAAACAATTTCGATCTTAAATCAATGGGGTCAAATGTGCTGATGCTGCTATCTTTCATCACATAGATCATTATCCATCTCAAATTTATGAAAGATTAGAGCCGCATCTGCAGCCTCCACGTCGCAAACGCGGTTAAATAAAAAGGATTGGCATTTTTTTATAATTCCGGGTTTGTCATTTTCCTGTATTCACCCGGACTCATTCCTGTTTTGGACTTAAAAAAACGAACAAAATCACTGATCTCGCTTCGGCCGACCTGGAAAGCTATTTCCGAAACACTTTGATTTGTCTGCTTTAAAAGGACTTTTGCTTCAAGTAAGACCATTTCACTCAACAGATCGTGGGCAGATTGACCTGTAATGCTTTTTACGCATTTATTCAGGTGATTCGGAGAAACCGCCAGGAGGTTGGCATAGTCACTTACCTTTTGCTTTTCGTAAATGAATTGCGATAACGCCTTTTTATATTGCTCGGTTATCTGGTATGCCGAATTCTGTGAGGATGATGCAGCAGCGCTTGCAAAAGGTTTCAATTCTGTCAGCATTGCAATTAAATACGCCCTAAGTATTTCATACCTGCATTGTTCTCCTTTTTTATATTCAGTTTCAAGTCTTGCAAATAATGGCAATATTATTTGCGCCTTCATTTCTTCGCTAACGGACAGCAGCGGCTGACAATTGAAATTTAAAAAGGGGAAATCGGCGAGCAGGTCTTTTAATTTATAATCAGAAGTCAATAAATCCAGGTTGAAGTGGCAATAATAGCCCTCCGCGTCTTCGCTGATGAATTTATGAGTGGTGATTTCATAAGCGGGCAAAAAAAAGAAAGTGTTCTCGCTAAAATCATAGTTAATAAGACCCTTGCTGCGGGAACTGGTGCCCTTAGTCAAAAACATAAAGTTGAAAACCGTCAACCGAAAAGGCTGTACATCGGTTTGTGTAGGAAACTTGACCAGGCGGATATAATCTTCAATCCTGTTAATATGGAACATCTCATGTGCCAGCGTAAGATAGGAATGAAAACGTGCCGCTCCTGCATTGACGAGTTTAGAACGTAACTTAAAAGGATCAAAGGTGGATATGGTGTTTTCCTTTGCCACTGTTGAATTTCCTCTTTCCAAAGGTAAGGAAGGGTTAAAAATCATTTTCATAAGATTGGTTTCGAAGGTCTCTCAAGTGCTGTCACAAGTGGAAGTATGCGCCGTTGATAGAAGCTTATTGATTAAGTCAATTGGTCAAAAAGCAACTATTAACAGTAAATAAATATATTTTGAATCCTTACCTTATTACCTTAGGAACTGCGGACTTTAATTAACAAATACCTTATTACCTTCTGACGATCTGTCACTTTGAAGAATTAGTACTATAGTCTTTGCAACAATCCAAATTCTTCAGTTTCTGGAACCTATTTGGTGAAGGTTGAAAAGTACAATACCAGAAATTCAAGAACAAGGTAATAAGGTTGGGTTACCATTCCTGGTACAGTTACTAAGCTAATAAGGTTACTCGTTCCATCCGGTTGGGTGTTGCGACAGACTTAATCCTTTCGGCAATTCACAAATTTTTCCTGTAGTCACTAACCAAAAGGCAAAGCCTTTTAGTCTAGGTTGTAACAGCTTTTTGTTGCTTAGTTACTTTTAATTCATTCAGTATTGCAATGATCTTTTGACTTGCTCTTACGGCCATAGCGACGCTGGTGAGTGTCGGATTGCTGGTAGTACCCATAGGGATGACACCATTGCCCCCAACAAATAAATTATCATAACCCCACACTTTGCTATAGCTATCACATACCGATTCGCCATCATCGGTTACACCCATCCGGGTAGTGCCTTCATAATGTAATGATGAACCGGGAGGCATCAATGTTTGCTGGCCGTCTTTAATTTCCTTTCCGAATAAAGATGCCACTTTTGCCTGGAATTTTTTTGCCGCTTCAATAGCAGCAAGATCATCGGCTGAAAATTTATACTTAAAACTCATTGCCGGCATGCCGAAATAGTCCTTCTCTGTTTCAGAAAAAATGATTTGGTCATCGTAGCTCAGTTGTTTAATACAACCCCAGCCGAGGCCAACAATGTGCTTACCAGGATCAGTAACTACTGTTTTCATCGGCGACATATCCATGTGCATGATCTGCCCGTGAAAAGGATGATTGGGTGCATCATAAGGAACCCAAAAAACACCAACAAGCGGATCTGGGGATGTACGATGTACGATGTCAGATGTTGGATTGACTTCAACAAAGGTGAAAATAAATGGATGTTCATTGAGATAGTGTCCTAAAGCCCTGGGGCGTATGCCGGAATTCCAAAGTAATTGCGGCGTTCGCAATGCATCACAAGCAGTAATAACAATCTTAGCCTGTATGGTCTCCATGGTTTTAGTGGGGAGGTGCTCGATTATAGCTCCGGAGATATGATTTCGGTCCCGATAGCTATCGGCATCGGATTCGGGATTTCGAATTTCGACCTGCAACTTTCGACAAATTGTTTCAGAGCGAATCTCAAAATTTTTGTGGCGTATGGTGTCACCTAAAACAACATCGGGCCCTACCCAATATCGCGTTCCTTCGTCGTCTGTTTTACAAGCCAAAGGCATTGGCTGTGCATGGCGATTTGGAGAATGATTTTTACCAAGACATTCATTAAGCGTATTTAAAATCATTTCGCTTTCCGCTCTAACCGGAAAAGCTTTTTGTGTAACCTGGAGCAGCTCTTCAGCTTTTACAAATGCCGCGTCGAGTTCGTCTTCCGGGATGAATGAAATTTTCTCTTCATTGCCGGGCCGCGGACAAGCGCAAGTCCAATGAATACCCATGCCGCCAAGATTGCTCGCCAAAGCCATCGCAGGCATGTCATTTGCCTTCAAATCTTCTGGATTATCAGAAACAAGATGCGTCCCTGCACGTGCCAGGTATTCAGGTTTTAAATCCCCCCGCTGAACAGCCATAGCTCTTTCAGGTACCGAAACCATTGGATATACCTTTTTTTGGGGGCCTTGCGACAATACCTGGGCTCTTTCCTTTTTCTCCGGGTCAGTAATATTACTTACATGTTGCCCGATAGTATCAGAAACCTTGGGCCCGAGGTCAATCATAATGATCTCTGTATCCGGCAAAGCGTCATTTATCATCCTGGCATAGGCGGCACCGATAGGTCCGCTGCCGATAATCAATACATCTGTTTTTGTTTGTTTCATTTTGCCCGCAATTTTAGTTTGCAACTGCAACATCTTTTTCAATAAAATCATCACACAGTCTGTAAGCCTGCAGCAAGGCTTTTTCGCCTTCTATACCCTCCTTCGATTTGAAGTGCTCCATGCCTAGTATAAGGTCTTTGCCTTCTGCTTTTTGCTTGTGATAAATGTGTTTGAAAATATTTTTATAGTTAATTTCACCCGTACCCGGTTCCTTTCTGCCTGGTACATCGCCTACCTGGAAATAGCCGATCTCCGGCCAGACCATATCAATATGGGCTATCAAATTGCCGACATTGCGTTGCAGGTGATACATATCAAAAAGCATTTTACAGGAAGCACGATTCACTCCCCGGCAGAGCAAATAGGCCTGTTCCGAAGTGCGCAAGAACAATTCATGGTGATCGCTCAGCGTTTCCAACACCATTGTGATACCGTGCAGTTCAAATATATCAGCGGCATATCTCAAAGCATCTATGGCATTTGCGGTCTGCATTTCAATAGGCAAACTGCGATCATATAAATCAGTAGAAACTGTGACGAATTTTGCGTTGATCCGACGACCTACTTCAACACCTTTTTTGCATTTTTTCAAAAACGTTTCCCGGTGCTCGAGATTGCCCGATGTAAGCATGGGAACGGGAGGCCAGACAGGTGGTGTCATCACAAAGGTTCCCATTTTCAACCCGGCATCAGCAATGGTTTTGCCAATTTTATCCAGATAAGATGGCTCCTGGCTGAACATGCCAATACCCATCGGTGATGTATCAAATGGAATATGAGGCGCATTGAAACCGCTGTCTTCAATTGTTTTAAAACCTAAATCTGCAATGTACCTGATCTGGTCAAGAGGATCCTTCCCTGCAGAATTGGTAAACAGGTTAATATGTGGTGCGTAGTTGAGATGGTAAGTATGTTTTGTTGTGTTCATTGTTGTGATGTTAGTTTATTGAGATATCGCTTCTTTCAAGATTAATGATTTACGAAGCCTCAGGCACAAATTGCCTCTCTTCGAGACCCTTCAGAACTTTCTTACAAAGTGCATGATGTTTCTCCACCATTTCAAAACCTGTATATTCATCTGTAAATGCCGTGCCCTCGTATTCGCTTGAAATATACCCGTTATATCCGCCATCATAAAATACTTTCAATATTGCTGCATAGTCAATGGAAGGTTCATCACCATTTTCATCAAAGCCATAAAATTTGCCATGCAGATGTACGGTTTGCGGAATTATCTCTTTCCAGGCATCAATGCTTTGCCTTCCGTTCATGCTGAAAGCCATATTCAATCTTCCTATTTGGGGTGCAGTTGCACCAAGCGCTGAGGCACGTTCGTATAACTCACCGAATTTAGCCGGAGTCGGAATATCTTTTTTCCAGATCTCTTTGGTGATGGCAATTTGTTCATTGGTTACGCCAACTTCTCTGAAACTGTGTAACAATGCATCGGGTATATTGCGCATGGAAGTGCCAAAATCAGGAATAAAACCCAGGTAGGGCGATTGCAATTCATCATATAATTCTCTTAACTCTATCACTGCAGGATGATCAACCAGGTAAGGTGTATGCAGTTCCATACCTAGTTTCACATTCGCTTTTTCAGCAACCGGTAAAAGCCTGCGTATTACTTCAGGTTTGGCCGTCATCTGCACCCGTAAGACAGGGAAGCCCAATTTTGCAGCCACCCATATTTGTGGTTGGATATAACTAACTGTTTCATCAACCGTTAAAAGCCTGTCTCTTCTTATGCCTACATCAACATTGGCATCAATGCATGCTCTTTCAAGCCCATATTTGTCAATAAGGTTGTTTACATGCGCTAATGTTTCAGCTGAAAGATGCGGAAAGCCTTTGAGACTTTGAAAACCGATGATCTCAAGCCCTGGCCCCAGGTCTAATTCTTTTACTTTTGCAATCATTTGCTCCAAAGAATAGTTGCCTGAATTCCATTCCAGCGCAAGAGAGAAGAGAGAAGTGCTAAGTTTTATTTTTGAATTGTTCATGTAAGATCGTTTTGAAATTTTGGATTCAACTATTTTTTGCTTAATGTTCTTTGAAGTTCTTCGTGTGCTTTATGACCTACCCGGGCGCACCGTTCACAACGAAAACACAACGTTTAATTACAGGTTAACTTTTTTGTCACCGTACTTGAAGCCAATAACGTATTGCCTTCTGCGCTGACGATTATGTAAGGAATAAAAAGGTCTAACTTAAAATCGATTTTATACTCCTGCCCTTTCTGTAACGGAGGATGATTCACATGCAACGTTGCCGCATCTTTAATGAACAGCCATTCGTTATATAATGCAGCAATACCACTTAAAGGATATTTGTTGCCGTTTGCTTCTACATACATATCTTTTTCATCAATAGCCTTACCATCAATGAATGTTTTGCATTGCATGCATGAAAGCGGCAATGACCTGTACCAATGTGAATGAAACTGTAATTGAAACCCGTTCCCGGTTGCTTTTAATGCATCATCGTGCAGAATGAATTTATCTAATGGTCCCATTTTAAGTTTGTAATTTCTGATACTGTTATAAAAATTTCTTTGAATATTTTCTGACCTAATGATATATCGGACTGAGGTGCTGATCAATATAATATCTTGTAAGGGCCATGGATGCCAACAGGTCAGGACTTCCATCGGTTTCAATACTCATCCAGCCTTTAAATTGATGTTTTTTCAAAAGATGATAAAGCCCTTTAAAATCCAGTACACCTTCACCCGGTTCCCAAAACCAACGGGTACCATCATCTGCAATTTCAATATCCCGGCTATGACGAATTTCGTCCGGCAGGTTGGGTGTAGCAGTGTCCTTCAAATGAAAAGTGCTGATCCGATCGTGATAGGTATCATAAAAGTCAAGAAGATCCTCTCCCATCAGTGATACCTGGGCTGTATCAAGACAATAGTGCACATACCGCGGGTCAGTGAGCTCAATATATTCACGATGATTCTCTTTATTAATCGCCAGGAAAAACTCATTATGAATACCTATCTGTACGCCGTGATCTGTTGCATATTTACCCACTTCTGTAATTATCTCGGCCGCGGCTTTAATTTGCTCACGGTTGAGCGGGCCATTACCATAATAGTTATTAGTGGGCGCCGAATTTAAATGAATCCCGCCAAATTGTACGAGGGTATCTATTGCATGTTTGCTCTCTTCAAATGTTTGCCGGTGATGAGACCTGTCTTGTGCCTTGTCAATCAGGTGAAATATACCACTAACCGTTACGCCCCGTTCATTGGCAAAGTCAGCAAATGCTTTTGGCGAACCAAACAGTGGCAACAACAAAGGAAGGTCCCAGGGAGCTAGCTCAATACCACCAAATCCAAGCGCAGTCTGATAGCGTAAAATGCGGTCCCAGTCGGAATAATATGCCGTATTGGTTTTATCCTCATAATAGAATTCACGAAAATTGTCTATCTGCCTATAAGGAATGCCTTTCCAGTGGCACATATTTGAATACTTGATGCTTGCCATTTCTGCTTCCTTTAAATGAAATGATTATTGATGTAACTCCTGCTGCGCAGCAATGCCCGCATGGGTTCTCTCGTTTGCCGGCAGCTGCATATTGCCCAGCCATCATAATTCACCGATTGAAGTGTTTTATAAAATTCTCCCAGGTTTATTTTTCCAAAGCCTAAATCTCTGAATACCTGTGTTGCCTTGTTGCAGGGAAACTCAGGATTTGGTGTCTTCCATATTTCCGCATTGTCTTCAAACGCTGTGTCCGTTAAATGAACACTACCGGCAAGATCAATCCTGTCTTTGACCATTTTTCGGGGATCTTTCCCTGTAATCGCAGCATGCGCACTGTCGATGTCGAGGCGTACCGAGGGATCAATTTTTTTAAGAAATTCCAGGATCGTATCCCCACGGAGCAAACTCCAGTATTCGTTCCGCAAGGCTAGCGTGATGGAATTTTCTTTGGCTACTTCAGCAAAGCCATTTATTAATGCTGCGGTACGCTCAATAAATTCATCCAACCACTTCTCCCAACCGGAAGTGTTGCCATGATAATGCTTTATTAAACCGTAGGGCGGTGTTGGTGAAACATTAATGTAATCGCAACCCAGTTCTTTGGCATAGCGAATGGCTTCACCACCGAAATAACCACTGGCGCCGAAATAAAAATCGAGGTTGTCATTCCGCATGAATAGATTCGGAGTAAAGTGTATGCCTGCTATTTTATTTATTCCCTGCTGTTTCAGGTGGTTGACATAGTTAGCAACAGTTTTGAATTTAACCTCTATGCAATACTTAGTCATGGGCACACCTGAGCCACCGCGGAATATCCAGAATGGGTCAAACGGAATTTCCACTGCCGTGAATCCGGCAGCAACCACCAGGGGGTATAATTCTTCCCAATAATACTTACTTTCATAACGATTCCGGTTTGGTTCCTGGTAATGGATGTTAATCATGTCCAGGCTGAATCCTATTTTTAAATTATTGCTCATTTCAACTGCTTAATCCGAAACCCCCTGGTGAATTAGATTTTCATCATCCAATACATCCATTGTGTTCAACATTTGACATTCTGTTTTTTAAATAAATACAGTTTTCTCACTTTTCCTTATTGAAGGAAATGGTAAATAAGCAATACGCATATTCAGCAGCAGAAAGATTTTGTGTTCCCCTTTTTTTAAACCGCCTTCCTTTTCAACAATAATTTGCGCAACTTCGCCCATATTCCACCTGTCATCAACCTCTTTTTCCATCTGCATTAATGTATAGGTATTATCGTGCGCACTGAACTTTATTGTGTCCCTGGGTACATCTTCTCCGTCAACTTTTACCACAATATCTTCTACCAGCGATAGTGGAATGCCCCGATAGTAAGGCAGCCGTGCTCCGAATCTGAAGCCGGTTACCTTTCCGTTTTTAACAATGTTTTCTGCATCGTTTTCAACGATCATATATTTTTCAAACATCTGAATCATTTTGATTTGGGATTTTTGACCTGCCTACCGGCAGGCAGGTTTTTGATTTGGGATTTTTTATACCTCAACTGCTTTTATTTTTTCAACAGGTGCCTGCTCTCCAAGTAACCGTTTGAACATTTCCTGCTGCCTTCTTACCTGTTCAACACTGTCTACTTCATATACATCCTGGATGTGGCGGTTACCTTCATATTCGCTGGATAAATAGCCATCATACCCGCCGTCAATTAATATCGGGATGATCTTTTCATAAGGAATACTGAACTCTGTACCATTATCGAGCATCTCATAAAACTTTGCATGAATGTGGAAGATGCGTGGAATATGCTGCAACAATGCATTTGGGTTGTAATATGTATTGTGCCTTGCGAGTTCCGCTACTGCTATATTAATCGGGCGTTTGCTCATTTGTGATACCTGCGCAATGATGTATTCGGCCATTACCCCTTTCTCATGTTGTTCACAAACAAATTCCACTATGGCCGGGTCGGCGCCTTCACGTATCATACGGTCTGTTTGTACTCTTGCCAATCGTTTTGTAAAAGCCCCCATATCAGGAACAAAGCCAAGATACTTAGAACCTGTTTTCTCCATCACTTCCCAATGTCTTGCCATCCATGCACTGTTGATATGCCAGGGTGAATGGACTTCGATGCCGATTTTTATATCATATTCTTCAGCATAAGGAGCTGCCTTTTCCATCAATTCAGGCGTAATGTTTACAATGGCTCTCATGATTTTGAAACCAAGCCGCTTGGCAAATTTCAAATCACGGATGATGGATTGCAGTGCTTCCTCATCGGAATAATATTTTCCTTTAATCATGGTGTAATCGAGCATGAAGTCGTGACAAACCGGTGTTACACCGTATTTGTCCATCCATCCAAACCATTTGTCCACGAATGCATCAGTCAATTTTGGAAATCCCCAAATGCTTTGTTCTCCAACAATCTCAATTCCTGTTGCTCCTGTTTTTGCGACCGCAGCAATACAATTTTCCAGCGACATCTTTTGCAGAAAAAATTCTTCCTGGTAACTGTAAAGACTTACTCCGCGTTTTATTGAATGTTTTTTTTCAGCCATGACAAGAGTTGTTTTATGTTAGATTCATTAAAGGGATATTTCGATATTGGATATTGAGATATTTAAGATTCATAGATACTGGGGTTTAGGATTCGCGAATCGCAAATGGTTTGGCTTTGGTTTTTTGCGAATAGTATTTTGGTAACCATAAGACGACCGCAATTACAAGCATTATAACACCGATAGCGGTTACCGTCGATGCAATCCCTCCTGAATAGCGGTTTATCAAACCAATTACCAAAGGATTTACAAACTGTCCTACAAAAAAACTTGCACCCCAGATTCCCATTCCTAATCCCCTATGTTCGGGTGGCAGGTTCATAAGGGCCCATGCCACTAATGAGGAAACCGTCATGCCAACAGCTGTCTGCTGTATGAATGCGGCCACCATGATCATTTTTTCATCATTGGTTATGCTTATTCCTATATACCCAATACCCATCAACACATAAATGACCAACAAGAGGAAGTATATAGAGCGTGCCGAAAGCCGCCTGTAGATGTAAGCTCCCAGCGGCACCGTTATACTTACAATCGAACTGATTACACCAATCCTGCCTTCGTTTGTTATGCCACTTGCTGTCAGCAACAATGAAAAGTGAATTATAAAAACATAATAGAGGATTGAAGTAACAATCGTTACAATACTTATCCATAAAACCGTGCGCCACGGAAACGTTTTCATGTCAACAGCGACATGGCCCGATTCTTTCTTTTGCACGGGTTCCCATATGTATCGCCACGCCGCAAAGAAAATGGGGAATGCAAGAGCGTAAACAATAAAGGGCCATTGCCAACCTTTTGCTGCGAGAAACCCGCTTCCAAACATGATTAACGCTGCAAGGAACGGGCCCACAATGCCCTGAATGGATAACCATTTCGGTCTTTCCTTTTCCGGAAAATAATCAGCCAGCAATGCGTTGCCGATAGTGAGTATAAACGATTCTGAAATTCCTAAAAGAACTCTGCCGGTCATTACGGCCCAGAAATTATCGAGAAAAAAAGGAGCAAGACCTCCGAAGCCATAAAGAAACATTGCAATCAACATTAACCGGCGACGACCAAACAGGTCACTGAGCCTGCCCGCAAACGGGGATAGAATTGCGATACACAACGCCGGTGCAGTAAGTAACATAGGTACCAGGACCTGGAAGTTGGGCAAATAATTAAAATGCTGCATCAGGGTTGGCAATGCCGGCGCCAGTGCAATGATCGCCATAATCGGGAGGAACATCGCGAAGATTAAGGTCCATGCCTGGGCGGGTCCTGCCGTACGCATTGCGGCCGGTGGCGTGTTTATAATTGAAGGTTGACTCATGATGTGACCAGTTTAATCGTGAGCAGTGAAGTACTAATCATAAGTTAGTTCAATTATTTCTTACTGCTTACAAACGCCCGGCATTGATTTAAAAAACCTGTTGCTCGTTAGAATTTATAGGTGGCAGAAATAAAGTATGCCCTGGGCTGTATTGCCAGTATCGAATAAATAGAATTGGGATTCGCGGCACGCCGTTCAGGTGTAAAGCTGTCGTGACTGAAAGCATCGATTAAATTACGTTCTGTAGTGGGCGACCAGTTCATTGCCCCAAAAGTATTGAACAGGTTGTTGACGTTTGCAGACACACTCAGCTTTTGTGTAACATCATATCCTGCACCGATTCCGAATTCGTGAAAGCCCGGCAGGTCAAATGCATTCGACATATTCGCTGCTCTTTTCCCCATATATTTCCAAGTAGCAAACACGTATCCTTTTGCAAAAGAATAAGCAGGCACCACAGAAAACATTAGCGTCGGTACATTCTCGGCGGTATTACCATTATAGTTGCTCAACTGGTCGTCGGCAGTGCCGTTTTCTCCCATTACCCAGGTCTGCCAGGTAGTTGCTTTGGATGATTGAACGGTAACTCCAACCCTCGTACTAAAGTGTTTGGTGAGAGCGAAATTTGATTCTGCCTCCACTCCAAACGTGTTGAGCTCGTTAAATACTACCGGTGTAAAATATGCAAAACCCGTTGTATCCTGCCCAATAGACGAAACCGGGATATTGCTCAGCCTGCTGTAGAAAGGAATGATCGAACCTGTAATCTTTGCTGTTTTGAATTTATATCCAGCTTCAATCTGCATTACTTTCTGGGCTTTGACTTCGGGCTCAACATTGGGAGTGTTGTAATTGTTGAAATAAAATTGCATATCCGGAGCTTTTTGGCCATTGGAGAAACGTGCATAAACGGCATTTGTCTTGTTGATCTCGTAATTGATGCCTGCTGAATAAGAAACCGTGTTCAACGTTGTGTGGTAAGGAATTTCATTACCCTTAACGAAATAATAGTTGTCGTATAATGTGAGAGGATCACCATCGACACCTCCTTCAGCAGAATTCGGGTTCTCCTTACCGATATTATTGCTTCCATTGACCACGAACAAATCGTACCGGACGCCCAGGTCAAGATTTACCTGGGGCGATAATTGAATACCATCTGCGATAAATCCGGACAACTGTGTTTGTGTTGCTTCATACCTGTTGAAGGAGAATCGTCCTCCGGACAATTGTGCATACCCAAGCGGGTTTGTTACTTGCTGTAGTTGCCCGGTGAAGCCGTTTACCCATGTTATGTCAAGCGGTAGAGGTTTATTCTGAATCGCTCTTAAGGAAGTGTTACCGGTACCGTTCGGGTCAGTTGTTACGTGCGATGATGCAAAAAAACTTCCAAATGAAATAGAATGAGCGCCGGCTTTCTTATTAAATACCAGTTGGTCCATCACTTCATCCATTTTACTCTGGCTGAAACTCGTAAAATTAAACAGTACACCGTCCTTCATTATACTTTGTGCAGGCAGGTTGTTGTTATCAACGGTATACCGGAACGGCGGACCCGGAATAGTTGGATCAAATGCAGCCGACACAGTTGCCAACACCTGTTTTGTGTTCCGGTCGCTGAATGTAAATGTACCGGGGCCTACCATGCCCATCAGCGCATAGGTAAAGAAATTATCCAATGGAGTCGGGCTAGACATGATCGTCAGGCTCTGGTCACTTGTTTTGTGCGAGGCTTTGAAGTTATTGGTAACGCTCCAACCTTTCTTTAACCTCAGATTTAATTCAGCACCGGCCGTTGCATCAGTTGAATGTGACAGGTCCGCAGGATCAAAGGTGTAAAATTTATCGGTTCCCCACAGCGGCTGTACCGATCCTCCTTTGGGCAACATCCAGGTATCGGCTTCACCGAACCCTGATACAAGGTGGGGTTTATTGTAATCCTGCACAGGCAGGTTTTGCGGCAAACCATTCCTGTCGTTGAGATACTTAGCGAATATTTTAAGATAACCAGTAGAGAATGTTTTAAAAAGGTTAGCCTTTATTTGGCCGCCATTATTGAGTGCATAACCCGGAGAACGGGCACCATCAGCAATCCGGTAAAATCCGCCGAGATTATAATACCAGTTGTTTCCCATTTTTCCGCCAAAGTTGACGTCAAGACGGTTGAAAGGATTTCTTCCGTCTCCTTCCAAACCAAATTTATAGGTGATCTCGTTGGAGGAAATTTGTCCGTTTTTAGACACATAGTTAAAAATACCACCCGGTGCGTTGGCGCCCGTGATCGACGCAGAGCCACCTCGTACTGATTCCAGTCTTGACAGGGTTGCGTCTGCCCTGTAAAAGTAGTCGGCCACAATATTACCAGAGGAAAGATTGGAAACCGGCAATCCATCTTCCATAAGCGACACATAGTAATACCCATTACCACCGGCAATCGAAAACTGGTTAGCATTCACACCACGTGAAAAGACCGTATTATTTATTTCACCTACGGCTGAATTTACATAAACACCGGGGGTGTAGCTAAGAAGGTCTGCCGCGCTGTTAGGCGCAAGCTTTGAAATTTCGTCGCTTTTGAGCGTGCTTATTGCGATTGAGGACTGCAATGCAGTTCGTTTGTCGAATACTCCAGTAACAATAACTTCCTGGGCTTCTCCGGGTTTCTCTGTTAATGTGATTACCAAATCTCCTGTCGCCGGATTAATCTCCTTGTCTGCAAAACCGACATAGGAAACAGCTAAAACAGGCGAAGTTGTAGTCACACCTTTCAATGAAAACAGACCCTGCTCATTTGTTTTTGTTGCTATGCTGGTTCCCTTGATTTTTACCGTTGCACCTACCAATGGGCTACCCGTGCTGTCAATCACTTTGCCGCTAATATCGGATTGCGAGAATGCGGTGATTGAGATAAAGAAAAAGATTGCGGTCGGAATGATAGGTAAGGCTCTGAAAAAGCTATTGTTTTTCTTGCGACGCATGGCAAAGCAATTTGTTAATTAATAAATTATAATGCTATCAATCAGCGTGAACTGATCCATAACAGTACGTTTCTGAGAGTGATTTTTACGAAAGTGAAATTAGCTACAGAGTGGGGGTATTGTTTGCCATTAACGGGTAAGGTTTTGACAATATCAATCCATTTTTCTCAAAAAGGGCAGATGGATATTGGATATTAGGTATTGAGATATTTTATCCCCCGGTTATGTCTTAGGCATTAAGGAAATGGAGGAAATGAGAAATCGGATCTACTCCTTAGGAAGGATTGTCTATTTTTCAGGAAGGCGATGGGAAGTTATGGCAGGCACATGTGCAAAATATAATCTTTCGCCGGATGATAGTAGAGGTTATTACTTTAGTTGCGTGAGCTCTGGTATTTTCGGATTTTCAACCGTACCGTAGACGCCATCTGCCAAAAAAGTTAATGCGGATTGCGCCTCGTACATATAGGAGGTTTTATTGCTGTAATACCGGACAGTTATGTTACTTGTTTCTTCGGGCAAGCCTTGTATCAAGACAAAAAACAGTTTTATATCATTGACATCGACTATAATTCCAACCCCACGGCATTCGTCATTTATAAAGGCAGCCAGTTTATCGTTTGCCATCGAGCTGACGGCAAGTGCTGTGGGCAGAGTAAAAACTGCCGTCATAGTCGCGGGGTACTTGCCTGTATCATCTTCTTTCCAGGTGGGTGCTGGAAACTTTGTTGCTGTTTGTTCCGCCTGATCATCTGAGTTTTTACTGCAACCTAAAGTTGCCGAAATCAGAAAGATATAAATCGCAGATGATACCGTCTTCATATAAAATTTCTTTAGAATGGTTTACAGCAGAACTATCAACGTTACGTTCTTGCTGTAAACCAATTTGAATGTTGAAAACTATTGTTTTATGACTTTATAAGTATGTGGTACGCCATCAACTAACATCCGCATGAAATACATCCCGGCGCTGCATGGTACGCCATCAGCACTTTTACCGTTCCAGGTAGTTTTGTAACCGGTGCCGAATACCTTTTCAATGGGACCGGTCCATACCAATCTGCCAGACATATCAGCTACCGATAATTGTATCTCGTGGTCACCGGTGCGCGACAATCCTCTTAAATCAGCACTAATACTTACTGTGTTGTTAAATGGATTTGGATAAACGGTAATTGTGCCGCCTTCTTTTACAAACTGCAGTTCCAAAGGTTTAGTCAACGTGCCAATAATGGTGTTGCTGCGGTAACTAATAACATTGCTGGATTGTGCTACAATGCTTCCTCCCCTTTCAACCATAAACACGAGATATTGTTCTGCTTCTCCACCAATGTTGAAGAAATAGGTGAACTTATTTAACTCCGGATTAAGTATGGGCTTAGCTTTTCCACGAATTTCACCATTTACATAAGCTACTATCATGTCCCCGTTTTTAAAATCAAACCCAGGTGCGGGTACTGCAACAATAGTCATATTATTTGCGCTACTGAAGTTGCCCGGCACCGGTCTTTGATCAGGATTTGGAATAAAGTCTCCTGGCGCTGGGTTCTTTCCGGAAAGACTTCCGGTAATAACAGGATAGTTGAAAGTGGTGTCGGTTGAGCGTTTCCTGTATAGCATATAGCCTTTGCCAGGTTCAAGATAATTAAGGCTTCCTATCCAGCCGTTTTCTGAACTGTACATGGCAAACCCTGTCTGTGACTTAATCACGTCTTCTTCAGCCGCTTTATACCCGGCTAAGGCTTCTTTAAGTGTGGCATTTACCTGTGGCAAGTAGCTGATATAATTCCAACGGGCGCCTTTTAAGGGAATTGGAGTAGTGGCAACGTTTACAGGTATGCCATTTACTGTTAATGCCTGTGCGTAAGTGGCTTTCAGTTTAAAGAGAGAAATGTTATCTAAACCCTTTAATGTTCCCAGCCAACTGTTGTTACTATAATTACTAAATCCTGTAAGGTCATTCTTAATTATATCGTTGCTGGTCCAATTGCCGTTGGCAAGGGTGGTGGCGATTGGTGTATTGACTGGTATAAGTAAGTTAAATGATATCCAGTTCCAGTTTTCATTAATGGTGATATCCTGGTACAACGTAGCGCTTCCATCAAAAATAACCGGGGTAGTAGCCGTACCTATTATGGCGTTATCGGCAAAGTTTATGGCAGACGCCGGCGTCGCCTTAAAGATTTTACCAGTGCTTGCCTGCCATATTCTGAACTCAACGTTCGCGTTGCTCACGTCGTTGCTATAAATAGTTAGAAAGGCATACCATAAGTTGTTTGATGAATTGTAGCTGTTATTGCTTAGGCCGACGCATTTGCTACCAACGAACGCAGCAAGCATATCCTCCTTGTTGACCGAGAAAAGATTGTTGAGCCGGATCTTTCCGTATACGGCCATGTTATACTGGTAATCGGACGCCTTAACAATCCAGTCAGGCTTTTTGCCTTTAACCTGCAGGGTCAACTTGAGCGCTTCGGTTTCGTTGTTGTCGTTGCGCATAAATATGATCTCTTCATAACTGCCTATATTGAGTCCTTCGTTTACAGTAAACTCAATTTTAAGATTACCCTTCGGATCAACTGTTCCGTTTGAAGGGTCGGCTTTTAGCCACGAAGGCAGGTTGGACAACGCGAAATGTTGGGCACTTCCACCACTATTTACAAGGTGGCTTTCAAATTTCAACGGAGCATTCACTTCTTTGACCAGGTTAATTTCATCATCACTCCATTTTAACTGGTTCTGGTCAATATAAGCTGTCCAGGTAACGGGCGATAAAACTTTGTTCCCGTTCATGTCACGTACGTTCTTTGATTGGAACGTGATGATGGTTTTATCAATTGATTGTTTGGGTTCCTGAAGGTTTAGGATCAACGCATCGTTGTTCACCACAAAATCAAATTTAAGATTGGCTACAGGACCATGATCCTTCATCGGTGCGGCTTCATCGGCGGCTACAGCGTTCAGTACGGTTGCATCGGGCACAACAGTCGCCGGCACTTCCTGCACCTTTGTATCCTTCAGCGAAAAATACAAGTTGGTATTGCCCTGGAACATTTCGTAGTTCTCAAATGGATAATAAGCCATTAAGCCCAACTCATTACCCATTAACCGAACATTATTATTTTTTGAAACCAGCGTTTGGTTCATGTACGAATTCCATATCCGGAATTCGTCAATATATCCTTTAAAATAACGGTCGAACTTAGGTACGGTTGGTGCATCAGTACTGTACCAGGTGCGTGCTCCCAGGCAGGTTATAGCCGATTGAATGCCGCCCAGGTCTTTGGCGTCAAAGAACTGGTTTAACACTCCATCCACAAGCATTTGCGCACTGCCTGAGTTACGATTAACGGCAATAGCTACATGATGCCATTTGTTGTCGAGATAATTACCTGATGCCTGAACCTTAAATCCATTGTTCTGGAAAGTAAGCAGCCCACCATCAAAACCAAGATTGAACAGGTTAAGCGATCCGCCAAACTCACTGCCGTCGCCCTTTCCATTTGAAGCAAGTGTTGCATTTGCCTGCGTTACATCTCCTTTAAACCACATTTCCATAGTATAATCCATTGTGGTGAGCACAGGAGCAAACGTAGTATTGAGTTTAACATAACCATTACCGTTGAGACTAATACCCTTTCCGGCAGGTGTGCTCCAGAGTCCGTTTAATGCAGCATTTGAACCATGGGCCTTATCAAACACAACGAGACCTTTCCCTTCATTCATGGGATAATAGCCTATCAATGAATTTTCAGCGCCGGACAACATACTTAAGCTGTTAACCTGCAGATTGATAGAATTGAGGGTGTCGTTCCAAATCCTGGCTTCATGCATCCTGCCGGAGAAATAACTGTTTTGTTTGCTTATGCTGCGCCCATACTCAATGTGGCCGGTACCTGTATATGGCCCCACCGGAGCAGCATGAATCATTTCAACAAAATTGTAGAATGCAGAAACAGTCTGGCTTTTATCGTTATATACTAACGTAACATGTGCCCATTCGCCAGCTTTGTAATTATATGCGGTAGTACTTTTTATCACTTTAGTGCCTGCGGTTATCTGCATCTTATTATCGGATGTCAACGCCAGCTCAAGCGATGATGCGGCATCACCGTGACTAAATACCGTTTGATTTGCCTGTTTTGAAGCGAGCACCCACATTTCGGCCGTTATGTTTTTGCCGGTGAAGCTTTTTTCAAACTCAGTAGCCAAATAATTAGAAACCCCATCAAACCTGACACTGACGGCATGATCTCCTTTTACACCATTGCGTATGCCGGTTACCTGGAAGTCGCTATTGGTTAATAAACCCGCAGCAATGGTTTCATTAAAGTTCAATCTCACATCATCGTTCACACTAAGGACGCCATCTGCCGGTTGTGGTGTACCAAACAAGCGGGGATTATAGCTATCTTTTATACCGCTGATGAGGTTTGATTCAGTGGTTACATAATCGTTACCCACTTTGCAATAACTAACCGCCTGTATATCGTAGTTCTGATCGTTAAAGGATCCGTCATCCATTTCGAAATTGTAATTAATACCCTGTGCGTTGGTAATAAGCTGTTTTTCACCCTGTGCAGCATTCAGCTTAACTGGATCAGTGTAAAACTTAATGGCTGTTATCCATGTGCTGGATGAAGTGGGTTTGTATTGAAGTTCAATATGATCAAACAAACTGTTGGTTACATCAAATTGGTCTATAACAATGGGGAGGTAACGCTTAGCCTGTGCATTTACCGGCGATTCCGTATTGAGCACCCACTTGTCTTTTGGCGATTTGATGCTGATATCCGAGCAAGAAGGAATAAAGTGAGCAGAAATGAGCACTGTATCTGAGATGTTTTCCCTGTAACCTGTAGGGTCGTACTGGCAACCTGAGTGAAGCAAAATCTGGATGTTGTTATAATCCATAGCATTGGGCCCCCGCGTGAGGGTAAGCACCTTGGTGATGCTTTCACCAAATTGTAAATATACTGCCCTGCCTGCGCCACCTATGGGCGTACCGTCGACAGCAATAGTTGCGCCTTTTATTGAATCATTATCGGTATACCCGATTATGAAAGTTGCAGGAAGCTTGGCTTCCGATTCGTTGCGTAGCGTAATATTATAAGAGGCTTTGCGACTTGATGGAATATTGTTGACAATGGGATTGTCAACTATCAATACCGGTACTTCAATTCTTTGTGTTGGTTGGTCAATTACAGTGCCTGGCTGGTAATACTGCGAAATGGTTGCACCCACGTAAGGACAGCCACTTGCGCCACCCTTGGTATGAAAAACAAGGCTGTTATCGGCAGCTTTCTTCAGGTCCAGGCTGAAATAGTCGTCCGTGCCGTTTGAGGCAAGGTTGAAACCCAATGTGGAGCTTGTTTCTGTGCTGTTCGTGGCATTACCTCCAAGTGTGGTTCCGATAGACTCTTTGTATTTAAACTCTATACCCATGCCATTAATTTTTCCTGTGGTACTATTACTGATACTTGGCGCCAGAATAAAATTAAAAGCGTTTTCAGTGTTTTCTTTTATGGTTGTGCTGGTCGAATATGATATCGGGCTTGCTGCATGAAATGAATAGTTTTGTATGAATGAGGATTCAAGTTTTGCTTTTTCGTTATCAGCCATTCTTTTTTTCCATGCGGCTACATATTGATTTAGAATCATGATAGTATCGGTTCGATATGGCGAACCGACAGGGAACAGTATTTTGTAGCTATGTCCGTCATCAAACGCATCAGTTTTGGCCGTTGGCCCAAAGGCAGTGGTATCGTTATTCGATTTGCCGAAGTTGGGGTCGCTGTTTTGAAGTTTTGAAACATATACGGCGGTCTTTTTAGTGTTCGCCAACGATTGCGCGGCAGTTAACGAAGTACTTACCGGCAAGAGGGCTATGTTCCTGATATTGATTAGACTCGGTATCAATATCTTTTCAATATGCTGTTGTGGGAAGGCAAACATAGTACCGAACGATTCACCGATATTGATTCCAGCCCTTTGAATGATGACATAAGTACTCGCTGCTGAAGGGTCAAACAGAAGAATATCTGATGCTTTTAGGTCCGTTCTTTTTACAATAGATATATTATTACTTTGACCGTAAGTCATATTGGTGGAATACCCGACAAATACGTCTGCAACCGGGCCTACAAACAACGGGTCATCACTGGTTTGGAACCTTGTGGTGAGTGTGGTGGATGATTCTTTTGTATTTGTATTGGAATAATGTTCTTCATGATGCAGTCCGATAGTCACCCCTGACGTTGCTTCTACGGTATTGATAGTGCCGGCCCCGATTCCTGTCCACGTCACCAATTCCGCTCCCACTTTTGTTGTAAGGTCTAGGTCGCCTACCTGGTCGACAGCAGCGCTAAAAGTGGTAGATTTCGTGATTGTAGATCCTTGTTCAGCATACGAAAAACTTTTGGCGCCGGGAGGATCGCGTAGAACCATTAATATTCTGTCAGGCC